>Ga0307373_10010763_pt1 | contig 13400 bp, 10 predicted proteins | sample OX2MG_FD_202534 | JGI IMG/M metagenome (GOLD analysis project Ga0307373, IMG submission 202534) | Soil microbial communities from Risofladan, Vaasa, Finland - OX-2 | ecosystem: Environmental > Terrestrial > Soil > Coastal area > Acid sulfate soil | place: Finland: Risofladan, Vaasa | collected... | reverse complement strand
ATGAAGAATCAATGGTTTGGGCCTGTGGCGCAGTTGGGAGCGCGCATGACTGGCAGTCATGAGGTCGAGGGTTCGAACCCCTCCAGGTCCACCAACTAAGTCCTTCATTTTCAATCCCTGCCTATTTCCCATGACCATTAAAGATAGTGTTTCTGTACCAAAACTGTTCAAAAACTCGGTTAGTTTGGCCTTGCTGTTCCAGAACTTGCCTCGTGCTCATTGGCTTTTCGGTCGAGCTTGGCCAACGCCTCACGCATCATCGTAAGTTTTGCTTGGCTGTACCGCTTGAACACCCGCGAATCACCTTGCCGGAGCATCTGGGTTACAAAATGATCGGCAACCCCGCCCGCACTGAGTCGAGTAGCAAACGAGTGTCGCAAGTGATAGAGCGGGAAGTAGGGAACACCGGCCCGCTGAAGGGTCTTCTCCCAGATTTTCCGTAGCGAGGTGACGTAAGGCTTCTTAGCCCTCCTGCTCGGGGACGGAAACAGGTAATCCGAAGCGGATGCTTGCTCAATCTGGGCTGAGAAAGCTCGGCGAGCCGCCTCCGTCATTGGCATATCTCCGACTCCGCTAGGGGTCTTCGAATCAGGGATGTGGACTACTGAGTTTTCAAGGTCAACCTGGGACTTTTTCATCGGCATCAGTTCCTTGAACGGGCGCAAACCCATCTCAGCAAGGATAACGACCACGTTCCTCAGGTAGGTGGGCGCGGCAAACTCGATCCGTGCCTGCTCGCTGGCTGTCATGTAATGAGGCTTGCGGATCGAAGAGCTGACCGAAGCAGGAAATTCTACTGAATTACAAGGATTGATTGTCAGCCGCTTTTGCCGGACTGCCACGTTTAGGATTCTCGTCAATACGCGAAGTTCCTGGTGCACAGTTGTCGGTTTGAGTTTGCCGAGGGAACGAACCCCGAGTTTCGTTCGAACTTGTCTCTCTGAGTTAAGTCGCCGAACCAAGTACGCTTCTATTGCCTCGGGCGTTATTTCAGCCAGTAGCGTACTGCCGAAGACTGGGCGAAGATGCTTCATCACATTCAGGTTTTGCATATGTGTGTTTTGGGATCTAAAGGGCGGCTTCGACCGCCTCTCGAGAAACCAATCTGACCACTCACCAAAAGTAAGATTCTTGCTTGAAAGGATTGTTGACAGAGTACCTTCGTCTCTGGCATCCAGACGCTCCCGGAGGAAGCGCTCCGCCTCCGCCCGGTCTCTGGTTCCGGTGGATTCTTTGACTACCCGACCTTCCCGGTTTCGGTAGCGAACCCACCAGAACACAGAATTCTTTCGCGAATACACTGCTCCAAAAGTCTTGCGTGGTCTTCCTCCTCTACTCATCGATTCCTCCATTAACGAAGAATTTTTGCCGCCATTTTTCGAGTTCAGCGAGGCTGAATCGAATGGAGCGGCCCATCATTCGGAAATGGGGAATCTGCTTTCGCTCGACATAAGCATACACCAGCGAGGGACTGACACCAAGAAACCGGGCAGCCGTTTTGACGTCCACGGGCTCTTCAAAGCCGGCCGGTTCGCGCGCGGATTCCGGTGGCGTTCTCTGTTCGACAACATTCATGGTTTCTGCTCCTGGGAGGTAGAGAACCCGATGCGACGCCTTGGATGAACAGGCGCAGGCTGCATGAGCTGACGAATAGACTGGAATACGATCCTGAATTTCTCGTCGTGCTCCGAGAACTTCTTTTCTAGCCCTTCGAGTTTGCGGGCGAATTCCTTCTGCGTGCCGAGCATTTCTCGGAGCTTGAGGAAAGCTCGGACGACAAACAAACTCACTTTGATCGCTCGGTCGCTATTGAGAACGGTAGCCGCCATAATGGCTCCGTGTTCTGTAAAGGCTGCCGGCAGAACGGGAGAGAACTTGAGTTTCTTAAGGTGGTCACAGTTTGTGACCACCTCGTCTTTCTCCTCTCCGGTCAAGTGGAACATGAAGTCAGAAGGAAAGCGGTCTTTGTTCCGCTTGATAGCCTGATTGAGCGCTTTTGTGGTGACGCCGTAAAGCGCGGCTAAATCCGCGTCGAGAATTACTTTGAGGCCCCGGATAATCAGAATCGACCGCTCAATATTCTCCGGAGCTACAATCGCTTGTTCCATCGCAGTTTGAGTTTCATGGCTTTTCATCCAGCCCTCCTGGCGAACGGCTTGTGACGACTACTCCTTTATTTCGGCCGCGATGAGGTTCACGCTGTAGCTACTCCCATGCCTCCGGTCACCAACGAAGCGGCGAGTCACACCACTCGTTGCGCAAGACCTTTACTAAGCCCAATTTTGTTTTCTGTCAAACGGTCGACGGAGGTATAAGCCGGGAGGGGTGAATCTGACGTCTCGAGGAGGTCAAAGGATGCGAAGTGGTTAAATCAATCCCCGCCGAATCAGGGGGTTAAGAGCAGGTTCAGGAATGGCATCCTGTAATAAGCGCTTGCAAGATAGCCGTCCGCCTGGCTTTGACCTCAAGCACTTTGCAAGGCTGAGAAGCCGATGAGAAGCTGCTGAAAATCATACACTTGCTGTTGCTATTGGTCAGGCCGAGCAAATCCACGGCGGAAAGTTGATAAACTATTCGGCCAACAAAAAAAGTTTGAAAGCGCGTGTTCCTGGAGAGTCTCATCCCGGCCGCAGGCTATTTCCCACCGGATGGGGTTCACGGTGACGCCTCGGCAGATTGGTCCAACTCAACAAAACGCCACAGCCTGACTGCCTTATTCATTGATGGGTCAAGTCTTGATTGCTGCTGTACTCCGTCTTCGTCTGGACCCCCAATAAAGATATCAATGTGTCACAAGACTTGTTGCGCCTCATCCCTGGGAATCCCGAGGTTGGGAGCCCGAAACTCGACAGGATGACTGGGCCGGGAATCCTGAAATTCCATGTCGTCCTCGCGGTCGCCAACGACGCGCACACACAGGTGCGCATCCCTATGGGACAGAGAGCAACTCTGGTCCTGACCTTGACCGAATGCTTCTTAGTAAAGCTCTCAAACACGCTCGGTGCCACGCAAGATTTCGAGAGCCTTATCCATCTGTTGGTCAACGCCGGCGTTTAAGTGATTGGGATCCAGAGCCACCTTAATTTCCGGAGACACCCCTTTCCCTTCCAGGCAGTCACCCCGCGGCGTGTACCAGCCAAAAATTGGCAGGCGCAAAGTGTAGCCACAACCCACCCTGAAATTAGCGGCGCCGAGAACATTTCCAGCCGTCTTCGTGCCGACCGTGGTCGCCAAGCGATGCTCAGCGGCGAAGCCAGCGACCATCTCTGCGGCACTGTTCGTCCATTCGTTCACGAGCAGCACGATTTTATTGTGGAATGGCTGCGGGCCTAGACCTTGAGTAAGCAGAACCAGCGACTTGTCGCGAAATGCGAAACGACCGAGGGTCAACAACAATTCTACCTTGGTCCGTGGCATCGGGACGCGGAGCAACTGGTCCACTTTGTAACCGGTGAGAAGTCGGCGCCGAGTCAGGCTGTGCCCGATTGGGAGCTGTCCCGGGCACATATAACTGGCGAGCCTTGCCAGTCCCAGTCCGCCACCGATATTTCCACGCAGATCGACGATCAGATGATCGACTCCTTGCTCCTTAAGAGCCGAGATCGCCGCATCTAATTGCTTTGTAAATCGCAAGCCCATCCCGCCGGGGAAATAGGTAACCTTAAGGAGCCCCATGCGAGGGGCGATGACCTTATGCCCCAGGCTCTTGGGCTCAACCATGGGTGGAATGGATCTACTACCCTTGACGTGTGGAACGTTTACTGACACCTCCCGGGCGCCTTCCCTTCGAATATCGCTGACCTTCAGCCGGTGCGTTCGCCCTATTCCGAAGAGAGGCATCGTTGGTGTTTTGCATTCACAGCCATCTACAGCAAGCAGAAGATCGCCTGGCATTATACCAGCCACGTGCGCTGGACCTTCTTCAAAGATGTCCAAGAACATCCAACGCTCAGTCCCATTTAATGAAATGGTTCGCAGAGTCGCGTTGATGGAGTGTTGTGGTAAAACCTGTCGGGTCTTCTCGTTGTAGAACAATGTATGACTGCTTCCAAGCCCTGAAAGCAATGCTCGAATGCCGTTTTCAAATCCCTCGAGGTCTGCGCTGAGCAATTCCTCCATTCGCTGATCGACAGAGCGGAGCCAATCTTCGTAGACGATGCCCGCAATGTTGAAATGTCGTTTAAGGACAAGTTTTTTGATAGCGGCAAGGATGCGGGCACGATCCTTTCGTCCGATTGGCTTGTCATTGTTTTCATTCTTGGCCATGGGAGATCCTCACTTGGTCTGCCGGCCCTTCAAAGATGAATCCTGCCCAATAGTAAGGGACTGCTCGTGAACCCCAGGTTCGGAGCATATCGCGCTTGGCCTCGGCGAGGGCGTACGCGGCTGGCACGCCCGATGCAAGATGCGTATAAAAGAGCTTCATGAGCGTATATGAGTAGGTATCGTCGATGGACCACAACGTTGAAATAACGGATTTCGCTCCAGCCAGGAGAAAGGCGCGAGCAATGGTTGAGATACCCTCTTCACCTTCGACAGGGCCTACTGCCGTGTCGCACGCGGATAAGATCACCAGGTTTGCCTTGATACGCAACTGAACGATTTCGGAAGCATCGAGCAAACCGTCTTCATTGGCGGATGGATCGCTCAGCAGGACCAAAGCCGAATGGGTGGGATGCGCCAGGTCAGCAAATCCATGGACCGACAAGTGAATCAGGCGATATTGGGCGAGGTCTTCATGTTCGAATGAGTACTTGGTAGCCTTCGATCCGATTAAGAGGATATCGCTCGGGTCGTGAATGGCTGTGGCTGCGGCGAGCACTTCATGTTTGGAACCCGGGATAGTGGATGTGTCGCTGGCGTCGAAACCGGCGAGCAGACTGACGCGCTTCAATTCGACACTGTTGTAAGGCACTCCTCCCACCGCCAAAAGCTGATGGAGAAATTTGTGGGGTCTTTCCCTCCGCCGGGCGAGCAAGGTGTAAGTTGTTGTTGAAGGCGCGTAAACAACCGTGTGCGATTCAACGACGTAGCGACCAGCGGGGTCTACCAGACTATCGAACGGGACGAAGTAAAGCGGTCCATCACGGACGATTACAAGGACCTTCTTTCGCTGAAGAGCGGGAATAGGTTGGAGGAGAGCGTTATAGAGCTCGCTGCCTTCCTTACGACCGAGTTGCTTCGCTTCAACGGCTTTCCGGTAGGCAGTAACGAGTGCGTCAATTCGATTCTTGCCTACCAGCGGAACGATTCGCGCCTGCTTCTGAGAGATCACCAGACAATAAGACCGCGGCTCGGCTGCAACGTATTCCAGCAAGAGGGTCGAAGCATCAAGGTCGGCTTGAACCTGCGTGATCCCGAAAATCTCATGCGACCGCACCTTAAGAATGCTCAGGTCTGGAGTCACCCAGCGCGCCTGCTCCGTCATAAAGATCTGGTTGCGAATGGCGCGGACCTCAGCAGTTGAGCGGGCGGACATCAGTTTCAGCCGTAGCGCCGAAAGCTCGCGCTCGCCTTGCTCCGCTTTCGCCGGGGTGCGCGACCCCGCCATCAACAAGTCGGTCTCCACGCGGCCGCGAACCTGTTCGATGATTGAGAATGCTTTGCCGGGATTGTGGAAATGCTGCGCGATCAGGCTGAAATGCTCGGCGTACAACAGGCTTGAAGCCTTAATGAAGGCTGTCTTGTCGAGTACGCCGGAGACGCCGGCAACCGATGAGTCGATGAAAGCCTCAGCGCGATCATAGATGCGGTCTACCTCAGAGTAGTCACCTTCTGCGGTTTTGATTTCGGCGAGTGTGCGCAGACGCTCGGGAACCGACCATATATCACCGCTCGCTTGGGTCGAGTCCGCAGCAAGCCTTGCGTAGAGGTCTGCCTCCTTCAGATTGCCGAGTCTTCGATATAGGTCAGCAAGTTGCGCCTCTTCTTGAGCAACCTGCCGCAGGTAGCCCGCTGGTTTGGAAATGCTCAACGCTCTTTTGAGAGCGGCCAAGGCGGTTGTGTTCTCCCTTCGAGCTTCAGCAATGGTTGAAGCCAAAACCAACGCCATAGCTTCCTGTCCCGGCTGCCGGTCTTTTTGAGCCTCAGCAAGAAATTCGGCGTCCAAACGGTGAGCGGCGTCGAGCTGGCCAAGCCCGATCAGCGCTTCCAGCCGCGATTGCTGGGTCACGAATGGATAGCCTGAATCCGGGGCAGCGCGGGCAATCTCAAGCGCGTGCGTGAAGTAGGAGAGCGACTGGTTGTACATTTTCGAGTCGACCAGCCCGATCCCAAGAACTGTCAAATATCGGATTTCCGCACCTACGTCACCCGCCTTTGTTGCTAGGGCCAGAGCGGTACCGACATCCGTTCGCGCTACAGGAAGGTTCCCATCGTAGAAGGCAACGAGACCGAGCTGGGCCAATGCACGATACTGCCATTTGCGATTGCCCAATCCCTTCGCAAGGGCTTCAACCTGTTCCCAATCATCGCGCATCGTGTCGGAATTCATCTCTCCGTCGATATCTCCCTTGACGATGAGGCAAAACATGCGCAATTGCTCGTCGGTGCTAAGGAATTGATTCGTATCAAGCTCGCGGGCAAGCTGGGCTGAGGTCTCAGGCAGGTTTAGCCGCTCTGCCCGAGATCGGAGGTCACCCAACCGTGCATACAGCGCATTTCGCTGATCGCCGGCGGCAACAAACATTTTTCCAGCCTTTCGGAAATATGGCCCAGCGGCAGCCCAGTTATACAAATCTCCCAGGTACAGTGCGCGATGCAAGAGTTGCATTCCCTCAACCTCACTCTTGCGAGGCTGTGCAGGAGCATGCGTTGTGGCGATCGCCACCATAGGCACGATGATCGCCGCATGCAGTAACGACATTATTGAGCCAATACGAGGCATGGTTACGCTATCCTCCGAATCCTGGCCGTTTCCAGACAACTCATAAATTCACTTCAAACTGCCCTCTCGTTCAACGAGAGATGCCGAATCACCCACAAATATCATTTAATCCTCAAGGGGTAATACACCCAATCCCAGGAGACGGGCCTCACAGCAAGGCGGTAGGACCCCCTGCGAAGTTTTGTCAGGTCGAGCATGACGCGCAAAGTTGTAACCTGATTGATCAACGCCGCAGTCCCAGCAGCGGTGACGGAAGGCGAGCCATGCTCTGGAGCGACTCCAACTTCGTACTTTCCAGGCAATGCCCCGATGGGCATTTCGACCGTAAGATTGAGCTTCGCCCTCGGAAGCTCGATTGGCGGTTGGGGCGATTGCCCGAAGCCGCGTGTTCGCACCCTTTGGGTTAAGTCAATTGTTACTGCGACTGGACCTGGCTTGGGAAACTTGTGAGTTCGATAGAGCCACAGTCCGGCCAAAATCACGATGGCGATCCCTGCAATAACGAACGGCTGATAGGCCCGTCTTCGAGATTGTCGTTGGATGGAAGCACGGCGCCGCTTTTCAGCCAGGAGATCATAGAGACGCGGCGGAACTCTAATTTCATCTGGCTCCTGGCGTAGTGCCGGAGCAGCGCGGATCAATTGGTTCATCTGCTCAAGGTAAGTCTGGCAATTGGTGCATCCTGCCCTGTGATCGTCGAAATCCGCCCTCTGGCGAGGTGGGAGAGCATTCTCCAGGTATCCGGTAATCGAGCTGGCGAATTCCTTACACGTCATAACGTACAACCTTCATCATTGGCCTTGTCATTTCAGGCGTCTCTGCGAATTCTGGAGGTGTACCACCCGTAGATCGCAGACCGCGCCCGGTGCAGCAGCACTCGCTGGTTGCCGGCGCTGATGCCTAACGATTCACAAACCTTTTCCGAAGACCAGCCTTCGACGTCCCTCAAAACGAATACCTGACGCTGGCGGGCAGGCAGCGAGGCGAGGAATTCATCCATCTCCCGTTGGAATTCTTTCGAGAGCAGCATCTGTTCCGGAGTCTCCAGCCAGCGTTCCATAGGCTTAGCCCAAGAGCCCGACGAGTCGAAACGCGAAGGTGTGTCCCCGCTGGTGCGCAAGCCGAGTAAGCGTTTGATGGCAGAGTAACGGGATTCCCGCCGGTATCTGCTCTTGGCCTTGTTGGCAAGAATTCTGAAAGCCCAGGTCTTAAACGAAGACTTTCCCTCAAATTTTCCAATCCCTTCAATAATCGCAGTCCAAGTGTCCTGAACAATTTCTTCCGCAGCAGCAGGATGGTGAACGAACCTCCTGGCGAGGTTGACCATCTCACGATAGTGGCGCGAGTACAGCAACGCGAGCGCATCCGCGGATCCGCCCCGAAGCAACGCAACCAATGCATCCTCGTCAGCTTCTTTCTGAACGCTCGCATTAGCGCCAGAAGCATGCTCATGAGCGCTGCCCGGGATTCTCTTCGACTCAGCCATATTACAACTCGCGACACTCACGATTATGGTTCACCGATGCGCCCAATATCTAGGTCTGCAGTAGCCTTCGGGCAAAATATATTTTTTGCTGGGGTGTAACGTACGGGCCGCTCAAGAGACTGTCCGCCGATGGGTACAGGCGAGGGCGGGGGCATGTCTTGACTGGAGGCAGAGCGGTGTTCAGAACCTTTGTAATTCGGAGCAGTGCTTCATGGGTCGTCTGAACACCATGCGGCATAGCCCCTTTCCGGAGACGAACTCTCAGTATCCATACGGGTCGCCTTTTCGTTAACATCGCCGTCAGACTGTACCAGACTTTTCCGAAATTCCGCCCACGTATCGTGAGCCACGTCCTAGACGCGGCCCCGTCCCCCCCCAACGCTGATCGCCCCTTGGGGATATCACCACGTGAGCAATCTCAATCTTGTTCCCTACTAACATCATCAGGCGATTTATGGAACCGTGGTGTAACGTTGCGGTGTCCCAGGGAACTATTACACTAGAGCCTCAAGAGACAGAGGTCCGAGCAACGAAGGGGTACCGAGGATTGCCGCAGTGCCACGACAACATTCATTCATCGCTTTTATAACATCGCGCTGACCGCTGATTCTCTTCCGCGCGGCCTTCGGTCCCGATTTCTTGTCAATGAATGGCCCCGCTAAGTGTGTCGCTTGACGCAGACGGGGAGGTCTGTCTCGAAAGGAGGGAGTTCCGTTGGGTAGCGCACCGCAGTTGTCCGAACAATCCCGGCCGTCAAACCTGCCCCCTCGGGATCCGCCGAGGCCCACCCGCCGGGCAGGTTGGAATCCCAAACTTGATGAAATCCTTAAGGCGGGCGCTGCCGGCGGGCCGTCTAAGCTTCGCAGAGCCATCGAGCGAATCCTGCGGTTGAATCCTCAACTAACCGAGCGGGAAATCCTTAAACGGACGGCTGAATTGAAACTCACCAACTGGTATCGTCCGTGGACTTCGGAAGAAAAGGATTACGTCCTTGAGTATGCCCGCGAACTTTCTGTTGTTGACATCGCGCGAAACCTCAGGCGCACTCCACCCGCGGTCTATCAGATGCTTTGGCGGAACGGAGAAAGCGCAAGGGTTCAGGACGGGTACACGCAAAGGGATCTCGCGCAAATATTTCATGTGTCGCCAAAGAAAGTACAGCAGTGGGTCAGTCTCGGCTGGCTCACGCCTTACGGAAGGCGTATCAAGGACAGGGGGCTCAACCGCTTCCTGAAAGAACACCGCGACGAGATCGATGCCGCTCGAATTGATAAGGAGTTCCGACTTTGGTTTCTCGACTTCGGTCTGCAGGATGACGGGACTCCTCCACCCGAGTCGTCGCGCACCGAGGGGCAATCCTTCGGCCCGTTACCCTGAAGGATTGGCATAAGGTCTGCTCCATTTCATGAAGCGGGATTTAAGGTACCAGAGCGGGAAATGATCGTAATTGACTTTGCTCCACGCGTGAGTGCCACGTACAACTCCTTCTTCGAAAGTGAGTCTGCTTCGAGGACGATGGCATGGTCAAATTCAAGCCCTTTTACAAGAAGGGTGGTCCCGATGAGTTTCCTTCTCGCAGTAGGCCGCCCCCTATACCGGAATTCAGCGTGGTATTTCTCTGCCGCTTCGTTCAGGGTCAGTTGCGGGTACATCGCATGCTTTCGAAGTACGCCCATGCTCCGATTAAACAGGTCAGCCCGAATAATTTCTACGTGATTAACCTCTCGAATACTGCTCAAGAGACGTGCCATGGCCGCACTGGAAGGATCGGTAAGGTAAGCATTCGCAGCATTTGCAATCGAAGGGTTGCGCGTATTATTCCGGATCGCACAGCATTCGCCGCGAAGAGTCGCGGCTGGGAGGGTTGCGTTCACGCCGGTCATGCACTGACCCGCGAATGCGAGCACCTCCTTCAGTCGCTTCTGGTTCGTATTAGCATGTTCAAACTTATGGATGAATGAAAAGACGGACCTACCTTCTATTTCCTCGATAGACGAGAATCTTCCCCCCACGGTTCTTGCAAGAGCATGGCACTTGGACTTGTACTGGCCGCTTCCCTTGTGTATGGCGACCACAGTTTCCGAGGGATCGCATCGAAAGTACCGGCAAGTATTCCCCTGAACGCGAGAATGCTCTGCTTGCGCGTTTACGTGCAACAACGTAACGCCATAAGGTAAGTTCTTCGTTAAGTCAATTGGGTGGCCCTGCTCAAGATCCTGCCGAACTTCTCCCAACCAAGTACCGATTGCCGGGCTACCTGCCCGGTTCCACCGATGCGGGGTTTTCAGCTGACCTAAGGACTGGAACGGCCCAGAGACATCTCTCTCCCAGTCCACTGGCAGCTCATTGAAGTCGAAAATTCCCTGCAACGGATCGCCGAGCAACCGACACGGCAAATCCCGTGCGAGCTTGAGCACAAGTTGGTGCTGGGCGGCCGAGCAATCCTGGTACTCGTCCACGTAAAGGCCAGAGTAAGACGCTCGCACAATTCGCCGGATAAATTCGTTGTCCAGCAGAGCGGAACACGCGTGGTATAGAGCTGTCCATTGGTCACCCGAGGGGTGGTTTATGGCCCAACTTGATGTTGCGGGATACGAGAGACAGAGCCTGAGCGCCCAACCTGCGATTGTGTCAAGGCGAAACGCCTCGCTGCGGACTCTCAGCTCACGCAGCTTGCGCCGCAGAACGTTTACGCCCGCGTATGTATGGGTTAGAACGAGTTGTTTGTCGGAGCTACGCGAAACAGCCTCAGCTATCAGATGGGTCTTTCCAAATCCGGCCGGTGCAACGACGTAGCCGGAGCCCTGACAGGACGCCAAGACTTCGGGAAGGTCAGGCACGGTCGATCCATCCGCGCATTGCGCCGAGTTTTCGAATTAGGTCGGTGTTGAGGATCGCGGGTTCATCGAAATAGGGGCAGATCGCAGCCGCCCATTTGTGGGCCCAGCTTTGGCGCTTGAACCAGCCACTTGCTTTGGCGGCCTTTCCAAGAGCTCCTCGCAACCGGGGGGCATCTGTCCAGGCTGAGTAGTTCCTTTCAAACCCATGACCGTATTGCGTCCCCACCTGATCGAGCAGGCGATCTCGGTCGCCATGAATGCTACATGCCAGTTCAAAAGACGCAACCACGCCAAGCCACGGAAGATCCGCAAAAATACGCTGCTCAATACACAGGGCGGCATCCCATAGAGTGACCGTTACACCTTTGATGCGAAGGGACTTCGCGTCTGCTTCGGAGAATTGGTCGGGTTCGTCCGAGTCGGCGAGGACACTGACGTCATAGCTCAGCGCTTTAAGATCTTCCGCAATTTCCTTGATCTTGCTTGCACCGCTTGCGTCGAAGAGCGCAACACCCTGGTAAGCGAAAGAGCTCTTGGATCTCGTCACCCAGTATTCGTCCAGACCACGCAGGAATCCGGCCTCTGTCGCTCCTTCGCAAACCGCAACCTTGGGTGCAAGGAACGCCTCTGCGCCTAGTCGGACCTTGCCCTGAATAGAGTCAGCTATAGCTGGCTTATTAGCTGCAATGACCTCTGTCTTTCCATTCCTGCTATGGACTATATGAAGATCGTCAACCGAGAGCTCTCGCAAAACAACTGGAGAATGTGTTGTCAGGAAGTATTGGCCAGTCATGTCCTGTTTCAGGTGATGTAGAAGACGCGCTATCCGGTGGGGTTCAAGCCCAATTTCGACTTCGTCGAAAAGGGTTATGTGGGGCGTGCGACTGTTGTCCTTCTGAACGCCTGTGGTGAGCATGCGCTTCGATCCAAGACCTAATTGGCGCAGTGGCATTTCCCCATCGTGCAATGCCAAGCCCCCCATGCGAACGTTGACTACGTCAGAGTCCAAGTGTGCTTTATATGATGAAGCAACATTAACGCCTAGAGATCTGGCGGTTGTCTCAGCAGTTCGGGCAACTTCGTCGAACTTAGTCAGAAACTCATTTCGACGGGCCTCGAAAGCTGCCTTTGCCGCTCTCCCTGCTTGTGCAAGAGAAGAGGAAATACTCTCAGCATCAGTCATTTGGTTGAGGATGGAACCACGGGACCAAGTGAGATGGCGGTCTGAGAGCGTACCAATCAAACCGACTGCTGCTTTGGCGCGGTCACTTGCCTTGAAGGGGATGCCATCATCATCATTTCTAATCACGCGCCATATCGGTTCCAAGTCGTCCCCAACCGTTAGCCGGACGCGAAGGGCGTCTTCCAATCCTTCGCCCGGTTCATCGTGGCGAACCAGATTTGAAATGTCCCAGCCGCACATGCAATGTCCGTAGCTTTCCAAGTCACGAAACTCGTCGGGAATTGCGCCAAGAACAGCCACAATGCGGATCGTGTTTTCAGGTTTGCACTGGTAAAAATCGGCATCGTCGAAGCCTAGATTCCACTGCGGGTATAAGAGGCGGTGCAACGCCTCAAGGACCGTTGACTTAGTGGAGTCCCCCCGACCTATCAGACAGAAGAGGCTTTTCTCTGGGAGCGCCCACTCCATTTCACTGATGCCGCGAAAGTTGCGAATAGACAGATGCCGTAACCGCATAGTTCAGCACTTCCTCCATCACCGCAAGACCGAATGAAGCCTGTAGCGGTCAGGGATATCTCTGACAGCGGGCCTTTCGGGGCGCCTGCGGCACAAACCGCATTGCCTGAATTATGGAGCGAGGGATGCCGAGGGTCAATCAGAAAGCAGGTTGATCGTGGCGTTTTACTATGGGCAATTAGCCGCGATCAATAGCGAGCGGCTAATCGTTCGCTTCTCAGTTGGCCGTCTCTTGTGCGAACAACGGATTCGGTTATGGTGTCGTCTCTGATTGCCCTGATTACACGGCGCACCAAATTATCTGCCAAGGTACCCCAGGTGATCAATCTGCCGTCGCACGCAGGTGTTCGAATTCCGGAACTGTTTGGAAAGGTGTCGGCGGGAAGCAAACGTGGACGGCAAGCTGTTCAATCCTGTTTGCGAAAGAATTGCCGAGGAACTTCGCTGCTGCCCCGATGTGAGGGATGCGTTCCGGCACATACCCCATCA
>Ga0307373_10010761_pt1 | contig 13402 bp, 11 predicted proteins | sample OX2MG_FD_202534 | JGI IMG/M metagenome (GOLD analysis project Ga0307373, IMG submission 202534) | Soil microbial communities from Risofladan, Vaasa, Finland - OX-2 | ecosystem: Environmental > Terrestrial > Soil > Coastal area > Acid sulfate soil | place: Finland: Risofladan, Vaasa | collected... | reverse complement strand
TCATCGGGTTCCACCCCTGTGATGTTGACGTGGACGTTCCCGTCGGCCGCGTGGCCGAACAGCCATGTCGTGGCGCCAGGTGCGACCTCGCGCACGACCCCTGGCACGGCGTCGATGAACGAAGCCAAAGCTGTTGCAGGCAGCGTGACGTCGAGCTTGTGCGGAGCCCCCAGCGTGTTGACCGCCTCGGTATGGAGCTCGCGATACCGCCACAACTGGGCGCGACGTGCCGGTTCCGTGGCCACCGCCACCGCGTCGATCCAGGGAACCGATTCGAGAACCTCGACCGCTTCGGGCATCGGATCACGCTGGCTTGCGATCTCGGCCAACAAGTAGGCCCGATGCCCATCGGCAAAGGGTGGGGTGAGCCCACTTGTCGCGCACACCAGCGCCAGGCCCTCCTCGAGGAACAACTCGAGAGCATGGAGGTCGGGCAGGCTCTGCCGCAAGAGGAAGGCGGCTTCGACCGCCGCGGACGTGGAGGCGAAGCCGAGGACCGCCACCACCCGCTCCGGGGTCTGCGGCACCAGACGAAGCCGGGCCGCGGTCACCACGCCGAGGGTGCCCTCACTCCCGCAGAGCAGACCCCCGAGGTCGTACCCGGTGTTGTCCTTGGTCAGCCCGCCCAGATGCGAGACGGTGGCGCCCGTCCCGAACACCGCCTCGACGCCGAGCAATTGCGCCCGGGTGGCGCCGTAGCGCAGCACCTGCAGGCCACCGGCATTGGTGGCGATGGTGCCACCCACCGTCGCGCTGTCACGGCTCCCTAGGTCGATGCCGTAGTCCCATCCGGCCGCGTGCGCCGCCGTCTGGACATCGGCCACCGAGACACCGGCCTCCGCGGTGAGCTGTCCTCCGACCTGATCCACATCGGTGATCCGGGAGAGCCGGCGCAGGCTGAGAACGGCCTCTCCGTGCAGCGGGACCCCACCCCCGACGAGGCCGGTGTTCCCTCCCTGGGGTACGAGGGCGACCCCCGCCTCCCGGCACACGTCCACGACCGCAGCCACCTCGAGCCCATGGCCGGGCCGGAGCACGACCGAAGCCGCCCCCCGGAATCGGCCCGACCAGTCCACGGCGTAGGACGCCATCACGTCAGGGTCCCCGATGACGTGTTCCACCCCTACGACGTCGCGCAGCTTCTCCAGCAGCCGGGGGTCAAGAGCAGGGGCCGCAGCCTCGGTCGCATCGATCCAACCATTATTGCGGGGCGGGGGCGGGAGCATCCCGGTCGGGTAGCGTCGTTTTTCGTTCCTCCCTCCGTAGGGTACTGAGTGCATGACGAAATCCGGCGAGCGGGTCGAAACCTGGGAGTGCTGACGTGAGCAAGATCGAGGGCGGCACCAGCGGTCCCACGTCGCCCACCGTTGGCCCCCCGAACCCGACGAACGGCGCCGTCGCCGGGCTGGACACGAAGACGGGCGGTTTGGGCTCGCCGGCGCAGGCCGTGGCCTTGGCCACCCTCTGCGCCGTTCTCTTCCTCACGTTCCTCGACAACACCGTGGTCAGCGTCGGACTGGCTGACGTCCAGAGCAGCCTGCACGCGGGTATCACCTCGCTTCAGTGGGTCGTCAACGGCTATGCCCTGACCTTTGCCGCCTTCATGCTGGCCGGCGGGACCTTGGGGGACCTGCTGGGCCGCAAGGCCGTGATGCTGACCGGCGTCGCCGTGTTCTGTGCTGGATCGGTCCTCGCCGCCCTGGCCTCCAATGTCGACATGCTCATCGCCGGACGCATCGTCATGGGCCTGGGCGCCGCCGCCTCCGAGCCAGGCACGCTCTCCATCATTCGCCACGTCTACCCCGACGAGCGCACCCGCGCCGACGCGCTGGGTGTGTGGGCCGCCGTCTCTGGCCTCGCCCTCGCCCTGGGACCCGTGATCGGCGGCGTGCTGGTCGGTCTGTGGAACTGGCGCGCCATCTTCTGGTTCAACCTTCTCATCGGTGCCGTGGCACTTGTCATGGCGTATCTCTTCGTCCCCGAGACGTCCGACCGCGAGGAGGGGCACCTGGACTGGCTCGGGATCGTGCTGGGAGCCTTCACGCTCGCGTCCGTCTCGTTCGGGATCATCCAAGGGGAGGAGTCCGGCTACCTCACGTGGTGGATCGACGTGTTCTTCGCGTTGTCCGTCGTATTCGGCTTGGCCTTCGTGCACCACGAGCACCGGACACGGCACCCCATCCTCGACGTCTCGCTCTTCCGGAGAGGACCGTTCTCCGGATCCGTCTTCGTCGCCTTCGCGGCGTACTTCGGCACGTTTTCGATCTTCTTCTTCACCGCCCTGTACCTCGAGGTGGTCGTCAATGCATCGGCCTACGCCACGGCCGTCACGTTCCTCCCCATGGCGGCCTGCCTGGTCCTCGGCTCGGTCTTCACCGGTCCCTGGGTGGCCCGGCGCGGTCCGCGCACGCCGATGACCGCCGGCTGCGTCCTCGCGGCGACCGGGATCCTGATCACCAGCGGCCTCCTCGGCCCCCACGTGGATCTGCACACCCTCGGCTGGGTGCTGTCGATCGCCGGTGCCGGGTTCGGGATCATGTTGGTTCCCGTCACGTCGACACCCCTCACCGTCGTGCAACCGGAGCACTCGGGGATGGCCGCATCGGTCACCAACACCAGCCGGGAGATGGGCGCGGTGTTCGGCGTGGCGGTGCTGGGGTCGATCGTGAATTCCAAGTTGACGGGGCAGCTGGCGGCGCGCCTCAAGGCGCTCGGCATACCGCCGAGCTTCCAGAGCGTCGTCCTCCACGCCGTGACCGGAGGCGGACTGGGGGGTGGGGGAGCGGCCACCGCTGCGGAGCACAACAAGAATGCCGCAATCGCGAAGATCGCCACCAAGGTCGTCAACGCCGCCTATGACGCATTCGGTTCGGGGCTTCATGTGGCCCTCGACATTTCGGGCATCCTGCTCTTGATCGGCGCCTTGGTCTCGGTGATCGCAGTACGCGGTCGGAGACCGTTGAGCTAGTCGGCCACGCGCCACGCGCCCGCGCCCACCGGCACACGCGCAGGCCGACATGGCCATTGCCCAACGCCGCTCCCTCAGCCGCGACGTCCCGTCACTCTTCGCGGCACGAGGGGTTGCCTTGGCACCGCTCGCCCCCGAGGGCAAAAAAAATTGGGGTGATGTTACGATTTGATCGTCATTCTGTTGCCCCGGCAGAGACAAACTGCGTGTGAGAGACAAGCCGACGTGCTCGGCGAGGTATGCGACGGATGAGGGAACCTCGTCGCAGGAGGCCCTCGTTGTGTGAAGTGTCGCGGATGTTCACAACGACGAGGTGTACCCGATGATGAAGCGGAAGGTGGGACGAACCAGCTCCTCCGATCGCGACGTGAGCGGGGTCGCCATTCAGTATCTCATCAGTTACCTCGAAGCGTGTGAACCCGCGGGCGCTCTGGAGCAAATTCTCCGGGAAGCCGGTGAGACGCGGAGTCCGACGACCCTTCGCGCCGCCACGACGTGGAGTTCCTACGCCCAGTTCCGCCGACTGCTCGAGGCGACGGGCAACGTCCTCGATGGTCTCACCACGCTCTCAAACGTGAGCGATCACGTCTTTGACCTGAACCAGAGTCCCGAGTTGTCCGAATCGCTCTCCTCGCTGGGCTCACTCGCAGAGGTGTACGCCTCGCTGCCGGCCTTGATGGAGTCGACCATTCCAATGGTGGAGATGCTGACGGAAAGCCCGGGAGCCAATGAGTGCCGCATTCGCCTTCGCTTTACGGAGGGCCGCGAGCCCTATCCCGAGAGCTGCGCCTACCAGTTGGGATTGCTGGCCACCATGCCGCGGGTCTTCGGGACGTCGGACGCCGAGATCTTCGTCGAGGCGTGCCAATGTGAGGGTGCGCCGTACTGTCAGGCGCTCTTGCGCTGGCCCCCGACCGATGACGTCGCGGCCAGAGTCTCCCGGGCCGAGATCCGGACGCGATTGATCCAGGCCCGACTGCAGGGACTCCAGCGCACGGTGGCCGACCTCGTCTCGGGGGACGACCTGCCGATCGTCCTCACGCGCGTGGTGGAGGCGGTCAATCGCGCCGTGCCGGCGCGGTGGCATATCCTCGACATCGACCCGACCGTCACGAGGGATCGATTGGTCTGCGCCGTCAGCATCGATGAAGCCGAGGCCGTCCGGACCGTCGACGGATTCCGCCGCGACCAAGGCATGTCGAGCGAGACGCCCCCCCACGTGGCGTCCACCGTCGTCGCCTCGGATCAGCGGCGCTACGGCACCCTCTTTTCCTTCCGTTCGGAAGGTGCATCGTTCCAACCGGACGAACGCTCCGTGCTCGAGTCCTATGCCCGCCTCGCCGCGTCCGCCCTCGACTCGGAGCAAGCGATCGTCGAGGCACGCCTACAGACCTCGACGGCACACGCGCTCCTCACCCTTTCGAGCGCACTGTCCGAATTGACGTCAAGAGAGGAGATGGTGCGACGGATCGCGCACGCCGTTCCCTCCATCATCGACTGTGACCGCGCCATCGTGTGGCTCATTGAGCCCGGCGAGAGCAGTGGGACGGTGAGCGCAACCTTCGGATTCGATAGCGCCACCGACGCCGAGCTGTACACACTCGTGGTGCCGATCCCCGCCAGGAGTAAGACCCCTCTCATTGCGTACCCGCACCCGCTCACCGAGCACCGCTCGTCGCTCTCCACCACCCTTTTGGCCGCGGGGTCCGTAGCCGCCGCCTCCTTTCCCATTGTGTACGACAACGAGACGTACGGGTGGATCACCGTCGATGTGACACATCACCCGCAGCGGCTGAACGAGGACGTGGATATAAGCGAGGGACTGCGGGCTCTGGCGGGGCAGGCGGCCGTCGCCCTCCGCAATGGACGTCTGCTCGGCGAGATCCGTCATCAAGCGCTCCACGACAGCCTGACGGGGCTCCCGAACCGGGTCCTCGTGATCGATCGCATCAATCAGACGCTGTCGAGGGCGCGGCGCGAGCATAGCGACGTCGCGGTGCTGTTCATCGACCTCGATGGTCTCAAGGACGTCAATGACAGGCTCGGCCATGCCACGGGAGACAGGCTGCTCCAAGCGGTCGCAGCCCGATTTGCCGGAACGCTGCGTGAAGCCGACACCGTGGCCAGGCTCGGCGGCGACGAGTTCGTCGTCCTGATCGACGGGCTCTCGCTGGCGGCCGGGCCGGAGGAAGTGGCCGAGCGCCTCCTCGCCGTTCTCGCCGAGCCGTTCAGCCTCGGCGCCGGCACCCAGGCGCTGATCAGCATCACGGCCAGCATCGGCATCGCCACCGGCGTGCGGGAGACGGCGGAGGAGCTCCTGCGCGACGCCGATATCGCCATGTACTCCGCCAAGGGCGCCGGCAAGAACTGCTACGTGGTGTTCGAGGCCGAGATGCAGAGCGAACGACGTTGGCGTCACGAGCTCGAGATGGATCTGCGCACGGCGATAGAGACCGATCAGTTCTTTCTCGCCTACCAGCCGATCTTCAACCTGACCACCATGGCGGTGGTCGGGGTCGAAGCGCTCGTGCGGTGGTCGCACCCCGTGCGCGGGGTCCTACAGCCCGACGAATTCATCCCTGTACTCGAAAGCTCGGGTCTGATCATTGCCGTCGGTCGTTGGGTCCTGCTCGAGGCGTGTCGCCAAGCGATGGCATGGCGCGCCGAGGGCCACGCGACGCGGATGTCGGTCAATGCCTCCGCCCGCCAGCTCGATGCGTACTCGCTCGTCAGCGACGTCTCGCACGCGCTGGCCATGACCGGCCTCCCATCCGATGACCTGATCATCGAGATAACCGAGACCGGCCTGATGCGCGACGCCAAACGGGCACAGGAGCAGCTGATCGCCCTCAAGGCCCTCGGCGTGCGTATCGCCATCGACGATTTCGGGACCGGTTACTCATCCCTGGCCTATCTCCAACAGTTCCCGGTGGACACGTTGAAGATCGATCGCTCGTTCATCGCAGGGATGGGGGAATCGCCCGAAGGGGATGCCCTCATCCACACCCTCATGCAACTGGGGCGGGCGCTCCACCTCGAGACACTGGCCGAGGGGATCGAAGAGGTCGCCCAGCTCTCCCAGCTGCAATCGGAACAATGCCACCTCGGCCAGGGCTACCTGTTGGCCCGGCCACTCCCACCGAATGAGATCAAAGAGCTCTTCGAGCTCGAGCAGGCTTTTCCCCTACCGACCCCCTGACCGACGCCGGGTCCTCCCGGCGCGCCAGCGACTCTCGCCACCACGTGCCCAGGACGACGCGCGCATACCGCAACCCGAAGAGATAGTTCTTACCCTTCTTCGAGGTGCCCGAGGCCCGTGGCAGCCACTGGGTGGGGCGCTCCGTGATGCGCCAGCCGCGCTTCATGCAGGTGATCAGAAGCTCGGCTGTCTGGTATTGCGGTTGCGTGAGCCGATCGACCACGTCTTCGAGCATGAGGACGCGCAAGGCGCGGTAGCCGTTGGAGCTGTCGGTGAGCTTGGCTCCCCCCAACGCGGTGACGACACGCGAGAACACCCGCACGCCCGCCTTGCGCAGGCGGTCCGACGTCGCATCTTGTCCGAGCCGGCGCGACCCCAGCACGAAGTCAGCCTCGTCGTCGATCAGCGGCCCGAGCATCCGAGAGATCTCGGCCGGGTCGTTCTGCCCGTCGGCATCGAGCGTCACCACGAAGTCGGCTCCGAGTTCTATGGCGAGGGAGTAGCCGACGCGGAGCGCGTAGCCATGGCCCAGGTTCTCGCGCAACGTGAACGTGAGGGCGCCGGCCTCGAGCGCCACCTGGGTCGTCCGGTCGTCGCCGCCGTCCACGATGACGAGCGTGGAGAGTGGGAGACCACATGCCTTCTCGGGCATGGCGGCCAGCACGGCGCCGATATTGGCCTCCTCGTCGTAGGCGCAGATGAGGCCGACGACGGGTGAGAGCTTGAGCTCGGGATAGCGCTCGTCGAAGGCGTGCCGCGACTCGGAAATGACCCGCCGGGCCTTTTGCGGATCGGTGTGGATGCTGCCCGCATGCGAGTGCCGGGCCGCATGCGAGTGCCGGGCCGCATGCGAGTGCCGGGCCGCATGCGGGCGCCCATGCCCGCCGGAGCCCAATGCCTCCGCACCCTGCTTCCCCTCACCTCGGGCCGCCCCCTCGCGACCCCCCCTCAACGTGACCGGGCGGAGCCGAACACCTCACGCACCATTGGTTCGAAGTGCGAGAGCGGTTTGGTGGGGTAGTCGGGATCGAAGCTGTTCTGGTCCCATTCGTCGGCGAAGTGCTCGGCCAGGGCGTACCACGGCTGGCCGACATGCTTCTCACGGGCGGCCGGGTCCATGCCGATGTACTCGAAGTAATGGCGTCCTTGGAAGTCCTGGTGGTGCAGGACCATGTTGAAGGTGTCGTCGTCGACGTAGGGCCGGAGGATCTCGGCTGCCATGCGCGGATGGTTCAGCACCGAGATGGTCTTCCCGATGTCATGGCACAAGGACGCCACGATGACCTCGGTCGACGCCCCCGCTTCCTCGGCCCTGGTGGCTGTCTGCAGCGAGTGCACCAGCTGGTCGACGGCGAAGCCCATGACGAGATCCTCGAGTTGGGCCAGCATGGCGAGCACCCGGTCCGCCATGATCTCCTCGTATTCCATGATCTCGACGATTATCTGCTGCCATTGCACCGACGTCGATGCGTCCATTCGGGTAAAGGTCACGTTGCAGATCATCGCGCCGTAGGTCCCTGCGAGGCCAGCATGTCGAGCACGTCGGCGGCCGACACGCCCCGGTCGTCGGTCACCGGGTCGCTCCGCACCGAATCGGATCGGGACCCGGCCAGACCGGCCATGAACCCCAACGTGGCACCCACCGAGCGGAGGAGCTCGCGCAGCTCGGGCGGGGGAGGGAAGTACTCGTCTTCGGTGGTCACCATCACCTCGGTCACCCCGAGACGGGGGGCCAGCTCGGCGATGACCGCCTCCACCAGGGCTTCGGGCGCCGAGGCTCCGGCGGTGACGCCCACGGTCCCGGTCAGGTCGCCGGGGAGCTCCGAGGCCTCGTTGATGCGCAACACGCGGGGACAGCCCGAGGCGAGCGCCACGTTTTCCAGGGCGATGGTGTTGGACGAGTTGGCCGAGCCGATGACCACGATGGTGCCGGCCTCGCCTGCCATCGCTTTCAGAGATGCCTGCCGGTTGGTCGTAGCGAAACAGAGATCGCTGCGGTTGGGCATCCACAGGTCGGGGTAACGCTCCCGGGCCGACTCCATCAGGCCCCGCCACTCGTCGTGGCTCAAGGTGGTCTGGGCCAGGAGCGCCACCGGGGCGCCCTCGCCGCCGATGTCCTCCTTGGCCAGCGCATCGAGGTCCGATTCATGCTCGATCAACCGGACTGACTCGGGCGCCACGGCCATGGTCCCGACCGCCTCCTCGTGCCCGGCATGGCCGATGTAGAGGACGGTGTAGCCCTTGTTGGTGCGCACCTTGAGCTCATGGTGCACCTTGGTCACCAGGGGACAGACGGCATCGATGACGACACCCCCGTTGGCCCGGGCCGCCGCCACCACCTCGGGCGCCGACCCGTGCGCGCTGAGCATGAGCGGCGCCCCGGGAGGCACCTCGCTCACATCGTCGACGAAGACAACTCCCTGCTCACGGAAACGATCCACCACGATCCGGTTGTGGACGATCTCGTGGTAGCAGTACACGGGTGCGTCGAAGACCCGCACCATCCAGGCCAGCGCCTTGACCGCCTTCTCCACCCCTGCGCAGAAACCCCGGGGCGAGGCAAGCAGGACACGGTCGACCTCGGACACGCCTTCAACGCTAATGGTTGTACCCGCCACGTCCTTTTCGGCCCGCCCCCCGGGCCGCCCTTGCCTCCTCGCCGGGCCTGCCACGCCTACTCCAGCCAGCACACGCCCCCGTGGCGTGCGGCCCGGTGTTCGCTCGCCGCCCGGAAGAGGGCTTCGGCCATTTCTGCCATGAACCGCCTGTTGCGGGTGAAGCGGTGGTCGGAGGCGTAGATCAGGTTGGGCATGGCCTGGCCCTCGGCCAGGCGTCGCTCACGGATGAGCTCGAAATCGAAGGCGTTGTCGGTCACCAGCACCCGCCCCTCCGCCAGGGCCGCCTCGGCGATGGACTCGTCGCTCAGGGCCGCGAGGTTGGGGGGATCGGTAATCGAACGGCAATCGAGCCCCAGATAGACCAGGCGCCGCGCCAGGATCACCGCGAACATCTCGTCCAGCAGCAGTCGATCAGGTCCCGCCAGGGGAGCGTCCGTCATCGGCTACTCCACCAGCTCACGGGCACCCCGCCATTTTTCCCTGGCCTTGGATTCCGCATTGCGACCCTCCTCGATGCGGGCGTCGATGTCCTCGGGGAAGTCCACCCAGTACTCGACCGCGGCGCGGATCGCCTGCGCCGGGATGTCGCTCGTCTCGCCCACCATCGACAGGACCTCGTCGATCGTGAGGCGGGGCTCGGCTTCCTGCGTGGAGACCAATGCCCGAATCACCCGATCCACATCCGGACCACCAGCCAGTCGGGCGCGACGACCGCTGGGACCGTCGACGAAGCCCACGAGGGGGTGGGCCGAGCTGCGCAAGGCCTCATCCACCAGGAGGTTTCCGGCGGCAGACACGGAGAGGCCCGGGTGTTCGTTCACGAACGCCTGCAGGCGTTCGAGCACCTTGGGGTCAAACCGCAACGAGCCGTCACCGTCCACGTCCACATCGTAGATACCGGTGCTCATCGCACCCACTCCACCAGCACAACCTCCACCCAACCGGCACCCGCCATCGCCACCCCTCTCCGCCCGACCCATCTTCACCCGCTGCGTCTCCGCGTCGCCAACCGGCCACAATGCCCATCGGGAGACTCCTACCCACCACGACGTCAGGCCCACGCATCCCCGTGCCATCCGGGGCCGTTGCCCCAACGCTGTTGTCCCCCGTCGATAAATGTGCTACAAATAGCACATGACATCGGTCGGCATCCGGGAATTACGGCAGCGCGCCAGCGAATTGCTACGCCAGGTCGAAGCCGGGCAGATCATAGAGATCACCGATCGCGGCCGTCCCGTCGCGCTGCTGACTCCGATCTCGGCGGAGGGAACCTTGCGGCGGATGCGGTCACGGGGAGAGATCGATGCCGCACAGGGAAGCCTCAAAGATGCGCCCGAGCCCCTCCCGCTCGAGCCCGGCCAAGAGGCGCCGTCGCAGGTATTGGCAGGGTTGCGACACGATGAGCGCTGAACGGGCGACGTACCTTGACTCTTCGGCCATCGTGAAGTTGGTCGTAGAAGAAGCTGAATCGCAGGCCCTCCGTGTACACCTGCACCAACAGGAGACCCTGGTGTCCAGTGCTCTGGCCAGGACCGAGGTAGGCCGGAGCCTGCTCCGGCTCGGGCCCGAATATGCGGCACGCGGCGAGGAGATCCTGGGTCGCCTCGACCTCTTGCACATCAGTGATCGCATCCTTCGCTCGGCGGCCGGGCTCCAGCCTGCCGAACTCCGCTCACTCGATGCGATTCACCTGGCCACGGCGTGCCAACTGGGCGACGAGCTGGATTCCGTCGTGACCTACGACGAGCGAATGGGGGCAGCAGCCCGCGGGCTGGGACTCGTGGTCGTCGCACCCGCATGAGGATCGCCGGCCCAGTTGTCGCCGACCCAGTTGTGAATGGCGCCGTGGTGGGGGAGTTTCGGGCGCCGTGCCCATCCGGGCCAACTTCACCGGCCGCCTCTCACACTGGAACGCACGGGCTCTGGAGAGATTGCCGACGTTGACCAAAGGCGAAGGGAGCGGGTAGGAGGCCGGCTGCGCCGACCTCTTTTGTCAGTGTGCGTGCGGGACTGACCGGGCTCGTCAAGCCTTCCTCACGAGCGGCCTTAGTCCGGCCTTGACAAGCCCTCGATGTGCGAACCTGGGTCTCGCCGACTAACGCTACTGGCCGGTCAAGTAATCAAAAATGCATGTACCCGGCGGAGAGGTAGAGACATAGGAACCCCTACGGGACCTGCGGGAACTACGAAGCCCCTCCGGCCAGGACCTTCAGCTCCTCGAGCGACTCTTGCATGATCTGCGGCAGATCAGGCCCGTCGTCCGACTCGACCCAGCGGGCGAACGCGGTCTTGAAGACGGCGATCGCGATCTCGGCGACAAGACCCGCGGCCGGGTCCTTCACGCCCCGTTGGCGCAGGGCGTCGGCGAGTGCCGCAGCCAGAGTTGCGAGTTTGATGAGCTCGCGCTCTCGCAGCTCGGCACTGGCCGCGATGATGCTCTGGCGCTGACGGGGATAGTGGCCGCGCTGTTGGAGCACGGCCCCGGCAGCCGCCAGGGCCCCGGCGACCGCTTCAAGGGGAGTGGCCGAGTCGGGCGCACCGGCGACAGCGCTCACGAACAGCTCCTGCAGGGCACCGGCGCCCGAGAAGAGTACCTCGCGCTTGTCCGCGAAATGCCGGAAGAATGTCCGCTCCGTCAAGCCGGCTCGTTCGGCGATCTCGGCGACGCTGGTGTCGTCGAATCCCTGCTCGCCGTAGAGAGCGAGGGCCGCCTCCTCGAGCCGGCGCCGGCTGTCCGGCTCCCAACGTGCCATCGCACCATCGTACTAGGTGATGACAGAGGCTGACATGGATGCTATGGTGATGACAGCAACTGACATCGTCCTGGCGTAGCGAACCCACGCCAAGGGCCATCAAGGTATCTGGAGGTACTTCCCATGCGCATTTTCGTTACCGGGGCATCCGGCTGGATCGGTTCCGCCGTCGTTCCCGAACTCATCAGTGCCGGTCACGAGGTAGTCGGGCTGGCCCGTTCGGACGCATCGGCCGCCGCCCTCGCCGCCGCCGGGGTGAAAGTGGAGCGCGGCACCCTCGACGACCTCGACACTCTGCGGAGCACCGCCGGGAAATCCGACGGCGTGATCCACCTGGCCTTCAAGCACGACCTGGCGTTCACCGGCGACTTCGAGGGAGCCGCCACGGCGGATCGCCAGGCCGTCGAGGCGTTCGGTGAGGCGTTGGCGGGTTCCGACCGGCCCTTTGTCATCGCCTCCGGCCTGCTCGGTCTCCTGCCGGGCCAGGTGGCGACCGAGCTGGACGGCCACATCGGGGACGCAACCAGCCGTGACATACCCCCGGGCCCCCAAGCCCGCTGGGCCACGGCCGAGTTCACCCTCTCCCTGGCGTCGCGCGGCGTGCGCTCGTCGATCATGCGCCTTTCGCCGACGTGCCACGGTGATGGCGACAACGGCTTCATGGCCACCCTGGTGGCGATCGCCCGGGACAAGGGTGTCTCGGGGTACATCGCCGACGGGTCCAACCGCTGGCCCGCGGTGCACCGGCTCGATGCGGCCCACCTCTTCCGCCTGGCCCTCGAGAACGCCCCGGCGGGATCCACCCTCCACGCCGCCGCGGACGAGGGCGTGGCGACCCGCGAGATCGCCGAGGTGATCGGGCGGCATCTCGACGTTCCCGTGGTGTCCATCGCGCCCGAGGATGCCGCGCACTTCGGCCATCTGGCCCACTTTTTCGGGATCGACAGTCCAGCCTCGAGTGCATTGACCCGCGACCTTCTCGGGTGGCAGCCGACCCGGCCGGGGCTCATCGACGATCTCGATCAAGGCCACTACTTCCGCACCCCTTCGGCCTGACCGCAGCGCGACCGGAAGCCCCTGACCAGCGCCCCGCCCCGCCGCCACTAACCTGTGGCCCATGTCCGCTCCCACGGTGACTTCGGTCACCGAGGCGTCGCCGGCTGCTCGGGCCGGCCTGGTCGTGGGCGATGAGCTGCTCACCTTGAACGGGCAGGAGCCGCGCGACGTCATCGATTTCCAGCAACTGACAGACGCCGACGACCTCAGCGTGATGGTGAAGCGCGCCGGGGCAGCTCTCCCGAGGCTGGTCAAGATCGCCAAGATGCCGGGCGAGCCCTTCGGGGTCGAAGTGTCCTCGGCGGTGTTCGACCGGATACGGACCTGTGACAACCACTGCGCGTTCTGCTTCATCTACCAGCTGCCCAAGGGCATGCGACGGAGTTTGTATCTGAAGGATGACGACTACCGGCTCTCGTTCCTGTACGGGAACTTCACGACGTTGACCAGGTTCACCGAGCTCGATGCGGAACGGATCCTCACCGAACGCCTCGGCCCCCTGTTCGTCTCGATCCACAGCACCGACCCCGAGCTGCGGGCCCATATGTTGCGCAACCCCAAGGGGGCGACGAGCTTGCGGTGGTTGAGCGTCCTGCTGGATGGAGGCATCGAGGTGCACGGCCAGGTGGTGGTGTGCCCGGGCGTGAACGACGGCCCGGCGCTCGAGGACACCCTGGCCGGCGTTCTGGACCAGTATCCGAACCTGGCCACGGTCGGCGTCGTCCCTCTGGGTATCAGCCAATTTTCCCACGAGGCCGAGATGCGCGCCCACACGACCGAGGAGGCGGCCAACGCCCTCGACACCGTC
>Ga0307373_10010759_pt1 | contig 13403 bp, 9 predicted proteins | sample OX2MG_FD_202534 | JGI IMG/M metagenome (GOLD analysis project Ga0307373, IMG submission 202534) | Soil microbial communities from Risofladan, Vaasa, Finland - OX-2 | ecosystem: Environmental > Terrestrial > Soil > Coastal area > Acid sulfate soil | place: Finland: Risofladan, Vaasa | collected... | reverse complement strand
ATACCGACTACAACGAGGGGCTTGTTCTCCAGGTGGGCCTCAATCGCTCGGTCTCCGTGGCAATATCGCGCCGCAAGGACAGCTCCCTCCGATTTTACGCCGCCGATTTCAACGAGCGCAAGCGGACGACGATCGCCAATCTCAAGTACAAGCGCGAGGATCGATGGGCAAATTACCCGAAGGGGGTCCTTTTCGAGCTGCTCCAGCTCGGTCTTTCCTTCCGCGGCGTCGACGTCACGATTGCGGGCGACGTACCGCAGGGGATCGGGCTCGGTTCGTCGGCCGCCCTCGAGGTGGCGACTGCGGTAGCCATGAAAACCCTCTTTGCCTACGAGCTCACCGACATGCAGATCATCCAGTGCTCGTCGCGGGCGGAGACGGTGTTCATGGGGCTGGAAAGCGAGATTACCGATCAATTCGTTTCCTGTGTCGCCCGTGAAGGTCACGCCGTCTTCCTCGATGTGCGCACCCTTGAGTATTCTCTCATTCCTGTCGATCTAGGGGATGTTGGGATCTACGTCACCAACTCCAACGTGCCGCAAGTCTCGACTCAGGCAGACTTTCGGCAGCGCAAGGAGGAGTGCAAGGAGTGTGTCGTCTACCTGAGCAAGAAAAAGCCGGGTACGGCCTTGCGCGACTACTCGATCCACGACTTGAAGACCAGCATGGGGTGGGTCCCCGAGTCCATCAGACGGGTATGCATGCACGTGGTTCAGGAGAATCAGCGGGTGCTCGACGCAAAACGGGCCCTTATCTCGGGCGATGCGGGCAAGCTCGGCAAGCTGATGAGCCGCTCCCACGAAAGCCTCAGGGACTACTACGAGGTTTCCTGCCCGGAGCTGGATTGGCTGGTCAAGCGGGCGATCGAGATCGAGGGCGTGACGGGATCGAGGATGACCGGCCCGGGTTTCGGCGGCTGCACGGTCTCCCTCATCCGCGAAAGCGCGTTCGCGAAGTACAAGGAGCGCCTGGAGGAGTACGAGCGCATCTTCGGCTTTACGGCCGAGGCTTTCGCGTGCCATCCATCGAACGGTGTGTCGGTCCCGGGCAGAGGAGGGGATCGGTGAAGATACTCCTCACCAACGACGACGGGATCGACAGCCCGGGTCTCCAGGCTCTCTTCGACGTGCTGGGAGACCATCACGAGGTGTGGGTCGTCGCTCCGGATCGCGAGCGCAGCGGTACCTCCCACTCCATCACCCTCCATGAGGCGGTGCGGTTTCGGCCCCTGGGGGAGCGCCGCTTCGCCTGCGGGGGAACTCCGGCCGACTGCGTGCTTTTTTCCGTCCTGGGAGCCTTGCCCGTGCGGCCGGACCTGGTGGTGTCCGGAATCAACCTCGGACCGAATCTCGGGACCGACATTATCTATTCGGCGACGGTAGCCGCGGCGCGCCAGGCGGCGCTCATGGGGCTTGCCTCGGTTGCGGTCTCCGTGACCGGCGTGCGCACCCCCTTCTACTTCGAAGCAGCGGCCCTCTTTGTGGCGCGAAACGCGGAGACCGTCGCGAAGATGTGGAAAGGGGATCACTTCTTGAACGTCAATGTCCCCAACCAGGCGGGCGCGGACCTCCCGGTCACCATTACCCATCCTTCGCGGCGCACCTATCGCGATAAGCTTTCGAGCTTTGTTGCGCCCAACAAGGACACCTACCACTTCCTCCAGAGCGTCCCCGCCGAAGCGGAGGCCGATCCCGGATCGGACTGGGAGGCGGTAACGGCAGGATCCATCTCGGTTTCTCCGATCTACCTCCACCCGGTAAACCACGTCGACTATCTCGCCTACGAAGAGGTCGAGTTCAGGTTGCAGTAAGATGAAAACGACAGCATTGAGGAGTGCGATCAGGCTCTACAAGACGCGCCGCTTCGAGCAGGCGCTCGAGGAGCTGAAGTCGAGCGGAGAGGATCCCACCGAGAGCCCCGAGATCTCCTACTACCTTGGGCTTTGCTACACGCAGCTTGAGCGCTACGACGATGCCCTCGTCTACCTGGAGCAGGTTGTCACTGCCGGAGACAATCTCATCCAGCTCTATCAGAGCAGGATGATCCTGAGCTACATCTACACGATTACCGGGCGATACCGCCTCGCGCAGTTCGAGCTCGAGCAACTCCTCGCAAGCGGTTACGAGTCCGTTCAGGTCTATTCCGCCTTCGGCTACGTCGCCTACTGCCAGCGCAGGGTCAACGACAGCCTGGTCTATCTGCAGAAGGCTATCACCCTCGATCCGACCAACTCCAACGCCCTCAACTCCATGGGCTACATCCTGGCCGAGGAGGAGATCGATCCGATGGGAGCCCTCTCCTACTGCAAGAACGCCGTAGAGCAAAGGCCCGAAAACGCAAGCTATCTGGATTCCCTCGGTTGGGCCTGTTTCAAGGCTGGCAAGATCGGCGAGGCCAAGACTCACCTCCGGAAGGCTTTGAACCTGGCCGCGGGCAACCGCGAGATCGCGGCGCACCTCAAGGCCTGCCTCGCAGCCGAGGGCCGCAAGTTCGCGGCCGACACGGAATAGCGCGTAAGGATTCCGACCGTCAAGCCTCCCTGAACCACCTAAAAATCGCTAAGGATTTAGGCTCCAGCTGACGAACATGTAAGTGGAGTGAGATGATGAATATCGATCAGGTTGGACAGACCGTACTTCAGCCACCAGTACCCCAGGTCGACGGAAAGAGCAGCCCGGTGATAGACTCGAACGAGATCAAGGCCATTCTCTACCTCGGCATTCGCGGGAAGATTTCGCTTCCGGTGAACGACCACAAGGTAGATGTTTTCGCCTGAAGCTGCTATACTCCCCGCGTGAGGAGACGAGCAGCATCCTACTTGCTCGCGCTTTCCATCGGGTTGGTGGGTGGGGCGGTAAGCGCCCAGAACATCAACATGGCGACCGTTGCGGCCGCACAGGACTTCCGATGGGGAGTGCAGGCCTACAACAGCGGTCTTTTCAACAAGTCGATTCTGTACTTTGAAAAATCCCTCAGTGAAATGCCTGGCGACTCGCGAACGAAGGAGTGGTTGGGCCGCGCCTACTACCGCTCCGGCTTCATCTCCGACGCGCTTGACGAGTGGAACAACCTCCTTTCAACGGGGAAGGGAAGTGCCCTCCTCCAGAACAGGGTGGCGACGGTAAGCTTTCGCCGCGGAGTCGGTCCGCAGCCTTCGGCCGAAAGCTATCACTATGTAGTCGCGAGATCGATCCAAGGGGTTGGTCCCTCTTACACCCTCTTTTTACGTCCGAGCGCAGTGACTGCACGCCCCGACGGAGGCTTCTATCTCGCGAGCTTCGCCACGAACGAGATCCTGCAGCTCGATGCAAACGGAGGTCTCGTTCGGAGCATCCGCGGAGGGCTCTCCGGCTTCGACCATCCGTTCGACGTCGTCGCCCCCGGCAACGGCTATCTCTACATAAGCGAGTACGGCGCCAACAGGATAGCCCGCTGCACACCCGAGGGGGGAAAGGTCTTTCGATTCGGCAGCGCGGGCGTCGGCCCCGGACAGCTTCTCGGTCCCCAGTTTCTCGCTTCGGACGGGAAGGGCTACATCTACGTCAGCGACGTCGGCAATCAGCGGATCTCGAAGTTCGACTACAACGGGAAGTTCGTCCTCTCCTTCGGTCAACCCGCCGGCTCCTTCGGCGGACTGCAGACGCCGGCCGGAATCGCCGTCTATGACGGCAAGGTCTTCGTCGCGGACAACGGCGCGAAGGACATAGTCGTTTTTGACACGAGCGGCAACTATCTTACGACGCTTCTCGCGGGAAGGCTCGACGGGCCGGAAGGGCTTTCCCTCTACGGCCCCCATGGCGATCTCATCATCTCCGACACGAGCCGCGTCCTTCTCTACAACGTCGACAACGACGTTCTACGGGTCCTGAACGATCTTTCCGGCACCGGCAAGAACATCCTCAAGACGGTTGAAGACGCGAACGGCGACCTTCTTGCCGCGGATTTCGATGCGAGCAAGGTTTTCGTGTTGAGCCAGTATTCGGCGATGTATGCAGGACTGTCGGTTCAGATCGACCGGGTCTATTCCGATCAGTTTCCGCAGGTCTCGATCGATGTGAGCGTAAAGAGTCGCCTCGGCAGCCCCCTGACCGGACTCGACTTGCGGAACTTTGTCATCACCGAGGGAAGCTATCCGGTCGGCAATCCCAAGCTGATTTTCCGCGGAACCCAAGGAGATGCCGAGCTGTCCATCCTCGTCGACCGCTCGGCGGCGATGGCGAGCCGCAAGCAAGACATACGCAATGCGGTTACCGGCATCCTATCGGGCCTTCGCGGAAGGGGCACTTTCAGAGTCGTCTCCGCAGGGCCGAATCCGGTGGTCGAGGCGGGTCCGAGCACGCCGGTGGATAGCGCAGCCCGGGCTGCCGCCGACAACGGCACCTACTCGAGCGGGTGGAGGTTTGACCTTGGCCTGCGCATGGCCATATCCGAGCTCATCCCCCGGCAGGGCAAGAGCGCGGTAGTTTTCGTCACGCAAGGGAGTCTGGGTGACTCGGCCTTCCGTCAGTACCCGCTGGGTGACCTCCTTTCGTACATGCAGAACAACGGGATTCAGTTCTACTGCGTCTTTCTCGATCAGGATGCCCGGCCTTCTGAAAAGCTTCTTTACCTGTGCCGGGAAACCGGGGGAAAGAGCTACTACCTCTATCAGCCGCAGGGGGTGGGGCTGATCGCCGACGACGTCCTTTCGTCGCCCGACGGACACTACGTCCTAAGCTACACCTCCCCGAGTCAGTCCAACTTCGGAAACAACTACATCCCGGTAGAGGTCGAGGCGCACCTCTACGCGCGAAGCGGCCGCGACGAGTCCGGCTATTTCGCGCCGTTGCAGTTTTGAGCAGGTTGTTGAAATATGATTATACGGCGCGAAAATCGGCACGTCTCGTATCCTCTTCCCAAGATTGGTTCGAGGAGAATGTCGATTTTTGCGCATTCCTTTGAGTTTTCAACAAACTGCTGAGGGTTAAGCAGAAATGCCAATCGGATGGGGTATCATCGGATGCGGTGAGGTGACGGAGGTCAAGAGCGGCCCAGCGCTCCAGTACGCCCAGGACTCGCGGCTCGTGGCGGTGATGAGGCGCGATCCCGAAAAGGTCGAGGACTACGCCCGCCGCCACGGCGTTCCTCGGTGGTACACCGACGCCGACGCGCTCATCGCCGACCCGGAGGTCGACGCCGTCTACGTGGCGACTCCGCCGGGAAGCCACCTGGAATACGCCCTGCGGGCGTGCGCCGCCGGCAAACCGGTCTACGTCGAGAAGCCGATGGCGCGCAGCTACGTCGAGTGCGCCAGGATGGTCGAGGCCTTCGAGGGGGCCGGCCTGAAGCTCTTCGTCGCCTACTACCGGCGCGCTCTCGACCGCTTTCTCAAGGTGAAGGAGATCATCGATACCGGCAAGATCGGGCCGGTGACGGGAATTGGCTACCGCTATGCCGCGCCCGAGCACCGGGCGGTGGACGCAAACGCCCTTCCGTGGCGGCTCATCGCTTCGGAGTCGGGCGGCGGCCTTTTTGTCGATCTGGGTTGCCACCTCCTCGACCTCCTCGATTTCCTGGTGGGGCCGCTCGAGAGGGTTTCGGGCATCGCCGCCAACCGAGCTTCCGCGTTTCAGGTCGAAGACACGGTCGCCATGCACTTTACGACCAGGGAGGGGACTCCCGGGGTTGCGAGCTGGAACTTCGCGGGCCACACCGGCCATGCGCCGGAGGACCGGCTCGAGATTTCCGGGACCGATGGAAGAGTCGCCGTCTCCGTCTTCGGCGTCGAGCCGGTGCTCCTCTCGACCCGGCGGGGCGAAGAGAGCTTCGCCTTGACGAACCCTTACCGCATCCAGCAGCCCCTCATTCAAACGGTAGTGAACGAGCTCCTTGGAAAAGGCACGTGTCCGAGTACGGGTGAGTCGGGTTCCCGCGCGTCGCTCGTCATGGATCAGGTTCTCTCCGACTACTACCGCGGGCGCGACGACGAATTCTGGCTTCGTCCCGAAACCTGGAAGCGGCGCTAGCCCAAGATCACCCTTTTCGCTTTGAAATCTTCGGACTCTCACGCTATACTCCCGATGGGAGGACGGCGGATGAAGGGTATCTTTCGCGAGGTGAAGCTCTGGGAGAGGCCGGAGATAGTCGGCTTGAGTCGACTCGTCGGTCGCTCGCCGCTCATCCCGTACCGCAGCGCGGAACGCGCCTTGAGCCACGACCCCGGGAAATCCCCCTGGTACAGCACCCTGAACGGAACCTGGAGGTTCAAGCTCGTTGCCGGGCCGGCCGAGGTGCCGCCGGCTTTCTCGCTTCCCGGCTACAGCGTCGGCAAATGGAGCGAGATCGAGGTGCCGGGTAATTGGACGATGCAGGGCTTCGACCGGCCGCACTACACCAACGTCACCATGCCGTTCCCCGACCTTCCGCCGCGCGTTCCGGCGGCCAACCCGACCGGCCTCTATCGGACCACCTTTGAGCTCCCGCCTGCCTGGCGCAATCGCCGGACGGTGCTCCACTTCGACGGGGTCGAAAGCGCCTTCGTGGTCTACGTCAACGGCGGGGAGGTCGGCATGAGCAAGGACTCGCGCTCCCCGGCGGAGTTCGACATTACGCCGTTCGTATCGCCGGGGGAGAACACCCTTGCAGTCAAGGTGATGCGCTGGTCGGACGGGAGCTTCGTCGAAGACCAGGACCACTGGCGCATGGCAGGTATCTATCGCGACGTCTACCTCTACTCGACGGCGACCACCTTTATCAAGGATCTCTTCGTGAATGCGACGCTCGCCGACGACTATACGGCCGGCCTGCTTGCGGCCCGGGTGCAGATCGGCACCGAGCGCGAGCTTGGACGCGACCACTCCGTGGAGCTCCAGCTCTACAATGCCGAACGGCGTCCTCTCCTGCGAAGCCCGCTGAAGGGAAAGGTAGGCAGCGACTACCGCGAGTCGGGGTATGCCGTCTCCTTCGAGCGGGAGCTCCCCTCGCCTCGGCGCTGGTCCGCCGAGGATCCCTACCTCTACAGCGTGGTCGCGACGCTGAAAGGGCCGACCGGAGCGACTATCGAAGTGATCTCCTGTCGCTGCGGCTTTCGCCGGGTGGAGGTCAAGGAGCGGCAGCTCCTGGTGAACGGGAGGCGAGTCTACCTCAAGGGAGTAAACCGTCACGAGTTCGACGAGGTTCGCGGGAAAAGCATGACTCGCGAGACGATGCTGCGCGACGTGATCCTTCTAAAGAGCTTCAACTTCAATGCGGTGCGGACCAGCCATTACCCGAATGATCCCGCCTGGTACGACCTGTGCGACGAGTATGGCCTCTACGTAATAGATGAGGCGAACATCGAGTCTCATGCCTACTACAACCAGCTTGCAAGCGATCCGGTCTGGGCGCGGGTCTTCCTCGATCGGGGGATGCGGATGGTCCTTCGCGACAAGAATCATCCTTGCATCATCGCCTGGTCACTCGGCAACGAGAGCGGCTACGGTCCCAACCACGACGCCCTTGCGGGTTGGATCCGCTCCTTCGATCCGAGCCGTCCGCTCCACTACGAGGGAGCTATCGCACGGGGGCGCGACGCCGAGGGCCGTCTTTTCACGGGGGGTGAGCGGGCTACCGACATCGTCTGTCCCATGTATCCGTCGATAGATTCGATAATCGAATGGTCCGAGAAGACCGGCGACTCGCGTCCCCTTATCATGTGCGAGTATGCCCACTCGATGGGCAACTCAACGGGCAATCTCAAGGAGTACTGGGAAGCTATCGAGTCGCACCACGGCCTTCAGGGAGGATTCATCTGGGACTGGGTCGACCAGGGGATCCGGGTGATGGATGGCGCAGGGGCGCCCCACTGGGCCTACGGAGGCGACTTCGGGGACGAGCCCAACGATCGGAACTTCTGCTGCAACGGCCTGGTCTGGCCCGATCGCACGCCCCATCCCGCAATCTGGGAGTTCAAGAAGATCGCGCAGCCGGTCAGAATCCGCGAGCGAAATCTCCGCGAGGGGCGCATCCTGGTCGAAAACCGCCAGGATTTCACGACGCTCGCCTGGCTCTCCGGCAGCTGGGAGCTGCTCGTCGACGGGGTAATGGTCGCGGAGGGCCCCCTACCGCGCCTTGAAACCGCACCGGGCGCGAGCGAGGAGGTTACTCTTCCCTTGAGCCGGCCGGAGCTGCTTCCCGGACAGGAGTGCATTCTCCACGTTCGCTTCGTGACCTCGACGGACAGTCCGTGGGCTGCCGAGGGGCACGAGGTATCGTGGGAGCAGTTTCCCATGCCGTTCAAGTCTCCGAAGCCGGCGCCGGTTTCGACCGAGGGAAAGCTCTCGATAGTGAGGAGCGGCCCCTCTTCCGTGATCGCGGGAGGCCTCGTGGAGGTACGGCTGGATCGCCGCGCGGGACGCCTTTCCTCGATCAAGTGGCACGGCCACGAGCTTCTCTACGGCGGACCCTCCTTAAGCCTCTTTCGCGCGCCCACCGACAACGACGGGCTGAAGCTCATGCCCGAGCGGAAGCAGGGAGTGCTCGACTCTTGGCTCGCCGCCGGCCTCGACCGCCTCACCCTCGTTTCCAAGCGGGCAACGGTCAAGCGAGGGGAGGGAGGATCGGTGGTTGTAAACCTCCAGCACCAGGCGCTGAGCAAGGCGCTTGGTCCCTGCTTCGAGCACATCCATGACTACACCATCTACCCCGGCGGAGAGATCCACGTCGTGAACACCTTTACGGCGGACAAGCGTCTACCGGAGCTCCCGCGCGTCGGCGTGGTCTTGAGCGCGGTGAAAGGGTTTGATCATGTGCGGTGGTTCGGACGCGGGCCGCACGAGAGCTATGTCGACCGAAAGACGGGGGCTGCCGTAGGGCTCTACGCGGGGAGCGTCGACGAGCAATTCGTCCCGTACATCCTGCCCCAGGAGAACGGGAACAAGACCGACGTGCGCTGGCTTTCGCTGGAAAACGAGCACGGGGTGGGAATCCTCTTCGCAGCCGATGGGGTGATGGAGTGCTCGGTGAGTCACTACTCCGCCCTCGACCTCTACAAAGCGACCCACACCAACGAGCTGAAGGCCCGTCAGGAGATCTTCGTCCACCTCGATGTACGGCAGCGCGGCTTGGGAGGGGCGAGCTGCGGTCCCGATACCCTCGATCGGTACCGCATTCAGCCGGGAAGTTGGAAGTGGAGCTACTGGATCCGCGGCTTCGTGCGCGGTGAGGAAGATCCGGGGCTGCTGGCGCGCCACATCGGTCAGCCGTCGGAGCCTCCCCTTCCGGCGCGCCGCAGCTAAAGTATCACCTCGAAGACCGAGTCGATCCTCTTCAGGGAAGCAAGGAGCTTCGTCCTCTGCTCGCGGGTGAGCTTGGAACGGTCGTCCTCTTTCGCGAGTGCCTTCAGAATCGTGTGAATCGCCTCGAAGGCAAGAGCGAGCGAGAGATCATCGTCCATGAATCGCTCGAACTCAGCCCTTAGGCTCGCGATGAGGGCATCCGCTCCGGCCGCCGGCTGCGGGGCTTTCTTGACCGCTTTGGCGAGGCCATCGGTATTGGCGGCCTCCGCGAAGGCGGTCCGCTTGTCTGCACCGTCGACCAGCCGGGCGACAAGGGCCTTGACGCGATCGAGGTAGGCGCAGCGCTTGGCGAAGGCCTCTTTGGTGAAGTTGAGCTTCTTTCGATAGTGGTTGGTCGCGGTAAGGAAGAAGCGAAGATGCTCCGGCCTCACGCCGTCTTCGGCGACAAGCTCGTCGGGGTAGTAGATGTTGCCGAGGCTCTTCGACATCTTCTTGCCGTTCACGATGAGATGCTCGCCGTGGAGGTAGTAGTTCGCGTAGGACTTCCCGGAAAAGGACTCCATTATCGCGATGTTGTAGTCGTGGTGGCGGTAGATGTTGTCGATGCCGCCGCAATTGATGTCGACCTGATTGCCGAGGTTCTCCGTGATCATGGCCGGATCCTGAATGTTCCAGGAGGGGCGTCCCCGTCCGATCTCGGTGTCCCAGTAGGCAATGTCGCCGTCCTTATAGCCGTGCCAGAGAATGAAATCCCCCCGGTTCCAGCGGTTGCCGTTGTAGGTATCGTGCTTGAAGCGCACCTTCTTCTTGGGCCAGGTACGCATGTCGAGCCGGTAGAGCTTGCCGAAATCCTTCTTCTTCAAGGGATCGAAGAAGACGTCTCCCTCGTACCAATAGGCATAGCCCTTCTTGACGAGGGTCTGGATGACCTTTACCGCCTGATCGACGCTCGTCGCGGAGGTGGGAATCTTGGGAGGGACTTTGATTTTCAGGAGCTTGGTCTCCGAGTGAAAATGCGTGGCGACCTCGTCGGTCACCTCTTTCATCTTCTTGCGGCGATCCTGCGCCTCGCTGATCGTCTTGTCCTCGACGTCCGTGAAATTGATGACGCGATCGACTTCGTAGCCTCTATAGAGCAGGTATCGCACGAGGATGTCCTCGTAGAGGAAGGTGCGGTAGTTCCCGATATGGGGCCTGCGGTAGACCGAGGGCCCACAGGTGAAGATCTTTACGTCATGATCTTCCCGCGGCCGGAACGTTTCCTTCGTTCGGCTCATTGTGTTGTAGAGTTCCAGAGCGCGTCTCCTTCGAACTGTGTTTTGTTGCCGTCCTAAGATACTACTTTTGGCCGCAGAGCGTCAAAATGGAGATGAGGGCACTCCCTATCCGAGGCCAAAGACGAAAAGACCGCGACGCACGAGGAGGATCGTGGCCCCCGCGCTGACGGCTGCGGCCGTCAAGAGAAAGAGGGTATCGCGGCGCCGCCACAGGCTCTCGGTGAGGAAGGTGCGCTCGCGGGAACGCTCCGATTCGATCCCGCGGGCCGCCATGGAAAGGGAGGCCCGCTCGCCGTGGCGGATGGCGCCGGCGAGAAGCGCGACCGCGGTCATGAGCACCTCGGATGGGGCGCTGGGCCGCCCCCGGAGGCGAACTTGGTGGGTCGTGCCGATTCTCTTGAGATTCTCTCGAAGGAGGGGGATGGTGTTCCATGCGATGTAGATCGAGAAGCCGAAGCGGGGGGAAAGGCGAAGCTGCTGCATGAGCGCGTTGACGAGCGCCTGCGGCTGGGTCACGAGCAGGTAGCCCACGGAGAGCAGGATGAGGGCGAGGCTTCGAAGTGCAAGGACGACGCCACGGTGCAGTGCCGCCTGTGCCACCCCGACGCCGAGAAGGGACACCGTCGCGTCTCCGGGCACGCGAGCGCTTGCGAAGAGGTTGAGGAGGAAGAGTCCCGCCGGAAGGGCGAGAAGTGGACCGAGACTCTTAGCGGCGGCCGGAAGGGGCACCCGCCCGAGAAGGAGAAACTGGATCATGGCAACGATGAGGAAGACGAGCGGGGTATAGGGATCGAACGAGAGGAAGACCGGCACGATCTCCAGGATGACGGCCGCGAAGAGCGAGAGCGGATTGATCGAGCGCAAGAGTCCGCGGGGTGCGCGATCACCCATGGCGCCCCTCGCCTGCGTACCGGTCGAGCTGCACGCTCGGGGCGCGGCGCTTCTCGCGGCGCCACACCGGAAGGTAGCGTTCCGGGAGCATAGACAGCTCCTCGCTCGAATCGGCCGGAGAGAAAGCTCGAATGGCGCTCCCTTGTTCGAGCAGGATGATCCGATCCGCGACAAGCCAGGCAAGCTCCGGCGAATGGGTGACCACGATCATTGCCGACCCACGCGAAGCGAGAAGTCGAAGCGAGGCGATGAGCTGCTCGAAGGCATCGTAGTCGAGGCCGTAGGTCGGCTCGTCGAGCAGCAGGAGAGGGCGGTCGTCGAGAAAGGCACAGGCGAGATTGAGCCTGCGCTTTTCCCCTTCGCTTAGAGAGAAGGGGTTCCGTGCCTCCAGCGATTCGAGGCGGAAGGCCCGCGCCGCAGCCGCGGTGCGCCCGTCGAGAGCCCGCGGGAGACCGGAGGCCGCCCCCCGCGGTGGGCTCTCCGCCTCCGGGCTCGCAGCGAGGGTGAGCTCGTCCGCAACCGTCTCGCGAAGAAAGAAGTGCTCGGGATTCTGGGGCAGGGCGAGCAGGCGCGCGTAGCGCACGGCCGGGCGCGCGCGGGCGACGTCGACCTTCGAGAGGAGAACCTGTCCGGGCCTGCCGGGGAGGAGTCCGGCGAGCCTGCCCAGGAGGGTGGACTTGCCCGCCCCGCTTCGCCCCATCACCACGACAATCTCGCCGGGGGAAACGGTCAAGCTCACCCCCTGGAGCACGGATCTCCTTCCATCGTAGGTGTGCGACAGCTTCGCCGCCGAGAGCAGTGCCGAAGCGGTCGGACGGATCGCGGAGGGTGGTCGTGCTTCAGCCGGTGGGGCAAGACGCGCAAGGCGCCACGGGAGGAAATCCGCAAGATTGAGACGCTCCGGACTTCCGCGGTCCGAGAGCCGTCCGCGCTCATCGAGCAGGAGCAACCGCCCCACTCTCGCGAGGATCTGGTCAAGCTTGTGCTCTACGATGAGGACGGCCGTTCCCGGATTGAGGGCGTCGAGGAGCTCGAAGAAGGTTCGGGTCGAGTCCGGGTCGAGGTAGGAGGTCGGCTCGTCGAGGAGAAGCAGCTCGGGCTCCATCGCGAGGGCCGCGGCAAGGGCGACCTTCTGCTGCTCACCGCCGGAGAGGCTCGAAGGGCTCCGCGGAAGGAGATCCGTTATGCCGAGCCGGTCCGCGAGACGGTCGATCAGGCGGCGAATCTCGGCCGCCGGCTTGCCCAGGTTCTCGGGCCCGAAGGCCATCTCCTCCCGCGCCGTGGGCGCAACCATCTGAGCCTCGGGGCTCTGAAAGACAATGGAGACGCGGTCGGTCCCGAGCGCAAGCTCGCCCTCGACCGTACCTTCCACGTAGCGGGGAACAAGCCCCGCCGCGATGGCAAGCAGCGTGGACTTGCCGGCGCCCGAAGGGCCGGCAAGGAGGACTCGCTCTCCCGGTTCGATGGTGAGGTCGGCGGAGTCCAGGATCTTGCGGGTCGAGCCGGGATAGCGAAACGAGAGGCCGACGGCTTTCAGGAGGGGCTTCACCCGCCCTCCGCCTGGGTTCCCGGAAGGAGCGTGCGCAGCGCCCCGGTCCGCACAATCCCGCGGCCGACCACGTAGGAAAGCACTCCCGCCAGGAGGATGCCGCTGACGACGGCGGAGGCTATCTGGACCGCGATCACCCAGCCGGCGAGACCGGCGTAATGGCTGTAGAAGAAATCGAGGCCGTAGGAGAAGAGGTCGGAGACCACGCCCGCGAGGATGAGCGTCCAGAGGTTGTAGCGACGGTAGCCGGTTGCGGCGAAGACGATTTCGCAGCCGAGCCCTTGGACCGCTCCCCAGATGACTGCGGTTATCCCCCATTGGGTGATGAAGGCCTCGATGACCGCGGCTGCAGTCTCGCCGATGATTGCCGCGCCCGGACGCCGAATGAGAAAGGGGATGAGGATGCCCCCTGTAAGCCAGACACCGTTGAAG
>Ga0307373_10010758_pt1 | contig 13403 bp, 9 predicted proteins | sample OX2MG_FD_202534 | JGI IMG/M metagenome (GOLD analysis project Ga0307373, IMG submission 202534) | Soil microbial communities from Risofladan, Vaasa, Finland - OX-2 | ecosystem: Environmental > Terrestrial > Soil > Coastal area > Acid sulfate soil | place: Finland: Risofladan, Vaasa | collected... | reverse complement strand
TCTCGAAATCCCACCCACACTTTATCATCGTGGCGCGTGGCGACGAAGTGCACGACCTCTCCAACACTTACCAGGACTCCGAAGAAGCCCTTGAAGCATTTCCGGAATTGGCCGCTTACCTAAAATTCTTTTACCAACCTTGCAAAGCCTACGGGACCCTTAAAGTGTACTGCCGCGTCCCTTTTGTTCGGTAAATCCACCTGCCAAACAAAAGTTCAGCCGCGTGATTCAGGCTCAAGGGTTGGGATCTGCAGGTTCAGAAAAAATAGAATGGCCGATAAGACAAGCGCGGCGAGCGAGAGCGCCAGACCTGGAACAAATCCCCGCTGCCGATAATAGAACAGGACTTCATGCTGGCCCTTTCCTGCCTGAACGGCCCGGAACAAGTGATTCGCGCGGAGGATTTTGACTTCCCGCCCATCGAGTGTGGCGTGCCAGTTGGGATCGAAGCGATCCAGCAGAACCACGTAGCCAGGCCGGGAAAGGTTGACGCGCAACGTGACGATGTTCGGCTGGCGATCAAACGATTCGACCTGCCCGGCGGGGTCCGGAAACGAAGGCGCAGCCTCGCCACTTGCACTGGAAGCCAGCAGCACCTCTCCGGTAGCATCAAAACTCGGATCGGAGAGAAGTGCGAGTGTTCCGTCAGCGCCGGGGGAATAGACGCCCGAACCGGCCACATAGGCGCGCGGCGTAAAGCAGAGGTTCTCGTAAAGATAGCTGGGATGGGGAGTGCCGTTAAACACAGGAGAGATTTCCCGAAGTGTGCTGAAGTTCCTGCGCGAGCCGAGAATCTGGTATCGGACGTTACTGCGGCCGAGTAGGCAGCTTGTACGAGCCGGGTCCGGAACTTTAGTCAACGAAAAAACCCAGAACTGATACAGCGAGACCGGGAAGGACCAATCCGGGTCCACGTTGGAAATGCCTTCCGCGCGTTCAAGCATTCCGCCATGCTCGAGCAGCAGCCGCTCCTGGAACGCAGACTGGGCAGGCTGAGAAAGACCTCGCACGGCGGGAATCGATTCGAAATCGAGAGGTTCTGCGAGAGCCTCGGCTGACACAGCGGCCAGGGGAGAATTCCCGAAGATGTCGGCATAGCGGTAAGGCAATCGAGAGCGTTCGAAGTGATCGAGTACCGGTGGATGGTACGTATAAAAACCTTTGGGCACAGTGGAGTTGGCAGAATAGTTCACCAAAACCAACTCTCCTGCGCCGATCAGAAGTGCCACGGGAAGCACCTTGCGCGCCCAGGGATCTCCGCGCAGCAACCCTCGCATCCATAGAAGTGCCCCGAGCGCAAATCCCGCCAGGCCCGGCAACCGCCAGCGGAGCATGCTCAGGAAAAATCCGCTTGCTTCACGAACAGCATTGGAAGCGATCGCCGCAGAGGATCCGCCTTCCACCACTTTAGCTGTATACAACAAGGCCCAGCGCGCGGGCGCCTCAATCAGCGAAGGCAGGAGCCAGGTAGCAACCCATAACATGCTCAGTCCTCCCGCCAGCAGGACCAGTGCCCTGATCGCTCTCTTAGTTCTTTCAGACCGGAGTGCCTGCGGCTTTCGCATCACGTCGATACCCCAGCCGGCCAGCAATGACGTCAGGAGAATTACCGGGATCAGCATTTTGATCGGAAAACGAACCAGCCGCAGTATCGGCACCAGCCAAACCGTCACTTGATAGAGCGGAGTAAACCGCCCGAACGCGAGGAGAAGCAGGACCAGCGCGGCCCAGCCGGCAAATTTCCTGCGCCGGTCGCTCGCCAGCGTGCAACCGATAAAAGCAAGGAAAACTGGAACGAACCCCAGAAACAATGACGGGAAATACGGCCTGTTTGAAAAATTCAAAGCCGCTGTCCACAACGAGGGCGCAGTAAACTTGGGTCCAAAAAATTCCGGAACGATGAATTCCAGGAGCGCCAGCGGGTGAAAAGACCAATAGGTCATTTGGGCAAATGGAAAGCCCAACGCGCCGCGGAGTGAATCCCGCAAAAGAACACACGCCGGGAACAATTGCACGGCGCCCAGCGCCACCATCAGGCCTCCCGATAAAACAAATCCCGCGACAATCCTCCGGTTTGCCCGTGCCAGCGGATGCCGGAAAGATCCTCCCCGGTGAAGCGCATAGGCCAGACACAATCCGAATGTGGCGAGCAGCGTGAAAGGTTCGCCGGCAAGAAATTGCATCAGGAAGGTCGCGGTAAGCAGAATCCAGGGGCGTATTGACCGGGCTGACACAGCATAGTCTGTGAGCAGCAGCGCCCAGGGTATCCAGGCGGCGCAGGCAACCTCGTTATAAAAGCTGCCCAAGGACAATACCGGCCCGCTGAATACAAAAAACAAAGCCGCGAAGAAGGCGGCCACGTGCGATTGCCGCCAGCGCCGGGCCAGGCAGTACGTTCCAGCCGCCGCCAGCACGAAGTGCAGGATGAAGTGCAGGCAGTAGGCGATACCGACGGGAAGAAGCACGATCAGCAGCGTGGTGGGATAGAAGAACAGCGCATTAGGATTTTCCAGGATCGGCTGTCCGAAGTTCAGGTAAGGATTCCAATAAGGCAAGGAGCCGTTTCGGCAAATCTCATGGATCAATCGCGCCTGCGGATAGCTCTGGTTCAGGATGTCGCGATAGAAAAGCATCTGGGAAGTGAACAGCACTTTCCAGAACATGAGAGCCACGCTGCACGCCAACAGAACAAGCGCCCAGAGGTCCCGGCGGTCCGGAAAGATTGAACCGGCGCAGAGGTCGTTCTCTTGCTCGAGGGGAGTGGCCAACAGGGAAGTTGTCATGGATGCCGCAACGAACCGGAAACAAGCGCCGGGTTTCCGGCACCCCGGCGTCTCCCGGCGCATCCGGTTCCTGAAAGAGAATTATCGGGTGGGTGCTTTCCGGACTTGACCTATTGTTGTGGCCCGCCGGGAGGGTTTCCGCGAAAGGCGGCCGAAGGAGAGCTGCGGGCTATCAAGGCAGCGCCAAACCGTCGTTGATTTCTTTCATCCTTCTGCTTGCTACCGCGACCTCGTGAGGTTTTCAAAAAGATACAGACCGGATTTTCCGCCGACCACGATGTCCAAATCCCCATCGCCGTCGATATCCACGACCTCAACCTGCATGCCGCCTCCGGCCCGCGTGCTGTAGTCGATGAGATGCCGCTTCCACTGCGGTGGACCGCCGACCTTCAAAGGTTCGTACCAATAGATGCCCAGCGGATCGTTGGCGCCCGGATCGTGGTCGTGGGCGTAGTAGCGTTTGCCGGTCACCAGGTCGATCCGACCGTCGCCATTCACATCCGCCAGGGTCATGGCGTGGGCTTGCGACCAGGCATTGTCAATCACGTGCTTTTCCCAGGTACGTTTGCCGGCGGCGTTTCTTTTTTGTTCATACCAGAAAATTCCGTAATCGTGCGCCGCGGTGGTCACCAGGTCCGCGAGGCCGTCGCCGTTCACATCGTGGGTGTGGATGAACCCGACCGTTCCCAGGTCAAACTCGGCATGGAAGCGCCAGTGGCCGTTCCGAGGGTCAGCGGGAGCTTCGAACCAGCCCTGGGGAGTGATGATATCCGTTCTCCCGTCCCCGTTGACATCGCCGGCGCCGATGCCGTGCCCGTAGCTATTGGGGCTGATCTCGTGCTTGATCCAAGCGTCGGCCGCGCCCTTTCCTGCTAGTTCATACCAGGTGAGAGGAAAATTCTTGTCGCCGAATTGCGGCAGCAGTTGAAGCGGTTTGCCGGTATTGAGAATATCCACCAGGAAAACGAATTCCACCGGAGATCCGGTTTCGATGATGTGCTCCCGCCAGGGGCCGCCCCGTTTGCCGGGATTTTCCCACCAGGTGAGAGGCTTGGCCCAATACGAACAACTCACCACGTCCGGGTAGCCATCGCCGTTCACATCGATGGCCAAATCGCTCAGGTCTTCCAGGTAGTCGAAAGCGTATGGCAGGTCGCGGAACTTGTGCTTGATGAAACGCGGAGCCCCCCCGGGTCCGGGCGGCCCTTGCTCATACCAGTTCTCGCCGGAAATGATGTCGAGCCTTCCATCCCCATTCATGTCCACGATGGCCACCGTTTCGCTGATTCCCAGATCGAGCGTGTGCTTGCGGAAAGCGATGTCGGCATCTCCCGCCGCCGCGGTTGCGATGTCGATGTAACGGCCAGGCTCCTCGGGCGCCCGGGCGGCGGCGCTCCCTTCAGCGCCACCCATGCCTCGCGCGGAAGCTGTTGACATGCCCAAAAGGGCTGCGGGAACGCTCGCGCCCACCGATTTCAAGAACCGTCTCCTCGCCTGCTTGTTGTGTTCATTCATGGGGGTTACACCTCTCGCCTCAAGCTGGGTGTCACGTTCGCCTTCTTCCGAGGTTTGTTCATGCTGGATTTCAAGCTTGCTGTTTCTGCCCTGCGGCCCGGCCCCAGACGTTTAGCATCTACTGCATTCCCATTTCCCGCCACAGCCCTTTGATAAACTGAAGCCCGCGGCTGGCCAGCTCATCGCCCGAGGGAGCAAGGTCCCGCCAGATCGCCGCGGCCGCGGCCAGTTCCGGCTCCGGCTGGGCGAAAGACTCGATGGTCATCCAGCCGTCATAATTGATTTCCTTGAGCGCGGAGAGAATGCCAAGCCAGTCGGTATGGCCGGTGCCCGGAATCCCCCGGTCGTTCTCAGAAATATGCACGTGGCCAAGGTCTTTGGCCAGGGCGAGAATGGACTCTGGAGGATGGCGCTCTTCGATATTGGCATGAAACGTATCGAAGTGAATCTGCACATTGGGCTCGCCGATGAAACGCACCAATTTGGCTGCATCGTTCTGGGTGTTCAGGAAATAAGTCTCGAAGCGGTTCAAAGGTTCGATGCACAAAGTGACCCCGAGCGCCTGGCCCCGCCGCGCGGCGACGCGCAGGCTTTCGGCGGCCCAGCCCCACTCCTCCTGCGTCCTTCGCTTCCCGGTCATCACACCGAGCCCGGCATAGAGCGGCCCGCAGATCAGGCGCGCGCCCAGCTCTGCCGTTCGTTCCACACAGCGCACCAGAAATTCCGTGCCGCGCGCGCGTGCCTCGGGTTCGGGGCTCACCGGGCTGGCTTCCCTCGGCATCACGCTGCACGTCGTCCGCTCGAGGCGGAGCTCGTCGAGGATTCTCTTCACCGCAGGAATATCAGCCGGTTCTTGCGGCGAAAGGAAAAGCTCCGCGCCGTCGAACCCCCACTTTTTGATGCGGGCGAACAACGGCTCCTCGGCCTCGCCCACTCGCGTGGTCCACACCATGGTATTGACGCCGAATTTCATCGTTCCGTCTCCGTGATGACTCTAAGGCATGATCTTTGCTGCCGGCGCCGTGCCAGCCTCGGTTGCTTCTAAGCGGGTCTCACGGCCGGCAGTCCATCATAACTCACCATCTTAATCTTCTTTGGCGATGTTTGGCATCGTACAGCCCGGAAAGCTTGCCAGATAAGTATTGCCTTGATATTGCAAGTCCTGATGGATGCCGATCGCGGAGGTGTAATAGCCGTTCACCGTCATCTCTTTGAGCGTCTTGAAGAAGCGTTCGAGACCTGTTTGGGGAGAGCCTTCATGCTCGGCGGCTTTGGCCAGCGCCGCCTCGATTGAAGAGCGCGCGGCTACTTCTTGCATTAATCGCAGGCCGTTTCGCCACTCCGTCTTGACCGCATCGTTGCTGGTGGCCACCATCAGGTCTGCAAAGAGGCTGACTTTGGCGGCGTGCGCTCCGGAAGAATGCTGGTCGGCGGGAATAATCATCTCCGTCAGCTTGTCGAGCAAGAGATTCTCGTCCTTGGTGAAGAAGCGCAGTTGATAGTCTTTGGGGGACCAGGCCAGCGCCTGGTCCTGTGCCACGGCCGCCCATTCCGCGGGGACGATGGCCCCCAAGCCAACGATTTTCAGAGCTGTTCTTCGCTTCACTTTCTCCCCCTTGCGTTCGACGGAATCTGAACGCCGAATCGATCTTCTCACACCCGAGGCCCCGCAGCGGTCCTTACAGTTCTCCTATTTTCCGTTTCCGTTTGATGTAGTCTGCCGCGCGCATGGACAGCGCCATGATGGTTAACGTCGGGTTCTTTTCGCTGGTGGTGGTAAAGCAGCTCCCGTCTGTAACAAACAGGTTCTTTACGTCATGCGACTGGCAAAAGCCGTTCAGCGCCGAAGTTTTGGGATTGTTCCCCATCCGGATGGTCCCGACTTCATGGCTCGCGAAGCCACCGGGACCCGCGCCGAAATGCGGAAACACAGTTCCTTTCAGCCGGGAGCCGATCTCCAGCATGCTCTGCTCCATGGCGCGGGTCAGGGCGCGGTCATTCTCGCCAAAGCGAAAGTGAACAACCGGGATTGGAATTCCGTAATCATCCACTCGCGCGCGGTCGACGCTGACGTAATTTTCCGGGCGGGCGAGAACCTTGCCGAAGCTGCCGAAGAAGAGAAACCCCGGCTGCATCTTGCGCACACGTTCCTTGAAGGAGGGCCCGTAGCCGGGAAGGTCCAGCGCCGCGTGAGGAAACATGTAAGAAGCAAAATTCATCTGAATTCCCCAGCCGCCGGCATAATCGCTCTTCCCGAAAAGTTGATTGTAACGCGGAATATAAACGCTATCGGTCGCTCCGTCCTGGTTGAACGGCTTCACTCCCTCAAGTTCCTTCAAGTAGACGTTGAGCCCCACGCCCAAATGCCCGTGCAGGTAGCGGCCCACCACCCCGCTCGAGTTCCCGACTCCGGCGGGATGCTGCGGCGATCGCGAGTTCAAGAGCAGCCGCGCCGATTCCACCGTGGCGCAACACACCACAATGATCTTTGCTTTCACCTGCTCTTCTTGCTTGGTCCGCCGGTCCACAAACGAAACCGCCCGCGCTCTTCCTTCGCGGTCCACCAGAATCTCCCGCGCCACAGCGTTCTGGCGGAGCGTAAAGTTTCCTGTGGCGCGGGCTTTGGGCAGCATGCAATCCGGTGAAGAGAAAATAGCGGAAACGTCGCAGCCATCCATGCAGTGGCCGCAATAATGGCAGGGCGGCCGGCCATCGTAAGGCCGGGTATTCAAGGCCTTGCGCACCGCGATCAAAGGAATCCCCATCTTCCTGGTGGTGCGTTGCAAAATGTGCTCGCTGCACCTCCAGGGGATGGGAGGCATATAATGCCGGCCGGCCGGCAGGATTTCAAGGTGGTCGTCAAGGCCACAGACCCCGATGATCTGTTCGATGCGATCGTAGTAAGGCGCCAGATCCTCGTAGCTGAGCGGCCAGTCTTCCTCGATTCCATGGAGCGACCGCTCCCGGAAATCCTGTGGCGCGTAGCGCAGGCAAACGGCGTTCCAGTGCATGGTCCGGCCGCCCAAGACCCGCACGCGATCCACCCCCACCTTGTCGCTGCTTTTGTACAACACGGCCGAAATGTCTTTGGGATAAAAGGGCGCCTGCTTCTCAGCTCGCAAACCGCGGTAAGGCAGCTCGTAGGGCCACTTGTGGGAGAGCAACTGCGAGGGATGAACTTCGACTCCGGCTTCCAGCAGAATGACTTTGGCGCCTCCTTCGCAGAGTTCTTTGGCCATGGTCCCGCCCGCGGCGCCCGACCCTACGATGCAGACATCAAACTCCTGCATGATGAATCCTCCTCCCCACTGATTTCAGAAAACACTTTTCGATGCCACGCAGGTCGTGGTCGGAAGATCTTGCGTCGTTTGACACGCCATCGGCAGGTTGTCGGTGATTGAAACTGAGGTCCACAATCCGTTTACCGGCGAACGGCTCAGGTTGCATGTTGCGGCCCCTACTCCTGGAAGAATTGAGGGCGTAGTTTATCCATCGACCCGGGTGATGTCAAGCTGCGGTGAAAGCTGGTGTGCGGTACTACTGGCTTTCCGGCAAGCGGATTCCTTCTGGTTTCAGGTTTGTCCAAGCCGGAATGTCCTGCCGGTCCTCTGCGGGCGTGAAGGTCAGGCATCAGGGAATCATCCACTTTAGCCAATAAGCCTGTGCGAATGCCAACACGCTCAAGCCGAGGGCCAGCATAACGCTATACCAGAAAGTTGAGCGAAGCACTTCGCCTTCGTGTCCGATCAGGCCGACGGTTGTAACTCCCACCGCAATGTTCTGGGGAGAAATCATTTTTCCGGTCACAGCACCCGAAGAGTTGGTGGCGGCAAGCAAAATGGGGTTCACGCCAATCTGGTGGGCGACCGCCACCTGCAGATTGCCGAAGAGCAAGTTGCTGGCAGTGTCGCTCCCGCTCAGAAAGCAGGCAAGCCATCCCAGGTAGCCGCTGACGAATGGGAAAAAGGCACCCAGACTGGCGAGCGCGGCGCCCAGGGTGTATGCCATGCCCGAATAGTTGTAAAGGAAGGCTAAGGCGACGATCAGAACCACGGTCAGTCCAGGCAGGCGGAGTTGCTGAAAGGTATTCCAGCCCGACCTCAGAAGAACCCCGGGAGACGCCCGCAGGATCAAAGCCGTGATCAAGACCGCGGTCAGGGCGGCCGTTCCGGCCGCGAGAGGTTGAATCTGATAAATCGCTTCGTATGGTCGATGGTACAAAGTGATGAAGACGGCATCATCAAGAAACGGCACGTGAAGGGTGACCTGAGCTTTCTGGAACAATTTGAAATAAGACCAAACCACCATCACTCCGGCCAGAATGACCCAGGGGGTCCATGCCATCACAGCTTCTGAGGCAGAAAGCTTTGGACTCTCCTTGACTGTTGCAGGCGGAGCGGAAGAGTGCTCAGGGCTCCACATTCGCAGGAAGGCGACCATCGCTGCAATCGAACCCAGGGAGGCGAGAATATCGGCGGCGTAAGGACCCCAGTAATTCGAGACCGCGAACTGCACAAACGCGAAGCTTCCTCCGGCGACCAAAGCCGCCGGCCACGTCTCCCGCAACCCTTTCCTTCCCGCCGCCACCAGGACTAGGAAGGCTGGGATGAGGAGGGATAAGAAGGGAAGCTGGCGGCCTACCATGGCCGAGAGCTTCATCTGATCGAGCCCCGTCACTGCCGCCAGCGCCACAATCGGGATGCCCAGGCCGCCGAATGCAACCGGCGCCGTATTGGCCAGCAGCGACAGGGTCACCGCCTTTCGCGAACTGAAGCCCAGACCGACCAGCAGAAACGCCGCCACCGCCACCGGCGCTCCAAAACCCGCCGTCCCTTCCAGCAACGCTCCAAAACAAAAAGCCACCAGGATCGCTTGAATGCGCATATCGCCGGAGGCATGCTTTGCCATCCAACGCCGGAGAAGATCAAAGTTTCCTGTATCGACGGCAAGGTTGTAGAGCCAGAGTGCGGCCAGCACGATCCACATGATGGGCCACAACCCGTAAACCATCCCGTAGATCATGCTGGAGAGCGCCAGCTTGACGGGCATGCGCCAGACCCCCAGGGCCACGAAGCATGTCGCCACCAGCGACCAGGCAGCGGAAATATAGCCGGACTTGCGCAGCCCGCCCATCATGAAAAGCAGCAACAACATGGGAACCGCCGCCGCCAGGGCGGAAAGTCCAATAGCATGGAGGGGGTTGAGAGGCTGTGCCCAGAGGCTCAAAGGGTGAACTCCTTCCCGCCGTCTTGCGCAGGAATCGAATGCCGCCGCGCACAGTTGAGAAGCACCTTTACTGCACGCGACGCGTTTGCCCCGCCCAGTATTTCTCCCGGAGAACCTTCTTCAGGATCTTGCCCGTCCCGCCTTTGGGCAGGCTTTCGACAAATTCCACCGATCTAGGAACCTTGAACTTGGCCAGGTGTTCCCGGCAGTGACTTAAAATTTCCGCCGGCGTGGCTTGGTGGCCCGGTTTGGGGGTGATAAGGGCTTTCGAAACCTCGCCCCATTTACAGTCGGGCACGGCGATCACCGCACATTCGAGCACCGCCGGATGCGCGTATAGGACCCGCTCGACCTCCGCGGAGGCGATGTTCTCGCCGCCGGTCACGATCATGTCCTTGGTGCGGTCGACAATCAGAACATAACCCTCTTGGTCGATGGTGGCCAGATCGCCCGTGTGGAGCCAGCCATCGCGAACAGCTTCCGCGGTGGCCTCCGGCTGGTTCCAGTAGCCCTCCATCACCACATCACCGCGGACAACAACTTCCCCCACTTCCTCCCCGTTCGGCTGCACGTCCTTGCCATGAACGTCCACCACACGGATTTCGGTTCCCGCCAGGGCAAACCCCGCCGTCGCCTTGCGCCGCAGTTGATCTTCTCCGGACTCGCTCAGAAGATGGTCCTTGAGGTGAGCGTGGGAAATGACGGGGGAAGTTTCCGTTAAGCCGTAACCGCCGATCACCACACAGCGGGGCATTTTTTCTTCGACCTCGCGGGCCAGGGAAACGCTCGCCGGCGCTCCCCCGATCAGCATTTGCGTCACGCTGGAGAGATCATATTGCGAGAAATCGGGATGATTGATCAGCCCTCGAACCATCGTGGGAACCATCTGAAGTTGCGTGACCCGCTCGGCCTGGATCAGCTTGAGCGCCTCCAGGGGATCAAACTTTTTGAGGATGACATGGCGGCCGCCCCTCAAGGTGAGGAGGTGGGGCGATCCCCAGCTATTGACGTGAAACAACGGGATCGTGTAAAGCCCCACCATGCTGTCGTTGCCTTGCTCCGATTGCCCACGATAAAAAGCGTGCAGATAAAGATTGCGATGGGTCAGCATGACTCCCTTGGGATAAGCCGTGGTGCCGCTGGTATAGAAAAGCTCGGCAACCGAATTCTCGTCGATGCCGCGGTAGTCGATCTCTTGCGGCTCGGCCTTGGCCAGGATTTCGTCGTACAGCTTGGGATAAGCCCAGGCGGGCCTGGTTCCGTGCAGCGCAATCAGGTATTCGACGGGATGGAGATTGGGACGCAACGCCTCCACCAAAGGATTAAATTCAGGATCGAAGAAGAGCAAGCGCGGCGTCGCATCGTTCAGAATGTAAGCCAATTCTTCTGAACCCAGCCGAATGTTCAGAGGCAAGAGGACGGCTCCGATCTGAGGCACGCCGAAATAGCCTTCCAGCAACCGGTGGCAGTTGAAGCTCAGATAGGCAACCCGATCTCCACTTTTGAGCCCCAGCCTGCGCAGGGCATCGGATAGGCGGTCGCAGCGTTCATTGAATTCCCGATAGGTCAGGCGAAGCTGGCCGCAGACCACGCCATCTTTGCGCCCGAAGATGCGGGCCGCATGGCGCTTCAAACGCACTGGGGTAAGGGGAAGAATCATGATTGCCGCACGTTGCTCAAACTTTAGCGCGCCCGCTAATGTGCGAAGGAGGAAGCGAAGCCGCGATAAGGGCAACTGCTGGTTCGTTATTGAATAGCGCCGAGCCCTCCACACGTTAACACGCCGCCGGCAACTCGGGCTTTAGAACTTGCCGGGACCGGCCGCGCCCGCGAAGAGGCCTGCTTATTCCGCCGCTTGAAGTTCATGGGGAGACGGCGGCTCCAGTTTGCCGACAACGAGCCAGTAAGACAGCAGTCCGCTGACCAGGATCGTCGGCGCCAGAACAAAAGCGGAAAGAAAAGAACCCGTCCAGGCAATCAGGAAGCCCGTCAACAGTGGGGCCACAATCCCGCCGATGTTTCCGGCAAAGTTCTCGAAGCCGGTCCAGACCCCGATTTCATCCGGCGGTGCACACGATTGCACCATGACCAGCAGGTTCGCGGAAGCAAGTCCCACCAGGCCGGCGCACATGATCAGTGCCACGGCCGTTCCCGCGGTCCGGGCGAGCGCTGCGGGGATAATCAGCAACCCGAACATGAAGGCAAAGGAAACGATTCCTTTCCGGGTGCGGGTTTCGTCCCATCCCCGGCGGATCAGCCGGTCTGCAACCCAGCCGCCGAAGGGCTCGCTGAGGCCGAAGACCGCGTAAGGTATGGCGGCGAAAATTCCAGCCTTCATGATGCTCAAGTGCCGGGCTTCATACAGGTAGTCCGGCAGCCAGGTCAGCATCAAATACCAGAAATAGTCAAAGCAGAAAAAGCCCAGGCAGATGCCCAACAAGTTGCGGTTAAAGTGGACGAGCCGGAAGCGCCGCCGCGCACCCTCCCGGGGCGATTTGAGTGCCCTTTCCCTTCTTTTTGCCAGCTGGGATGGGAACACCGCAATCCACGGAATCAACCAGAGGAATGCTGTCAATCCCACCAGGACAAACGTATCCCTCCAGCCGTAGTGAACCAGCAGCCAGGGAACCAGAATCCCTTCCATCACCAGGCCTGTGCGGGTGCCAAAGTCGAAGATTCCGGTGGGCAGGCCGCGTTCCGCCCGACCAAAGAGATTGCTGACAATGCGAATGCCGCCCGGAAGGTAGATGGATTCTCCCAGGCCGAGCATGATGCGGAGCAAGACCAAAACCAGCAGGCTGCCGGCAAGTCCCGTGAGTCCCTGCGCCAGTGACCAGATCCCAAAGGCCGCCGTATAGATCCAGAGCAGGTTCCAACGGTCGACGATCAGCCCCATAGGCACCTGCATCAACGTATAGGACCAGAAGAACGCGGAAAGCAGCAACCCTTTCGTTTCCGGGCCAAGATGCAGGTCGTGGGAAATCAGCGGCAGGGCAAAGGAAATCGTGGCCCGGTCAAAGTAATTGATCACGGAAGCGGCGAAGAGCAGCCACACCACCGCCCAACGCCGGGCATTGCTAACGCCGGAAGGTTCCGCCGTCTGGAATTCAAAGCCTTTTGGAGTTACCCCTGAAGACCCCACTCGTCTTACCTCCCCTTTGGAAAAGGCTTCGGCAGGATACCGCAATTCTCGAAGAGGTCAAAGGAAAGATTGAACGTGGCTGGGTTTGCGGCCGCGTGGGAAGCTCAGGGCTTCAAACGAGGCGGGGCGGCTCAAGGCACATGAAGCTATTCAGACGAAAAACATCTGAGATCGGCAATCGCTAAATCACCAATGAGTGTTGGGAGGATTATTCGCCGCTTTTCAGGCAAAGGGATACATGATCCATCCCAGAAGCAAAGCGATTCCCACAAAGGCGAGAAATACCTTGGCCCCGTAAATCAATTGGTCGCGCAGATTCTCTTTGCTGAGGATGGCAAAGACCACCGAAACGATGAAGGAGAACAACACCAGAGCCGTGAAGTGAGAAATAACCATTCATTACCTCATGCCGCAGGCCGCGAAGGCCTTGCGGGACGCGAATCGGACCTCCCGCCTGCCCTGGGGCTCTAGGGTTTTCTTCCCCACGCAATGTCGTAGGCGTCCAGCACGGTCAGCAGGTTCAGCATGCCGGCGCCAATCAAAAAAGCCGTCCCGTAATCGGAGCAAACAAAGAACGTGTCACCACCCCCATAGCCGAAAAAGGTGGCCGTCCGCATGGGGACCCCCACCGAAAGCTCTGCAAAGTAGCCAAGCGTGTGAAGGTAGGAAGGCGCACCCAGAACAAAATACTGACCCTGCATGGCCAAACCCAGCACAAACATGCCGACGATACAAAT
>Ga0307373_10010757_pt1 | contig 13403 bp, 11 predicted proteins | sample OX2MG_FD_202534 | JGI IMG/M metagenome (GOLD analysis project Ga0307373, IMG submission 202534) | Soil microbial communities from Risofladan, Vaasa, Finland - OX-2 | ecosystem: Environmental > Terrestrial > Soil > Coastal area > Acid sulfate soil | place: Finland: Risofladan, Vaasa | collected... | reverse complement strand
CGGGCGCCTCCGCGGTATCGGGCGCAGGCGGCATGGGAGGCGGCGGTGGGGCGGGTGCAGCGGACGCACCGGAATCAGGCGGCTCGGGTGGCGCGACCGTCATATCCGGCGCGGGCGGAGTCGGCGGCGGTGGAGGAGCAGGCACGGTGACAGCGGTACCAGATGTTTGGGCCACGGTTGGGGTTACGTGAAAGGACGCTGCCATCGCGATGGCGATGACCATTGCGATCGCGCCGCCCGTGATTCGTGCCAGCTTTGACCGCATCGTCATAGTGTTCTTCTCCTGCATCAGTCGCATGATTCTTTCCTCCAATACGTTGTCTCCGAACAGGCCCATCGCCTGCGCCGCATCGGCGAGGTCGTGCTGTCGGAGGGTTCTGCCGGCCATGGCGAGCAGGCATTTGGCGTAGCCGATTTCAGACTGCATGGCTCGCGCTGCGATGTCGTCGCATATCATCTCGCGAGTTCGACGGATGCGCTGCTGCACTCCACAGGTCAGCGGATGCCAGGCGACGGGCAACGCTACCAGCTGGCAGAGGAGATTGCCCAGGTAATCGTGCCGGCGGACGTGCGCCAGTTCGTGAAAGAGGGCGGCCTGCACTTCATTTCGGGAGTGGTTGTCGAAATCTTCCGGCAGCAGGAGAACCGGATGCATGACACCGACGATCACCGGGCTGCGCACATCGGCAGACGTGCGCAATTGCGGTAGCCTGGCGCCGAGCCGACGGCCGGAGTCTTCAAAGATCGCGTTCCACTGCGTCGGCAGAGCGGTCGGATCGGCATCCATCACCAGCTGTCGCGCGCGACGCCACGCCGCCACAACTCGATAGAGGCCGAAGAGCAATATGGCGAAATAGATGCCGACAAGCCAGTCTGTGGCTGTCGGAGACAGTCGCAACGTGGGGCGCGGAAGCGTGAAGAACTCTTTCGAGAGTCGAGGATCTGCGACGACGAATTGAGTAATAATTGCAGCGCGAGGCAGCACTTCCCTTCCGGCGATTGGGGACGCGTCGATGCTGCAGTCGGTGCAGGTTGTTTGGGTGCCAGGGGGAAGCTGGGTGCGAACTCCACGGAGCGGCAAGCCGACGGCGAGAGCGAGAACAGTGAGCCAGATGCAGTGCTGCGTGCGAGGTCCAAATTTGCCGATGCGAATAAAGAGCCACGCTCCACCGGCGAGCAGAGGAATCTGCCAGGTTGCGTTGGCGAGGTAGTCGATCAGGATCTGTTCCATACCGCTTCTCCTTACGGCTGTTCCCTACTGTTGTTCTGCCGCTGCAACTTTCCGCGCCAGGCGCTCAAGTTCCTTGGCGCTGATCTGCCGCGTATCGACCATCGCCATGAGCAACGCCTCGGCCGAGCCGCCAAACATGCGGCGCACCAGGTCTTCGACGGCGCTTCCGGAGGCGCGTTCGCGACTGACCACGGGGCGATACCGAAAGGCCCGCCCCTCCTGAGTGCGCTTCACTTTGCCTTTGCGCAGCAGCACCATCAGCATGGTCTGGACGGTGGTGTACGCCAGTTCGGCTTTCAGTTGTGGGATCACTTCGCTCACCGTCGAGGCGCCGTTTTCCCATAACACCTGCATGATTTCCAGTTCCAGCGGCGTCAGGGTCTGCTTCGTTTTGTCTTTCGCGGGCACGTTCACGGATTCATCTCCTAATCCTTTCGTAGATTAAGCCACAGTCGAGGCAAATGTGTCAACTAAACCATTAGGAGTTACCAGGCGGATCATGTCCAATGCCCGCAAGTTGCCAAACAGGACACAGGCTGGCTAGACTTTGTGCGAGCGATGCGATGGTGTGCGCGGCGCGTCGAATATATTTTCGAATGTCGCATACCACGCTGGAAGGCTGCTGCAACGTCTCTCATCCCGGATGACGTTTCCTGCAGAACTAGCAGTTCGCATGTACGCGCAGGCTTCACAACACAATCTGCTGCCCAGGAGATCTCCTTGCGGAATATTCGAATCATCCTCAGCATTTTTCTTGCCTTTTGTTGCTTCGTTGCTTTCAAACCGACCGTGCAGGCGCAGAGCCAGACGGCCAATGGCTTCGAATTGCCGCCTCCACCGCATGCGAAAGAGATTCATTTGAAGCATGTGCTGGTGATTGGGCAGACGAAGGGGTTCGAGCACGATTCCATCACAGATGCGATGGTGGCCATCGCCAACATGGGGAAAAAGAGTGGGTTGTGGGACACGGAAATCCGAACCGACACGGAGCTGTTGACGAAGAAGGATCTTGGCAGGAATGCGAAAAATCTGAACTACTTTGACTGCCTGGTGTTCGCCAGTACAACCGGCGAACTGGATATGGATGCCAGCCAGAAACAGGACATGATGTCGTTCATCAAGGACGACGGAAAATGTTTTGTCGGGATCCACGCCGCGCTGGATACCAACTATACCTGGCCGGAATATGGCGAGATGATCGGCGGTTGGTTCGACCAACATCCCTGGGGAACATTCAATGCGCCCATCGTCAATGAGCAGCCGGATTTCTCTGCGGTGCGCCACTTGCCGAAAGAGTTTGTGAAATACGACGAGATTTATCAGCCGAAGGACTGGTCGCGAGACAAGGTGAATGTTCTGTTGAGCCTGGATGCGAGCCAACTCGACTACTCCAACAACCCGCGCATTCACCGCACCGACCATGATTTTCCGGTGGCCTGGGTGAAGATGTACGGCAAGGGGCGCGTTTTTTATTCAACGCTGGGACACACGGAGGAATCGTGGCAGGACCCGGACATTCGCAAGATGTATTTTGAAGCCATCAAGTGGGCGTTGGGCATGACCGATGGAAGTGTCGCGTCGCATCCCAAGCCGGTTGCTTCCGGTTCGAACCCTTAAGCGTCTAATCTGGATTCAAGCGCAAATATCTGCGGGCATGTTTGTCGGTGGGGTGGGAATGCATCTCACCACCGATCAGGCGCAGCGGAAACGGGCTGACCGGGAGTAGCGAAGCAAAACGATGAAAAAGTTACAGGCGATCGTGTTCGCCGTCATCCTTGGAACCATTTTCTGCCAGAGCCGACCGGCCGCGATGTACGCGGTCGCCGCGCAAAACTCCGCGACAAATAAACCGTCGGAGAATTCGGCTGCGCAGACAGGAACAACCCAAAGCAGCGGACACACCGAAGAGGCGCATCCATCCTATTCGCGCCCGGATTCGGCGTCGGTCGATCCTTCGGAGCAGGCAAAACTGGGAGGCGCGCTATTCCAGCAGAATTGCGCGTTCTGCCACGGCCGCGATGCGGCCGGGGGAGAAACGGGTCCGGACCTGATGCGCTCCAAACTGGTGGCGCAGGATGTTGCCGGAGACAAGATCGCCGAGGTATTACGCCAGGGACGGCCGGAGAAAGGCATGCCGCCGTTCACTTTTTCTGCGACGGAAGTAGCCGAGTTGGTCGCATTCATCCACGAGCAACGCTCCCAGGCAAAGCTACACAATGGCAGCCGTCGCGGCGTCGACGTGGCTGACCTGCAGACAGGGAATGTTGCGGCGGGCAAGCAATATTTCAACGGTGCGGGCGGTTGCGCATTCTGCCATTCACCCACGGGAGACCTGGCCGGCATCGCCTCTCGCTATGAAGGTTTGGAACTGGAAGAGCGCATGCTGTACCCCGATGACGCAAAGAGCACAGTGACGGTTACATTACCTTCCGGGAAGACTCTGAAGGGTACGTTGGCGTATCTGGATGAGTTCACGGTGGGACTGCGCGATGCGAACGGAATGTATCATTCCTGGCCCGTCAACAGCGTTCGATACTCTGTTGCATCGCCGGTTGAGGCGCACGTTGCTCTATTTCCCAAATACACCGATGCCGACATTCATAACCTGATGGCATATCTGCAAACGCTGCGATAGACCGCGTGACATTCGATTCAATTCAATTCAATTTGAGAAAAGGTTTTTGATGGAGATGAAGTTTTTGAAGCGTGCCTGGTTCATGGCTGCAAGTGTGTGGTTGGCGTCTGTGATTCTTTCTTCAGCGCTGATGGCCCAGGGAGTCGATGCGTCGATGTTGCGGAATCCACCCGCAGACAGCTGGCCAACGTATCACGGCGACTATTCGGGACGACGCCACAGCCGGCTGACACAAATTTCGCGCGCCAATGTTGGGGATCTGGCGCTGGCGTGGGCATTCCAGACGGGACAAGCGTCGACACTCAAGTCTTCCCCGCTGCTGGTGAATGGCATTTTGTACTTCACGGTGCCGGAGAATATCTGGGCTGTCGACGCGCGGTCTGGCCATTTGATTTGGCACTACACGAACCCGCCCACCAAAGGCGATCATATTGGAAATCGCGGCGTGGGGATGTACAAGGAGTGGCTCTACTTTCTGATTCCCGACGGACATTTATTGTGCCTCGATGCGAGGAATGGCCACGTGCTGTGGAAGGTCGAAGTGGCCGATGTCAACAAGGGCTACTGGACAACGATGGCGCCGCTGGTGGTGGGCGATCATGTGATTATCGGCGTGTCGGGCGACTTTGATAATTTGCCCGGCTACCTGCGAGCGATCGATCCGGAGACAGGCAAGACGCAGTGGCAATGGGACAGTACTCCGCCAGCGGGAACGCCGAAGACCGCGACCGGCGGCATGACATGGATGACGGGCACCTACGATCCAAAATTGAATTTGATTTACTGGGGCACGGGCAATCCAACGCCTGTGCTGAACGGGGCGACGCGGCCGGGAGACAATTTGTACACATGCAGCATCGTGGCTGTCGATCCGGATACAGGCAAGCTGGCGTGGGCTTTTCAGGTTTCGCCGCACGACACGCATGACTGGGATGCGGTGGAGATTCCTGTGCTGGTCGACGGCGAGTTTCACGGGCAGCCACGCAAGATGCTGATGCAGGCCTCTCGCAACGGATACTTTGTGGTTGTGGACCGCACCAACGGAAAAGACCTGCTGAGCGTTCCGTATGGGCCGGTGAACTGGTCATTGGGAATTGACAAGGACGGCCACCCGATTCCAAATCCTGCGAAAGAACCTGCGCCGGATGGACGATTGATTGCGCCCGATGAGGGTGGACTGACCAACTATCGTTCGCCGAGTTTTGATCCGCAGACAGGATTGTTCATCGTGGATGCTCATCCCAGCTACAGTCTTTATTTTGCGAAGGCCGCCGACGGCAACTATGGCTGGGCCGGCGCGGACTACGGCCTGTGGGGCAACGGCGTGATTGAGGCGATCGATTACAAGACCGGAGAAATTCGCTGGAGCCACGAAGGCGGTCGAAGCGGGGATGGCGCCGGCGTGTTGACAACAGATTCCGGCCTGACGTTTACCGGTGACGAGTACGGAAACATGCTGGCGCTGGACACGCGAACAGGAAAAACCCTGTGGCACGCGGGCACGGGCGCGGGGATGCAAAGCTCTCCGATCACGTATGAGCTGGATGGACGGCAATACGTGGTGACGGGAAGTGGCTCAGTGTTGTTTGCGTGGGCACTCCCGCTGCACTCGGCGGAAAAGAGCGAGGCGCTCAAGAAGACGGCGAGCCATTGAAGCGGGCGGGACCGAAATGATTGTTGCGGGGGCGCTAGGGCTTGTTGAAGGCTGGGCGCACCGCTTGCAGGATGCCGCGCAGAATTGCAGTGGGGGTGGGCGGACATCCGCTGACCGTGAAGTTCACAGGAAGAATGTTGGCTACGCCGCCCCGACTGGCGTAGCTGGTGCCGAAGATGCCGCCGCAGGCACCGCAATCCCCGACAGCGATAACAAGTTTGGGCGCCGGCATGGCATCGTAGGTGCGCCGCAACGCCTCTTCCATATTGGCGGAGACGGGGCCGGTGACGAGCAGCAGATCGGCATGACGCGGGCTGGCGACAAATTGAATACCAGCACCCTCCAGGTTGTAATACGGATTGTGCAGCGCCTGAATTTCCAACTCACATCCATTGCACGAACCGGCGTCGACGTGACGGATGCAAAGCGCGCGGCCGAGTACGGCCAGCAAGTCCGACTGCAGTGCATCCACCGCCGGCGACGAAGCCCCTAAGGCCGGTTCGATGGCGGGCAACGGCTCGGTCAGCAATCCAGTCCGCCACATGCGTGAAAGTGTGTTCCACATCGATTCCCTACCCGTCTTGTCCGCTATAGGACAGGTTGAAAGATTTGTTGATGAGCGGAAAATCCGGCACGATATCGCCGATGACGGCGTATTCAATCAGCGGCCAGTTCTGCCAGGAGGGATCATGCGCATGGCAGCGGCGAATGGAGCCGTCGGGGCCGGTTTCAAGAGCGATCAGCACGGGGCCGCGCCAGGATTCGATGACTCCCAGGCCGAGTTGATAAGGAGCGGCATCGGGAACGGGCGCGTGCATCGGTCCAACAGGGAGATCCTGCAAGAAGGCGCGGCACAGACGGAGGGACTCGTAAATTTCGTCAAAACGTATCTGCACACGCGCGGCAACGTCGCCGCTGGACTGCAGCATGCATTTCGCGCCAACGCGGTCGTACGGCGGCCAGGGATGATCGACGCGCAAGTCGCGTGCGATGCCGGAAGCTCGGGCAAGAACACCCAGCGCGCCCAACGATTCGGCGAGCGATGGATCGAGCCTTCCAGTGGTGCGGAAGCGATCCTGCAGGCCTGCGTGCTCGTCATAGATGGAACGCAGGTTGGTGACCGATGTCTCCAACTCAGAGTAGAGATGGAGCAGCAATGCAGGAGCGTGCGCGGGAAGATCGACCGCCACGCCGCCGGGGATGACGTAGTCGAGCAGATATCTCGCTCCAAAGGCGATCGAGTTGAGGCGCAGCAGATCTTCTTTGAGGCGCGAGAAATGTGTCAGCCCAAAGGCAAAGCCGGCGTCGTTGCCGAGCGCACCGAGATCGCCGAGATGATTGGCCAGACGTTCATGTTCCAGCGCCAGGGCACGCAGCGATGAAGCGCGGGAGGGACAGACGGTGCCTGTCAGAGACTCCAAAGCGGTGCAATATGCCCAGGAGAAAGCAACAGCGGTATCGCCGGAGATACGCGCGGCCAATCGATGAGCCGAGGACTGCGGCATGGTAGTGAACAGCCGGGCAACTCCTTTGTGGGTGTAGCCGAGCTGCGCTTCCAGGCGCAGAATTTTTTCGCCGACAACTGAGAACCGAAAATGGCCGGGCTCGATGGTGCCGGCGTGGACGGGGCCGACGGCAATTTCATGCACGCCACTTCCCTCCACGGTCACGAACGGATAGGGAGCGGAGATGTTGGGATACTGTTGACTTCCATCAGCGTCGCGTCGCAGCGGAAAGAATGTTTGTGGCCAGCCACCGTGCCGCAGCCAGCCGCGTGTGTCGGCTTCGTCGCCAGCAGCTTCTTCCGCGGCGATGCCGAGCAGGTCGTAGATGGCTCGCTGCATTCTTTGCGCAGCGGGAAAAATCGCGGCAAGACCTGGACAGGTCGGCGTCGCCGTCATTGCGTGCTCCAGCACAAGCATGCCCTCGGGGAGCAGATAGGCGGCGAAGATGCGGAAGTGTGCGTCGCGGTCACGATCGTCCGCACCCCACAGCGTCGACAATTGCGCGCCGGAATCGCGCAGCGCTGCAGCATATTGCAGCCATTGCTCGCGATTGACGATGAGTCGGCTGCCAGGCAGATTGCCGGGAAGCGGAAGACGCGGGCTTTCCAGGAATTCAGGTAATTTCATGGTCATCCGATCAGCCTCGCAGCAGCACGAAACCACTCTGCCAGCACCGGTGGAATATACAGGCCCAGCATCACCACCATGGCCAGATGAAGGAACGCGGGAATCATCGCCGGAGTCGCCGCGGCGACGGGCTTATGGGAGACATCGTCATTGCTTGGCGATGGCGCGGCGCTCTCGCCAAAGACCATCGATTGCACTCGACTGAAGATCGCCGCGAAGGCAACACCCAAACCGACCAGCAGCAGAGGCGCTGTCCAGGGATGCAGCCGTATCGCGGTGGTGATCATGAGGAACTCGCTGGTGAACACGCCGAAGGGCGGCATGCCGAGGATGGCGAGCGACCCCAGCATCAGCGACCAACCGAGGGCCGGAGAAGTATCCGCGAGACCACGAATCTCTTCCATCTGCTGGGTGCCTGCATTCTGTGAAGCACATCCGGCGCTAAAAAAGATCGAGGACTTGGTGAGGGAGTGAACGACCATATGCAACATCGCGGCAAAATTCGCGATCGGTCCGCCGATACCAAACGCGAAGGCGATCAGACCCATGTGTTCAATGGAGGAGTAGGCGAAGAGGCGTTTGATATCGCGCTGCCGCCAGAGAAAAAAGGCTGCCAGCAAGATCGAAAACATTCCAAATCCCATCAGCATGTGGCTCGGTAGCGAGGAACCGATGGAGCCGACGACCAGAACTTTGCAGCGAATCACCGCATAGAGGCCGACGTTCAACAGCAGACCCGAAAGCACGGCGGACACGGGCGATGGACTTTCGCCATGGGCATCGGGAAGCCAATTATGCAGCGGCGCGAGGCCGGCCTTGGTTCCATAGCCGACAAGAAAAAAGACGAAGGCTAGCCCCATCACTCTCGGCTCGAGCTGCGATTTCACAGCATTCAAGTGCGTCCATAGCAGCGCGCTCATGCCTTCGTGGCCCAGCGTCTGTTCCGCGGCAAAGTACAGCAGGATGGTGCCAAACAGCGCCTGCGCAATGCCGACGCCGCACAGGATGAAATATTTCCAGGCGGCCTCCAGACTGGCGCGGGTGCGATACAGCGAGACCAGCAGGACGGTGGAAAGAGTGGCGGCCTCCATAGCGACCCAGAGCAGACCCATGTTGTTGGTCAGCAGAGCCAGCAGCATGGCTGCCATAAACAGCTGGTACATGCTGTGGTAGAGGCGCATGCGGCGCGGGCCGACGCGGCCGTGCAGTTGCTCGACATGCATATAGGACCGGGAAAATATTGCGGTGGTGAAGCCCACGAAGGCGGTGAGCGCAACCAGAAACACATTAAACGAATCGACGAAGAATTGCTCATGGCCGGCGAGAAATGGACCGTGGTGAGCCACACGCACAACGAGCCATGCAGCGGCGACCAGCGTGGCGAAGCTGACGCAGATATTGAGTTGCGCGACGAAGCGACGCGCGCCAAAGAAGGCCAACAGCAAGGCCCCGGCGAGCGGTATCGAGAGGACCAGAAAAATTTCCAACTCAGTCCTCCTTCAGGCTTTCCAGGTGATGCAGGTCGAGGCTGTCGAACTGCTCCCTTATTTGGAAGAAAAAGATTCCCAAAATAAAAACGGCCACCAGCAGATCGAGGGCGATCCCCAGCTCAATGACCATGGGCATCCCATAGGTGGCGCTGGTAGCGGCGAAGAACAGGCCGTTTTCCATCGCCAGAAATCCAATCACCTGGGTGACGGCCTTGCGACGCGTAATCATCATGAGGAACGAAAGCAGAATGACGGCGAGCGCGATGCCGAGCGTGTTGCGAGTGATGGTGTTGGCCATCATGCTGATGGGCTGCGCCAGTCCGAAAGCGAAGATGACCAGCGCCAGACCGACCAGCATGGTGGTGGGAATGTTGACCAGGAGTTCGTTATCCCACTGTGCACCCAGATCGCGGATCAGCCGGTAGAGCACCCACGGCAGCACAATCACTTTCAGCAACAAGGTCAGTGCCGCGGAATAATAGAGTTCTTTCTGGCCGGAGCTATACGCGACCAGGCAGGTGGAGGCAAACAGAACCAAACCTTGCCATGCGTAGAGCGTAATCAGTCGTTGCGTGCGACGACGCGAGAGCATGGCGAAGGAGATGAGCAGCAGGATGCTGGCCAGCAGGTTGAGCAACTCGACGATCCAATGCGACTGATGCATCATCATGACCCCAGCAAAAGGTGAACGAGCAGGCCCAGCACGGCCAGCAGAAACGCTATGGCGAGAAATTCCGGAGCGCGAAAGATTCGCAGCTTGGCGGAGAGAGATTCAATCAGCGCCAAGGCCGCGCCGGAGACGATGAGTTTCGCAACGAGTGCGGCGGCGGCCAGCAGCAGCGCCCATCCGCCGTCGGCACCGTGGGTGGCGATTCCCCAGGGCAAGAACAGCGCGAACCCGATACAGGCGTAATTGAACAGCTTCAGGCTGGAGGCCCACTCGATGAGCGCGAGGTGCCGCGCTGAGTATTCCAGCACCATCGCCTCGTGGATCATGGTGAGTTCCAAATGGGTGGAGGGATTGTCGATAGGGATGCGGGCATTTTCCGCCAGCAACACCATGACAAATGCGATTCCTGCGAAGGTAAGACTGGGATTGATGGAGAGCGGGCCTGAGGAGTAGGCCTCCACCAGACTGGGCAGCGCGGTGCTGCCGGAAAGCAGGAAGGCGTTGAAGAGCACCATCAGCAGGGCGGGTTCGGCGAGGAAGCCGACCATCATCTCGCGACGTGCGCCCATGGAGCCGAAGGCGGTGCCGATGTCCATGGCGGCCAGCGATTGAAAAACGCGTGCGGTGGCGAAAATTCCAATCAGCGCGATGGCGTCGGCGACGCGCGCAAAAGGCAAGTCGGTGGCGATGGACGGAATGATGGCCGCCGCGAGCACCATGCTTCCAAACAGAACGTAAGGCGTGATGCGAAAGAGCCGCGTGGCATCGGCGGCGAGAGCCACCTCTTTATGAAAGAGCTTGCGCAGCATTCGATACGGCTGCGTCAAGGGTGGAGCGGTGCGGCTCTGCAGCCAGGCGCGGCATTGGGCGATCCATCCAACAAACAGCGGCGCCAACGCGATGGCCAGCAACACTTCTCCGAACTGGCGGACCATGGTGATGGCGCTCATAAAACCGCCGCCAGCAAGCCGAGCAACGTGAGGAAACTGAAGAGAAGATAGATGGCGAGGCGGCCGCTTTGCACCACACCGATGGCATCCGACACGCGTTGCACTGCGCGCGTAACGGGTTGATACACAATGCGAGCCAGGCGATCTTCCACGTGGATGCGATACCGCGGCGCTTTATCGGCGGGTGAAGGTAGCTCGCGCTCCATGTCGAACACGGGGCGGAAAATGTGCCGGATCGGGTGACCAAATCCTTCGGCGGTGTCCTGCATGCGCGAGGTCTGCCAGGGATAGCCGCAGTCCCAGGGAACGGTGCGGCGCATGCGACCATGCGCGAGAACGCGCACCAGGATATAGGTCAGGCCGATGACGCAAATGGTGCCGGCCAGCAGCAGCAAGCCGCTGTAGGAGGCTTGTTTGGGCGCAATGGGAGCGATCCATCCCCACGGGGAGGCGAAGCTGATCGTCGATCCCAGCAATTGCCCCGTGACCGCGGCAGCAGCCCGCAGCGCGATTTGCGGCAACACACCGATCAGGATGCATCCCAACGCAAGCCAGGCGAGACCGAGGCGTTCCAGCCAGTTGGCATCGTGGGCATCGGCAAGCGCAGGCTCGCGCGGCTGACCGAGAAAGATGACTCCATAAAACTTGACCATCACATACGCCGCCAACGCGACGGTCAATGCGAGAACGGCCGCGCCGAGAGGAACCAGCATATTGATAAACGGTTGGGACAACTGCGGAGTGAACAGAAACGACTGGAGCAGGAGCCACTCCGACACAAAGCCGTTGAGCGGCGGCAGGCCTGCAATCGCCAGCGTGCCGACCAACGCCAGTGCCGCGACCCAGGGCATCGTACGAGCCAGGCCGCCGAGCGCGCCCAGACTCCTTCGCTTGGTTGCATGCAGCACGTTGCCGGTGGCGAGAAACAACAAGCTCTTGAACAGCGAGTGGTTCAGCGCGTGAAGCAACGCCGCGCTGAGCGCGAGAGCCGCAAACAATGGAAGGTGAGCCGCCTCAAAAAGAATGGCCAGTCCAATCCCTGTAAAGATGAGGCCGATATTTTCAATGGAGGAGTAGGCCAGCAGACGCTTCATGTCCGTCTTGACTGAGGCAAAGATCGCGCCGAACAATGCGGACAATAGACCGAGGACGAGGACGAGAAGTCCCCATTGCCAGAACTGGACGTGCAGCAGATCAAAGGTGACGCGCAACATGCCGTAGACCGCGGTCTTCAACATCAGACCGCTCATCATGGCGGAGACAGGCGAGGGTGCGGCGGGATGCGCTTCTGGCAGCCAAATGTGCAGTGGAACCAGGCCAGCTTTGGCGCCAAAGCCCAACAGCGCGAGCAGGAATGCGATGGTCGCCCAGAACGGCGTGTGCGGTGTGGCGCGCATGGCGTCGAAGGTAAGCTGCCAGTTGCCGGGCTGCAGGATGCCGAAGCTGAACAGGAGGCACATGGCGCCGAGGTGGGCCATCAACAGATACAGGAATCCTGCCTGACGAATTTCTGAGCGGTGGTGCTGCGAGACGACCAGGAAATATGAACTGAGCGCCATCAGTTCCCACGCAACCATGAAACAGTACGCGTCATCGGCGAGGACAACTAGGGCCATGCCGGCGAGAAACACATGGTAGTGCAGGCCGAGCAGCCCAGGGGCAGTGCCTTCTCCCGAGCGAAAATATCCGGCGGCGAAGGTTGAAATGCCCGCGCCGGAGACACCTATTAGCAGCAGAAAGAATCCAGAGAGCGCGTCCAGCCGGAAATGAAACGGCAGGTTCGGCAATCCCAACGGAAGGACCATGGTTTGGGGCGCATGGCCGGAGAGCAATGCCACGCCACCCAGGATCGCCACGCCCAGTGCAATGACGGCTCCGGCGGGAAACAGTCCGCGCGCGACGAAGCGCAAACTGTGGGGTCGCAGCAGTCCGATCACTCCTAGAAACATCCATGCGAGCACCAGCATCAGCGTCCAGGAAAGATCGTGCGCCTGGAGCAGCAGAGTGCCGTGGGCGAGCATGCTTGCGTAGCTCACTGCAGCCCCTGCAATGGGGTGAGTTGTGACCAGCTTCCGTTACTATATCTAGATATACTCATATATAAGACGGCAAGCGCCTTGCGCCGGCCACACGACTACAACTGGCGAAGCATCTTGCGAACCCCCACCAGTTGGCGATTGAAAATCTTCTTGGCTGTGTCCAGCAACGCAAAAATCTCCGGATCGCTGATCGAATAAAAGACGTTCAGTCCCTCTTTACGGGTGGTGACCAGGTTGCGGCTGCGCAGAATGGCAAGCTGCTGCGAGAGGCTGCTCTGCTCCACGTCCAACCGCGAACCAAGCACGTTGACGCCAGCTTCTCCGTGACGCAATTCATCCAAGATGCGAATGCGCAAGGGGTGGGCGAGCGCCTTGAAGAACGCCGCTTTGAACTGGGCCAGTTCTGACATTGTTATATGATAATATAACAATATACTTATGTTTATGTCAACCGCCACAGATCGCAGCGGCAGCGAGCCTGGCGGAAACCGGCGCTGCAAAACTAACGGCTGCGCGAAGCAAGGGACAGATCGTCTGGGGAGTTCAGAAATCCGGCGGGTCTAGGCTGAAGGAGTTGCCTGCACCAGCGACAAATCACGCCC
>Ga0307373_10010754_pt1 | contig 13405 bp, 15 predicted proteins | sample OX2MG_FD_202534 | JGI IMG/M metagenome (GOLD analysis project Ga0307373, IMG submission 202534) | Soil microbial communities from Risofladan, Vaasa, Finland - OX-2 | ecosystem: Environmental > Terrestrial > Soil > Coastal area > Acid sulfate soil | place: Finland: Risofladan, Vaasa | collected... | reverse complement strand
GAAAAAAAGGCGGCCCAATGAGGGGCCGCATTTTATTTGCATCCTCGCTTTCTCGAGGATGGACTGCCGCCGCAGCGAAGCGGCGGCACTCCGCTTATTTCTTTTTGAGCGCGAGCGCGAGATAGCTTCCCTCGACGATATCATCGAGGCCGAAGCCGAGTTTCTCCGCAAGCCGGAGCAATTCCTCGCTGTGCGTACTCTCGGACGAGCCGTGAGCGCGAAGCTCGCTGAAAGCGCCCAGCCCTTCGACGTTATCGAGGTGCAGCGTGAACCATGAGTCGCCCGCCGAGGCTCCTTCAATATTGAAACAGCGCCGCGTTTTCTTGAGCGTGAGCAGTTCCGGATAACGGCCGCGGATGGCAAGGACGTCCTCCGCGTCGACTTCCATGGAAAGCGGCCGGCGATGGGAAAATATCCGATCGTTCTGCGGCCCTTTGTGGATGAATTTCCACGCGTTCCCTTCTCTCCGCAGTCGGACGATCTCGTCAAAATACCCGTCCGAATCGGCTTTCTCCGGATGGGGATTCAGGTAGGTATCCTCCTGCTCCGCGGTGCCGATGGAAACGAATCCCGCGGATTCGATGGCGCGGAGCGAAGGATATCCCTTGAGCTTGAGCTGCTCCTCGAAATAGTCGTTATGCCGAGTCTGTTTTTCAATGAGGCTCGGCGACCGCGGCAGAAAACTTCCCGTACGCACGCCGAAGCGCTTGCAGATCGCGGGAAGGATGAGCCGCAGCAGTTCTCTCGCCGCTTGGCCGGGATCGGTGCAATCCGAAGTATCCAGCCGGAAGATCGGCAGGCCCGGCACATGCTTTTCGACGTCCGCGAGCACTTCCTCGTAAATCGCGAGTGACTGCACGAGCGAGGACTCGGACATATTCGAGCCGCGCTCCTGCGTGAGCGCCCCGTCATATTCCCGTTTGATCGCCACTTCGGGCGAACAAGTGAAAAAAACGAAGCTGTCGACAAGATCAAGCCGAAGCAGTTCGTAAATGCGCTGCTTCGCGCTTTCGTGGTGCGCGGCGCTGTACAATCCTTTCCGCGTCCCCCGCTCATACCAGTAGAGCATGTCGATCAGGCCGCGGCTCAGGATCGCAACATGGAAACTCCGGTCGGTGGCAAGATTCAGGACATAATCCTCGACCCCCGCGAGATGCCGCGCCTGGAACACAATCGGGCTTTCGCTCGATTTATTGCGGATCTCCGCGAGCTCGGCCGTTTCCGGCGGGCAAAACGTATTGAACTTGCAGCGGCGGAACGGCTGCTCCACCCGCGTCGTCGTCGATGTTTTCATCGTTTTCGCGATGCCGAAAAAATCCATGAGAATCGTTTTCGGCGCCGGTTCGCTTTTCCTCGCCGGCACGTCGATCTTCTTGAACAGCGCCGCGAGAATGAGGGAAATCTCTTCGTCTCCGAGCGGTTCATTCGTAAGCGTAAAATCCGTGACGGACGTATTGCGTGCAGCGGTCATAGAACGTTCCTCCGTTTCAAAACTCCTGCCTGCATCGTACTCGGGAATCCGAACGCGTGTCAATTATTCCCTCCTGCACCGATATTTTATTGAAATCCCCGCGATTTTCGAGTACATTTATAGGGATATGGCAAAGAAAGAAGATCGCGTCGAGAGAACAGCCGCGCGGCGTCGGCTGGCCGCAAGCGAGGCCCGCTATCGATTGCACCCGGACACCCAAAAAAGCATTTGGGCGATCGCGTTTTTATGCGCCGCGGTACTCCTCACGCTCGCCGCGTTCACGGAAGCGGGGCCGCTCGGGGCTTCCATCTACGGCGGTCTCTACACCCTTCTCGGTTATGGCTATTTCATCCTCCCGACGTGCCTCGCGTTCGCCGCGGCGATCTTCCTTTTCGGCAAGCGGGAACGGTTCATGGGCATCACGCTCGCGGGCATCGGGCTCATCATCCTCTCGGTCCTCGCTTTGATCGACATCAGCCAGGCGAACGGCGGCGGCATGCTCGGGATCGCTCTGGGATCGCTCAAATATCCGTTCGGCCCGATTGCGGCAACTATGATCAACGTTTTCATACTCGTGATCGGCGGGATCGTCGCGGCGAACGTGCCGCTCAAGTTCAGGATGCCGAAAAAAGCGCTGCGCTCGTCGCCCGTCATCACCGGCGGAGAAACGGAAACGCCCGAAGCACCCGAAACGTTTGCTGACAAAAAATCAACAAAGAAAAAAACTGATGGTGAAAAAGACGGGGTTGAAGAAGAGGAAAAATCGGAAACGGAAAGCGGAGCGATGATCGCGAAATCCGCGGCAGCGAAAACACCGGCGAAGAAAATGCCGACGCTGAAATTCGAGAATTACGTCCCGCCGCCGCTCTCGCTACTCAAGTCCGCGAGCGACAAGCCGACGACGGGCGATCTCCTCGCGAACGCGAATGTGATCAAGCGCACGCTCGATTCCTTCGGCATTCCCGTCGAAATGGGCGAGATCAACATCGGGCCGTCGGTCACGCGCTACACGCTGAAACCCGCCGAAGGCGTGAAGCTCTCGCGCATCACGGCGCTGAACCAGGACCTCGCACTCGCCTTGGCCGCGCATCCGATCCGCATCGAAGCGCCGATTCCGGGGAAATCGCTCGTGGGAATCGAAGTGCCGAACAAAGCGGCGGCGCTCGTGCGCCTGGGATCGCTCATGGGCTATCCGGAATTCCAAAAAGCGGGACCGCTGGGCTTTGTCCTCGGGCGCGACGTGTCCGGCGAGCCGACCTTCGCGAACATCGAGAAGATGCCGCATCTTTTGGTCGCGGGCGCGACGGGTGCGGGAAAATCGATCATGATCCATTCGCTCCTCACTTCGCTTCTCTATAAAAATTCGCCGGCGACGCTGAAGCTCATCTTGATCGACCCGAAACGCGTGGAGCTCACAAGCTACCATGGCCTGCCGCATCTCGTTTCTCCCGTCGTCACCGAAAGCAAGAAAGCGGTCGGCGTGTTCCGCTGGGCGATCGCCGAAATGGACCGGCGCTACGAGCTCCTGCTCCAGGCCTCGAGCCGCGACATCAAAAGCTACAACGGATCGCACCCGAACGAACCGCTCCCCTATCTATTAATAGTGGTGGACGAGCTCGCGGACCTCATGAGCACCTACGGGCGCGAAGTGGAGGGCTCGATCGTGCGGCTTGCGCAGATGGCGCGGGCGACCGGCATCCACCTCGTGCTTTCGACCCAGCGGCCGTCGGTCGAGGTGATCACGGGGCTCATTAAAGCGAACATCACGTCGCGCATCGCCCTCCAGGTCGCAAGCCAGATCGATTCGCGCACCATTTTGGACACCGCGGGCGCGGAAAAGCTCCTCGGCCGCGGCGACCTGCTCTTTATTTCGTCCGACCTTTCAAAACCGAAACGCGTGCAGAGCTCGTACATCACGGAAGAAGAAATCGCGGCGGTCACGAACTTCATCCGCGACAATAACCAATCCATCGTCGAAGCCGTAGCCGGAGCGGCGCCGAGTTTTCCCGCCGAAGGCGGATCCGCTCCGGCCGGAGAGAGCGGCGACGTCTTCGACAACTACCTAGAAGACGCCGAGGACGACGAGATGCTGAACGAAGCAATCCGCGTCATCGCCGAAGCGAAAAAAGCGTCCGCATCGCTCCTCCAGCGTCGGCTCAAAGTCGGCTACGCCCGCGCGGCGCGGCTCCTCGACCTCATGGAGGGCATCGACCTCATCGGCCCCGGCGACGGCGCCAAACCTCGCGAAGTATTCATGGACAAGATCGAAGACCGGATGAATGCGTAATCAGCCCGGGCATAGCCGGGGCTTAGCTTGGGCTAAGCGAGGCATAGCCGGGGCTTAGAGGGTCCGCCATCATTCCCGCAAAACTTGGTGAGGGCCGGAAACCGTGCTTTTAATATCCCCCGTCGTCCCCGCAAAGGCGGGGATCCATGCTTCTAATTTCTAAAGCCATTCGAATCCTGTCCTGCGCACGAGATTTGCTTCTTTCGATTCTTGGCCATATAATTGCTTTAGCATTTTTTGAGGAGGCATATGTTTCTCGCTATGAAAGGCAGACATCGTGGCCCCACGCTTCTCCCTGAAACCGGGGGTGAGAACGCTTGTTACCTTGGCGGCATTATCGCAGTATTTGCAGGATTTTTTTTCATGTTTACCGCTATGATGTTCATCCAGGGCACCGTCGTCGGTGCGCCAGTTTTTCCTCAAGCACACCCCTTCGTTTGGTTTCTCATCGGCATCGTCCTGTTAGCGATAGGTGCAGAAATCGTTCTTTGGACCGATGCGCGCCAATGGCGACGCACGAAAGCAGCACGCGCCGCACAAACTGGAACCACTAAAGCTACCTAATAGGTAGCTTTTTTATCACGCTTCAATCAACATCGTTCGAAAATCGTCCGCTCCCGCGCGCAAAATAAAAAGCTATTCCGGTTCGGAATAGCTTGCATTACTAATTTTTTGAAGGACAGCCTTTCCTTTGGCGGTAATGCGGAGAGCGATTCGATAGCTTTCGACTTCGCCGCTTTGCATCCTGTCGACTCTTTTTGTTCGCACAAGACCTTTCTCGATGCAAAGATTTACAGTGTGAGCCCCGATCCCTTCCGGAAGTTTGTTGAAGGTATACCACCCGATATCCACGGCAATCATGCGAAGGAATCTCTTAACGCGCCGGTTCATTTCTGCCCTCCGACATAAAACCGACTAAATTCAGCCTACCCAAGATCTCCTTAAGTGGCAATACGTTCTTTTGTTGCAGCATCGTTCGAAGATCGTCCGCTCCCGCGCAAAGGTTTGACAAAAATATCAATTTCTGCTATTATCTCAGCAGCAAAATTGGAAGAGGGGGCTCTATGCAATTTACGGTGTATTTTAGGGTCGAGCGGAAATCGGTGGTCATTTGGAAGGATGATCGAGGCAATGGGCCAAAGATCGTCTCGAGTAGCCTAACGAATAGTTCGGTCATCCGCGACCACATTGTGATCGAAGCGGCCTCGCAAGAGGAAGCCGACAAATTCGCGAAAAAACTGCTTCGGCAGAAAGCGCTGCAGCTTGAGACGCGCGTTGTTGCCGTTCACGGCGAGGAGAAAGACAACGCGATCCGCCGTGCGAACGCCTAGTAATTTAGATTCAAACCGTACGCCACTCTCCGGAAGAGGGTGGCGTTTTTTATTATCTCCGGAATCGTTCGAACATCGTTGCATGCTCTCCCGTACACGAACAAAAAAGCCCGCTGCAATTTTCGCAACGGGTCTTAGCGGGGTCATAGTCCAAGATCATCGGCAAGCTGCGCCATGCCCGGCTCGGGATTCTCCGACGTTCTCAACGGAAGATCTGCGGACAGTTCCGGTCCGGGACACAACTCGTCCTCGAGGGTTTTGAGATCGTAATACACGACCTCGCCCGTTTCGGTGTTCACGCTCATCGCGACGCCGCGCCGCAATGCGTTTGCAAAAGCCGAATTGGTATTTGCCTTCCTCAATTTCCGAAGAACCCTGCGCGTCCGAATCTCGTTATGAAGAAGGAGTGCGGGGATCGCAAGATAAAGTGCGATGGAATAGACAAGGGCAATTCCCAAACCCTTGCAGGCGCCCACGAACGAATCCCCGGACGGCTTTCTTTTGTTGAATAAAACGATCCGGGCTCCGTGCAATGCAAGCAGCAGTACGGATGCGGCGGAAGCAAGGCACAGTATTCCAATCACGGCAAAGATGCGATACGGCATATTTCCTCCGAGCGGGTTCGCGAACAGCTGAGGAGAAATTAACATCGTTTTCACTTCGCGTCAAAGATTGATTATTCCCCCGCTTGGCGTTAGAATTCCACTCATGACCGCAAACGACATCCACGGCATGCGTTTCGAGGAATTTTTGAGCGAGCTTATGAAAGACCGCGGGCTCACGGTCAAGAAACTTTCCGCCGCTTCGGGAATCTCCGCGAAACACCTGGAATCACTCCTCTCCGGCAATTTCGCCGCGCTGCCGTCCGCGCCTTACGTACGCGGCTATTTCGTGAAGCTCGGCGGCATGCTCGGGTTCGATCCGGAGCCGTGGTGGACCAAAATAAAAACAAGCGGGTTCCTCAATGATTCGAGCGCGCACGATGCACCGACGAAAAACCGCTTCTCCAAAAAAGATTTTTCGCGCATCGTCTGGATCCTTGGTATCGCGGCGCTCGTTCTCGTTTATTTCCTTTTCCAATTCCGCCATATTTTCGGGACCCCGCAAATAACGCTTACCTCGCCTTCGGGCAATCCCGCGTACGTCACAACGAACACCGTCACGGTCGCGGGAACGCTTGCGAACGGCACGGAGCTCACCCTGAACGGCGAAACGGTATCGCTCGGCGCGAACGGCGGCTGGAGCAAATCAGTCCTGCTCGCCCCGGGGATGAACACGGTGATCATCACCGCGAAGAAATTCCTCGGGCGCGATGCGTCGCTTCTTGAACAAATTATCTACGAGCCGGCTTCGGCGATCTCCGCGCCTTCAAGCACGCCGACATCCCCGTAGAAGGGCGAGGCTTGATATTCCGGCAGAATCTGGTATACTATCCCCAGGAATCCGGAAACGATGCGGTTGAAAAGGAGAGCCAATGCCACACTATCAACTTTCCGCGGAGATAGAGTTTGAAGAATTCGAAACCGGCCCGAAGGTCAAGATATATTCAAATATCACGGCCACCGGCGCCAAGAAGGCGGAACAGGAAGCAAAGCGGCGCATCGCCATGACGGTACACGGCAACAAAGACGACGCGCGCGGCCGGGTGCGGCAGATGAATGCGACTCTCACCGACGGGAAAAAGACCGTTTGGAACGAGTCGGCATCGGTGAACGGCAATGGACAAGCCGATCTGCCGCGATGGCTTACGAGAAAACCGCAGCGGTCGTAAACGCCTTCAGGGAAGCGGGGCGAGCTTATACAGCTCGCCTCTTTTGTTGCGTTACCAGAGATCCGGATCCCCGCCAGAGCCTGCCTCGTACCGTGATACGGGGCAGAGATAAAAAAGAGATACAATCTTCAGAAAGATTTTATCTATTTTTTAGTTTTATTTGACATACATATGCTATACTCTAGACTTAAGACCATGACCACATCAAACAAAAAAGCGAAAGAGGGAGCGGCGGCAAGCAAGGAAGAAAATATGAAGCAGCTCGACAATCTGCTTTCTTCACTCCAGGAAAAGTTCGGCGAGGGGGCGATTATGAAGCTCGGCGAAACGAGAAAAGTGGACGTGGCGATCATTCCCACGGGATCATTTTCGCTCGACCTCGCTTTGGGCGTCGGCGGCCTCCCGCGCGGGCGCATCGTCGAAATCTACGGCCCGGAATCGAGCGGCAAGACCACGCTCGCGCTGAATGTGGTAGCGCAGGCGCAAAAACAAGGCGGCAAAGCGGCATTTATCGACGCCGAACACGCCATGGACCCCGAATACGCCGCGCGGCTCGGCGTGAAAGTGAACGAACTTCTTATTTCCCAGCCCGACAACGGCGAGGAAGCGCTGAATATTCTGGAAAGTCTGGTCCGCTCCGAGATGATATCCGTCGTCGTCGTCGACTCCGTAGCAGCGCTCACGCCCAAAGCCGAAATTGAGGGCGAAATGGGAGCCCAGCATGTCGGCCGCCAGGCGCGCATGATGGCGCAGGCACTGCGCAAGCTCACGGCGCTCTGTGCCAAAACAAGCACGCTCGTCATTTTCATCAATCAACTCAGAATGAAGATCGGCATCATGTTCGGAAATCCGGAAACCACGCCGGGAGGGATGGCGTTGAAATTCGCGGCGTCGGTGCGCATCGATGTACGCAGGATTGCCCAGGTCAAAAAAGGCGAGGAGGTCGTCGGCAACCGCGTAAAAGCGAAGGTAGTGAAAAACAAGGTTGCCGCGCCGTTCCGGCTCGCCGAGTTCGACATCATGTTTGGCGAAGGCATTTCCTACGAAGCGGACGTACTGAACAGCGCCATCAAATACGGCGTGGTGAAAAAATCCGGCGCGAGCTACAGTTTCGGCGCGGAAAAGCTCGGCACGGGCTTCGACAATGTACGCCAGAAATTGAAGGAGGACAAAAAGACGATCAACGAACTGAAAAAGCAGGTTGTAGAAGCGACGAAAGCGGGAGTTGCGGCGGTCGCAAGCGAAGAGTAGTTCGAAATACTATGGAATTATTGGGGGGGCCGCGGGCGCCGAGGACGGCGCGGTTTTCGGCGCGAGAAACAATTCGTAAGAGAAATATCCTATCGCGGCGATAAGGCCGATGGCGACGATCACGGCAACCACGGTCCATACGCCTTTTGTATCATGAGTCCCCGTATTGATACCGCCCCCGTGGCTCATGGGAACCGCTACGTTCTGAAACTGCGCTGCGCCGCCGCCACTCCGCGCCATTGATTCGAGATCGCTCGCGAGCGTGCGCACTTTCACCTCCGGCGGCGGAGGAGCGGCGGAAGGCCCCGAATTCGCAGGTCCGGGGACCGAGGATGGCGGAGGCGCCGCCCATGCGTGTTGATCATTCGAATCGGCCATATGTTCTTATTTTAACACAAAAAATCCGGCATAAGACAATGCCGAATTTCCGCCGCTTCTTCCCGTCCGTCTATTGCTGTAGTTGCTTGATCGAAAGCCCGATGCGGCCGTCCTCCACCCGGATGATCTTCGCGCGTACCAGATCCCCCATCTTCACGACCTCGGTCACGGTTTTCACGTAACCGTTCTTGAGCTCGGAGACATGGAGCATGCCGTCGCGGCCGCCGCCGAGATCGATGATCGCCCCGAAGTCGAGCAGCTTGATCACCTTGCCTTCGATGATCTCGCCCACTTTGTATTCTTTCGTAAGTGCCGTGATCTCCGCGACCGCTTCGTCGGCCATCTTCTGTTCGCCGCCCGAGATAAAGACATTCCCGTCCTCCTCGACGTCGATTGAGACGAGCCCGTATTTTTTGATGAGTCCGTTGATCATCTTGCCGCCGGGGCCGATAAGCGTGCCGATCTTCTCGGGATTGATCTTCAGCGTCCTGATCGCCGGAACATATTTCGAAACTTCCGCGCGCGGCGCGGCAATGAGCGTTTTCATGAATTTCAAAATCTGAAGCCGTGCATCGCGCGCTTGCGACATCGTTTTCTCGACCATCTCGAGCGTGATGCCATCCACTTTCACGTCCATCTGCATCGCGTTCACGCCGTCTTCCGTGCCGGCCACCTTGAAATCCATGTCGCCGTGATGATCCTCTGGCCCCTGGATATCCGTGAGTACCGTATAATGCTTTTCGTCCTTCAGCATCATTCCCATCGCGATTCCCGCGGCCGCTTTTTTGATTGGCACGCCGGCGTCCATGAGAGAGAGCACCGACGCGCACACCGTCGCCATCGAGGACGACCCGTTCGATGAAAGAATCTCCGAAACCACGCGAATCGTGTACGGAAACGTTTCTTTCGCCGGGATCAACGGTTCCACCGCTTTGCGCGCAAGATTGCCGTGCCCGATCTCTCGGCGTCCCGGACCGCGGAACGGCCCGATCTCGCCCACCGAAAACGCCGGGAAGTTATAGTGGAGCATAAAACGCCGTTTGCCGGTCGACTCCATCGATTCAATAAGCTGTTCCGCTCCCGGCGGCGCGAGCGTCGTCATGCCGAGCGCCTGGGTATTTCCGCGGATGAACACCGCCGAGCCGTGCGTGCGCGGGAAAATGGCGATCTCGCCATCAAGCCCGCGGAGCTCGTCCGGCTTCCTGCCATCCGGCCGCTTGCCGCTTTCGAGGATATTTTTGTGGACCAAGTCGTTGATCTGCTCTTCAAAAAGGAAATCGGCCGCTTTATAATTCGGTTCCGCGAACTTCTCTTTGAGATGCGCGAAGAGTTCGTCCTTTAATTTGCCGATCCTCGAATAATGCTCGGCTTTCGACTTCTGATACACCGCTTCCTCGAGGCGATCTTTCAAAAACGTTTCGATGGCTTCTTTGAACGCCGGATCGGGCTCCGCGAGCTTCACTTCCGATTTCGGCTTGCCGACCTCTTTCACGATCTTCCGCTGGAATTCGATGAGTTTGTCGATCTCTTTCTGCGCGAGCGTGAATCCCGCGAGCACGTCTTTTTCTTTCGCGTCGTCGCCACCGAGTTCCACCATGTTGATCTTGCCGTAAGAGCCCGCGAGAAACGCATCGAAGACGGGCTTCGACGCCGCGACCTCGGAATTCATCGGATTGATCTTGAACTCGCTCCCGAACTGCGCGACGCGGACACCCGCGACCGGCCCGTTCCACGGGACGTCCGAGATTGCGAGCGCAGTCGATGCGCCCAAAAGCCCCACGAACTCCGGATCGTTCTCTTCGTCGTACTGAAGCACGGTCACGACAACCTGGATATCGCGTCGCATGCGATTATCGAAAAGCGGGCGGATCGTGCGGTCGACGGTGCGGCCCGCAAGAATGGCGTCCTCCGAAGGCCGCGATTCGCGGCGCACGAAGCGGCTGCCGATAATCTTTCCCGCCGCGTAGAACTTTTCTTCGTAATCGACGCGAAGCGGCATGTAATCCATCGCGACATCCTTCTTCGACATCACGACCGTCGTGAGCACTACCGTTTCGCCGTATTTCGCGATGACCGACGCATTTGTCTGGTCGGCAAGGGAGGAAAGTTCAAGCACGAGCTCCTTGCCGCCGATCTCCGTTTTAAATTGTTTTCGTTGAATCATATTTTTTATGCATTAGTCGTCCTCCGTGCAGGCGGAGGATCCATGCTTTCCATAAAAATACGGAAGCGTGGGTCCCCGCCTTCGCGGGGATGACAGCTAATTTTTATATTCTCGTCTTCATGATCGCTCTCGGGATCTCCTCGATATTTATGAAACGATCGACCGCTTCCTGTAATTTGCCGGACGCGCTCCGCTTGAACGCCGCGACCTCGACAAGCCGCCCTTTGCCCCATTTAAGGTAATCGACGAGCGGAAGAAAATCCCCGTCGCCCGTGACGAGCACTACGACATCAAGAAACTCCGCCATGCGGATTGCATCTACGGCCATTCCGACATCCCAATCGGCTTTCTTCATGCCGCCGGCATACACCTGCAGATCTTTCATCCGAAGTTCGAGCCCCGACTTCTCAAGCGCCTCGAAAAACGACGCTTCCGCCGAGGTAAGGGCGCGGTTTCCGTCTTCTGCCGTCCGCGGTGTCCGCGGCGGACGTGCTGATTCCCGCGGCTCCACAATCCCTTCGCTCTTCACGACGTACGCCATCGCGCGGATGAGCTGCCGCTCGCCCACGAGATGCTTCATGAGTTCCGCGTAATTCACGCGGCCGTGATGGAGGTTTTTCGCCGAGTGGTACAGGTTTTGCACATCGACAAAAATACCCACCCGCTGGTTCGAATTTGAAGTTACAGATTTCATGCGAATAGCCGCCCTCGAATCAATCTCAAATCTCATTCGCGAATATTCGCGAATCACATTTGGGATCGATTCGTGAGATTATTATTTGAGTCCCAGTTTTTTGACCAATTTATCGTATTCTTTCGGCTCTTTTTTGTTGAGATACGAAAGAAGCTTTCTGCGGTGGCTCACCATCTTCAATAGTCCGCGGCGCGAATGGTTGTCCTTCGGATTTTTCTTGAGATGCGCGGCAAGTTCCTCCACTTGGCGGGAAACCATCGCGATCTGCACCTGGGCCGATCCCGTGTCCTTCTCGTGGGTCTGATGCTCCCCCACGATCCTTGATTTTACGCGCTTGGTAAGCATAAGAAAGAGTATAGCGCAGTTCGTGAAAAAACGCAACAGCTTCGGTTTTCCCCTCACGAGGGGCGGTGTTCTTTATATAAGCGAAGGTTTTCGTTCTTGAAGAGGTTAGAGCCCGTCTCTTCAGGAATGAAAACCGGAGCTCTTCATCGCATCTTTTGTTTCATTGTATATATCTAAAGCCAGAACGTTCACAACAAAGGAGATTGCCATGTCGCGGAATATCGTACTCACCATGGCGGGCATCCTCGCGGCCGGAATCGGCGTACATATAATCCTCACGCCGCCAAACGAAGCTCGTCAGATCTACGGCACTATCGTCGCCGCAGGCACGTCGGCCGGATTGAATCAGCTTGTTGGAGTGCTCGGCATCGGCATGCTCGTCATGGGCGCCGGATTCATTTTGAACTGCATCACGAGCGACCCGAAATACCAGCGGTGGGCGTTCGCCGCCGCAGGAATCGGCCTCCTCGCGATCTGGGCCGTGATTATCGCAGCGGCATTTCTCATCCGCTGACCCTCTCCAATCGCCGCTCCGCCTGCAACCGGAGCGGCTTTTTTATTATTTCTTAAATGTATTAACTACAACGATCGTTGCATTTAATACCGGAGTGGTCCCGGTGCCCGCGGCGTCAGAACCTCTCCTGTCGCACAATATGATACCATTGGATTATGCCGGCTACCGAGATCGAAACATTGCTCAAGGAGTACCTCGATTACCTCCAGATCGAGAAAAACCGGTCGCCGAAGACGCGGGAAAATTACGAGCATTACCTGCGCGAGTTCCTGGAATTTTCCGGCGCGCGGGCACCGCGGGACATCACGGAACGCGTCGTCCGCGATTTTCGCCTCGATCTCGCCCGCCTCAAACGCGACGGCGGCAAAAAATCGCTTAAAAAGATCTCACAAAGCTATTACGTGATCGCGCTCCGCAATTTCCTCAAATATCTAGCGCGGCACGACATAAAAGTGCTCGCGGCGGAGACAATCGAATTGCCGAAAATCGCCCAGCGTCAGATCGAGATCGTCGAATACCGCGACCTCGAGCGGCTGCTCGCGGCGCCCAAGGGACAAACGCTCCGCGACCTCCGCGACCGCGCGATCCTCGAAGTCTTCTTCTCGACCGGACTCCGGCTCGCGGAGCTTTGTAACCTTCCCCGCTCGCTCGACCTCGCGCGCGGCGAGATATCCGTCCGCGGCAAAGGCGAAAAACTGCGCGTCGTCTTCTTGTCGGACGATGCAATCAAGGCAATCGGGGCGTACCTCAAGAAACGCGGCGACGCGGAACCCGAACTCTTCGTGAGCCTGGACCGTGCGGGGAACGTGATCGGCCCGGTCACCTCGCGCGCCGTCGAACGCATGATCGAAACGCGCGCGAAACAAGCAGGTATCGCGAAGCACATCCATCCGCACGAACTGCGCCACTCGTTCGCCACCGACCTTCTCGTGAACGGCGCCGACCTCCGCTCCGTGCAGGAACTCCTGGGCCATTCGAATATTTCAACGACGCAGATCTACACCCACCTCACGAACAAAGAATTGCGGGAGATACACAAAACATTCCACGCGAGAAGAAGGTCTTGAGGCGTATGGTCTTCTTATTTCCATTGGTGCTGGGGGTGGGATTTGAACCCACAAGTCCTTGCGAACACGGGCTTCTAAGGCCCGCGCGTATGCCAATTCCGCCACCCCAGCAAAAACTTGACGTTTTGGTTT
>Ga0307373_10010753_pt1 | contig 13405 bp, 12 predicted proteins | sample OX2MG_FD_202534 | JGI IMG/M metagenome (GOLD analysis project Ga0307373, IMG submission 202534) | Soil microbial communities from Risofladan, Vaasa, Finland - OX-2 | ecosystem: Environmental > Terrestrial > Soil > Coastal area > Acid sulfate soil | place: Finland: Risofladan, Vaasa | collected... | reverse complement strand
CCCATTTTCGTCTCGGTCACGTGGATCTGAAGCTCGGCACAATCCTGCTCCTGGGAGGTCTCGCCGGTGCGGCCATTGGCGTTCGCGTCATCAAAGCCCTGCGCGCCCTCGGCAATGCCGACCTCGTTATCATCATCACCTACGTCGTGGTCCTGGGCAGCGTGGGGACATTTATGTTCCTGGAGAGTCTCCAGACCTTGCGACGCGGCGCCATGCCACCCAGGCAGTCCCATCCGGTCCGCCGGGTTCCGTTCTTAAGCAAGCTTCCCTTGCAGATGAACTTTCCCCGGTCCAATGTCAGTCATGCCGTCTTTGTTCCGTTCCTCCTCTGCGCATTGGTCGGGATCCTGGCCGCAGTCATGGGAGTGGGCGGCGGTTTCATCATGGTCCCGATGATGGTTTACCTGCTGCGAATGCCGATGCATGTCGCTGTCGGAACAGACCTGTTTCAGATTGTCTTCACTTGCGCCGGCATAACCCTGATGCAGGCGGCTACCAACTTTACCGTCGACATTGTATTGGCGATTCTCGTGGCGGTCGGTTCCACCGTCGGTGCGCAGATCGGGGCGCGTCTGTCTCGCGTGTTGCGCGGAGAGCAGCTCAGGATCGTCCTCGCCAGCGTGGTGCTGGCCACAACTGTGAAGATGGCGATCGCGCTGCTCCTGGAACCGGCGAATTTTCTTACCAGGGCGGCGAGCTGATCGCCAGCGCTGTTTCCGGGCGAACGTGGCAAGGGGTGGGGCCAATGAGCATGTGGTGGCGCAGAAATTCTCGGGCATCCGATGGGCTCGAGAAAGTCGTGCGCTCCAGGTATGCGAGCTTTCGGAAACTCCTCTCGCTCAATAATGAGTGTCTCGAAATCCTCGCCGGTGTCCAGGAGGACTTGCAATACGCGGCCCCCGGCCAAGACGTTTTGGGCGACCGCGTTTCCCTCGTCTTCGACAAGTTGAACCAGGGGATCGCAGAACTTGCCAGGCTTGCGGATCGGAACTACGACCGTTTTGCCGAAAAGGTCCGCTGCCTTCACGCTGAGGTGGCAAAGGAGATCGCAAAACGGGACGAGCTGCCAAGTCCACCGGTTGCTCGATGGTTGTCCGAAGTGGATCAGCGGGACGAGCGCGAAGTCGGCGGCAAGGCTGCGGCGCTCGGTGAGATACGCAACCGCTTGATGCTCCCGGTCCCTAACGGCTTCGTGATCACCGCCGAGGCTTACCGTAAGTTTTGCTGCTCACAAATATGGAAGCAGGTTCGAGACCTCACTCGTTATCTCGACTTGAATGACCTCGCCACGCTGGAGGAAACCTCCGCTCGGCTGGTCAGTCTGGTTCAGGATCTCGAGATGCCGCGCGTGATAGAAGTGGCTCTGACGGAGCGCGCACGTACGGTTCTCTCGGCGGATGCCGGCCTCGCAGTACGTTCCAGTGCGGTCGGCGAAGGCGGCGCCAGGACCTTTGCCGGGCAATTCGCGAGCCTCCTCAACGTTCCCCTGGATGGCGTGATCGATGCATACCGCGAAGTGGTAGCCGGAAGATTCCGCGCCAGGGCGCTGTCGTACCGCCTTTCCGCGGGAATACCCGATGTGGACTGTCCCATCGCGGTGCTCTGCATGCCCACGGTTTCGGCCACGAGTTCGGGCATCATGTACACTCGCGATCCGGCCAATCCCAAAAGCGACCGGCTGTGGATCACAGCGACTCGCGGACTTGCTACCGATATCGCAAGTGGGAGTTCGGGAGCGGATTTGTTTGTCGTCTCCCGTAAAGCTCCTTATGAAATCCGGGAGCAAACCCTGGCTCACAAGGCGGAGCAGGTCTCGTTACGAAAAGGCGGCGGAATCCATCGACAGCCCACCAGCGACGAGGCTGCGTCCAGACCGAGCCTGACCTCAGATGACTTGCATTGCCTTGCCAAATGGGGAGTCCGAATCGAAAAGCACTTCGGATCTCCGCAGGATATCGAGTGGGTTCGCGACCCGCACGGCCGGCTTTGGATTGTTCAATCGCGTTCGCTCGCGCTGGCAGATCATGCGGCCTCTCATTCCAAATCCGCGATCCCCCTTGTTCCCGTCCTCTCCGGCGGGCGAACCATTCATCCCGGCCGGGTTTCAGGACCAGCCCACCTTGTCCCGGAGATCAAGGCCCTCCCTGGCACGCCGCCAGGGGCCATCGTCTTTCTGCGCAAAGCTTCTCCGGAAATTGTCGAGGTCTTTCCCCGAATCTCTGGATTGGTTGCGGAACTGGGCAATGCCACCGGTCACGCCGCCTCCCTGCTTCGGGAATTTGCGATTCCTTCGGTGTTCCAGCTAACCGGGGCATTTGAAACCATCCGTGAAGGCGAAGAGGTCAGCCTGGATGCTATCCAGCCGCGGGTCTTTCGAGGGGCGGCCTGGCCGTCGCGCAACAGAGAAGCTCCCCTGCGCGAGCGCTATCGCGAAGCCTCAACTGATCCCATCGAAGACAAGGTCCTCACTCTGCACCTTCTCGATCCCTCTGCGCTCAGTTTCCGGCCTGCGGGCTGCCGCTCTGCGCACGATGTCCTTCGCTATTGCCATGAGAAGGCAATCGAAGCCATGTTCCTGTTGAGCGATCGTGAGATTGAGCTCGGTTCACCAGCTGCCAGACGCCTGATGACAGCAGCGCCCATCAACATGCATGTGCTGGATCTCGGCGGAGGCATTGCCGGTAATCTCCCCACCCGTGACGTGCGGCCGTCCGATATCGTGTCCCGCCCCTTCCAGGCACTGTGGCGGGGGGTCACCCATCCCGGCGTGAAATGGACACGCGATCTGGAGCCCACCTTCGGCGATATTGCCTCGGTAATGGCTAGCTCGCTCAGTTCCTCCGGACCGATCCGCGCGCTCGGCGAGCGAAGCTACCTCATGGTCGCCAGCGAATACATGAACCTCAATTCGCGTCTTGCTTACCATTTCACTCTAGTGGACGCTTGCGTGTCCGACGTTCCCAGCAATAACTACATCGCCTTTCGCTTCGCCGGAGGGGGCGCCACCCGCCTGCGGCGGAATCTGCGCGCCAGCTTCATTGAACAATGTCTCTCGCATTACGGCTTCATCGTCGACCGCCGCGGAGACCTCGTCAACGCCTGGTTCAAAAAGGCGCCTGCCAAAGAAACCGAGTCGAACCTCGACATCCTCGGCCGTCTCATGGCTTCTTGCAGCCAGTTGGATATGTATATGACAGATACCGCGGTCGCAAGATCCTGCGCGCAAGCGTTTCTCGAAGGCAATTACTCGCTGCAAACGGATTCTCCGCCCGCGCGGCAGGAAAAGGTCGTTGGCTTATGAAGACGAACCCTCGGCCTCGCAGGCTCCACTTTCGGAATGTCTCCAGAACGATGCAGGGTCTGGCGATTCTGACCGCCATTTCGCCCGGCGTTTGTGCCGCCCAGATGGCTCCGCCCACGCTGGTCCCGCAAAGCATCTCCATGGGCTCGTTCTACAGTGGCGCCCAGTTGCACATTGAGGGAACGGCTCCGGCGGGTACAGAAGTAGCCGTCATCATTCGCGGCAACGAACAGGACGAGTTTTTCAATCGCAAGAGCCGATACGGCATCCTCTGGCTTAATTCCGACCGTATTCACATCCAACATGCTCCATCCATTTTCCTCAGTTACAGTTCTGGTACTCTTCAGGAAATGCTGAGCCGGCAGGAAATAGATAGAAGCGTTCTCGATGAAACCGCAATTCAGCACCACATCCGCTGTTTATGCCGTTGCAAGTGCAATCTGACCGACAAAGGGCGGCAAACCGGGATCCAGGATTCCCAACCCGACGCAGCATATCGAGGGCAAATTGAGTCGGACTTCCTCAGGCTCAAGAAAGCGGAAGGCGCCTATAGTATGCAGGCCCATTCTGTGAAAATCGTGCTACTTCCCGGGGGCGCTGCAAAGTATCTCGCGGATGTGCAATGGCCGGCCAAATTCCCTCCAGGAAACTACAAAGTGGAGGTTTACGCCTGCTCTCACAGCAAGGTGATCGCCAAGTCCATGGCCAATCTCCAGGTCGCTGAAACGGGATTCCCGTCTCGCGTGCAGCAACTGGCATTCGGATCTCCTTGGGTTTACGGCGCTGGAGCGGTTCTCATCGCCCTGCTTGCCGGCTTTGCTACCGATCTTTGCAGCACACAGCTCGTTCGGCGTCGGCGACACGCCCATGCAGAGGGAGTTGATGAAGTCCAGGGCGCAGTTGAGGAAGTTCAGGCGGCGACCTCTGAAGAAAAGGAAACCGAAACGCTCCATCGCAAATGAGATGCACCATCGGTTCAGCGATCCTGTTTGCGAATGAGGTTTTACCAATGATTGCGTTTCCACCCCGGTTCCATCAAATTGCGATCGCGATCGTCATGCTCGCGATTTCCGCCCCCCCACGTCTGGGCGGCCAACATCCCACCGCCTATCTTGCCGGGCTGAACGACGAGGGAGGAACCTCGACCGACCTTCAATCGAGCCATAAGCTCGACTGGAATGGCTTGCAGTTTGCCAATCAGAGCGGCTCTAGCGAACTGAGAATTCATGGATACTTCCAGGCGGACGGTCGCCTTTTCGGGACCGACATGAAAAACTGCTCCAGGGCCGTGCTGCTCTTCCGTCGGGTTCGGCCTTTGGTGGAAGGGGTCCTTGCCAATCGGCTGGAATTCCGCTTTATGCCTGATTTTGGGGAGGGAAAGAGCGTAATCCAGGAAGTATTCGTCGATTATGCATTCGGCCCGGCTGCAACTCTGGAAGTAGGAAAATTCAAGACCCCGATTGGCCTTGAGGTATTGCGCGCAGACCGCGATATGACCTTTGTCGAACGTTCCACAGCCTCCGGTTTGGCCCCCGTTCGCGATCTTGGTGTTCAGTTAGCCGGCTCCCTCCAGGATAGTTCGATCCACTACGCTTTGGGATTCTTCAGTGGAACAGAAGACGGCTCTAACGCCAATTTTGAATGGACCGGCTCGAAGGAAGGCGTGGCGCGGGTTCTCTATGAACCCTTCGCCGGAAAGCACGATGCCCCCCGGCCCCTCGGAGTTGGAATTGCGGCTTCATCCGGGTTCAATCACGGCTCGCCGCCGAAATTCAGCTCCATCGGGCAGGAGACGTTCTTCCGCTATTCCTCCAGTTCGCTCGTTGACGGCCAGCACCGGCGATGGGCTCCCCAGGCGACCTACTTCTCAGGCCCCCTGGGACTCATGGCTGAGTACATCCTGTCGGGAGAAACCCTGTCTGCAAATAAGAACCGGCGATATATTTCCAACCGCGGATGGAACATTGCTGCTTCCATTATGCTTACCGGCGACAGAAACAAATTCGAAGGGTTTCGGCCGGCACACCCGTTCGTGCCGGGCGACGGTGGACGACATTGGGGAGCCTGGGAGTTGGCGCTCCGTCATAGCGACGTGGTCATGGATGAGATTGCATTCCCGAACTTCGCCGATCCCAAATCCTCCGCGAAGGGCGCGCGCGAGTCCGCCGTGGGGTTGAACTGGCTTCTCAACACCCACGCCAAATGGGTATGCAATTACGAATACACAACCTTTCAGAAAGTAAGGAATACGAACCCTAATCTTCATACCGAGAGAGTCGTAATGGCGGAACTCCAGTTATCCCTGTGATATCGCGGCCTGCTCCTCTCTCTGGAACTCACCCTCGCGCCGCGCAGGTCGGGCGGCTCTGCTTCACCTCGCTTGGATGCGAGGCCCTTTTTTCAATTGAAATATGAGGCGCTTCCGGCTTTGTAGTGGGTGAATCGGGAACAGAAAGTCGAAAGTGAGCATACTGCCATCCGCGCATTCGATGTTTTGCCCGTGTTGAGCATGGGCATGATGGGTGTCATCGGTAGCCACCACATGTGAAGCGCGCACCCGCTCCGCCATCAGCCCATGCAACGGCTCAACCAGATCGGCTACATCGCCGCACCACGCCGATTGCGTGGCCCGCGAGATGTCGAAGCCCTGCCGGGCGAAGATGTCCTCCAACCTTTAAAGAGGCAGGTAATCGGAGAACTTGCTGGTGACGATAAACGCCAGCAGGCCAGGGCCGGCCCTGCCTTTTTCGATCGCAGCTTCCGGCTTGGCTGCGGTTTTCATCTGCGGGCTGTTCCCGTTGATCTCGCAGGCCGGGCAGGCATACTTCTTGCGCACATGGCGGATGCGCTCGAAGTGGCCGGGAAAGTACTCCACCTGCCAGCTCTCTTCGGCGCCGATCTCCTTGCGCGGAACACCGCAGCAGGGACAGACTCGCTGTTCCGCAATCAACTCGTACACGCTTTTGGTAACGGGAAGGTTTTCGAAGTCGGCCACTTGGCGCCGCCCCTTGCGCCGCTTCACCCGCCGGAGTTCCGCTTCCGGCTCGCAATGAGGTGGAACATCGTCCGGGTTGATCGGCTTGCGATCCAGCTCGCCTGCGAAGCTCAGCAGCAACTGGGCCAGATCATCGCCGTTTTCCAGCCGATCCGCGCGCGGTCCGTAATAGTGCTTCTTAGAACGATCCAACTGCAGGGATTTCTACATGAGGAATATGCATAGAAACAGGACCGGGATTCAAAGCTGAGAGATGTGGCCTCCCCTGCCCCGTTTGGCATATCTGCCACGAGTCGGGTGGGGTACTCGGCGATCGCGAGTTCCGCCCTAATACTAGGGTGGCGAACTCGAACAGATTCAGTTTCTCGGCATCGGGTTGCTGTTCGGCGTTGATCCAGAAGCCCCCGTGCTTGTCAGCGAAGGAGAGATCGATCTTTACACGCCAGCCGTGCTGGCGGAACAACCGGGCGGGAAAGTCCTCGAATTGGCGCTCGCCGGGCGCGTCGCCAAAGTACGGATTGGGAAGTCGCCGAACCACGGTTCACCATGGCCACGTCAATTATCGCGGGCATGGTATTTATCATGGCCGGAATACTTGCAGGTGCCGCCCGGCGCGGCTGGGCCGTCGCCATGCAGGTCAACAAGAGGGCCGAATCGGAACTGCCGAGCCGAACCTCAATCTGCAACAGAAATGCCCCTCTTTCGCTATGCCATCGTGCATGACAAGAAGCCATCGAGCTGCTTCCGAATTCCGTTCGCCAGAGAGAGTCAGAGAGACCCGTATCTAGGTTGGTTCGCCGGAATCGACCGGATATAGAGCCGGTCTCCTGAGATGCCGATGGGAGGGCATGCCGGCTCCGGGCCTTCGCGCGATCCATACCAAGCCCTCCCCCAAGCAACGAAGCCCCCGTCCAGCGGTTTTCAGGATAGGCGCGCGGAGCATGATAAGCCGCGGCTGCATTTCCTCGGCATGCCTCTCTCGGGGCCTTGCCCATGAAAAGACGACAGCCGTATGCCGATAGTGGGTTGATTAACCATTCTTGACCTGTCAGGGACAGTGTCCGCAAAAAGGATACGAAGCACATCCCGCGGAGGAAGAGTAGAAGATGTTTGCCATCGTCGGCATTCTGGTTGTTTTCGGCGCGGTGTTGTGCGGGTTCCTGATGGAAAAGGGGCCGGTGCTGGTTCTAGTGCAGCCTTCCGAACTCCTCATCATCGGGGGCGCCGCGTTGGGGACACTGATCGCCGGCAACCCTCTCCACGTGCTGAAGAAGATCGTGAGCAGCGTGGTGCGGGTGGTCAAAGGTCAGGGTTATTCGAAAGCGCGCTATCTGGATTCCCTGAAGATGATGCTTCTGCTATTTAACAAAGCACGCAAAGGTGGCCTCATCGATCTTGAATCCGATATTGAAGAGCCCGAAAAGAGCCCGGTATTGTCGAAGTTCCCGGAGTTTCTCAAGCACCAGCATGCGCGGGATTTTGTATGCGACACCATGCGCATGGCGATCACCGGCGGGGCGACTCCCTTCGATCTCGACCAGATGATGGAACTGGATATGGAGGTTCATCATGCATCGGCGAGCGAGCCTGCACATGCTCTTGCGACCATGGCGGACGCCTTACCGGGCATGGGGATTGTCGCGGCAGTGCTCGGAGTCGTGATTACGATGAGCGCGTTGGGCGGCCCCCCGGAAGAGATTGGCCGCAAAGTCGCGGCGGCGCTTGTGGGGACCTTCCTGGGAATCCTGCTCTGCTATGGAGTTGTAGGCCCCTTGGCATCGATGGTCACCAAAATGATCGACGAGGAGCATGCGTACTACCACGTTTTACGCGTGACGATGCTTTCGTATTTAAAGGGCATGCCCCCTAGCCTGGCAGTGGAGGTCGCCCGGCGGGCGGTTCCCGAACATGTCCGTCCATCCTTCCAGGAATTCGAAAAGGCGTGTCGCCAGAGGGAGACCCTGGTGGAGACAACTGCCGCCTAGCGGCCAGGAAGGACCAATCTCATGCAGGCGACCCATCCCATCGTCATCGTCAAGAAGAAGCATGCCCGAAGCAGCCACCACGGAGGGGCATGGAAGGTGGCTTACGCCGATTTCGTAACTGCCTTGATGGCGCTGTTCATCGTGCTCTGGCTGATGAACGCCAGCAGGCAGGTTCAGGAGGCGGTGGGAGGATACTTCAAAGATCCCCGGGGCACATCCAAGCGGGTTGGAACGAACCGAAGCGGCAGCGACGTCTATGTGCCGATTCGGAAGGAAGACATGATCAAGCTCAAGGAGGATCTTCTTGAGTCGATTCATCACCTCGATCCGCACAACAAGTTCAAGCACCAGATCGAGATCACGGTAACCGCGGAAGGACTGCGCATCGAATTGATAGAGTCTCCGAAAGGGACGTTCTTCCAACTGGGAAGCGCGACGCCCACCGCTGCCCTGCGGGACCTGCTGCGGGCACTTTCTGTGGAGCTTGGCAAGCTGCCCAACAAGATCTCCGTCGAGGGGCACACCGACTCAATGGCGTACGTTCGCCGTGGATACGATAATTGGGATCTTTCCACGGATCGAGCCAACGAGGCCCGGCGGCTGATGGTTGCTGAAGGTGTCCGGCCGGACCAGGTTGTGCAGGTGAGGGGTTTCGCCGACCGGGAGCCACGCGCGGGCCTCAAGCCTGCGGACCCGTTGAACCGGAGAGTCACATTGATTGTGCAGTATCAGGTGGAGAATGCGTCGGAGCAGGCTCTTCCCAGCAGCATTACCAGCCAGGACGCGAGCCCGCCTTCGAATTCACCACTGCTGGTGCCTGCCGGACAAGGACCGGGCCGCGCTGGCCGGTAGGCGCCGCCGTTTGGGCTACCAGGCGCTGAAGGGCCTTCCGCTCTCTCTCCGAACCGAAGAGGAACTTCACTCCGTCGTCCCCGAGCCCCGTTCGCGCCACTCGGGCGCGCACCTCAAGGAAGGAACCGCTGTGGCCGATGCGGAGGGTACCGCAACCATTCGTGGGTACCGGCTGGTGGAATTCCACCTTCATGCCTTCACTACTGATCTCGCGGCACTGTCCTGTAACACTGCCATCCTTCAAAATGAGAAGCACGGGAAGGTCAACCGGGTAACGCGGGGTGCGATATTCGAATTTCTGCATAAAAGTGACTCGGGCTAAGGGCGAATGTGTGCAACCATCAGCATTACGAATTCAAGGCTTGGCCGCCAATACCTCAAAATGTGTAGTTTCCGGCCCGATTTCAACAGAAGGAATCAGAAGAGTAAATAGGTAGAGCTGAATACATGACGGTATGCTGAACCTGCTTTTCCATCCTTCATGTTTTGTCAGGGGTCAGCATGGATGTAGGGTCCTGGTCGGTAGACTCCTCCCCCCCAACAGCAATTCCGGCGACCTCTCTCGCCCAACAACCCGATTCGGAAATCGGCAGATACGACCGAACGTTGAGGATCTCGAGCGAGCGACGAATCCTGATGGTCGAGGAAGATGCCGACCTTGCCAGCTTTCTAACTGCAGAACTTCAGGAGAGCGGTTTTGCGGTGGATATCGTTCGGACTGCGGAAGAGGCAGAGGCAGCGCTTCGCGGCAAGTTCCGATATGACCTGCTGCTGTTGGACATGAATCTGCCGGAAGCGGATGGCATTTGGGCGATCCACCGCTTGCGGGCGATCCTACCCCGCCTGCCCATGCTGGTGCTCACGGCACGTAACGGCGTCGAGGACAAGGTGCGCGCTTTCGATGCAGGCGCCGACGATTGTCTTGCAAAGCCGCTTCCGTTGCCGGAACTGCTGGCTAGAGCTCGCGCTCTCACGCGCCGCAACTCGGGTGTCGTTTCGAATGCCTCCCGAGTAGGAGATCTGACGCTGCACAGAGAAGAACGGCGAGTGGAACGGAACGGCAGGAGAATCGAACTGACGCCCCGCGAGTTCGCCATCCTCGACGTGCTGATGCGCTACGCGGGACGCCCGGTTTCACGGGCCACCTTGTTGAATGAAGTCTGGAACGTGCCGGGAGAGCCGTCCACCAACATCGTCGACGTCTACATGAAGTACGTCCGCGACAAAGTGGATCTTCCGGGAGAGCGCCGTCTCACCCACACCGTCCGGGGTTTCGGTTACGAGCTCCGAGAAACGTGACCCCCCAAGGTCGGGCTGGTTCACCCGGCAGTCAGGGAATACAAGTCAGAGCCAAGCAAGTTTCCTTTTGTTTCATCCTGAACCCGGACGCGATTCGCATCAGGATGGGTGAAGGGGTGATTAAGCCGAGTCGGGCCCACTCAAGAGTCGAGATGCATGCTGATTTGCAGAGGTGATATGGGTTCTCTTGCTGTGCAGTATGGCCAGCACGATGTTGTGCGCTTCAGCGTGGTCGTTGTCACGCCAAACAACCAACTGCGGCAAACCCTCCAGGAGAAGTTAAGTGCCGAACGGTGGAGCGTGTACCAGGCGGGCAGCGGTGCTGGCGCATTGGAACTACTTCGCCGGTTGGATCCGCGAGACCCCGTGGTGCTGTTGGATCCCATGCTGCCCGATCTGGAAGCGGAAGGATTTCGCGCTATTGTTAAGAGTCGCTTTCCCGAAGCTCAAATTGTCATGATCAACTCGCAAACCGGGCAGCTTCTTGCCGGCAGTTCCTCGCCTTCTCCGATTTCGGCAAAGCTGGTCGATTTGATCAACAACGGTGGGACAATTCGGATTCACGGGATGATGCCCCCCTCTCGTGAGCGCATGCAGCCCGTGGTCGAGCGCCGGCGCATGCGAACGGGCCGCATGATCGGTCGCTCGGAGGCTATGCGGCGGACATGGGCCGTCACCCGCATGGTTGCCGCTCGCAACACAACAGTTCTGATCACGGGCGAGAGTGGCACCGGAAAGGACGTGCTGGCGCAAGAAATCCACCTGCTCAGCGGACGTAAGAACCAGCCGTTTGTTGTGGTGAATTGTTCCGCCATTCCCGAGGCGTTGCTGGAGGCGGAACTATTTGGCTACACCAAGGGAGCTTTCACCGGCGCCGTGCAATCTCGGATTGGACGTATCCATGCCGCGCATGGAGGAACGCTGTTCCTCGATGAAATCGGAGATATGCCGTTGGCACTGCAAGGAAAGATCCTTCGCTTCCTGGAACAGGGTGAGGTGCAGAAGCTGGGAGGCAATGACAATATCAAGGTGGATGTGAGGGTCATTGCGGCCACCAATGCCGATCTCAAGCATCTGGTAATCAACAAGCAATTTCGTGAAGACCTCTATTATCGGCTTGCAGTGTTCCCCATCCACCTGGCGCCGCTGCGGGAGCGCATGGACGACCTGGAATCGCTGGCCAGCGCCATGATGGCGCGATTCCATCCCAACGTTGAGCTCAGCGGCGAAGCCCTCGCCATCCTGGCCCAGCACAACTGGCCGGGAAATATTCGCGAGCTGCGCAATGTTCTCGAGCGGGCAGTGGTGCTGGCCGGTTCCGGATGGGAAATCAAGGGCGAGCATATTCTTCTGTGATCGCCTCTCCCGTCTTGGGACGGCCGATTCATTTTGGCACACCGCGTGCAAACGAGATAGGCAAATGCTGCCGAGCTCTCATGCAGTTCCAATCAGCGCGGTTGATCCGGCACTGCTGACCGATCCACGAACGTTGGCAGACGCATTTGCCGAGTTCATATCCGCTTCTGCTCAGTTGGAGTCGTCGTATCGTGGACTCCAGCAGAAGGTCACCCACTTAAGCGGCGAACTGGCTGACCGCAATGCGGCGCTGACCCGGACTCTGGTGGAGAACGATCACATCCGCAGAACCCTTCAACAGATGATAGATTCGCTGCCTTGCGGCGTGTTGGTGGAGGATGAAAGCGAAACCATCGTCACCATCAATCCCGAGGGGCGCCGACTACTCGGGATCGAAGCTCGCGGCCTGAAGAGCCTTCAGGAACTTTCGCAGGCTAGCGGCGTCGATTTCGAAGCGCTGGCAGGGTCGCAAAGCGATCATCGAGACACTGAACTGCGCCTGCACGCGGAAAGCGGCCAGCGCTGGGTGGCAATCGGACGGCGGGAACTCACCTGCTCGTCGGCAGGCCAAGAATCCGCCTCTGTTCCTTTGCGCAGCATCTGGATCCTTCGCGATGTAACCGTGACCCGGCAGGCCGAGCAGGAGCGGGAGGCTGCGCGACGAGCCACTGCGTTAGCGGAAATCTCATCCATCCTCGCTCATGAGATTAGAAATCCGTTAGCCAGTCTCGAACTGTTTGTGGAATTGATCGCAGGGGATCCTGGCGCAGCGTCGCAGTGGATCGCCCATTTGCGAGCCGGCATCCGCACCTTGTCAGGAACGGTGAACAACGTGTTGAGCATGAACGGGGAGAACAATCTCCGCTTCAGTGCGCTCGATCTCGCGGCCTGTGCGCAGGCCGCGGTGGACTTTGTGCGACCGATCGCCGAACAGGCCAATGTCGCGATTTCGTTTCATTCGGCCACAGAGGCAACCACCATTCAGGGCAACGAAGATGGAATTCGTCAGATCATTTTGAACCTCACCTGTAATGCCATCCGGCATACTCCACCGAAAGGGAGAGTGGATGTGCGAGTAAGCCGCGAAGATGGGCCCGCCGGGAGATTTGCTGTAGCGGAGGTGTGCGATACAGGGTACGGGATTCCCGAGGACCAGTTGGAGCGAATTTTCGAAGCAGGCTTTAGCGGGACTGGAGAAACTCCCGGTCTCGGCCTGGCGGTGTGTGAGCGTCTGATGCGGCAGCACCGCGGAACGATTAGGGTCTCGAGTCGATTGAAAGAGGGCAGCAGCTTTCACCTGGAGTTTCCGGAATCGCAATCATGACTGAACAACCATCCTTGCTGGTAGTCGATGACGAGCCTGGCATTCGGACCGCGCTCCGCGCCAACTTTCTGCGCCATGGCTGGCGGGTTGAGGCGGTGTCGGGCGCGCGCGAGGCGATTCGACATCTCGCGGCCCGGACCTTCGACCTAGTCATCACCGACATGCGCATGCCGGATGGCAACGGCATGGAAGTCATGCGCGCGGCCCGGAACGGAAGCACCACGCCCGTCATTTTGCTGACCGCATACGGCTCGGTTCCCGATGCGGTGATCGCCATGCGCGATGGGGCATTG
>Ga0307373_10010750_pt1 | contig 13407 bp, 12 predicted proteins | sample OX2MG_FD_202534 | JGI IMG/M metagenome (GOLD analysis project Ga0307373, IMG submission 202534) | Soil microbial communities from Risofladan, Vaasa, Finland - OX-2 | ecosystem: Environmental > Terrestrial > Soil > Coastal area > Acid sulfate soil | place: Finland: Risofladan, Vaasa | collected... | reverse complement strand
GCCCTGGTGCTCTTCGCGATTGCGCTGCCCTTTGCCTCAATCGTGACCTGGGTCGAGCGCCGCGTATGGGCGCGCATCCAGTCGCGCGTCGGGCCCAACCGCGTTGGCCCCAACGGCTTCCTGCAATGGCTTGCCGACGGCCTCAAGCATGTCTGCAAGGAGGACATCATCCCGGCCGAAGCCGATCCGCGGCTGTTCAAGCTCGCGCCCTACCTGGTCGTGCTGGCGTTCATCCTGCCGTGGGCGGTGATGCCGTTCTCGTCGTCGCTCATTCTCGCCGACCTCAATGTAGGTATTCTCTACATGACGGCGGTCACTGCGCTGACCGTGGTCGGCGTTCTGATGGCCGGATGGGCCTCGAACAACAAGTGGTCGCTGATCGGCGGCGTCCGCTCGGCCGCCCAGGTGGTCAGCTACGAAATTCCGGCCGGCCTGTCGATCTTTCCGGTCGTGTTAATGACCGGCACGCTCTCGATGCAAGGCATCACGCGCGCCCAGGGCTGGTCGCCCGATCGCTGGTTTCTGTTCGCCAGTCCCTTCTGCTTTGCCGCCGCGATAATCCTGTTCGTCTCGAGCCTCGCCGAGAACAATCGCACACCCTTCGATCTGCCCGAGGCCGAGTCCGAGCTGGTCGCCGGCTTCGCGACTGAGTATTCGAGCATGCGCTACCTGTTCTTCTTCATGGCCGAATGGGGCAATATGTTCGTCTCGGCTGCAATTATCGTGACGCTGTATCTCGGCGGATGGCGTTTTCCGCGCGTCTCGCCGTCGCCGATCGCGATGAATCTGCTCGAATTCGCCACCTTCAATATCAAGGTGCTGATCATCGTCTTCGTCTCGATGTGGATTCGCGGCACGCTGCCGCGCGTGCGCATCGATCAGATGATGTCGCTGTGCTGGAAGTATTTCGTGCCCATCGCTTTCGTCAATCTGATCGGCACCGCCGTGTGGGTCGCGATCTGGCCCGACGGCAATCCGTTCGCCGCCTGGTCGATGCTTGCGATTGGCGTCGCGGGTGCCGCCTTTTTCGTCCGGCGCGTGGTCCATTTCGCGCGCCGCTCGCGGATGGAACTCTACTTTCATCCGACTATCTGAGCGGATGCGCGTAATCGCCATGGGAACCCCCGCCACCTACTTCCGCCACCTCCGCGAGGCTGTCGTCTCGATCTTCGACGGCATGGCGGTCAGCGCATCGCACCTCATACGCCGTCCGTACACGATCCAGTATCCCGACCGCATGCCGGTGCGCGTTCAGGACACGCTGCCGTTCCGCTACCGGGGCATTCTCGACGTCGACCTGGAGATCTGCACCGGATGCCTCGCGTGTGATCGCGCCTGCCCGATCGATTGCATCGCGATTGCGATCGAGAAAAACGCCGCCACGCGCGAAATAGTCATTTCGCAGTTCGATATCGATCTCGCCAAGTGTATGTATTGTGGTTTGTGCAGCGAGCCATGTCCCACCGGCGCGATTCATCATACGACTGAGTTCGAGGGCGCGGATTTCTCGCTCGAGAGCCTGATACGCCGCTTCATTGCCGATCCGGTGGTCGCCTACAAAGCCAAGAAGGCTGCCGAACCCGACGTCGCGGTCGCCGATCTGTTGACCCGCGGGATGACCTACGTTGACGAGTGGGCGCAACCCGGTAGTGACAAGCCGTCCGCCCCTCCTGCCGTCCCGGCCGCCACCAAAGCGGCCGTGGCGCCAGTCGTCCCCGTCCCGGTGCCTGGCAAATGAGTTGCCGCTTGTGCGTCCGCACGCACCTCGCCGATGCGTTCGTCATCGAGCGGCGATACGCGGGGGCAGTATAATCATGGACGCGATAGTGATGCGGATGGTCTTCGCGCTGTTTGCCGCGCTCATCGTTAGCTCGGCCGGCGTCACCGCTTTTTCGCGCAATATCGTGCATTCGGCATTCGCCCTGCTCGGCGCATTCGCCGGCGTCGCCGGCATCTATGTGCTGCTCGCCGCCGACTTCGTCGCGATGGTGCAAATCTTCGTCTACATCGGCGGTATTCTGGTGCTGACCATCTTCGCCGTGATGCTCACGCAGGGCCTCACCGGGGTCAATGTGTCGAATCGCGCGGTCGGCCGGATTCCCGCCCTGGCGACGACTCTGATCGTGGGCGCCGTGATGCTCTACGCGATACTCAAGACGCCGTGGTACGAGGTCAAAGCGCACTCGCCCGCGCCGACCACTTACGGCATCGGCAATGCGTTTCTCGGCGCGTACGTACTGCCGTTCGAGCTCGCATCAATCGTGCTGCTGGCGGCTTTGATCGGCGCGATCGTGATCTCGCGTCAGGAGAGCCGGGAGTAGGGGCGCGCCGAAATGGTCAACGGACTGACGCTGAATAATTTCCTTATCCTCGGGCTCGCCGTATTTTTGCTCGGCGCCTATTGCGTGCTCACGCGGCGCAACGCCATCGGCATTCTGATGGGAATCGAGTTGATGCTCAATGCTGCCAACATCAACTATATCGCGTTTTCCTTTTTCGGCGGCGGTGGCGCGAAATACGACGGACAGGTGTTTGCAATCTTCGTTATCATGCTGGCGGCGGCGGAGGCAGTGGTCGGTCTCGCGATCATCCTGGCCATCTACCAGAACCTGAGGACCATCGATGTCGACGCGGCCGAGACCCTCAGTGGCTGAGCGCATCAGGCTGCTGCGCGCCTGCCGATGCGGCGGTCGGTGGACGCTCGCCGCCTATGGGTATGCGCCGCGGCAATTTTCTGCTTATATCCAACCGCCCGCGTGCGACGCGGTGGTTGGCCGCTGAGAGGATTACGACCGCTCAAAGCCGCGATGGAACATCCCGTCACCACCGATCTCGTGCGCTGGATCGTGCTGCTGCCCCTGCTGGGCGCCGCGATCAATCTTCTGCTTGGCGCAACGCTTCAGAAGAGCTTCGGCAAGCGCGTGATTTCGTTCCTCGGATGCGGCGCCGTGCTCGCGGCCTTCGCGATTGCGCTCAACGGACTGTTCGCGATGCTTGCGCTCGCGCCTGACCGCCGCTTCATGCTCGACGACCTCTGGCGTTGGCTCGACGTTGGCGGCCTCAGGCTTGATATCGCGTTCTGGCTCGATCCACTCTCGATAGTAATGGTGCTGATCATCACCGGCGTGGGCGGCCTGATACATATTTATTCGACTGACTATATGAGCGATGAGGCTTCGTATTGGCGCTTTTTCGGCTGGCTCAATCTATTTACGTTCGCGATGCTCGTGCTGGTGCTCGGCGACAACCTGTGGCTGATGTTTGTCGGATGGGAGGGCGTGGGCCTGTGCTCCTTCGCGCTCATCGGTTTCTGGTACACCGACCTCGTCAATACTAACGCAGGAAACAAAGCCTTCATCGTCAATCGCATTGGCGATCTTGCGTTCGTCGTCGCACTCTACGCACTGTTCGCCGGACTCGGCGCAATCGGCCATCCCACACTGGTTATTCGCGAGATCGCCCGCTACGCCCCCGCTTTGGCTGGCGCGCATGGCTATCTCGGCTTGCCGATTGTGACTTTCGTCACCCTGATGCTCTTCCTTGGCGCGACCGGCAAGTCAGCGCAGATTCCGCTACATGTATGGCTGCCCGACGCGATGGCCGGTCCGACTCCCGTCAGCGCGCTGATCCACGCCGCCACGATGGTCACGGCTGGTGTCTACATGGTGGCCCGGCTCAACTTTCTATATTCGATGGCGCCGGCGACGATGCTGGTGGTCGCGACGGTCGGCGCACTAACCGCGTTTCTCGCTGCGACGGTCGGTGTCACGCAAACCGATATCAAGCGCGTGCTCGCCTACTCGACGATTAGTCAACTCGGCTACATGTTCGTCGGCGTTGGCGTCGGCGCATACGCGGCCGGCGTATTCCATCTGATGACGCATGCCTTTTTCAAGGCCTGTCTGTTTCTCGGCGCAGGCTCAGTGATTCACGCACTCGGCGGCGAGCAGGACATGCGCAAGATGGGCGCGCTGCGCCACAAGATGCCGGTGACCTTCGTCACGTTTCTTGCCGCGACGCTGGCGATCTGCGGCGTGCCACCATTTGCCGGGTTCATGTCGAAGGACGAAATTATCTGGCGCGCTTACGCCCACGGCCACTTTGTCATCTGGGCGCTGCTCTGGGTAGGCGCCGCTGTCACGGCGTTCTACATGTTCCGTCAGGTCTATATGACGTTCTTCGGTGAGTTTCGCGGCACGCCGGAGCAGGAACATCACGTACATGAAGCACCTCCCGCGATGGCTATTGTACTTGTCGCACTGGCTATTCTTTCGACTATCGGCGGCTTCGCGATGCTCCCCGGATTTATTGCACCTTTCGCCCCGTTCGAGCGCTTTCTCGATCCGGTCTTCAGCTCCGAGGCCACACGCGCGGTGTTCGCATCGGGCCTGCACGACCGCGGTATCGAAACCGTTTTCGCGGGACTCTCCCTCCTGGCCGTCGGCGCGGGATGGCTACTCGCCGATCTGACCTATCGGCAAGGCGTTCTTAGCGCCGCGCGTATGAGCGAATTCGCGGGCGGAGTCTTCTACCGGCTGTCTTTCGGGAAATACCGCGTCGACGAGTTCTACCGCGCCGCCTTCATCGCTCCGTATTTCGTGCTGGCAAAGGCAGCCGCGTGGTTCGATGCGCAGATTATTGATGGCGTGGTGAATCTCGTGGCTTCGATGACCGTCGTCGGCGCGTGGCTTTCGGGATTATTCGATAGCTGCGTCGTTGATGGACTCGTCAATGTTATCTCCAACGCGACGCTTGCTGCGGGTGGGCGTATGCGCCGCCTGCAGACCGGATCGATCAACGGCTACCTTTACGGCATCCTTGCCGCCGTGATGGTTATTCTGCTGGTGCGCGCGATCGCGCGGGTCTGATCGCGATTCACTGAGGCGGCAAAGACGTAATCTCACATGGCCCATCCCCTGACATTGATTACCTTTATACCGCTGGTTGGGATGATTCTAATTCTCGCCGCCCCCGCGAGTCTGGTGCGATGGTATAAATGGATCGCCGTGGCATCGGCCGCCGCGCAATTGGTGATCGCGGCGTGGCTCTACGCCAACTTCAATACTGGCACCGTTGCGATGCAGTTTACCGAGCGCTATTCGTGGATCGGCGCATATCACATTTACTATTTCATGGGCGTCGACGGCATCAGCATCTCGATGGTGTTGCTGACGGCGCTGATTTGCTTTATCGCGGTCTTCTCGAGCTTCAGCATCGATCGCGCGGAGAAAGGCTATTACGCGCTGTTGATGCTGCTTGACACCGGCATGATGGGCGTCTTCGTCGCGCTCGATTTCTTTCTCTTTTATATATTCTGGGAAGTGATGCTGTTGCCGATGTATTTCCTCATCGGCATCTGGGGTGGACCCCGGCGCGAATACGCCGCGATCAAATTCTTCCTTTATACGCTGCTCGGCTCAGTCTTGATCCTGCTGGCGATGCTCGGGCTCTACTACTACGGTGCGGTGCCGACCTTTGACATGACCGAACTCGCCGCGCATTCGAGTAGCTATACGATCGGCTTTCAGCGCATCGTCTGGATCGCGCTATTTATCGGCTTTGCGATCAAGATTCCGGCTTTCCCATTCCATACCTGGCTTCCCGATGCACACGTCGAAGCGCCGACCGCGATCAGCGTGATCCTCGCGGGTGTGCTTCTCAAAATGGGCACTTACGGCATTCTGCGAGTCAATTTCGCGATACTTCCCGCCGCGACACATGAACTCGCCTGGCTGCTGCTTGGCTTGATTGGGACGGTGAACATTGTCTACGGCGCAATGTGCGCGATGGCGCAGAAGGACTTCAAAAAGCTTGTTGCCTACTCGTCGATTAGCCACATGGGTTACGTGATGCTCGGGCTGGCGTCGTTCACAGCGGCCGGGATCAACGGTGCGGTGCTGCAGATGTTCAATCACGGCACGATCACCGCGATGCTCTTTCTGCTTGTTGGCGTGATCTATGACCGGACGCATCATCGCGAGATCGACGGCTTTGGCGGTCTCGCTCAAAGCATGCCGATCTATGCCGGCATTACCGGCTTTGCGTTTTTTGCCGCGCTCGGTCTGCCCGGCCTGTCCGCGTTCATCTCCGAAGTATTGGTATTAATCGGCGCGTGGCAGTTACATCCGATCATGGCCACGTTCGGTGCGGCGACGGCGATCCTCACGGCGGGCTACTTGCTGTGGTGTTTCCAGCGCATCTATCTCGGTCCACTAAACGACAAGTACGCCGCATTGCCCGATCTGAACGCGCGCGAAATCTTTATGCTGGTGCCGCTCGCCGCAATCGTGATCGTGCTGGGCATATATCCTCACGCGATCCTGATGCTGCTCAACACTTCGCTGGTACGTCTCAACCACGGCGTGCTCACGGCGACCGCCGGGCCGGCTCTCGCGGTTCACTGAGGGCTGCGCCAACGATATGGATTTCGGCAATCTCGCCAGCCTCCACTTTTTCTTTCCGGAATTGTTGCTCACGGCGGCGACGCTAGTCATCGTGCTGGTCGATCTTGTAGTCACCGACCGCGCTTACCTGGGCGCCATCGCGATGATTTCGTCCGCCGGGGCACTTCTGCTGATTGGCATCGAGCCTTCGTCGGAAGGTGCGTGGCTGTTTCATCGGATGATCGTCTACGATTCGTTTGCTTTGTTTTTCCGCGTGTTGATTGCGCTCGCGGCGGCGGTCGCGGTCTGGATGTCGATTGGCTCCGCGGAGGTGCGACGATGCGCGCAGGGCGAGTATTACGCAGTCTTGCTCGCGAGCACTCTGGGCATGTTTCTGATGGCGGAATCGGTCAATCTGTTGATGGCCTACCTGTCGCTTGAAATAGTCAGTCTCACCTCATACGTCCTGACTGGGATATTGGAGCACAATCGTCGTTCGCAGGAGGCCGCGCTCAAGTATCTTATTTACGGCGGCGTGGCGTCGGGCACGATGATTTACGGCATGAGCTGGCTATACGGTATAGCTGGCTCGCTCGACTTCGTCGCTATCAATCAGGCACTCTTTGCCGTGCCGGGTGTTCCGCCGCTTACCGTGTTTATCGCGCTGGTCCTGATTCTCGCTGGCCTGGGCTATAAAGTCGCGTCGGTACCGTTTCATATGTGGGCGCCCGACGTGTACGAAGGCGCGCCGATTCCGATTACGACCTTCCTCGCGATCGGCTCCAAGGCCGCCGGCTTCGCCCTGCTCACGCGGTTCTTCTATCCGGGGATTTCGCGGCTGGACTTAGGCGGCGGATGGACCGCGCTCAGCGGCGTGGAGTGGCCGCAACTGCTGCTGGTAGTCTGCATAATCACGATGACGCTGGGCAATCTCGCGGCGCTTCAGCAGGACAATCTAAAGCGCCTGCTCGCCTACTCGAGTATCGCGCAGGCCGGCTATGCGCTGATGGGTTTCGTGCTGTTGTCGAACGATGGGTTGCGCGCGATGCTGGTGTATTTAGTCGCCTACTACGTAATGGACGCCGGGGCGTTTCTGGTGGTAATGATCGTCGCGAATGCGACCGGCCGCGAGGATATGGGCGCCTATCGCGGATTGGCCTGGCGCGGCGGCGCAATGCCGGCGATTGCGCTGGCGATTTTCCTGCTCTCGCTCACCGGCATCCCCGCGACGATCGGGTTCATTGGCAAGTTCTATGTATTCGCCGCCGCGATTCGCGAGCGCTTCTACGTGCTGGCGCTTTTCGGGTTACTCAATTCGGTGGTGTCGCTTTATTACTATATGAGTCCGGTGCGCGCGATGTTTCTGGAGCAGCCGGACGAGGGCGCGCAACCGCTCGCAATCGGCGCATGGAATTACAGCCTGATGGGTCTGCTCGCATTTGCAACGATCGCGTTGGGGCTGTATCCACCGCCAGTTATCGCCTTTGCCGCGCGCTCGCTGCATTTCTTTGTCGGCACGTCGTGACGCGAGTTCTGGTTACCTGCGAGGCTGCCATTTCGATCGGCGGCGGACTAGGTTAAGTCTCTGCGACCCCGACTCTGCGTGGGGGTCAGTTTATTTGCGGGAGTGATTTGGACATGGGTAAGCTCGACAAGAAGATCGCATTGATCACCGGCGGCGGGTCCGGCATCGGCCGCGCGACGTCGCTACTGTTCGCGGCCGAGGGCGCGCGCGTCGTGGTGGCCGACTGGGCGGAGGACCATGCTCGCGCGGTGGTCGCGGAGATTGCGGCGCATGGCGGCGAGGCGATCGCGATCAAAGTGGACGTGTCGCAAGGCGCCGACGCGGAGCGAATGGTCGTGGAGACCGTCAAGCACTTCGGCCGCCTCGATATCCTCTACAATAACGCCGGCATCGGCTTCGCGCGTCCGCTGCACATGATGACCGAAGAGGAATGGGACCGGGTGGTCGACGTTGATTTGAAGGGCGTCTTCCTCGGCTGCAAGTACGCCTTGCCCGAACTGATGAAGCACGGCGGCGTGATCCTGAGCACCGCGTCGGTCGCCGGGCTTGAGGGTATCCGCCGCATGGGTCATTACTGCGCCGCCAAGGCAGGTGTGATCCTGCTGACGAAATCGATGGCGATGGATTATGCCGAGTACGGAATTCGCGTCAACTGCGTATGCCCGGGCGGCATCTCGACGCCGCTGGCGGAGACCGGTTACGACAAGCTGACGCCCGAGAAGCTCGAACGCGCTAAGAATGCGACTGCCGCGATGCATCTGCTTAACCGCGTCGGCCAGCCCGAGGAAATTGCGCGGGTGGCGCTGTTTCTGTGTTCCGACGACGCCTCGTTCGTGACCGGGCAGGCGGTGGTTGCCGACGGCGGCTGGACCGCAGGCCATCGCTTCGGCGGTTCGCGCTGACCGATCGCGTGCCGCGCGCTGTTCCATCGCACGCGCGGCGCAAGTCTGTTGCGCACGCATCGGTGGACGCACGGATCGAGTCATCGGGACGGAGCGCGGCTCTTTAGTTATTCGCGCGATCGGTGCTACGGATCGCATCGCAACCCGGGCACCGCACAGCTCGATCGCGCTTCCGCGCGCGGCCGGCCGGTGCGCCAACACGACAACATTAATCGGAGGAACCAGCCGATGGCTAAGAGTATCGAACAGACGGTGACCGAGCTTGCCGACCGCGAGAGTATCCGTGACCTGCCGCAGCGCTATTGCGATTGCGTATGGCGCGGCGACGTCGAAGGGATCGTCGATCTCTTCGTCGAGGACGGCACGTTCAGCATTCTGCAGGCGAATTCGGAGACCAATACGACCGGCCGCGCGAACCTGCTCAAGTCCTATCGCGAAGGTCTCGCCACGCTGACGCCGCGTCCGTATATCCACAATCACGTGATCGAGCTCAAGGGCGCGGGCCGCGCGGAAGGCCGCTGCTACGTCGAGTTGCGCAACGCGAGCAACGACTTCGCCTGGATCGGCACCGGCTTTTATCACGACGAGTACGTCAAGGCGGGCGACCAGTGGAAGTTCCAGTCGCGCCGCTTTAAGGCGCTGCGGCTCGATGCCAAGCCGTCGAAGTAAGCGCGCGCCGGGTGGTCCGCTTGAGTGAGACGGCGGAGCGCGGCGGGCCGGGCGTACTTTACGTCGTGGCCACGCCGATCGGGAACCTCGAGGATTTATCGGCGCGCGCGATCCGGATGCTTGGCGCGGTCGATCTGATCGCCTGCGAGGATACGCGGCGCACCGCGCGCCTGCTCGGCGCGTATTCGATCCGCACGCCGACGCAGAGCTACTTCGAGCACAACGAGGAGCGGCGCACGCCCGAGCTGATCGCGCGGATGGCGGCCGGGGCGAGCGTCGCGATCGTGACCGACGCGGGCACGCCGTCAATCTCCGATCCGGGCTACCGGCTGGTGCGCGCGGCGATCGCGGCGGGAATCCGTGTGGCGGCGATTCCGGGGCCGTCGGCGGCGATCGCCGCGCTCTCAATCTCCGGATTGCCCAGCGACCGCTTTACCTTCGAGGGCTTTGTGCCACAGCGCCCCGCGGCGCGCCGGCACGTGCTCGAGGCGCTCGCACGTGAGCCGCGCACGATGATCTTCTACGAAGCGGCACGCCGGCTGACCACGACGATCGGCGCGATGGCCGCGGCCTTCGGCGAGGATCGCGCGGCGGTCGTCGTGCGCGAGATCACCAAGATTTACGAAGAGACGGTGAGCGGCACGCTCGGCGAACTGCGTGCGCGCTACACGGCAGAGGAGGCGCGCGGCGAGATTACGATCGTCGTTGCGGGAGCACCCGCGAATCCGGCGGCCGCGGCGGATGGGGCGGGGGCATTGACGGTCGAGATTTTGGGTGCCGCGGGCCTCAGCCTCAAGCAGGCCAGCGCGGTGCTTGCGACGTTGACCGGGCGCAGCCGCCGCGAGATCTACCAGGAGGCGCTGGCGAGGCGCGGCGAAGATCGCGAAGATAGTAGCGATCGCGAAGATGATGATGGCGACGATGGTAATTAGCGCATGGCGCGAATTGAAAACATCCTGTTCGACCTCGACGGTACCCTGACCGATCCGGGAATCGGCATCGTCAGTACGATTCGGCAGGTGATTGCCGAGATGGGCGTCGCGGCGCCGGCGGCGGCGGAACTGCGCTGGTGCATGGGGCCGCCACTGATCGACGTCTTCACGCATTTGCTCGAGCCGGCGGGCAAGCGCGAACTGGCGTCGCGAGCCGCGTCGCTCTACATGCAGCGCTACGCGGTGGCGGGGGCGACGCAGAGCACGCCGTATGCGGGAGTCGAGGCGATGCTCGAGAGGCTGCGCGGAAAGGCGCGCATGTACGTCGCGACCAACAAGAGCGGCGCGATCGCCGAGCGGATAATCGTTGCCTGCCTGGGTGCGCGAGCGCTCGGCCGCTATTTCGAGGAGGTCGTCGGCAACGCGCGCTTCGAGGACAAGAGTGAGGCGGTGCGCGGGCTGATGGAGCGCGCGCGGATGGACCCCGTGGCGACCGCGATCGTCGGTGATCGCGAACACGACGTGCTTGCAGGCAAGCGCTGCGGAATCAGCACCGTCGGCGTGACCTATGGATACGGCAGCCGCGAGGAACTGGTCGCGGCAGGCGCGGATTATATTGCGGACGATCCGGCGGCCGTCGCACGCTATCTCCTCGGCCGGATCTGAATCCACCGGAACTGAATCCATTCGAGCGGCACGGCCATCGCCGGACGCCGATCGTTTAGTTCCAATTTGGCCGACCGCCGCGATTGGGCGGCTTATCGGCGGATAACGTCATCGGAAAAACCGTGCAATGGCGGGGCGTATCGTGTATGCGTTGAGGGCCGGTTCGGACGCGCGATTTCGAACTCGGGCATGCCACAGGAGAAGACGCCATGGCCGCAGCCAGCGCATCGCCGAACGTAATGGAATATCAAGCGGGTCTACCGCTGAGCGCCGCGGACATCTTTGCCAACGCGCGTGCGTTGAGCGGCTATTTCAAGGAACAATCGCAGGCGATCGATGATGCGCGGCGGCTGCCGGCCGAGGTGGTGGCGCGGGCGCGCGCGGCCGGTCTGTTCCGCATCGCGATGCCGAAAATATGGGGCGGCCCGGAATTCAGCACGCTCGAGCAGGTCGAGCTGATCGAGGAGCTGTCGCGGGCCAACTCGGCGGTCGGCTGGTGCGTGATGATCGGCTGCGACTCGGGCATCTATTCCGGCTACCTCGACGACGGCGCTGCGCGCCGGCTCTATCCGCGCCTCGACATGGTGACGGCGGGCTGGGTCTGGCCGGCCGGACGCGCCGAGCGCGTGGCGGGCGGCTACAAGGTCAGCGGGCAGTGGATGTTCGGCTCGGGGATCACGCATGCGGACGTGGTCTCGGCCGGATGTATCGTGCATGAAAACGGCGCGCCGGTGAAAGACGGCGGGCAGACGCCGCGCTGGCGGGTGATGCTGGCGCCGGCGTCGGCGTTCGAGATCCAGGACACGTGGCATACGACCGGGCTGCGCGGCACGGGCAGTAATCACTACCGGGTGGCGGACCTGTTCGTGCCGGAGGAAAACAGCTTCAGCTTCACCGAGCCAGCCCGGCGGCCGGGCACGCTGTGGGCGCGCAACAACGCGATCCTGCCCAAGGGGTCGGGCGTTCCGCTGGGCGTGGCGCGCGGCACGATCGATCTGTTCCGCGAAATGGTCCAGGGCAAGATCGAATTTCCGAGCGGCCGGCCGTACCGCAACCTCGGGCGGATTCAGAGCGCGATCGCCGAGGCCGAGATGCTTATCGGCGCGGCGCGGGCGTACACGTTCGCGTCGATCGAGCGGCATTGGCAGCGGATGGAGCGGCACGAGGAGCCAACCGAGCAGGAGCGGGCGGACCTCTGGCTCTCGAACATCAACGTATGCCAGTCGGCGCGGCAGGTGATCAGGCTGCTGTTCGATTCGATCGGCGGCGGCGCGATCTATACGCAGAACAGCGCGATGGATCGGGCGCTGCGCGACGCGGAGACCTGGTGCCAGCACATTATCGGGCAGCGGCGGACGCTCGAGATGGTGGGCGCGTTTATCCTCAAGTCCGACGACTTCAAAGGTTCGCCGCTGCTTTAGCCAGTGATGCGGGTGCTTGCGTGATCCTTGCCAGACGTGACGCATTGATGTTAGCGCGCTAAAGTCTTCAATGTCATGGTCGCAAATGCAAGAAAGAGGTACTGGCTGGTCTTTGACGTTGGTCTATCAGCCTCGTATGACAAGCTGTTTGCGTGGTTGGACAAGCATGACGCAAAGGAATGCGGCGATAATATTGCCACGTTCCTCAGCAACAAGTCTTTTCAAACACTTGAAAAGGATCTCCAAAGAATTTTACGCGCATCACGCGGAATGCGGGCGTATCTTATCGGAAAGAAGGATACGAGCGGGGGTATTACTGGGCGGTTTGTCTTTGGCCGCAGGAAGGATGCTCCCTGGGCGGGATTCGGAAGTTCGGCAATTTCAGGCGAACAGGACGAGGGATAGCGTGGATGAGGATTTGCGCCGATGCTTGTTTTTTGATTTCCGCCTACGATGAAACCGAAGGCAATCATCGTCAGGCTCGAGATTGCTTGGTAGCGCAAATTGAAAAGGGGCCGCACGTTCTGCTGATTCCTTGGCCGGTAATGTGCGAAAGTATATCGACGCGAATGGTCAAGGACCGCCGCCGAATGGCACGGATTGAAACTCATCTGAAGTTCCTGCGCAGGAGAGCCAAAATTGGCTTCATAGACGAAACCCGCTTTCGCGAAGAAGCACTTAGGAAATGCTATATCGGCGGTGAAGAGTTTCCGTATCGTGCTCTGAGCCTTGTCGATGCGATCATTTGTGAAATGCTTCTCGATCGTGACCTAGGCTTGAGGGCATTAGCGACATTCAATCTGAGAGATTTCGAATACTTTTGCGTGCAGCGCAAAAAAGCCATATTTCCAGCTAAAACTGCATGACATTGAAAAAATAGGGCGGCGGGCGGTATAGCTATTACCCCCG
>Ga0307373_10010748_pt1 | contig 13407 bp, 19 predicted proteins | sample OX2MG_FD_202534 | JGI IMG/M metagenome (GOLD analysis project Ga0307373, IMG submission 202534) | Soil microbial communities from Risofladan, Vaasa, Finland - OX-2 | ecosystem: Environmental > Terrestrial > Soil > Coastal area > Acid sulfate soil | place: Finland: Risofladan, Vaasa | collected... | reverse complement strand
CGCATCCCGCGCCGCTTGAGATCGCGGAGCACCTCCGACCAGGACTCCTCCGACTCGCGCAGCCCATCGCCGACCGCCACCAGCTCCTTGCGGCCGTCGGCTCGAACCCCGATCAGGACCAGGCAACAGAGCCGGTCCTCCTCCAACCGGATGTTGAAGTGGACCCCGTCCGCCCACAGGTACACGTAGTCGACCTTGCTCAGATCGCGCTGGCCGAACTCCTTGAGCTCCTGGCTCCACTCCCGGGTCAGGCGCTGAATGGTCGAGGCGGAGAGCCCCGCCTCGCTGCCGAAGAACTCGCTCAGGGCGGGCACGAAGTCCTTGGTCGAGATGCCACGCAGGTAGAGCACCGGCAGCACCTCGGTAACCTTCGGTGAGCGCCTGGCCCAGGGCGGCAGGATCGCGCTCGTGAAGCGGCTGTCCTGGCGGCGATCGTTCACCCGCGGCGACCGGATCTCCAGCTCGCCGGCTGTGGTCGTCACCCGGCGCGGCTCAGCCACTCCGTTGCGGACCACCAACGCCTTGCCGCTCTCGTCCCGCTCACCGCAGTGGGTCGCGATGTACTCGTCGACCTCCGCCTTCAGCGCGCTCACCAGCATCCGCCTGGCACCCTCACGCACCAGTGCATCCAGGTCCAGCTCGAGGCCGGTCTGCTCGTCCTTCTCGACGACTATGCTCAACATCGGCGTGCCCTCCATGGGCGGCTCAGCCGCCCTCGGTCTTCAACAAACCGGAGGGTACGCCACGCTCCTCACCTCGACCTCGATCCACAACTTTCGGTTATATCCCATGCGGAACGATTCACCGGCGGTCACGACCACGACCGCGTGATGTAGGAGACGGTCGATCAAGGAGACGGCGGTGGTCTCGTCGGGCAGGAAATGGCCCCACTCGTTGAAGGGCGAGTGGCTGGCGATGCCCAGGCTGCGCCGCTCATAAGCGGCAGCCACGAAGCGGAAGAGGAGCTGGCCGCCGGTAGGGTCGAGGGGCGCGAAGCCAAGCTCGTCGATCTATGCCGAACTCGGCATAGCTGGACGACATCGGCATGCTGCCCGCCGGACAAGACGCCGCCGAGGCCTTCTATCGAGTCATTGACGCCGCCTACGAAAAGCGCAGCGTAGCCCTGACCAGCAACCTCCACCCGTCCGGCTTCGACACCATCATGCCCAAGAGCCTGGCGACACCGGCCGTCGACCGCTTCCTTCACCACGCCCACATGGTCCTTACCGACGGACCTTCTATCCGCCTCGAAGAGGCCACCGCCGGCAAGGGGGTGAAGCCTCTGGCCTGACCTCACCGCGCTGGACATTACCTGTCCGTCCACCAGGAATTCTGGTGTCCGCGGAACGGGAGGTTATGTGTCCGTCTACCTGGAGATCCTGCTGTCCGTTGACAGCTCGCTGCGGCTACCTATTCGGATACTGCCGGCCGGGCGGGACTTCCAAGCCAGCGCCGTCCTAGAACGCCCAATACGCTCGTGCTTCCGAACAGCCAGGCCATGCTAAGCACCTGCGCAAGAGAGCCGTAGGTGGTGCCGATCCAGTCGAACCCCGTCTTCATCGGGCACATTGACGGGATTGTAGCTCTCGGATACGGTCCGCCGTTCATGGGTTCCGAGAGACCGTGACCTAGCGGGACACCTCACGTTGCTTGGGCCTACCGCTGCGAAACGGGGAAGCAGTATCCGCTTGCGTCGGAGCCCGGACGTGCAAACCCCGCGGCGCCGGGCCGAGGAAGTTAGGCGCCGGCCGCGAGGGCGGGAAGGTAGGCGCAGGCGGGATCCTCCGCCATCGGGTCGCCCGCGCTCGCGAAGGCGCGCGCGCGCGATCCTCCACAGAGTTGGCGGTACTCGCAGGCTCCGCAGCGCCCTCCAAAGTCACCGCCGCGGATTGCCTTTAGGAGCTTGTTCTCTCGATAGAGCTCCGCCAACGGCTGCTGCCGAACGTTGCCAAGGGGAAGCGGCAGGAAGCCGGCTGGGTAGACGTCACCGTCATGGGCGATGAAGACGATACCCGAGCCGTCACGCGTCGAGAGGGTGTGCGCGGCCGCCCGCTGGCGCGGCTCCCCGAGCAAGGCCCGCAGCCGCCTCGCCGAGTCCAGGTAGTGGGGGCCGAGGCCGAACCTGCGGGCCACCGCCACGCGGCCGGTCGGCTCCTGCTCCCGGCGCCAGGCGGCAACCCTTCGGAAGAACGGGGCTTCGACGGTGCGGACCACGAAGCCATAGCTGCTGGCGTCGTAGAGCAGGTGGCAGACCTCCTCGCACTCGGCCGCCGACAGCTCCGCCTCCCGAGCCGCGCGCCCGGTGACGATGAGGAAGAAGACCTCCCAGATGTCGACCCCCTGCGAGGAGAGGAGGGCGGCGAGCTCGGGCAGCTCCTCCACGTTGTCGCGCATGACGGCGGTGTTGACCTGCACCCGCAGGCCGGCGGCCGTCGCCGCCCGTATCGCCGCCACGGTGGCCGCGAAATGGCCGGAAATGCCGCGAATCCTCTCGTGGGTGATCGGCTGGGCTCCATCCAGGCTGATCGAGACCGCCCTGACCCCGGCTACCCGCATCCTCTGGAAAGCTGCCGGCCCGAGAGTCGGGGTCACTGAAGGCGACATTGCGACATGGACGCCCAGGCCAGCGGCATAACCGGCGAGCTCGAAGATGTCGGGACGGGCCAGACAGTCGCCGCCGGTCAGCACCAAGACCGGTTGCGGCCGCCCGAAGGCCGCAACCTGGCGGATGAGTTCACGGCCCTCTGTCGTGCTCAGCTCGCCCGGCAACGCACGTGAGATGGCCGAGGCACGGCAGTGCTGGCAGGCCAGCCCGCACGCTCGGGTGGTCTCCCAGAAAACGAGCAGTGGCCGCTGGGAGAAGTCGAGGCTCATCCGACCGGGTGTCCATGGAAATTGCTCGCCAGCGTCTCCACCGCTCGCCCAGCCTGGGCGAGGCAGGCGGCGATGCCAACTCCGCGGTAGGCGGCTCCCGCCAGAAGCAGCCCCGGATGCGACGCCAGCCGGCTCTCGAGCTCCATCACACGGGCGCCATGGCCGGCCTGGTACTGGGGCAATGCTGATTCCCAGCGCGTGATGCAGGTTGCGAGCGGCTCGGCGCGCACTCCCGCCAACTCGGCCAGCTCCGCGCGGACGCGTTCCAGCAGCCGGTCATCGTCCAGGTCTCGCCAGCGCCCGTCGGAGGACCGGCCCACCGAGCAGCGGAGCAGCGCGACCTGATCGGTGCCCAGGTGGGCCCACTTCTCGGAGAGCCAACTCACGGCGGTGACCAGCCTACCCTCGTTCGGTGGTACGAGGAATCCGCTGGTGCCGGTAACGCGTAGCCGGGGGCGTGGATAGGCGAGTGCGATGGTCGCCACTGACGCGTAAGGGATGGCCGTCAACAGCTCGGCTGCGCGGACGTCGAGTCCGGCGAGAAGCTTCGCTGCGGCAAAGGCTGGAGTGGCGAGGAGGACGGCACCAGCCGAGATAGCGCCGTTAGAAGTCGCAATCTCGAATCGTCCGCCGGCACTCTTGCGCAGAGAGGTCACCTCGGTTGCCAGTTGGAGCCCTGGCAGCGATGCCGCAAGGGCGTCAACCAGCTGCCCGAGGCCGCCGACAAGGGTCTGAAAGACGGGCCCGGCCGGCGGTCGGCGGCGACGCAGGGCGAGGAGCAGGCTTCGCTTCGATGAGAGGAGGGCGTACAGCTCGGGCAGGGTGTCGGCCAGGGCCAGCTGGCTGGTATCGCCGGCGTAGATGCCGCCAAGGAGGGGGTCGATGAGGCGCTCACGCGCCTCCCGGCCGAATCTCCTCTCGAGCGCCTCGGCCACGCTCGTCGACGCGGATACCGGCGTGGCCGGGAGGACCAGGTCGAGCCCGGCGCGCAGGGCCCCGGGAACACTCAGGATGCCAGAGGCGACGAGGGCGGCCGGTCGGGATGGGACGCCCAGTTGCATGCCCTCCGGAAGCGGTCGCGGGCGACCTCGTGACCAAATCGCAGCTCGGGTCGTCGCGGGGGCGACGAGCCGATCGCCGAGACCCAGCTCTGAGCAGAGCCCGGCTACGCTCGAGCCGCGCGCAAGGAAGCTGTCTGGGCCGCATTCAACGGGAATGCCGGCCAGCGAGGCGCTCCTCACCTTGCCTCCGGGCTGGGGATCGGCTTCGATCACTGCGACGGAAAGGTCGGCGGGCAGACCGTGGGCCGCGGCCAGCCCGGTGATGCCGGCGCCCACGACGGCGACGTCGACCGAGCTCAGCATGCGCCGCGTGGCGGGAGCCTCATGGCAGTGCCGACTGGCACGGGCCCAGAGCCGTTCGCCGGCACAGCAACGGGTTGGCAGTTGCCGGCTCATTCCGATCGAAGCGGCTTGTCATGGTGGGGGCCGACCCAGCTTAGGGGGTACCCGGCGATCTTCATCGTCCGGACTGTGCCGGCTCTCTCCGGTCGTCAGGTAAACAGAACTGACGAGGATCGTCGCGTTACTCCCATGGACCAGCATTCGTTGAGAGCCCGATTCGTTGACTTCGGATTCCGCGTCTGGCTTTATCGGTCGACCCTGAACGTCGATGCGTGAGCGTTTTGGGATCGATTACCGGGCGGCATTGTTTCAGCGGAGGAGAAGCAGGATGAATTCTGGTTCCAGGCGCCTGCTGTCCGTGCAGGCGGGTGCCGTCGCATTCATGGCCGGAGCTGCCGCCACGCCGGTCGGCGCTGCCGGGGCTCGCGCTGAGCACCTTCCGTCCCGCGGCGCCGTGGCAGCCGGTTCTGCCCGCGACTGCTGCTCGGATCGTTGAGCCATTCGTGACCATCACCCTCCGACAGGTCAGGCTCCTCCCGACCGAACGATCGACGAGGCGACTGATCACCCTACCAGCGCCAGAGCCGGCGACTGGCAACTAACGCGGGGTCCGTCAGGGGGCGAGGTACCCCTGGGTCTCCATCGAACCCAGGGTGATTCAATGCCTGGGCGCACTCCTACCGCATACCTACCGTGGTAGCATGTGGGTATGAAATTGAGCGTCAGTCTGCCGGCTGAGGATGTCGAGTTTCTCGACGAATATGCACGGAAGCAGGGCATAGAGTCCCGATCGGCGGCGCTACTCCGAGCCGTACGCCTCTTGAAAGGCGTCGGCCTCGGCAGCAGCTACGAAGAGGCTTGGGACGACTGGCAGCGCTCCGACGAAGCGGATCTCTGGGACGCCACCCTGGCTGACGGCCTGACCAAGCGATGAGGCGTGGTGAGATTCGGTGGGTCGATCTCAATCCTGCCCGCGGTTCAGAGGCCGGCAAAGTTCGGCCGGCGGTGGTCGTCAGCAACGACGGCGCGAATGCGACCGCCGAGCGGCTGGGTCGGGGAGTGATCACGGTCGTTCCTGTGACCTCCAACGTTGAGCGCGTCTATCCATTCCAGGTGCTCCTTGAAGCGCTGGACACCGGCCTGGAGCGAACGTCCAAAGCGCAGGCCGAGCAGATCCGCTCGGTTCCCGTCGACCGACTGGGCAAACAAGTGGGCCAGGTGCCGGCCGCAGTCATGACGCAGCTCGAAGACGCCATCCGTTTGCACCTCGCGCTATAGGGCGCGCTGAGGACGCCGACAGGCACCCGAGCTAGATCACAGCGACAGCAGCCGACCTGCGAGGTTCGGATTGTGTGTGCCTGGGTGCACCAAATTTCGAATACGAATCTGATGCCGACGCTGTAGCACTCAGGCTACCGTTCGTTGCCTTTGACAGCAACGCCAGCCGCTGCCCGGCCGGTCTAAAGCTCCGGCTCGCGTCGGCGGTCCAACCATGGTCAGCTTTGGGGATGATCACCCTGGTGTGGTTGGCGATCCAGCGAGAACGCAGCTGATGGCCCAGATGTTGCGACCCAAATCTGGCCGTAATTCTGGCCGTGGAAACCCTCCCGCTGGCTGAGATCAAGAACCGGCTCTCGGAGTTCGTCGAGCGCGTGTCATCCCAGCACGACAGGGTGACCATCACCAGGAACGGTCGGCCTGCAGCTGTGCTCGTCAGCCCGGAGGACCTGGAGTCGCTGGAAGAGACCCTCTCCATCCTTGGGGACTCAGAGGAGCTCAGGGCTCTGCAGGAAGGCCGCGTTGACCGGGATGTCGGCCGGGTGGTGAGCCTCGAGGACCGGCCGGCCGCGGCCTCAGTGAGTGACGCCTACCAGGTCGTCATCGCCGCGTCAGCGGCTCGAGACGTCGGTCGACTCCCGACAGCGGTCCGCCGACCGATCCTCGCTGCTCTAGACGCGTTGGCAGAGGAGCCCAGGGCGGGCAAGCCGCTCACCGGCGCACTGCGTGTGCTCTGGTCTCTCCGTCGGGGCGATTACCGCATCGTCTACCGGGTCGACGATCCGGCGCGGAAGGTCGAGGTTGCACGGGTCGGGTTCGAACGCTCGTATATGACACAAGCAGCCCAGTAGAAACGCTCAACGCAGCGCCAGTGAGAACCCCATATGCCACCCGCACGACGCCGGCCAAAGGTGGTGACGACCCAAATCTGGCAGTCGGAGGGTTTGCCGGTATAGGTGTAAGTAGCACGATAAGCAATGCCAAACAACCATGGGACCTTGCCAGAACGCTTGATACGTGGAGCGGCTCCATTGCGTTGGGCGGGGCAGACTTCTCGATTGCGTACGCGAGCAAAGACGGCCCCGACCGAATCGGTACCCTCACGCGCGGTGGCAGGGGCGGAGTCGGATGGGGATTCTTCGCACAGCACTCCAAGCAGCACTACGAGCTTGTCCCCGGATCGTGAACGTGATGGGCGCGATCCTCGTATTCGGTGCTTTCAGCGCGGCGGCAATTGGCTACTTCAGCCAATTCGCGAATTGCCAGTCTACTGATGAGACCTTTTGGACTGCGGCATGGAGAGGTAGACCGGCCTACTACTACTACTACTACTACTACTACTACTACTACTACGGAACTTTTTGGGCCAACGTCTTCTGGTTGGCATACGTCGCCCTAGCGGTCGTCCCAGCGAGGTCGATGCAATTGGCGCTCACTGCTTCCGCGGTCATGTACCTGCTGGTAATGGACTCGATTGCGCTCACCATCGCTCGCTAGCACCGGAGGCTGAGCAGCCAGTCCGCGCATAGGCCTCGTCGCTCGCTGCGGGACAGTATTTCGGACCGTTGATGGGCCTTCAATGGACGACGTATCGCACCCGCTGACATGAAAGCCCGAAATCGTGGCAGCCGCGTGCAGGAGTATCAGCCTTGCCGGGTCCGCTCGAGGCGCCGTATCCCCTGTTCAATGAGTGCCTTCATCAGGGATTGATACGGGACGCCTCGGTTCTCGGCAGCATGCTTGGTCCGGGTCAGCAGTTCCTTCGGCACGCGCAATGAAATCTTGGCGGTGGCTTGATCCAATGACCGGAGAACCTCGCGCTCGAACTCCTCGTCGCTCAGACTGTCGAACGGGTCGTGAAACGGCTTACGAGTGGCCTTCGTCTTCATTGGTCAACCTCCTGATGAGTTTCTTCGCCGCCTGGCGGGCATGGATCGGGTACCGGCCCTTCTGGTCGTCGATCCACACGACCACTAGCCACTGGCCGGCCTCAGTTCGGCCGGTGACCTGGTAAGCCTCGCGATCCTTGATGTAGGACTCGATACGGTTGGGATCGCCAAGCACCTGCTCTATTTCCATAATCGAGATGCCTCGTTCCGGATGATCGGAGCCTAAGTGTTTCCTATTGGTCGAATCCCAGACGACCGGCCGATCGTCCACCCAGTAAGTATATACAGGATGGGTGGACAGACCGGGCTGCCCGATTCCACCGTCGCCTTCGAGCAGGCCAGCTACACCGCGTTTGCGACAGCCTCCCAGATGGGCAGGCCGTCGCAGGTGGAACCGGGCTCCTACCATCGACACCAGGTGGGCAGCCCGCTTGCGATAAGCGACTCTAACGGCAGCTCGGTCCGGAGCTATGCGTACGATCCCTACGGCAACCTGACCAGCTCCAGCGGGTCGATCGCCAACCCGTTCCAGTTCCAGGGTCAGTTTCTCGAGGCGACTAGCGGCCTCTATTACTTGAGGGCAAGGTTCTACGATCCGGTCGCGGGGCAGTTTCTCTCGCGAGATGCGATGGGTGCGGCTACTCGGGCTTCATACGCTTACGCGTCTGACAGCCCTTTGAACGCAACCGATGCAACCGGTCGCTTTGCGGCCGCTGCGCCTTTATTCGGTGGAGCTGCGGCCTTCGGCCTTGCGGACTTATTCCCGGCGATAGCAGTTGTAGGTGCCGCCGTTGCAGTCGCAGCCGGAGTATCACACCCACAGCCTAAACCAGAACATCCGGCCCTCAGCCTAAACCTAGGCCGCGGTCGACCTCGGCCTGCCACCGGTGGACGCGCCCGGACAGCACGTCGCCCACGGCAATCGTAGAGCGTGCCGCCGCGGATTCCAGCATGGCGAGGCAGATCGCGACCGCCGCCGTGCCTTCCTCGGCGCCAACCTCGGGACGCCTCGACGCCGCCACAGCCGCCACGAAGTCGTGCAGCTCGGTGGCTATCCCGTAGCGGAACGGATCCTGGATGTCCACTTCCAGGAGGTCGGGGACCCAGGTCCGGTCCGGCAGCAGCGTCTGGCGCCGCTCCGGCGCCAGACGGCCGAGCCAGGCGCGCACCCATTCCTCGCTCGGCACGGCCGTCGCGCCGTCCGCGATCACGGAGCCGCGCTCCCAACCCTCCCAGCGGGCGCTCACGAGCGTTCCGCTGCTCCCCGCCACGACCCGGCCGCCGTGCTCGCCGGCGCGGCCTGCGCTGAGCACCGCCAACTGGCCCAGCGTCCCGTCGCTGAAGCGCAGCACAGCGCAGGCGGCGTCCTCAGACTTCTCGTGCGCATCGAACCCGGCGGTCGTGCAGTGCACCTCCTCGACCTCGCCGAACAGCACGCGAAGAAGGTCGGCCTCATGCACCGCCAGCTCGAGGAGCGGCAGCGACCCTCCGACCATCGGGTCGCCGTGCCAGGCGTGGTGGTCCGCCGGCGCGGGCTGCACAACGTGGACGGCCACTAGGCGAGGCTTTCCGATCACGCCCTCTTCGACGGCGCCGCGGAGCGCTCGGTTGGTCGGCACTCGCCGGTAGTTCTCGGCGACGGCCAGCACTAGCCCGGCCCGCTCGGCCTCGGAACGCATCTTCTCGCAGGCCCGGATCGTCAGCCCGAACGGCTTCTCGACCAGCACGTGCTTGCGCGCCCTTAGGGCGGTGAGCACGACCGGGTGGTGGGCGGCCGTCGGCAGCACGACGTCGACGGCGTCCACCTCGCCATCGGCCAAGACCTCGCCGAGCGTCGACGCGGCGCGCAGAGTCCGTCCGGTAAGCGCCGCGAACGCGGCCGCGGCGCGCGCGGCGCGCTCTGGGTCAGCGTCGTAGACCACCACCAGGCGTCCGCTCGCAACGCCTGCGCGCTCGAGCCCGGCGTACCCGCGGGCGTGGCGCAGGCCCATGCCACCGCATCCGACGAGCGCCACGCCGACCCCATCAGCCACGGCGGACCAGCATAGTACCTGCCGTGCTGCGCGGATGGGCGGGCGTCGGAACCATGATGGGCTGGATTGGGCAGTGTCGTTCGGCACAATCCCGATCCTGGTCATGTTCGCCGACGCGATTGGCCGGACGCCGGTCAAGACCTTAGCCAAACGTGCCGTAACAGGTGGCTACGGCCGACTGGAGACTCCGCAGCGCTACGAGCCGAGCGTGACGTTGATCGTCAAGGTCTGACCGTAGTACAGGTTGTTGTAGTCGCCATCTACAACGCCTTAGTGCGATCCGACTGGGACGCGACCAACCGATCCGCCCACCTGTAGCAACGGTTGTAGCAACGCGCCTGAAAAACGGCACCGAACCTTGATACTGGCTACTACTGAATGGAATACGAATAGCGCCCTGCGAGATCGTCTTAGCCCCGGGTCCGGACCGCAAGGCAGCAGGTTCGATTCCTGCCGGGCGCGCGATTTTCCAATACGAATTTGGCATCCGAAGAGGATGCTGCGGCGGTAACGCATGCAACGGGACGCAGTCTGGATCAGCTCAACGCGCATCTGAACCCACCAGTAGGGCCTCCAGCAGAGGTTGACAAGGCCCGACCCCGCATCCTGGTGACTTCGTTCCAGGGCGCCAAAGGCCTCTCGGCTGGACACGTCTTCATAGTTGGGATGAACGAGGAGCACATGCCTATCGGCGACCCGACCGATGAGGAGGTCCGGCCATTCCTCGTAGCGCTGACGAGAACGCGCAAGCTGTGTCATCTCTTGTGGGTGAAACGGTACGGCATGGCCAAGGGCGGTAAGGCGCCGAAGGAGTGACGGCCGTCCAGGATGATCGGTTGGATCGACCGATCTCGCCTACTAGGGCCTGTTGAGATAGATGCGAACTACTTCAAGTGACAGCTAGAGCTTGTGGTCAATTACCGCGAGACGTGAGTTGACGAGGACGCGCCAGTCTACACCTACCACGCGTGCGAGGACTATCGACCAAAGCGGAAGAAGTTGGAACTGACGACGGGTAGCTGGTAGCGTTGCGATTCATCGTGACCGAGATCGACGGTGACGATCTTTGGGTAGGAGCGCGGCCATGGGACGAACCGTGTACTGGATGAACGTATCGATCGATGGCTTCATCGAGGCTGTCGCCGGCGAACACGTCACCGAGGTCCCTGCCTGGGCACGGATCGACGAACGGCTGTACGAGAGCTTCAACCAGCAGCTCGGCGACCTGGCGTTGCTGGTCGAGGGGCGCGTCACCTACAAGATGATGGAGGCCGCGTGGCCACAAGCAGGGGACGACGAATCGCTCCCCGGATACATGCGGGAATTCGGGCGCATCTGGACCACGATGCCGAAAGCGATCGTTTCGCGAACGCGCACGAGCGCCGACCACAACACGGTCGTCATCGGCGGCGACGACGTCATCGAGCAGATTGCGGCGATCCGAGCCGGCACTGAAGGCACGATCGGCGTCGGTGGTGCCAGGCTCGCGACCGCCCTCCTTCGCGCTGGACTGCTCGACGAACTGCTGCTCTACGTGCATCCCGCCGTACTCGGCTCGGGCCGACCGCTGTTCGACGATCTCGTCGACCCGCTGCTGTGCGACCTGATCGAGTCGACCGACTTCCCGAACGGCGTCGCACTGCGACGATACTCGGTCCGCGGCGCACGCTAGCACTGCGCTGCCTTCGCGTGAAATGAATCAGTCCATCTCGAGCAGCTGATTCATGCGCTCCGCAGCCTCGCGTCGAAGTTGAGGGATGACATGGGAGTAGGTGTTAAGGGTCATTCCTACCTCAGAGTGCCCCAGGACCTCCATCACGACGCGGGGCGAAACGCCCTGCACCAGCAGCAGGGTGGCGCACGAATGCCTCACGTCGTGGAAGCGCCGCTGCGGCAAGCTAACCCGACTTTGACAACTTTTCGGGTTTGAAAGGGCCCGCGGCGACCTCGGTTGTATTCGGCGACTCGCCCTAAGGGCACTCTCTGAGGCTGAAAACGGTAGGGGCGGATGGTAGCTGGTCTGACATGGGCTTGACTTGGTGACAGCTGGCGCGGAGGTAGCAATGCTGCTCATGGCTGCTGCTGCCGTCCGCGCCGCAGGTGGACTTCTGGCCCGCTGGCGCGAGTCCGAGCTGGCGCGGGATCTGTAGTCCGAAGCCTTGGCAGCGATGGCGGCTCGCGAACGTATCGCTGCGGACCTGCAGTCGAAGGAAGTCCGATCAATCTCCTCGGCGACGCTGAAACTCCAGGCAGCGCTGACCATATCGGGCAATGACGAGGTACGAGAGCGCGTGAAGGCAGCCATCTCCGAACTCGACGAGGTCACCGCCGAGCTTCGGAAGGATGTTTTCGTTTGATGCCGGCCCTACCACCAAGGCATCGGACGGAGCGATGAATTAGGCACCGAGCCAGGCCGGCGGGGGCGTCGAACCTAGCTCGGCGCGAGACAAGGGTGTCCCGGGTGGCCTTCCTGTCTTGCCTCTGGTTACCTATCCGTCTTCCGGCTTCTGCCTTTCAGCTCGGCCTACTCGACGCTCAGTGTCCTCGGGTTCAACGTACTCAGCCTCTCGGGACAAGTCACAACCTACGCTCGCTACCGTTGCCTGTATTGGGTCTGGGGTCCCATCAACGTTAGGACTATCGGCCACCGTCTCTCCGCCCCTTCCTCCCAGGACCGAACGACCCGAAGTTCGAGTCCGAGTCCCGGTGCTGGCTACAGTTGGCCGAGTGGCGACGAGGCCGCCGCCGCTGACGGGGTAGCGCTGAGCAGGAGCGCGACCGCAAGAACTGCATCCCAAAACAGGAAGCCGTAGCCCATCACTCGCTCCTGGAGTCCTACGTGCGGTTCGCCCTGTACAGCGAGCCCCAGGACGGTCAGGACGGCGAGCAGAACCAGCGTGCCGATCGAATGGAAAGCGGCCGCACCCAGCAGGATCGCGGCCAAAGGAAGAAATACGATACCGGCGGCGCCGAGGATCACCTGAAGGCTAAACACAGGTGGTGTTTCCCCGAGCCGGTTGCGGAAGAAGCCGGAAAGAAACCAAAGGCCTCCACCCGCGAGCAGCAGGGCGCCGGTGACACGCATCGCGAAGTTGGAGCCACTCAGCTGCCAGACTCCGATTCCGAATGCGACTAGGAGCAGGCATCGTGCCTCCACCAGGGGCAAGACAATGGGCCGCGTGAGCGCGCCGAGTGCCGTCAGCTGACCGGCCGAGTCAGTGTTGAAGTTGTAACCGCGCCATATGAACGCTGCCAGCAGATCGATGGCCACCGAAACCGCGAGGGTGAGGACCCCGCAGATGAGGGCCCGCTTTGTCACCATCTTGGTGCGAGTCTGGCGCACAACAGGTCGGCTCGAGAGTGACGTTTGCCCTGCCGCGGCGAGGACGAAAGGCGCGCCATTGCGTCTGAGCTGCTGCGCTGCGGGCTGCGAAGGGTCCGCTTGGGACCGGGACCTTCCGCCCTGTCGCCCGGTCCCGCGCCGGCTCAGCATTCTGGACGATGTTCGGCTTGACGATACCCATGCCGGCACCGCCTCCGCCGTCGACGGACCTCGGGGCCCAGTCTGAAGACCTGGTCGTTGAGGTGGAACTGCGAGGAGGACTGGCGAACGGACCATCGGATCGACCTCGCGCTCAGAATCGCGCCAGGGGCAATCAGATCCAGGCTTGACGGCATCATGGCCCGACTGGAAAGATGACACAGCGGGCTGCGATCCAGACGATCGTGGTCGGGCTCGACGGGTCGAAGCACGCCGAGGCGGCGATGGCCTGGGCCGTGCTCATGGCGCGCGGGATGGGCTCGCAGATCGTCGCGGTCTATGGGATCGCGCCGACCATCTACATGGACTCCATGTACACGAGCTATGTGCCTCCCCCGGAGTTCGACCCGGAATGGCGCGCCGCGATGAAGAAGGAGTTCGACGAGGAC
>Ga0307373_10010747_pt1 | contig 13407 bp, 10 predicted proteins | sample OX2MG_FD_202534 | JGI IMG/M metagenome (GOLD analysis project Ga0307373, IMG submission 202534) | Soil microbial communities from Risofladan, Vaasa, Finland - OX-2 | ecosystem: Environmental > Terrestrial > Soil > Coastal area > Acid sulfate soil | place: Finland: Risofladan, Vaasa | collected... | reverse complement strand
TGGAGCATTATTTTGCAAAGACTGCGCTGCACGCGCGGCTGGATAAGGTGATGCCTAGGACTGTTCCTATTGCCGCGGATGAATCGACGTATCTCGCTGGCGCTCAAGTATACAAGGACAACTGTGCCGAATGCCACGGGTATGTTAACAAGAAGGAAACTCCTGGCGTCATGTTTCCCCGGCCTCCTCAACTGCTGCAAGGGAAAGACATGGTTACGGACGACCCTCCGGGCGAAACCTTCTGGAAGGTCCAGAATGGCATCCGCCTTTCCGGGATGCCTGCATTCAGCGACCGGCTTACGACGGAGCAGATGTGGCAGGTCGCACTGCTGCTCAAGCACGCCGATAAGCTTCCAGATCCCACGATGCAGACGCTGATGTACGCGCCACCCGCGCCGCCAGCGCCCGCCCCTGCCAAGACCGCGAAGAGAAAGTAGTAAGGGGCGATGCAAAGTTCTGGCTTTTTGCGGTAGCGCCCATCCTGGCCGTCAACAGCCAGAGTTGGGTAGTGACATCGATAATTGTAGCGGCGCTGTCCTCAGCGCCGAAAGACGCCGGTGGTGACACCGGCGCACCAGTAGCGTCCGTCACTATAATTTGTAATTCTCAGTAGGTGTGACATCAAATCGGTATCAGAAGCCGGCGTACCGCCCGAAGTAGCTGGCGTAGCCGTCAACGGACTCGGAATACCAGGCGATGTAATCCCGCACATCGGCGGCATAGCGATGGTCAAAGACGCCGGGTCCGGCGACGTATTTCATCGCAGCACGGGAGACGCTCCCTTCCTCGCGGTAATACCGCGCTAGCAACTTCGTTCCCAACCACATGTCCACGTCAGGATCGCGCAGACTTCGCGGACTCACTCCTTCGGCTTCCGCACGGCCAGGAAGAATTTGCATGATGCCGATTTCGCCCGAAGAGCCGTCCGGCGGGTGAAGGAACATCCGGGATTCCTGCCACGCCGTTGCCAGAGCGAGCTTTGCAGGGCAATTATTTCTTCGCGCCCAGTACAGCAGCCGCAAGACCACGCGCGGATCAATCACGCCGCTGCCCGCGGGATCCGGAATTTGCAAAGCAGGGGGTGCGAAAAACCGGCGCGATTTCCGGCCGCTGCGGCAGTGGAAAAGACCGTGTGACATCAGAGGCAAAAGGCGCAGCCGGGGCGCTTTAGCAATCGCCCCGCGGCAGAGTGGTATGGCAAGGGCAAGGCCCGGAATCATGGCCGCCTCAGGGATTCTTCAGCGCTGGTTCACGTACGGCTGCCAAATCCAAACGCTCTTGTGAGTCACGATCTGCTGGTGGTCCATAACTTCTTCCGTGGGCCGTTTTACGTAATACTGAAAAATCTGCTTCAGGCCGGTGCTCTTCAGAGGTTCTTCAGGCAGGCCGCAGGCGGCGGCTCCGCTAGCCAACCGGCAGCGTTCGGAATCCGCGGCGAGTTGGTAGACCTGAGGCGCGAGTTTCTCAATCGGCGCGTGCGCAGCCTCGAAGAAAAGCTTCACGCGTTCCTTGGTGATGACCAGGGGAGTGCACTCCCTTGCGCTAAGGCCCTCCGCGAAAGCAAGGGGTGCGAAGGGAACGAGCCAAGCGAAGGCGGTGGCAATCAGTAACCCGGACTTCATCCACCGCATGGCTAACGGTCTCCCTTCGAGCGGCAAGCATCCACGTTCCCTGTCTTGCGGATGCAGGCGCGCAGACTGCTGGCTGTCTGGCCTGTGCTTGAAGAGGCGGATGCGGCGCTGCCGAGCACCGCGGCGTTAATGTCCATGGCGCCGGTTAGATTCACGGAATTCTGAAGAGCCTTGGTGGCGATCGAGAGCAGGCCGGTTGCGCGCTGGCGGGCGACGGAATACTCCAAGCGGTCTGCCAGACGGTCTTCGTTCGCCTGGGCATGTTGAGCGGCCTCGGCAAAGCTCGCGGATTTTTGCCGCGCCGCGGCGGCCGCAGCCTCCAGTTGACCGGCATCCGCTTCGAGAGTCTGTATTTCATGGCGGGCCTGCAGGTCCAGCTCCTCATCGAGTTTGCGGGCGGCGTCATCTTGGGCCAGTTCGGCATCCAGCCTGCGGATCATCTGGTTGTTCTCATCGCCCGGCGGGAGCATCGCAAGGTTGTTCAGCGCCAGGTCGATGCGAGGTGCGCGCCGGTTCAACTGGCTGAGGCTGGCCTCAGACGCAAGCGCTAGTTCCTTGCGGCTCGAAGCCAGATTGCGCACGTGGCGCGCGCGGCTGCTGAGCTCATTTGCCAATGACGCAAAAGCCTGGGAGAGTTGCTGCGCGCTTTGCATGCGATCCTGCTCGCCTTCGAGCAGCAGGCGGGTCTCCTGAATCTGGGCTAGCGCCTGAAGGGCCGGATCCTTTGTCGCTGCCGTCTCAAGTTGCTTGCGCCGCGCTTCGCGGTTCTCCTCGCGCTCCTGGTAGCTTAACGTCAGTTCTGCGGCTTCGGATCCGGGCGATGCGCCCGGCGAAGGTTGTGTAGAAGCGTTCCGGTTTGCGGGTTGAGCCGCGGTGGCGGCTTTTGCTTGAGCGCCGGATTGCTCTTCGGGAGGCTGCAACTGGCTTTGCGAGCTGAGATTTGAGTCTTCAGGGCTCGCGTTTGAGATAGGACTCGCGTTCTGATCAGCGGGCGGGAGCTGGATCTGTTCGGGCGGATGCGGATGCTTCTTGGAGATGTCTGCCTCATAGACCAGGCTGCCTGCGCTAGCCGCAGAAGGTTGCGCTAGTTGACTAGCCTTGGGTTGTGCGGCTGGAACATCCCCGGTGTCATTCAAAGACGGGGTGGCGGGGTTAGGGGTGGCTGCCCAGGGCGGGGAAGTATTAGAAGCGGTAGAAGGCTCGGGCGCCGGTTTGTGGCCGAAGTAGGTCCAAGGAACGATCACGCGCTCCGGCGGCTGGTCGTTCGGGGGTGGCGAGTATGCGTCCTGCGCGAGCGCTGCGCCCGCCAGACTCAGAATCACAAGGGGCAGGGCAATCCTCCAGGCTCTCATCGCTTAATTTCCTCCTTCCGGCTCAACCAGCACAGCCTGTAATTCTGGATCGTCCATCACGGGGCTCGCCTGCCAGTTCTTGGAAGTAGATTTCAAGGCGAGCACAAGATTCTTCGCGATTTCCGTTTGGGCTGGTCCAGGTAGGTTCAGACGCCTAGCCCCGGCATAAGCTCGCTCGAGTTCACCCAGCGCCTTCTTCGGTTTCGACATCTTCAGTTCGCAGAGCCCGTTCAAGTAAGCAGCAAAGACGCGGTCAGAATCGGGCCGGTTCCTGAAGTCCACTTTTCGGAGCTTCGAGAGCACAACTTTGGGTTCATTGAGCTCATCGAGCATGGCTACGAGGTCACGCGAGGGGGGAATCGCCAGGCCTTGTCCCCAGATGGCGCCTTGCGAATCTCCACCGCCGGTATAATCGCCGCTGTCACCGGGATAAGGGTTCTGCTCTTGCCGTTGCTCCTGCTCGCGTTCGTTTACGGCAGCGGGGCGGTCAAGCGTGAATTCGATCACGGTTCCGGCGGGCAGCGCCAAGTCCGGCCCCCGGCGAGCGACGGTCCACACGCCTGCCGTCAGGAGACCGGCAGCCGCCCCTGCCGGAAGTCCCAAAGGTCCCCCCACGGCGGCGCCAGCGGCCCCGCCTGTTCCAATCGCCGTCAGGTCCAGGACGGCATCCTTGCCGAGTCCGCGTGGACCGTGGAATGTCCCTTCTGCTCCCGGCTTGTGGTTGTTGTCGAGACGCGTGGCGTAGCCATCCAGTGGCACTTCAACGCCATTCGGTTCGACCACGGAGTAGAGCCGCAGGCGAACACGAGCGCGGCCAAAGATGTGACCCGCTCGTTTGAACTCCGCCATAGCCAGCTTTACCGTCGATCCGGCGGGGATGGCCACGCGGCCACGGGAGTCGAGTACGTCCTGATCGAGCGTGGCCTGAATGATCGGTCCGAAGTAGTGATTTTTGGTGCTGATGGTGTCATCCAATCGCACGGCCAGCCTGACGCCTGGTGAAAGCGTGACCCGGTCCCCCGCCTGTGCTGCGGCGGAAACCACGGCCATGAAAATGGTTAGTACGAGCAACCTTACCAGCATCGGCTGCACCCGTGCACGGAAGCGATGCCAGTTGTCTGGGGATTCTTGTTGCATACCACACACCTCGGAGGGACCGGATTGAGTAATTCAACTACGGTCCTTTTTAATGAGCAAACTGTAAGCCAAATGATCACCGCCGCATTTGAAAAAATAACCATTTTATCTGCAATGACTTGAGGCAATTCAAAGGAGAAGCATCGAAGCAAATTAACATCTTCTGTGGTTGTTATTAGCCAGGCTTGGCTCTTTTGAGCCATGCCAGAAATGGGCTGCTGAAGAGTCTGTGTGAAAACTGCCGTTTTTTGAGTTGGTGCGGCGCTCTATGAGCGCCGAGGCTATTGAAAAATAAAGGCCGGCGGTCGCAGACCGCCGCTACAGCCGCAGTTTTCACACAGACTCTGAAGGGCGCGGATTCGGCGTGAAGCGGCAGCGAAAAGATAATCCCTTTGCCTGCATTAGGTTATTGGGCTAGAGGAGAGGAAGGCTGGAGAAGCGTGGCGTGGTCTGGAGCCGCCTGGACTTGGGCTATGGTTGTTTTCGGCCACTCGATGTTGAACGGGTCTGGTCCGCTGCCGTGTTCACAAACGGGGGCATGGCGATCCGTTTTCTATTGGGAGAAGCGTGTCCTGAAGGCGTTCGCGGATGTACGCTTCGTAAAACCTGATTTTGCTCTTCAGCGCCCAGACTTGCGCGAGCCGCAAAGCGTATCCGGTCACGAATCCGGCGGGAAATGCGATGAGGAATACAACGATTTCCATTTCCATGAGGAAACTTGCCGCGGCAGATTCTCGTAATGCCGCCGGCCTTGCTGGTCAAGGGCATCTCGCATTGTTCGGAGCTTCAACATGGATTGGTTTTCATAAGGCGGTAATCAACGTGCACGGCGAAATGCGCCCTTGGCTAACGATTCTGACCGGATCTCATGCGCGCCGTTGCATGCGAGGCAGTCGGCATTGCTCACGATTTTTGCGGCCTCCGGAATATTGAGCGGCCGCGAGGCGAATTCCGTGAACTTATCGCCCTATCTAATATATGCAAATAGGTTACCAAAGGTTGCATCCCCTGTTAGTGCAAGGGACTTCGTGCAGTGGAGCCTTTGTAATGAGGTAAATCAAGCGTGACTCGAACGTAAAAAAGATTCAGAGGCGGGAAAATTCTACTCGTGGCAAACGCAACGTGCGTATGGCGGCTTGGGGCGGGCACAACAGCATCACCCATTGACGAGGGCCGCTTCGTCGCGGTATGGTTTTCCGAACGCAGACCGCTGGCCGCTAACTCTGAGAGGCCGGCCTTACAGTAACTTCGAGGTGAAGGGCCTCAAAAATTCATGAAACTCCATCATGTTCTGGAAGCGCAGCAGTTCGACCAGGCCATGCTGCTCGAACTATTTGAAGCCAGCCGGCGCATGGAAGGCGTGGCAAAAACGGGCGGCGTTACGGGCTATCAAAACCGGATTATGGCGACCCTCTTTTATGAGCCATCCACGCGCACCCGCTTCTCGTTTGAGGCGGCCATGCATCGTCTTGGCGGGCGCGTGATCGCCACCGAAAACGCCGCCGAATTCTCTTCCGTTTCCAAGGGTGAAACGCTTGAGGATACGATCCGCATCATGAACGGCTACGCGGATTTGATTGTGATCCGGCACCCCGAGGTGGGGGCGGCGCGCCGCGCCGCGGAAGCTTCCCGTGTGCCCATAATCAACGCGGGCGACGGAGTGGGCCAGCACCCCACGCAGGCTCTGCTTGATCTTTACACCATCCAGAAGGAAATTGGCGGCATCGACGGCTTGAGCATCGCCATGGTAGGAGACCTTGCGCAGGGACGCACGGTGCGCTCGCTCGCCTATCTGCTCGGCAAGTTTACTGGCGTCAAAATTTACTTCGTGGCGCCCCCTCTTTTAAGGATGAAAGAAGATATTCTGACTTACCTTCGGGAGCGTCAAGTGGAGTACGCGGAGGAAACCGACCTAGAGGATGTACTGCCGAAGGTGAACGTCGTGTATCAGACCCGGGTACAGAAGGAGCGCTTCGGAGACCGGATCGCTGATTACGAGAAGTGCCGGGGGCTTTACATACTTGATTCCGCGAGCCTTAAACTTCTGCGTTCCGACGCGATTATCATGCACCCGCTGCCTCGCGTGGACGAAATCGCCATGGAGGTTGACCGGGATCCGCGCGCGGCTTATTTCCGGCAGGCGCAAAATGGGCTTTATGTGCGGATGGCTGTTTTGGAAATGCTGCTGGGACCGGCGGCGGGCGGCTGAAGCGTTTGTGAAAGCTTAGTGCAGCATTTCGTAAGTTCGCTGACGTATTTTGGCCCCCCTCACCCGGCGCTGAGCGCCACCCTCTCCCCCATGGGGAGAGGGGTTATTGAAGCGCGTTGTAAGAATACGTCACCGTAATTACGAATGGCAGTACTTAGTGCGCGAATTGAGCCTTGCCAAAAAATGATATTAAGACAAATAATCGATGCGGTTTCAAGCATGTAGGCTAGAAGCCACGCACCCAGTATGCTGTCGCGCCCCTACTGGCGGCGATATTGTGAGGGGAGGTGATTAGACGACAAGCTCTTGATCCCTTTCGGCGGCTCCTCCGAAGTTCCTCCTAGTACTTTCGTACTATTACCAGTGAACCATTCATTACTGAGTTGATTAAGGCGATAGTTTCATAGAGCGCTAATGCTTTATTTAAGACTGAGAATCAAAGGAGTCAATGATCATGCTTATCGGTGAACGAATCCGGCAACTCCGGGAACAAAAAGGGTTTTCGCAGGGAGACATCGAAAAGGCCAGCGGCCTGCTGCGGTGCTACATTTCACGCGTGGAGCACGGCCACACCGTGCCTTCCCTCGACACGCTGGAACGCTTCGCAGCCGCTCTGGACATTCCACTTTACCGGTTGTTTTATTCCGGGGAGAGTGCACCGCCGCTGCCTAACCTGTCGCAGCGGAAAACGCTTGAAGAGCTGGCGGAAGAAGATGGTGACGTTGGCTCCGAAGCGCGCTTCCTCTTGAAGATCCGCACCTTGCTCGACCGAATGATAGAACCCGACCGCAGCTTCTTGCTGGATTTTGCCAAGAAGCTGGCTACTCGCTAGCTAGCGGCGGGATCTGAAGCGGGGAGCGCGCCGGGAGGCGCCCAACAAGGCTGAAACGCCGCCATTCCGGCGCGCCGATGAGCGGGGTTACGCACGCTCGCCGGTCTTGAACACCGTCCACGACCCAGATATCATGTCGTGCAGCAGCGGTGATTGCCAGGCGTATTCGGGATGCGCCTGAAGGAACGGCTCCGCGAGGAAGTTCTCGCCGCACGGGTGGCCCCGGCGCGCGATGAAGCTTGTTTTGGCAGTCATCTGGGCGCTGGTCACCTTGCCCGTCACGGAGCCACCCGGATAATACGGCTTCCAGTCAAAGACCTTTTCGCCGTGTCGTGAAAAGTCCCCGTGCCCGCACAGTGTGCGCGAGTTGGCCTGTTCCTTCTTTTCATAGGTGTCATAGTGGTCGGAGAGGAACTGCTGGGCGAGGCTCACATCAATTCGTCCTTTGTATTGCTTCATCAACTGGTCCCAGCGGACGCGGCGGGCGTTCGGTGAGGCCGAAAGATCGTGCGGGTCAAACTTGGTGTCTTCGGCGAGCACTTTTGGATCGCGGGCGAAATTGGATCCCACAAAATATCCGTCTTTTGTCCGCCACACCCGGTAAGCCTTTAAGCCCAGTTCGAACTGGGCGATTTCCCCTGTTTTGCGGTCGGCCAGCAGCCAATCATTGGCGTACCCGCCATTATTGCCGTCCAGCATGATGCGGACGTAATCGTCAATTGAGGACGCGTACTGCATGGCCTTGCGGGAGCGGACAAATTCCGGCTTGCCATCCGGATTCCAACCATAAAATTGAGTGATGGTGGTTTCCGCGATCATGAGCCCAGCGCTTGTGACGCCGAAATCGTCATCGCTCGTGATCACGCCGGGAAAACCGTCCATCAGAATGCGGTAGCCGCGCTTCGGTGCGATGTCGAAGATTATGTTCCAGCGCTCGCCGTGCAGGTAATTGGTCCAGCAGTTGTGAGCGAACACAATCTGATGGTCTCGCGTGTAACTCGCGGTGGCCACAAACGCGCTGCAATTGCCAGGGCTGACGGGTTCGTTTGCGGAGGCCGTTTTGTGGCGCGCGTCGTACCACGGCGCGTAATAGTCCGCCAGTTCTTCCATGGCGTTGAGCCAGATCACGTCATCCAGGCCCATGGGAACGCCGCGTGCTTCCAGACCCGCTTGAATGCCTTCTAGTTCTTCCTGATATTCCGTATCCACCTTCGGCCAGAGCATTTCTCTCGCTGCCTGGCGGAAGAAATCGCGCGACTTTCCCGTGCGGAGGTTCGTGAGCTGGACGGACTTAAATGCGTCTGCAATTTCCGGCGCCAGGAGATATCCGTGCTGAAAACCGATTTCGGAAGGGCTTCCTTCCAGATGAACGTAAATCCAGCGGGCGCGCGAAAGACGGTACGCGCCTTGAAGTCTCGGGTCGCGGCTTTCCTGACCGCCTTCCGCTTGCAACCTGCTTCCGAACCGGGTGGCAAGTCCTCCGGCGCCCGCCAACTTCAACATCTGGAGATTAAAATCCCGCCGCTTCATCAACTGTCGCCCTCCTCACCTTACCCGGGTGTACTGGCAGTTCGAGTTTCACTATGACGAGCCGGTCTGTAAAATTTCGGCAGCCGCAGTGTAACCGCTTTTAACCGCCCCTTCAATGGTGGCTGGCAGCCCGGTGCGTGTCCAGTCGCCGGCCAGAAGAAGGCCGCGGACCGGCGTCACAGCGGGCGGGCGAAAGCCAACTGCCTCCACGCTGGGTGAAACCGTAGCGAACCGCTCCTTGATGATCAGCGAATGGAGCAGCCGCGCGCCGCGTGCGGCCGGGACGAATTGCTGTAGCTCGCCGAGGGCCAGACTCAACAATTCTTGCTTTTCGCGCTGGATGTGCTCGTGGGCTCCGCTGATCACGAGGCTCACATAATGTTCGCCCGTCCCCAGAATTTTTCCCCGGTTAAAGAGCCATTGAATAGCGGAGCCGCGCAAGCCGGCAAACTCCAAGTCCGTGATATCGCGATCGAACCAAAGATGCAGCGAAATGATCGGAGCCGGGCGCATAACCGCGAGACCAGCAAAAAAGCGGCTGGCAGCAAGCACTTCACCGGGCAGCAGGCCCACGAGCTGAAAGGGCGGAACCGTGCAGACGATCGTTTGCGCCTCGATGACCGAGCCATCTGCCAGCCGCACGCCTTTGGCGACCCACTGTGCTTTGCCGCCCTCGCCGCCAATTTCCTGTGAAAACACGAAGCCGGTGACGTTGCGCTCCACTTCCACATTCCCTTGCCTCGCCCGGATGAAAGCCGCGGCAGCCTCTGTGTAACATTCGCTCAGGCCGGTCGAGGCTAGTCCGATGCGCGAATCTTCGGGGGATTGAAATAACGCCAAGCGTAAAACCGGCTCAAAGACGGACGCGGCTGCAATGCGCGGATCCTCGTTTAGTGCAGCAATGCATAATAAGTTCCAGAAGTTTCTTCTCAGCCTTTCGGATTGACCGAGGCGCGCCATCCAGGAGTCGACCGTGAGGCGTTCAAAGTCCACCGGCCTCCAGCCGGAGTCCGCAGCCCGGAGTGAACGGCCAAGACGCAGCACCTGGAGCTTTTCACCGGCTGTGAAACTATCTGAGCGTAAGACTCCGGCCAGCAGATGCCAGGGCGCAGGGAGGCGAGGGCAAACAAGCGATGTGTTACCGGCGTGGTGATCGACGAAGTTGACGGAAAGCCGCGGCTGGAAGTGGACGCGGTCCTCAGTGCCCACGGTTTTGAGAAACTGCAACGTGGCATGGTAACAGCCCATGAAGATGTGCTGACCGTTGTCCACCACGGAGCCGGTGGGTGCGTAACGGAAGGAGCGTGCGCGCCCGCCAAGATACGGTTTCTGTTCGATCAGGTGCACCCGGCGCCCGGCATCCGCCAACGCTACACCTGCTGCCAGGCCAGCGAAACCCCCGCCGATAATGAGAATTTCCTCTGCCATAAACAGGCCGGATTCGAGCGCCGCCTCCAGCAAAGGCTTACTGTCTTCAGCAGGCTGCCGGAGGAAGTCCATGTGCAATAGCGGACGGGCGGGTTAAAGAGTCTGTGTGAAAACAGCCGTATTTGAGTTGGTGCGGCGCTCTATGAGCGCCGAAGCACTTGAAAAATCAAGACCGGCGGTCACAGACCAAGCTTTTCCAAATTACGGTCTGCCTTTCGCGAAGTGTTCTGCGGCTCCGCCGCTTCCCACACCGGAATGTGCGGTGCCCTGGTCACAGACCTCCGCACCAGCCGCTGTTTTCACACAGGCTCTAAAAACTCCCGTCTGCCACGATCACCATGGCCATTCCAGCAATCTAATTTGAGCGTTGCCAGTCCGCACCCATGTAAACCGTTAGAGCCGTCCAGAGTTTGAGCCGGCGAGAGATGCGTATGCGCTCGCCGAAGACGTTGTATGACTGGCTTTCAATCTTGCCGAGCAAGCGCCAATAGATTGCGGCCATAATTTCCGCCGCTGTCATCGAAGGGCGGTCCTCGGAAGGAAGCAGACGGCGCGCCTCGCCGAAGAACCGGCGGGTGCGATCCGCTTCAAACTGCATCAGGTTCACGAAGTCCGGGCCGTAGCACCCGCTTGCGAGACGTCGAGGGTCCACGTTGAAGCGCTCCAGGTCCTCCTGCGGCAGATACACGCGGCCCCGGCGCGCGTCGCTTTGAACGTCCCGCAGGATGTTGACCATTTGCAGCGCCTTGCCGAGGGTTACCGCGTACTCCCGCGTGCGCGGGTTGCGATAACCGAAAATTTCAATGGCGATCAACCCGATGGTGCTGGCGACGCGGTAGCAGTAAATCTCGAGGTCCACAAACGTCTTGTAAGGCGCCGGCTGCTGATCCATAGCGAGATCCATCTCGATCCCGGCCAGCAGATCGTCGAAAGGCTGGCGCGGAATACAGTAGCGTTGGACAGCGTCGGCGAGCGCTTGCAGAGGAGGAGATTCGAGACGGGCTGGATCGCTATCATAGCAGGCGTCGAGCAGGTCCCGGTAGCGGCCAATCTCTCGCGCGGCGGCCGCCGGATCAAGTTGGCTGTCGGCCGCGTCGTCTCCGCCTCGTGCAAAGGCGTAAACCGCCTCGATGGCCCGGCGCTTTTCAGCAGGAAGGAAGAGAAAGGAATAGTAGAAATTCGTGGTCCGCGAGTCCGTGAAATGCTTCGGGCAGGGATGCATCACGATGGGTTTGGGGCTGGGCTTGGACGCGGCGGGCATCGGCTTTACGAAGGTTCCTCCGTCGGTTTGAGGGATGTAGTCTGAGCCGCAGGCCTGCGCCACGACCGCACGTAGAGTCTCAGAAAATCCGGAGCCGTTAGCGTTGGACGCCTACCGAAGACATCGTAATGAATAGTCCGTATCTTTTCAAGAATAGTTGTGCCGCCGAGCCAGGTGAGCCGCAACTGGCGGCGCAATTCGCGCCCCACGCGCTCGGGCAGGGGCCGCCCACGCTCAAAGAGCGCCGAGGTCCGGTCTGCTTCGAAAGCCATAAGCCGCCGCCAGCGGTCTTCGTCCAACGGTCGGCCAGCGGCGAGGAAACCCTTCAGGTCTTCAACCGACAGGCCGAATTGAGCGAGATCTTCGATCGGCAGATAAATCCTGTCCCGGGCCAAGTCCACCGCTACATCCTGCCAGAAGTTGGCGAGCTGCAAGGCAGTGCAAAGGAAGTCCGAGAGCTCAAAGAGCGCCGGGTCGCGGTAATCGAACAACTCGAGCACCAGCCTTCCCACAGGGTTCGCCGACCGGCTGGAGTATGAAAGCAGGGAATCGAAGTTCGGGTGCCGGTTCATGCGGACATCCTGTTCGAAAGCTTGGAGTAGATTGTCCAGGTTCTGGAAACGCAGCTTGTACCGGCGGACCGAATCCCCTAAAGCGAGAAAAACCGGGTGCTTAATCTTTTCTGGAGGTTCGGCGAAGCACTCTTCGAGCTGCGCGCGCCACGCGGCTATAGCCGTCAGGCGCTCCTCGGGCCTGAGAGGCCGTTCAACGCCGGGTTCATCCGCAAAATCGTCTGCCGCTCGCGCAAACGCATAGATCGCGGCGAGCGCATCGCGTTTGTCCCGAGGCACGAGGATCGAGGCGGTGGGAAAGTTCTCGTAATGCCGGCGGCTAATGGCGTGGCATTCCGCATACGCTTCCAAAAGCCGTTGTTGCTGGGTTTTCATTCAGCCGCCCGCTGATGGCAATGAACGAGCATCAGATTCCGAAGTAAGCCCAAGGATCACGGTGGTCTTTTGCCCTGAATTTCACTCGCGAAGTTTTGGGATGCCGTAGAAACAGCATTTTCATTATAAGTCTCCCGCATCCAGCGGGAAACTGACGGTAATCAAACCATCATCCCGGTGTTTATCAGCCGTGTTAAACTGAAATGACAATGCGGGAAATCTTTTTAGAGAGACTCGAAAAGCGGATCGTGCTGGCGGATGGAGCCATGGGCACGATGCTCTATTCGAAGGGCGTCTCGTTCAGCCGCTGTCTGGATGAGCTAAACCTCAGCCAGCCCCAGCTCGTAAAAGACGTTCACCTTGGTTACGTGAAGGCCGGCTCGGAGGTGATTGAGACGAACACCTTCGGAGCCAACCGGACGAGGCTAGAAAAGTACGGCTTGGCGCAAAAGGTCCGCGAGATCAACTTGGCCGGGGTGCGCCTGGCGCGCGAAATCGCTGGCGACAGCCTTTACGTTGCCGGGGCGGTGGGTCCGCTCGGGCTGCGCATGGAGCCGCTCGGCCCGACATCGCTCGAAGAAGGCCGCGAGATTTTCCGGGAACAGATTGCAGCGCTGGCGGAAGGCGGAGCGGACCTGATTGTGCTCGAAACTATGGTTGACGTGAATGAGGCTCGCCAGGCGCTTCTGGCCGCCCGCGAGGTGTGCGGGCTTCCGGTCGTCGTGCAGATGACCGTCCAGGAGGACGGCAATACGCCCACGGGAACCGCTCCGGAGGATTTCACGCGGCGGCTGGACGAATGGGGTGCGGATGTAATCGGTCTGAACTGCAGCGTGGGACCGGCCGGAATGTCGGACGCGCTCGAGCGCATGGCGAAGGTCACTGCCCGCAAACTTTCTGCTCAGCCGAACGCGGGTCTGCCCAGGGAAGTGGGCGGCCGAAGCATTTACCTATGCTCTCCGGACTACATGGCCGAGTATGCGCAGCGGTTCGTTGACCTCGGCGTGCGTCTGGTGGGCGGTTGTTGCGGGACAACGCCGGAGCACATTCGCGCCATCAAGAAAGCAGTGCGTGTGGCGG
>Ga0307373_10010745_pt1 | contig 13410 bp, 14 predicted proteins | sample OX2MG_FD_202534 | JGI IMG/M metagenome (GOLD analysis project Ga0307373, IMG submission 202534) | Soil microbial communities from Risofladan, Vaasa, Finland - OX-2 | ecosystem: Environmental > Terrestrial > Soil > Coastal area > Acid sulfate soil | place: Finland: Risofladan, Vaasa | collected... | reverse complement strand
CAGCCAGAGCGGCGCCCAGGGCCCAGGAGAACTGGGCGATGCGATTGGGCCGGGCCCCGGCCATGGCCGCCAGTCCGGGGTTGTCCACCACCGCTCGCATGGCTACCCCGGTACGGGAGACGGAGAAGAAGAAGCGCAATCCGATCGCCACCGCTACCGCTACGGCCACCACCACTATGGAGTGGTAGTCCACGAAGACCGAAGCCAGCTTGAGGCTGTGGCCGCTGAAGAAGCGGGGCAGCGTGCGGGTGGCCGACGCCGCCGGGCTCCAGGCCAGGTTGGCCAGCCCGAGGAGAAATATCAGCAGGCCGACCGTGACCACCACCTGCAGCTCGACCGGTTTGCCCTGCAGTGGTCTCATCAGGAGGCGCTCCAGGAGAGCGCCGAAAACCGGTGCTCCGACCAGAATGACCAGGATCAGGGCCAGGAGCACGGGCATGTGCCACTCGATGGTGAGCTGCCAGTAGGCGAAGGCGGCCACCATGCTCACCGCGCCATGACCGAAGTTGAGGATCCCGGTGGTCATGTAGGTGACCACCAGCCCCGATGCGGTCAAGGCGTAGATGCAGCCGGTGACCAGGCCGATGATGGTGTAGGTCAGGAATTCGGACAAGGGCTCAGCTGGCCATGGTGCCGTCGCACCGGTAGGACGAAGTGGACGTGTCCACCCGCTCGAACTGGCCATTGTGGATCTGCCACAGGACATAGCAGTTGGTGGGCTGGCGATCACCGGGATCGGCCTGGCCGATCATCCCGTTGTCGCTGAACTGTTTGACACCGTGCAGTGCAGCCAGCAAGGAAGTCCGGGTGGCCCGGGGTCCGGCCGCCTTCAGGGCCTTGACGAACAGGGCGGCCTCGGCCCAGCCGTACATGCCCTCCAGATCGAGAGCCTGGCTGGGGGCGGTGCGCTGCATCCACTGTTGGAAAAGGGCGACCTCTGGGATGGCGGAGGCGTCCGAGGCGTTAAAGAAAAGGGAGAAGAGTTGCGCCCCCAAGATGCCCTCGGCCGCCTGTTGGCCACCCACCAGCTGGACGAAGTTCGAGGCGTAGGCGACCGGGGCGATAATCACCGGGTTCCAGTTCTGTTGACGGATCTCCGAGATGAGGATGGCCGCGTTTTCGGCGTTGGTGGCCGCAAGGAAGACGATCTTCACCCCATCGCTCTGCATCCGGATGACGTCGGTCTGGAAATTGGTCTCGGTGGCGTCGGCGGCCCGGGTGTAGATGAACTTCCAGCCCACCGATTGAGCCGAGTTCTGAAAGCCCTGTTCCTGGGCCACGGCACTGGGGATGTTCGGATAGACGGTGCCGACGTGCTGGACATCACCGCCGAGCTTGGTGTTGTAGTACTTGAAGTAGCCATTGGTGTATTCACCGGGCTGGATGGGATCGACGCTGAAGTTGTTGGGCAGGGCCAGGGCCGGAGCCGAGAGCATGTACTGCACCGATGGGACCGAAGTGTGTTGGGAGAGAACCTGGGCGGCGCAGTTGTCGTAGAGGGCGAATCCCCCCACGAAGGCGAAGACCTTGTTGACCTCGCTGTTGTACGCATTCTGGGTCTGGTTACAGTCGGTCTCGGAGTCAACCGGCTGAAGATCGAGTTGGCGCCCGTAGACCCCACCTTGGGAGTTGACATAGTTGAGATAGGCCCGGGTGCCGACCACCGCGCCCTGGAAGAGGCCGGGCACCGGTCCGGACAGGTCCGAGACGTTGGCGATCTGGATGGCATTGGCCGTGACGCCCACGTCGGTCGCCCCTCCGTTGCCCCCCGGCGGTGCGGAGCTGCCCACCGCCGGGCCCGAAGCTGTAGCTCCCGAGCTGCCCGTCGCACCGGTAGCGGAGCCCGCGCCGGAGGCGGAGGCCTGGAAAGGCGCGGAAGCCGTCGATGCTCCCCCTCCCGTCCCGGGCGAAGCCGCCCCCGAGGCCCCGGCCCCGGCGGATGCACTCGGCTGGCCGGAGGCGGTGCCGGCCCCGGCATTCAGGACCGCCGCCGCCGCCTGCTTCCGCAGCGCCGGGCTGACCCGGGCCCCGCAGGAAGCGCTGACCACACAGATGACGAGCAGAAGCGGCGTGAGCCGTCGTCCCTTCTTCGACCCTGACAAACTCACTGGCTTATCTCCCCGATGTCGCCGGAGCGACTTCCGCCAGAAGCTAGCCCCGATGTGCAGGACTTCCACCTCAGGCTGGTCTTCCGGCCGGCCCACGGCCGGGCGCACGGCCGGTTCCGTTCCGCTCACCGGGAGGGGCGCGCCGGCACCGGCCGGTTCCTGGTCACCGGGCCTGGTTAGGGTGGCGAAAATGGAGTCGCCGGTGGCCCCCGTGTGGTCCGAGGAGGCCGGCCGACCCGATTCCGCGGCCGACGTGGTGGTGGTGGGTTCGGGTTGCGCCGGGCTGTCGGCGGCCATCGAGGCGGCCCGGGCGGGCCTCGAGGTGCTGGTGCTGGAGCGGGCCGGCATAGCGGGCGGGGCCTCGGCCATGTCAGGGGGTTGCGTCTATCTGGGCGGGGGCACGCCTATCCAGCAGGCGTGCGGATTCGAGGACACCGCTGAGGACATGTACGCCTTCGTCATGGCCGCCACCGGCCCGGGGGCCGACGCCGCCAAGGTCGACCTCTACTGCCGCCACTCGGTCGAACACTTCCACTGGCTCACCGAGTGCGGGGTGCCGTTCAGGGCCAGCCTGTACACGGGGACCTTCCCTGAGCCGCTCACCGATGACGGTCTCATGTTCACCGGCGGGGAGAATGGCTTCCCCTTCAACCAGATGGCCCGCCCGGCGCCCCGGGGCCATGTTCCCATCGCCCACAACAAGCGCCCCATGGGCCACACCAGCGGCGTGGTGCTGATGCGCCACCTGACCGCCGCCGCCGAGGCTGCCGGGGTCGAGACGGTGACCGACGCCGCCGTCCAGCGCCTGGTCCGGCACCGGGACGGCGCCGTCAGCGGGGTCGTGGTGCGCCAGGACGGCGCCGAGCGTCACGTCCTATCCCGCCGGGGGGTCGTCCTGGCCGGCGGGGGCTTCATCTACAACGAGGAGATGCTCGCCCACCACGCTCCCCACCTCCTGGGCAAGGCCAAGCTGGGAACGGACGGGGACGACGGCCGCTGCATCCGGATGGCCCAGGCCCTTGGGGCCGAGACTCTCCACATGGAGGCGGCCGAGGCCGCCTTCGGCCTGCCGGAGCTCTACCTGGAGGGGCTGCTGGTCAACGGCCTGGGCCAGCGCTTCATCAACGAGGACACATACTTCGGCCGCATCGGCCAGGCCGTTCTGTTCCGGCAGTCCGGGAAGGCCTTCGCCATCATCGACGACGCCATCAACGAGGCGCTGTCCGACATCGGGCGGTTCTATCCGGCCGGATGGGTGGCCGCTGATGCCGCCGAGCTGGGCCGGGAGCTCGGAATGGCGCCAGGCGTCCTGGAAGAGACCCTGACCACCTACAACCGCCACGCCGGCCACGGGGAGGATCCCCTGTTTCACAAGGCAGAGCGCTGGCTGCGTCCGCTAGAGCCGCCCCTCGGAGCCATCGAGCTGGGCGACGCTGCCTTCGTCTCCTTCACCCTGGGGGGCCTGCACACCGATGTGGACGCCAGGGTCATAGACGTGGACGGCCATCCCATCCCCGGTCTTCATGCCGCCGGGCGCACCACCTCGGGCATACCGGGGTGGGGCTACTGCAGCGGTATGTCCCTCGGTGACGGCACCTTCTTCGGGCGGCGGGCCGGGCGGGCCCTGGCGGCGGGGGCGGGGGAGTAGTTCACTGCGGGAATGAGCAACGCCCAGGGGCCCATGGGCCACGGAGTCAACCAACGCAACCTGATCCGGATGAGAGCGGAGGAGATCGAAGAGTTCCTGGCCGGGCGCCGGGTGGCGTCGCTCTGTTCCATCAACCACGACGGCACCATCCACGCCGTGGCCATGTGGTACGGGTTCATGGAGGGGGCGATGGCCTTCGAGACCAAGGCCAAGTCACAGAAGGTCCAGAACCTGCGCCGTAACCCGACCATCACCTGCATGGTCGAGGACGGCACCACCTACGACCAGCTCCGGGGGGTGGAACTGGTAGGCCGGGCCGAGATAGTCGATGACCCCGAAAGGCTCTGGGCCCTGGGAGTGAGTGTGTGGGAGCGTTACAACGGTCCCTACACCGAGGAGGTCAAGCCGCTGGTGGAGGTCATGCTGCACAAGCGGGTAGGGGTCCGGGTCATCGTTGACCGGGTGGTGTCCTGGGACCACCGGAAGCTCAACCCCACCGGGCTCTGAGACCGGGAGCCAGCTCGAATCAGCGGACCCGGGCGATGACCTCGTCCCCGTAGCGGTGGAGGGCGTCGATCTTCTCCTGCAGCGACTCGGTGTCGGCATCGGGGCCATAGGGATCGAAGCTGGTGAAGCCTCCCATGGTGTGGGTCACGCCCAGGTCCTCCAGCTTGGCGATGCCCTCGGCTCGGAAGGAGTCAGGAGTGGTGGCGTAGACGAAGAAGTCCCCGGTGCGGCCCTGCTCCCGGCGGATGTGGTGCAGGCGCCCGATCACCCCGGCCAACTCTTCGTCGGGGAGAAAAGTGGCCGACATCCACCCGTCCGCCAGCCGTCCGCTGCGTTCGATGTTGATCTCTGAGTGGCCGCCTATGAGTATGGGTACCTGGGCCTTTGGCACCGGGTTGAGCTTGATGGCGGGGAACTCGTAGAACTCCCCCAGGAACCCGAAGTAGTCCCCGCTGGTCAGGCCCCGCACGATGGCTATGCACTCCTCGAAGCGCCGCCCCCGGCCGGCCCAGGGCAGGCCGGTGACCTCGTAGTCGTCGGGCCAGGGGCTGGTGCCGACCCCCAGCTGTATGCGTCCGCCAGTCAGCACGGCCAGGGAGGTGACCTGCTTGGCCAGCAGAACCGGGTGGCGGATCGGCATCTTGAGCACGAAGGGGCAGAAGGAGATGCGCTCGGTGGCCCCGCCCATGGCGGCCATGGCCACGATGGTCTCTATGAAGGGCTTGTTCTCCAGGAACTCCCGGCTGCCGTCCCGGTTGTAGGGATACTTCGAGCTCGACTCACGCGGGTAGCAGATGCTGTCGGCCAGGGTGACGACGTCGAAGCCGGACTCCTCGGCTGCCCGGGCCAGAGGCAGGTAGTAATCGGGCTCCACCATGGCGATGCTGGCGACGAACTTCACAGGGCCGGCTCCATCGACTCCCAGCCCTCGAAGCCGGACGGGTCGTGGCGGCCCAGGCAACCGTGTTCGAAGATGCCCATCCCCTCCTGGTCCCCGACCCGGACCTTGGCCACGTTGTCGATGAGCGAAAAGGACGAGCGGGCGGCTACCTCGGGAACGGGCAATTCGTCCTCCTGCCGGGGGGCCAAGGCGATGAGGGGCGCGGCCGGCGTTGAGCATTCTGGCGCGCCGGCGCCGGCCTCGCTGTAACCGGTTCTAGTATCGGGCCTCCATCGTCCCGGGGGAGCGACGCGCCGTGAAGACCGAAGCCGCCATTCTTTGGCCCGAAGCCACCGAGTGGAGTGTCGAGGAGATCGATCTCGACCCGCCCAGGACGGCCGATGAGGTGCTGGTGCGCTATGCCGCTTCGGGCATGTGCCACTCCGAGGAGCACGCCGTCACCGGGGACCTACCGGTGGAGCGGCCTCTGATCGGGGGTCATGAAGGAGCCGGGGTTGTCGAGGCGGTCGGTCCCGGCTGCACTGCCCTGGAGCCGGGGACCATGTGGTCATGGGCTTCATCCCCGCCTGTGGTCACTGCCCGTCCGGCGCCACCGGGCACTCGAACCCCTGTGACGTGGACGCCACCTCGCTCGGGCTACCAGGACATGAGGGATGCCAAGAACGTCCGGGGCGTCATCATCTACGGACAGGACTGACCCCCTTGTCCGCCGAGCCGGCTGACCCGTCGCTGGCCCTGACCCTCCGCCAGCGCGAGCGGCGGGAGAGGATTCTGGAGGCGGCCATCGAGCTGGCCGCCGAGGGCGGCTACGAGGCGGTGCAGATGAGGGACGTGGCCGCCCGGGCCGGCGTCGCCCTTGGCACCCTGTACCGGTATTTCAGCTCCAAGGACCATCTGCTGGCGGCGGCCTGGGCCCACTGGGCCGCCCGGCTGGAGCCGCGCATCACCAGCCGGCCCTTGCGAGGAGCCACCATGGCCGACCGGGCCATCGACTTTCTCCAGCGGGCCACCCGGGCCTTCGAGCGGGAGCCGCTCCTGGCTGCCGCCGTACTGACCGCCGCCATGTCCACCGACTCGGCTGCCGCCGGGCCGCAGCAGGAGGCCTCCGGTCTGGTCGGACGCATGCTGCTGTCGGTGATGGAACCCCTCACCCCGACGGTGGCCGACGGCATCCGGGAGATCCTGAGCCACGTCTGGCATTCAGCCCTGCTGCGCTGGGTCAGCGGGCGGTCCACCATGGCGGCGGTCTATTCCACCCTCGAGCAGGCTTGCCACCTTCTCCTCGATCCCAGGGAGACCTCCGACGTCCGATCGAAGTAGAAAGGGGCCGGGCGGCGGGAGCCGCCGAAGACCATTGGAGGTTAAAGCATGCGGGTGAAGGTCGACTACGACGTCTGCGAGAGCAATGCCGTTTGCATGGGGCTCGTCCCCGAGGTGTTCGAGGTCCGCGACGATGACTTCTTGTACCTCGTGGATGAGAATCCCCCCGAGGAACTCCGCTCACGGTTGGAGGAGGCGGTCCGGGCCTGTCCCAAGGCGGCCATCTCCCTGGAGGACTGAATCCATCCATGTCGCGTATACGTCTGGGCAGGAAGCACTCCGGGCGGAGCTGCCGAGCTACTGCGCCGAGTTGATGAGCGAGGACGTGCAGCACCTCCTCCAGGGCCGCGGCGGGGAGTACGGCGGGGGCAGCCTGTACCGGGAGCTTGTTCACCAAATGGGAAAGGACGGTTGGCTCGGCAGCGATGTCCCCGAGGAGCCCCAGCTCAAGGCCAGGGGATACCCGACCCCTCTCGACCAACCCGGACTGGGCGACATCGTCCTGGAGGGCCCTGCTTCCGGGCCTCGGGGATGGCCCCTCCGATCATCGCCCCCGCCCCGCCCCCGGCCTCGGTGAGCACACCCGGGTCATAGCCGCCGATCTTCTCGGCCTCGGGCCGGACCGGATAGAAGAGGCTGATCGCCAGCGGAGTGCTCGAGATCGACCGGCCGGCAGCGTCCTAGCCCGGCCCGGAGCAGTTCGGCCAACGGCCGGGATGAGCGGGACCAGGACGGTTCCGGCCGCGTCCAGCACGCTTTCGGAGGCCAGGGAGATGCTGGGCGGGCATTCCAACAAGACCATGTCATAGTCGGCCGCCACCGGCGGACAGATGGGCCAGGTTGACCGCTGCCGAGGTCTTACCCACGCCGCCTTTGATTTTGTAGGCGGCGCAGACCCTCATACCCGGGCGGCCTCCAGCATGGAGCGCAGGCGGCGGCGATTGACCGGATCATCGAAGCGGGAGAACACGGTGGCAAAGCGGGCCCGGGCGTCGGCCTGGCGTCGGTCCAACTCGGCGGCCAGAGCCCCCATGGCCAGAATGGTCTCGGCCGGGATGGTCCCCGCCGCCATCAGCTCCTCGGCAAAGTGGCCCAGGCCCTCGGACTGGACCTGGCCATCCTGGTACTGGCCCAGGCAGTCCTGGAGCTTCTTGAGCTCTCCGACCGCCTCCTTGTGTGTGTCGCGCTGGTGGAGGGAGGCGAAGATCTCGAGCAGATAGCGCAGTTCCTTGCCGCGTTTGCGCAGGGTGTGCAGGTCCTCCGGCGGTGATCCGGCCCCGATGGCGCGGCCCTGGCGGCTCACCCGTCGGAGGGCATTGGCGGTGCGCTTGGCGGCCAGTGGTCCGACGGGGATCCGCGCCGCTGGTCCCTCCGCCGGCGTGGCTCCCACCGCTCGCCAGACCGCCCGGATGGTCTTGGTCCGACGCGAGCGCAGCCCCCTGGCCAACGCGACCTGGGCGGCGGCCCGGCGCTCGGCCAGGATGAGGCGGAAGGGCTCCAGATTGGCGTGGGCGGCCGGGCCCTCCTCCCCCGACAGGTCGGCCAGGTACACGTCCAGGTCTCGGGTCGGGGTGGTCAGATCGCCCAGCCACTTGAGCTCGGCGGCCAGATGGGACCGGGTGTCCTCGTCCAGTACATTCCCGACCAGCTTGAGCACGGAACGGGACCGCCGCACCGCCACGCGCAGGTCGTGGAGGAACTCGGTGTCGAGGTCGCGGATGGTGCCGTCCAGGTTGGCCTCGAAGATGTCGAGCAGGCGCACCAATACGGTCCGGACGGCGGCCCCGGACGGAAGGTCGGGATGCAGTTGGAGGTCCAGGGTCGGGACCGGCGGCGGCCCGACCGCGCCTAGCACCTCATCGGCAGGGCCCCCGGAGCAGGCTCGGAGGCCTCCGTCGGCGCCGAGGAGCGAGGCGACCTGCTCGGCGTCTTGTTCATAGCCCCGCAGCGGGCGCACGGTCACCGCCATCGGCAGGGCCTGGCGGCGCGGGCGGGCGGTGCGGCGGGTCTCCACGATCACCCTGGCCACCGTCTTCTGATCCCGATTGAGGACAGGGGTGAGCCTTTCCCTGCTCACCAACTCGGCCAGCGGGAGCAGGACCCGTTCCTCCAACAGGGCCGCCACCCGCTGGCGCAGGGGTCCAGGGGGCAGCAGCCCGGCCCAGGACGGGTCCTCCGGCGCCGCCTCGGACTCCGCCACCAGGACCGCTCCCTCGGTCAGGACCAGCCGGCTGCGGCCGGAAGCCGTCTCCTTGCAGAGGGTGAGCCCGCCCGAGCGGAGCCGGCCGTCGAAGCTGTCGTACCAGGTGCGCCTGACCTCCACCGCCGGACCGGACGGGCCCAAGCGGCACGGCTCCAGCAGGGCTCTGACCTGGGCCGGATCGGCCGGGCCGTCGAATACGAAGCGGTGGTCGACACTCGGCAAATGGACCTCCGTTTGGGCACCGACCGGCTGGCGACTCTACCGGCGGGGCGTGTCCGGGCCGGCATTCCCACTGGACGGCACGGTGGCGGGCGGCCATACGCCATCGGAGCCTAAGTTGACCCCCACCGACCGGGCCGGGCCACCGACCGGGCCGGGACCGACTGCGACGGGTGGAGCGAAGCGATGAGCGAAGAGGCTTTCGACCAGGAGGTCGATGTCCTGGTGGTCGGCTCCGGGATGGGTGGCATGACCGCGGCGCTGGTGGCCGCCGGCCACGGGCTGGATGCTCTGGTGGTGGAGAAGACGGCCAAGTACGGGGGATCGAGCGCCCTCTCCGGCGGCGGGGTCTGGGTGCCGAACAATCCCGTTCTCGTCCGCGCCGGCCTGGCCGACAGCCTCGATCGGGCCCGGACCTACATGCACTCCGTAGTAGGTGACCGGATCCCCGCCGCCCGGGTGGAGGCCTTCCTGACCCGGGGGCCGGAGGCCATCGACTGGCTGGAGCGCAATACCAAAGACGTCCGCTTCCGCTGGGTCAAGGGTTATGCCGACTACCACCCCGAGGCCCCCGGGGGCGAGCCGCTGGGCCGTACCTTGGAGCCGGTGCCGGTGGACCTGCGCCGGCTGGGCCCGGACGAGGAGACCCTCAACACCAACCCGCTGATGAAGGGCCCGGCCGGGCTCTGGACGACCCAGTCGGACTACCGCTATCTGACCCAGGCCCTTACGACCTGGAAGGGCCGGCGCACGGTCCTCAAGGTCGCCATCCGGACCTGGTGGACCAAGATGACCGGCCGGCACATGACGGCCCTGGGGGCGGCCGGCGTGGCCCGGTTCCGGCTGGCCCTAAAGGACGCCGGGGTACCGCTCTGGCTGGACAGCCCGCTCAAGTCGCTGATCGTTGAAGGTGACGCCGTGGTCGGAGCCTGTGTCGATCACGGCGGGGTCGAGATCCGGATACGGGCCCGGCGCGGGGTCGTGCTGGCCGCCGGCGGCTTCGAGCGCAACGCCGAGATGCGCCAGCGCTACCAGCAGGCTCCCATCAACGCCACCTGGACCTCGGGGGCGGAGGGCAACACGGGCGACGCCATCGTGGCCGGCCAGGACGTGGGGGCGGCGGTGGACCTGATGGACGACGCCTGGTGGTTCCCATCGGTGGAGGCTTCCGGGGCCGGCCTCATGATCCTGGCCGAGCGTTCCCTGCCGGGCTGCATCATCGTCAACGGGCAGGGCGAGCGCTACGTCAATGAGGCCACCGCCTACGTCAACTTTGTCCACCGGATGTACGAGCTGGACGAGCCCGGCGTGCCCACCATCCCCTCCTACCTCATCCTCGACCAGCGCTACCGGGACCGCTACCCCTTCGTGGCCGTGCCGCCCCGCCGCCCGCTGCCCCGCTACTTCGATAAGTACGGCATCGTGACCCGGGCCGACTCCCTGGAGGAACTGGCAAGCAAGCTCAACCTTCCCCCCGACAAGCTCGCCGCGACTGTGGCCCGCTTCAACGTCATGGCCAACGCCGGCCGGGACGAGGACTTCAACAAGGGCGAAAGCGCCTATGACCGCTACTACGGGGACCCCGGTAACCGGCCCAACCCGTGCCTGGCCCCATTGACCAAGCCGCCCTTCTATGCCTTCCGCATCGTGCCGGGGGACCTGGGCACCAAGGGCGGGCTGGTCACCGACGCCGATGCCCGGGTGCTGCGCGCCGACGGCAGCGCCATCCGGGGCCTCTACGCCACCGGCAACACCTCGGCCTCGGTCATGGGCAACGACTACGCCGGCGCCGGTGCCACTATCGGCCCGGCCATCGTCTTCGGCTACGTGGCCGCCTGCCGGCTGGCCGCCGAGACCCCGGTGACGGTATGAGCCTGCTGCGCGTCGACCGGCACCCCGACGGGGTGGCCGAGGTGGTCATGGATAATCCTCCGGTCAATGCCCTGCCCGTGGCCGGCTGGTTCGAGCTGGCCGGTGTCGTGCGCGGCCTGGGCGATGATCCCGAGGTGCGCTGCGTCATCCTGCGGGCCGAGGGTCGGGGCTTCAACGCCGGGGTGGACATCAAGGAGATGCAGGCCACCGAGGGATTCGAGGCACTGGTGGGGGCCAACCGAGGCTGCTTTGCCGCCTTTGCCGCCGTGTACGAATGCGCCGTTCCGGTGATCGCCGCCGTGCACGGTTACTGCCTCGGCGGGGGGATCGGTCTGGTGGGCAACGCCGATGTGATCATCGCCTCGGAAGATGCCACTTTCGGCCTGCCCGAGGTAGACCGGGGGGCCCTGGGGGCGGCCACCCATCTGGCCCGCCTGGTTCCCCAGCACAAGATGCGGGCGATGGTCTACACCTCCGCCACCGCTACCGCCGCCGAACTGCACTCCTATGGATCCGTCCTGGCGGTGGTGCCCAAGGCCGAGCTGGTGGCCACCGCCATGGACGTGGCAGGACGCATCGCCGCCAAGCGTCCCGGCGTCATCCGGGCAGCCAAGGAATCTCTCAACGGGATCGATCCCATCGACGTCCGACGCTCCTACCGATTCGAACAGGGATTCACCTTCGAGCTCAACCTGCTCGGACACGGGGATGAAGCCCGGGACGCGTTCATCGGTGGCGAGGGTTCTGGCGGGGAGACCGGGCCCACTTGAGCGACAAGCGCCTCACCGAAAAGGAGGTGGTGGCCGAGCTGCACAGCGGGATGACCATCGGCATCGGAGGCTGGGGGAGCCGGCGCAAGCCCATGTCGCTGATCCGGGCCATCGCCCGCTCCGGGCTGACGGATCTGACTCTGGTCAGCTATGGCGGGCCGGATGTCGGCGTGCTGTGCGCCACCGGGCAGGTCAAGCGGGTGGTCTATGCCTTCGTGTCCCTGGACACCATCGCCCTGGACCCGCACTTCCGCTCCGCCCGCCAGGCCGGTGCGGTGGAGGACGAACCCTGGGACGAGGGCCTGTTCCTGCTCGGACTGCAGGCGGCCGCCTGGCGGGTTCCTTTCCTGCCCAGCCGGGTGGGCCTGGGCTCGGATCTGCTGCGTCTCAATCCGAGGTTGGCGATGGTCCGCTCTCCCTTTGCCGACGGGGAGGAGCTGGTGGCTGCTCCGGCCCTGGAGTTGGACGCGGCCCTGTGCCACCTGGACCGGGCCGATTCTCTCGGCAACGCCTGTTTCCTCGGTCCCGACCTGTACTTCGATGACCTGTTCCTGCGGGCTGCGGGCCGGCGTTACATCTCCACCGAGAAGGTGGTGCCCACCGCCGGCCTGCTCGAGGAAGCCGGGACCGAACAGCGCCTGCGCATCCACCGGGGCCTGGTCGATGGCGTGGTCGAGCGGCCGGGCGGGGCGCATTTCACCGACTGCCGGCCCGACTACGAGCGGGACGAGGCCTTCCAGAAGGACTACGCCGCCGCCGCTTCCTCGGCCGAGGCCTGGGCTTCCTTCCGGGCCGGCTGGATCGACCTGTCCGAAGACGAGTATCAGGCCCGGGTGGCGGCCCGATGACGGCCACCCGGGCCGAGGTGTGCGTCACGGCCATAGCCGAGTGCTTCCGGGGCGACGGGGAGATCCTGGCCAATCCCATCGGAACCATTCCCATGATCGGCGGCCGCCTGGCCCGGGCCTCCTTCGAGCCCGACCTGCTCATGACCGACGGGGAGGCCTGCCTCATCTCCGATCACGCTGCCTTCGCCTGGCCGGACGGCAAGGTCATCGAGGCCTACAACCCGTACCGGGCGATGTTCGACCTGGTCTGGTCCGGCCGACGCCACGTCATCATGGGAGCCAGCCAGATCGACCGCTTCGGCAATCAGAACTTTGCCGCCATCGGCTCGGACTACAGCCGGCCCAAGGCCCAGCTGCTCGGCTTCCGGGGGGCGCCGGGCAACACCGTCAACGACGCCACCAGCTACTGGGTGCCCAACCACAGCCCCCGGGTCTTCGTGGAGTCGGTGGACGTGGTCACCGGGGTGGGCTGGGATCGGGCCGACGCCGCCGGACCCGCCGCCACCCGGTACCTGGACCTGCGCCGGGTGGTCACCAACCTGGCCGTGTTGGACTGGGAGACGCCCGGGCACCGGATGCGGCTGCGGTCGCTGCACCCGGGGGTCAGCGCCGAGGAGGTCCAGAACGCCACCGGCTTCGAGCTGGTGATTCCCGACCAGGTCCCGGACAGCCGGCTGCCGACGGATGAGGAGCTGGACCTGATCCGCCGGGTGATCGATCCCACCGCGCTGAGGGAGAGGGAGGTCCCGGCCTGAGCGGGCTGGATGCCGGCCTCAGCGGGCTGGGTCCCGAGCGAGCTCCGGCCTGATCGGGCGGGTCATATTCCGTTGAGCGGGACCTCGGTGGGCCGGGGTCGGCGGCCCCGGCGTAGCGTGGGTGGTGGCGCTCCAGCGCCCTCGGAAGGAGCCTGCCCGATGGCCGACACCTGGGACACGATCGATCGCTACGTCATCATCTCGTCGGACACCCATGCCGGGGCCGAGCTTCACCAGTACAAGGACTACCTGGACCAGC
>Ga0307373_10010744_pt1 | contig 13411 bp, 15 predicted proteins | sample OX2MG_FD_202534 | JGI IMG/M metagenome (GOLD analysis project Ga0307373, IMG submission 202534) | Soil microbial communities from Risofladan, Vaasa, Finland - OX-2 | ecosystem: Environmental > Terrestrial > Soil > Coastal area > Acid sulfate soil | place: Finland: Risofladan, Vaasa | collected... | reverse complement strand
CAACCGGGGCGCGATCGCCGCGGTGGGGCGGGCAGACATGGCCGCATCCCGTTCGCCTACCAAGCGGGCCGCGTCTGCAGTGGAGTTGGTGGCCAGAAGTTCCGCCGACGGGAGCTTTCCCGTCAGGAACCCACGGCACTGGGCGGTGGCCATCGGAATCGACGCCACTCGCTCGACATCAGCCAACGCGAGGCCCGGGGGGGCCATCAGGTGCAAGTGGATGTCGAGGACCACTTCGCGTTGGATCCTCAGGTCGAAGTCGAAGACGAGGCTGTCGATGATGTCTCGAACAGTGCCCTCGATGGCATTTTCCAAGGGCACGAAACCGAGGTCGACATGACCGTGCTGCACAGAGTCGAGTACCTCCACCAGCGAACCGAAGGGGATGACCTCGGCTGATCCATAGTCCGACTCACCCAGGAGCGCTTCCTCGGTGAACGTGCCCTCCGGGCCGAGGAACCCGATTCGCAGCGGAGTCCCGGTTGTCGGGTCTGAGGATGCGTTGGAGGCCATACCCAGGCAGGATAGTGAACATCATGGATGAACCCAGACTGCAACGCCTGCTTGCCGATGTGCGCTCGGGGGCCTGCTCCCCCGACGAAGCAGTGCACTATCTCCGTCGGTTGCCCTTTGCCGATCTCGGGTTTGCCAAGGTCGACCACCATCGGATGCTCCGTCAGGGGTTACCCGAGGCGGTCTATGGGCAGGGCAAGACGGCGGAGCAGTGCGCCGCGATCGTGGGCGAGTTGCTCGAGGAGGGAACCGGTGGAACCGGGCTTACCGGCGCCCCGGTCATCCTGACCCGCGCCGACGCTTCGCAGGTCGCGCTGGTGATGGCCGAGCATTCCGGAGGCGTCGTGACGGTCACCGGCGCGGCCACCGGAGCGGATCAAGTTCGCGGTGACCTGTCGGCGGTGGTCTGGCGCCCGGCTCCACCCCGCTCGACGCGCACCCTGGTGGTCACGGCAGGAACGTCGGATCTTCCCGTGGCCCGAGAGTGCGAGGCCACTCTCACCGCGCTCGGTCTTCGCCCGATGGTGTTGGTCGATTGCGGCGTAGCCGGTGTGCATCGGCTCTTGGCCTCGACCGACGAGCTGGCCGACGCCGACGCTGTGGTGGTGGTGGCGGGAATGGAGGGGGCGTTGGCCAGTCTGATCGGTGGGATCACCTCCGCACCCGTGGTGGCGGTACCCACCAGCACGGGGTACGGGGCCGCCCTCGAGGGCGTGACCGCATTGCTGGGTATGCACGCGTCGTGCGCCGCCGGAGTGACGGTGGTGGGGATCGACAACGGGTTCGGTGCGGCGTGCGCCGTCGCCCGGATACTGCCATGACCGGTTCGGGTGCTTCGTCGGCCTCGCGCACGATCGCCTGGTTCCACTGCTTCGCCGGCATCGCCGGCGACATGGCACTCGGAAGCCTGCTGGATGCGGGAGCCGAGTTCGACGAGGTGCTGAGTCTGCTCGAGAGGCTTCCCCTCAGCGGCTGGTCCCTCGAGGTGGAACCAGTATTGCGGGGAGGGGTGGCCGCCACCCGGGCCGTAGTCGCGGTGCGCGACACCGTGGTGATCCGCACCCACGCCCACATCGTCGGGATGGTGGAGGAGGCGCGGCTGCCCGAACGGGTCACCCGTCGGGCCTTGGCCACGTTCGCCGCCCTGGCCGAGGTGGAGTCCAGGCTGCACCGCCGCCCGGTGGACCAGGTCCACTTCCACGAGGTGGGAGGACACGACACCATCATCGACATCGTGGGTACCGCCTCCGCGTTGGAGGTCCTGGGTATCGATGAGGTACGAGCCAGTCCGGTGGCGACCGGCCTCGGCATGGTCAGGTCGGCCCACGGCATGTTGCCCAACCCCGCGCCGGCGGTGGTGGCCCTGCTCGAAGGGGTGCCGACCTGGGGACGGAATGTCCCGGTCGAGTTGACGACCCCGACCGGCGCCGCCCTGCTCGCCGCCCTGGCCTCGGGTTACGGGCCCATGCCCCCGATGCGTGTGACGGGACAGGGATTCGGTGCGGGTACCAACGAGCTCGAGGAGCTGCCCAACTGCACGCAGGTGGTCACTGGCGTCAGCGTCGATCGTACGACCGGTTCGGCATCGCCCCCCACGCCCTCGACTGGTGCCTCTGACCACGATGCCTCGGGCGTCATCGTTGGAATGGTCGCAAGCGGCGACGCGGATGCCGATGCCGGCCAGCCTGTATCGCTGCTCGAGGCGAACGTGGACGATGCCACCGGAGAACAGCTGGCCCACGCCATCGGTGCCCTGCTGGAGGCGGGTGCTCACGACGCATGGCTCACAACGGTGGTGATGAAGAAGGGTCGGCCCGGGACCGTGGTCCACGTTCTGGCCGACCCGTCGATGACCGCCTCACTTCGGGGCGTGCTTCGGGATACGACCGGCTCCCTGGGTGTCAGGCTCACCACGGGCGAACGTTGGCCGGCGGCCCGATCGCTCGAGTCGGTGCGACTCGATGGTCAGATGATCAGGGTCAAGGTCAGCGCCGGACGGATCAAGGCCGAGTACGAGGACGTGGCCCGGGCTTCGCGACGCACCGGCCAGTCCCTCCGGGAGGTCGCATTTCGCGCCGAATCCCTCTGGAGAGCAGAGCACGGAGCGATCGCCGCGGTGCGGTCAGAACCGGATGACGGTGGGAGGTAGCGATTCGGCCTGAGGCTGGAACCTACCCCGAGCGTTTGAGCGCTACCGAACCTGTGGGCACCTCGTCCGGCGACTCCCACGCCCAACCCTCATCGATTCGTTCGAGTCGGTGACGCTGGTGGGTCTTCAGGTAGTGGTGCCAGTGGCAGAGCCGAACCAGGTTGGCCAGACTCGTCTCACCGCCCTGGCTGAATGGATCGACGTGGTCGATCTCGAGACCTTCACGGACGTCGCATCCCGGGACGGCGCACATCGGGTCTCGTTCGAGGAGCGCCCGCCTGACCGAGGACGGGATGGTCCGCCCGGCATGAGCCACTGCAGTGACGTCGACGCCGTCGGTGACCAGAACGCTGAGGATCGAATCGACCGCGAGGCGCCTGGCGACATCGACTGGTATCGGCCCGATCCCCGGGATCTCGCAGATCTCGCCTCCCTTGACGTGGCCACGTATCAATGCCTCGTGGTCGACCCGCACGTGCACCATGGAGGACGGTGCGGAGCGGGCTCCGGTGTCGCTTCCAGCGCCTGAGTCGGGATCTTCACAGGCCAAGCGAACCAGAGCGTCCGCAGCCAGAGCCTTCCTCGGCTCATCACATCCATTGCGCTTGGCCTCACTGACCAGTCGATCGGTCTGTGCCTTGACCGCTGCCACCAACCGAGCTCCTTCGTCGGGGGTCAACCGGGCGTCGAATCGGACGGCACCATCGCTGTCGCTCCAGTTGCGCAGATAGCGAGTCCGGCGAATGGATTCATAGTTGGCGTTCTGGTCCTGTCCTGTGGCCTTGACCCGTCGGCACCGGAGCTTGAGGACATTGAGGGGCTGATGCTCTGCTGCATCGACGAGGTCCTGTTCGGCCTCCGGCCTCAGGGTGGCCGCACCGGCGATCTCGCGTACCTGGGTCTCCGACAGACGACCCTTGCGCATCGCTTCGTCGGTGGCCGGGAGCGACCCCAGCTGCCTTGCTGCCTCCAAGGTGCCGATGGCAGGGCCCAAGCCGGATCCGGTCGCTTCGGCAATGTGGGCCGCTGCGGACCGGTGACCCTGTCGCCGCCAGACGTTGGAGGACTCCACTCGTCGGGCCGACAGAAGCTTTCCTCCCGACGCCAGTTTCTCGATTTCGGCGAAGACCTCGAGCAGACGGGCGGCGTCGGGCCCATCGAACCGCTCCGGCTCGAAATCAGCCAGCTCGACACGCAGGTCGTTGGCCAGGCGCTGCAGTGTCTTGAACTTCATGGTGTCATCGTTGCAGGAGGGTGTCTCAGTGACCCGGTGGAACCCATCGATCGGTGAGGTGCACTGCTGAATGGAGGCTCGAGCTCGTGCCGTCCATTGTGGTCGACCCCGGACTACCGTCTGCCCTGCGGAGAGGCCTGTCTTCGCTCCCTCGACACCTCACCATCGGAAAGGCACCTGCTCCATGTCTCGTCTGCACACCTGGTCACTGGTCATCCTGTCGGCGTCCGTCCTCGGATTGGCGGGATGTAGCAACTCCTCCTCGAGCGCCACGACCACCAGCCCATCCACCACCCCGGCGACCAGCACGACACCCTCGGGACCGGTGGCCACGATCCCGACTGCGGACCTGTCGCCGGCGGGCACGGCGGGCAAGCAGCCCACCGTCACCGTTCCTGCCGGCACCCCGCCCTCCCAACTCGAGAGCTCGGACCTGATCGCCGGCTCCGGCCCTGCGGCCAAGGCAGGGGACAGCGTGACCGTCCAGTACGTGCTGGCGACCTACTCCTCCGGCAAGGTGATCCAGGCCTCGTGGACCAGCCAGCCCTTCACCTTCACGCTCGATGCCAACCCGGAAATGGTCATCCCGGGCTGGGACAGGGGAGTCGTGGGGATGCAGGCCGGTGGACGCCGCGAGCTGATCATCCCACCCAGTTTGGGCTACGGAGCCAGCGTTCCGCCGGGGTCGAGTGGTATCGCTGCCAATGACACCCTGGTCTTCATGGTCGACCTTCTCAAGATCAACTGATCCGAGGTGTGATCCCACCGCCGGTGTGAAGTGCGGGGGACGCCGGTTCACGTCACTGCAGGAGCCGAAGCGTGGGGCAGGATGGTGCCCGTGCTCGAAGCAGGGTGGCGCCGCCGCCCCGACGTTCATCGCTCCCAGGTGAAGTCGAGGGATCGTTGACCTACGCCACTGCTCCCGCCAACTGGTATCCGGATCCCGAGGGCCTCGGTGGCCAGCGCTACTGGGACGGCACCGCGTGGACCGACTACCGGGTGCCCCCTACACCACTTCAATTGCCGCCGTATGGGATGTGGGGGCCTTCTCCCTGGAAGGGTGCCCAACTCGGACGACCGGCGTTTGGGCCGGGGGCGCTGGCCAACCCGGGCCGTCGGCTCGTTGCTCGACTGCTCGACTGGCTGGTCGCCCTGCCTGTATTCGTGCTCCTCCTTGCGATCACGCTTGTGGTTGCTGCGCCTCATTTCGGGCCCATCTTCCCGACCGTGAATGCCAACCAGACCAGCACCCCGACGCCGGGGTTCCTGTGGGTGGAGTTGACCGTGTTCGCCTGCGTGGTCGTCACGGGTCTCGTCATGGTCGGCTATGAGACGGTGGCGGTGGCGGCATTCGGTCGCACGCTCGGAATGGCCTGGCTCCACATCCGACCGGTCCGAGTCATCGGAGGGCCGCTGGGGTGGGGGCGGGCATTTGGAGGGGCCGCAATCTTCTGGTTGGCAGAATGGCTCGGGTGGATCGGGTTGCTCGACCCGCTGTGGTGTCTGTGGGACGACAAGTGCCAGTGCCTTCACGACAAGGTGGCGGACTCGATCGTCATCAACGACGCGGCTTAGCCGGTCGACGTTGGCGATCACCGGGAATGATGTCTCCACCGACCCAGTAGGGCGGCGACACATGGTCCGCCAACGGCCCGCTCGTACCTACCGTCGTCCGTCTGCGGGGGGTTCGACCGCCAGGCGGTACACGTTGGTGGTGCGCAGCTCGAATCCCAACCGGGCGTAGAGGCGGTTGGCCGCCTCGCGACTGGGTCGGGAGGTGAGGTCGATCGAGCGAGCTCCTGCGGCCAGGGCCCGATCCGTGGCCGCACGCACCAGGGCCTCCCCGGCCCCTGCGCCCCGCGCCGACTCGTCGACCACCACATCTTCGATCCAGGCCCGCAGGCCTGTCGGCACCCGGAACAGTGCCAGTGTCAACGATCCGACGATGTTCCCCGATCCATCTCGTGCCACCAGAAGGATGGATGAAGGCGACGCCACGATCTCCACGAGTTCCGTGTGGCCAGGTGGAGGGGAAGAGGACGACAGCTGCGGCACCAGTCGGGCGAAGGACTCAACCAGCTCCGGCGTGACCTCGGTCGCATCGGCAACCATCACGCCACCGGTGGAGGCACCGTTCGATCCGCGACCGTCGGATGGGAACGGGGCTGCTTCCTCGGTCGTCACGAGTTGCGAGTGTAGCGAGCCGGGAGCAGCATTTCGGGGGCGCTCAGGTCGACTCCGGGTCGCCACGCCAAATCGGCGAACGGACCGAGTCGTACAGCACCTCGATGGGGTCGCCCCGTAGCGCAGCGAACACATGATTGCCCCAACGCTCCGCGCCGGCCAGCGGAAAGGGGAGCTTGTCGAGGTCGAACCACCCGACGTCGGAGCACTCGAGTGGATGGGCTTTCAGCGTGCCACCAATCGGCCGGCACTGGAACACCAGAGAGTAGAGCGGTATCCGGCTGATCCCGATTCGCAGGCCGTCGAGCACCGCGATGAGCCGTACCACCTCGACCTCGATGCCGGTCTCCTCCTCGACTTCCTTGACCACGACTTCAGCAGCTGAGTACCCCACATCGGCCCATCCGGTCGGATACAGCCACACTCCCGAGTCAGCCCGCTGGACGAGCAGGATCTTGCCCTCATCGTTGCCCACGGCCGCACCCACGGCCACCTTCGGGGTCACGTAGCCGGGGACGCCCTTTCCGACCGACCCCAACCACTCCTCGACCAGGCCCTCGGCGTCCTCGGCACCCTCGGCGCCCTCATCGACCGCTACCCGTATGTCGGCGGCGACGCGGAGCACTTCTTCGAATCGCTCCTGCTCGTAGAGGGATTCCGTAAAGCCGAGACCGGTTCGGGCAATGCCGGCAAGAGCCTCGCTCCAACGGAGGAGCTGTTTGGCGGAGGGAACAGGTTCCACGAGCCCGACGCTACCTGCTGCTAGCAGTGAAGCGCATCTATCAGGCAGAATGGCATGTGGCCGTACGCGAGGATTGCCGTCATTACGTCATGCAGACGACTGCTCAGGAGGAGAAGCTCGAGCGGTGCCGGGTGGGGGCCAACGAGCCCATCCCGTTCGCCTGCCCTGACGGGTGCCTGTTCTACGAGCCCCGCAAGGTGTCGGGTGCGGGGTGGACCATCCGGAAGGACTCCTGAACCCTTCGGGCGAGACGACCCCGGGTGGCCGTCCAACCAACGGGGTTCACGCCCCTTTGGTGGCGACCACGGTGTAGGTGAGTGGCTGGCGCGGCCTGCCGGGCGGCGTGGTCCACCGGTGGGGTTCGATCTCGACCAACCAGGGGAATCGTTGGTGCACCGTCCAGTCGTGCTCGTGAAGCTGATCGATGCGTAGGCCCCGGTCGACCAGGGCAGTGACCACTTCGCCGATGCTGTGGTTCCACTCGTAGGAACGGACATTGGTCAGCCGGGCTTCGGGACCGGTGTAGGTCTGATCCGAGTCGCCGACGTAGGGCTCTGGCTCTTCGAAGTAGGTGTGCTCCAACGTCGGCGTTTGATCGGCCAATGCCCAGGCCAGCGGGTGGCTGTCATGCAGATACAGCCGTCCACCGGGCCGGGCCAGTGCCGCGACCTGGTCCGCCCATCTCCCCACGCTGGGCAGCCAGCACAGGGCCCCGAGGCTCACATAGACGATGTCGAAGGTCTCCGGTGCCAGCGTCTCGGCTGCGTCGTAGACATTGGCGCAGACGAACGAGGATCGGTCGTCGAGTCCGGCCCGCACCGCAAGTTCCCGGGCGACCTGGATGGCAGGCAGGGAGAAGTCGAGGCCCGTGACCTCTGCGCCGGCGTCGGCCCAGGCCAGCGTGTCCATACCGAAGTGGCACTGGAGGTGCACCACGTTCAGCCCGGCCACCTCTCCGAGGGCATCGACCTCTCGTGGGCGTGGGCCGGGGCGGTTCCGCAACCATCGGTCGACGTCATAGAACGCGGATGCGACGTGGATCGGGACCCGCTCGTTCCAACTGATCCGGTTGGTGGCCATCAGATCGCCGAGCGGCGGATCTCGTTCGGGATCGCCACCGGGGTGGGACGCCATGGTCAACTCTCGACGATGTCCCCGAGTAGGTCGACCTGGACCCCTTCACCCCGGAGCCACTGAACGGCCCGGTCGACCGTGCCCCCGTCGCCATCGAGCTCGCAGATGATCCATCCGCTGTGCTCCCCGACGTCGGCGCGACGGATGTTGGGGACGATGTCCAGCTCCCGGATCATGCGGGCGATGATCGGCTCCCGCACCAGCTCCTCGGGAAAGGTCAACTTGACTCTGACCCCGATCACGCCCGGCCCTCCGAATCAGACAAATCGTCCCCCGAACCCAATCCCGAACCGAATCCCGATCCCGACGGAGCGCCGGCCGGCTGGAGGGCATCTTCCTGCAGCGCATCGTTGAGGTTGCCGGAACGGAACCCGTCGAGGTCGAGGGTCACATATCGGTACCCGGCGCGGTGCACCGCCGCGCTCACCTCCTGACGGCGGGCCACGACGGCGGCCAGATCCCGCGCGGGAACCTCGATTCGGGCGGTGTCGCCGTAGTGTCGGACCCGCAGCTGGCCGAAGCCCAGGGATCGGAGCCCCGATTCGGCCTCGGTCACCGAACGCAACGTGACGAGCGTCACCGGTGTCCCGTACGGAACCCGGGAGGACAGGCAGGCGGCCGCGGGCTTGTCCCAGGTCCGCAGACCCAGCTCCTTCGACCAGGCCCGGACGTCTGCCTTGGTGAAGCCCGCCTCCACCAGCGGAAAGCGCGCACCCCGTTCGGCGGCGGCACGCTGACCCGGGCGATGGTCACCCAGATCATCGAGGTTGACGCCCAGGACCACGGTGGCCCCGAGCCCCCCGTTCTCATGCTCGGCGATGGGGCGCAGGGCCTCCAACAGTGATGTCTTGCAGTGGTAGCAGCGCGAGCCGTCGTTGGCCGAGTAGGCCGGATCGGCCAGCTCGTCGGTCGCCACCTCGGTGTACCGGAGGCCCCACTCGACGGCGAGGGCGCGACAGTCGTCCAACTCCTCGGGAGCCAGCGACGGGGAGATCGCCGTCACGCACAGCACCCGGTCGGCGCCCAAAAGGTCGGTGGCCACGCGGGCCACGAACGCCGAGTCCGCTCCGCCGCTGAACGCCACCACCAGGGGACCGATGCGACGCAGTTCGCCATGCAGCGCATCGAGGTCGGACATCACGGCCAGGTCACTCACCGGGCGCCACCTGAGCCAGTACGGCCTCCAGCACGGCCTCCAGCGGGCCGACCATGCCGGCCAGGAACGGCCCGAACTCGGCGAACCGGGCCGAGCCCTCGTCGAAGCGCATGGTGTAGACGCACTCCTTCAGGTCGTCGGGATGGACGCCGAAGAGGGTGACCCCCCACTCCCAGTCGTCGATGCCCGTCGACCCCGTGATCACCTGCACGATCCGACCGGCGAAGGCCCGCCCGGCGGCGCCGTGGCCGTACATCATGGCCTTGCGCTCGTCGAACGGCATGGAGAACCAGTTGGATCCTTCGGTGTCTCCCCGGCGCTTGGACATCGGATAGAAGCAGAAGGCGGTCATCCCCTCGGGGGGCAACGAGGGATACAGCCTCTTCTGCTTCATCTCGGCGGGGATGCCCTCGGCGTACTCGGAGACCTCGGTCAACGAGACGTAGGAGGTGGCCACCACCAGACCGGCGGCCTGAAGATCGGACTGGAGGCGGCGCAGCCGCCACAGGTCGGGGCCGAGGGCCATGAACCCGAGGTCCGCCTTGTGGCCCAGCATGGCGATCGGCACCACCTGAAGACCGTCCGACTCCGCCGCCTTGACCGCCTGGACCACCGCGGGATGGTCGTAGCGTGGGCCACCCCCCGGGGACGGGGCCTCCGGCAGCTTGCAGAACAGATGGAGGACACCCCAGCCAACCGACGGAACGAGGGGTTCGGTCACACAGGACAGTGTAGGGAAAGAACGAAGGGCGCCCGGAAGGGCGCCCTTCGTCACAACCATGTGGTGCGGTCGACCTAGAAGTCGTCCATGCCCCCGCCCGGCATCGCCGAGCCGCCCTCTTCGGGCTTGTCCACGATGACCGCCTCGGTGGTCAGGAACAGTGCGGCGATGGAAGCGGCGTTCTGCAGGGCGGATCGGGTCACCTTGACGGCATCGATCACCCCGGTCTTGAACAGGTCCTCGTACTCGCCGGTGGCTGCGTTGAGGCCCTCGTTGGGCTTCTTGAGGTTGCGCACCTTGTCGACGATGACGCCACCCTCCAGCCCGGCATTGACGGCAATCTGCTTCAGGGGCTCTTCGACGGCACGGGCCACGATGCGGGCACCGGTGGCCTCATCGCCCTCCAGCTTGTCGGCGGTCTCGAGCACGGCAACCTGGGCCCGGAGCAGGGCGACCCCACCTCCGGGGACCACACCCTCCTCGATGGCCGCCTTGGTGGTGGAGACGGCGTCTTCGATGCGGTGCTTCTTCTCCTTGAGCTCCACCTCGGTGGCCGCGCCGACCTTGATCACGGCCACGCCGCCGGACAGCTTGGCCAGGCGCTCCTGCAGCTTCTCGCGGTCGTAGTCGGAGTCGGTGTTCTCGATCTCAGCCTTGATCTGGTTGATCCGACCCTTGATCTCATCGTCGGATCCGCCACCTTCCACGATGGTGGTCTCGTCCTTGGTCACCACGACCTTCCGGGCCGTTCCGAGCAGGTCGAGGCCCACGTTCTCCAGCTTGAGCCCGACCTCTTCGGTGACGACCTGGCCTCCGGTGAGGATGGCGATGTCCTGGAGCATGGCCTTGCGACGCTCGCCGAATCCGGGAGCCTTGACCGACACGCTCTTGAAGGTGCCCCGGATCTTGTTCACCACCAGCGTGGCCAGGGCCTCGCCCTCGAGATCCTCGGCGATGATGACCAGCGGCTTGCCGCCCTGCATGACCTTCTCCAGCAAAGGCAGGAGGTCGCGGACGGCGGTGATCTTCGAGCCGACGAGCAGGATGTAGCTGTCCTCAAGGACCGCTTCCATGCGCTCGGGGTCGGTGACGAAGTAGGGGGAGATGTAGCCCTTGTCGAACCGCATGCCCTCGACGAGGTCCATGTCCATGCCGAAGGTCTGGGACTCCTCGACGGTGATCACGCCGTCCTTGCCCACCTTGTCGATGGCCTCGGAGATCATCTCGCCGATCTCCGAGTCGGCGGCGGAAATGGATGCCACCTGGGCGATCTGACCCTTGGAATCGGTCTCACGGGCGATCCCACGCAGCGAGGTGACCGCCGATTCGACGCCCGCCTCGATGCCCTTCTTGAGGGACATGGGGTTGGCCCCGGCGGCCACGTTGCGCAGGCCCTCGTGGACCATGGCCCAGGCCAGGACAGTGGCCGTGGTGGTGCCGTCTCCGGCGACGTCGTCGGTCTTCTTGGCGACCTCTTTGACGAGCTCGGCACCGATCCGCTCGAAGGGATCCTCGAGCTCGATGTCCTTGGCGATCGAAACGCCGTCGTTGGTGATGGTGGGGGCGCCCCACTTCTTGTCCAGGACGACGTTGCGGCCTTTGGGTCCGAGGGTGACGCGTACGGCGTCGGCGAGCTTGTTCATTCCGCTCTCAAGGGACCGGCGGGCCTCCTCATCGAACGTGATCAACTTGGCCATCTGGTGTTCCTCCGTGTCGTTAGCACTCTGCACTGTCGAGTGCTAATAGCAAACCACGTGTGCGGCCCCTGCGCAACCGCAGGCATGGGGTCACGCCTGGGGTTGCCGGCAGAGACGAGGGGACCCGGATCGTGCGCCGCCCGAGCCTCGAGGTGGGAAAAAGGCGTTGAACTGGGGCGATGCCCTCACCTTCCCCCGGCGTTCCCGGCCCGCTCCACGAACCCGTCGAACAGGCGCCGGGTCTGTTCCACAGGCCCGCAGTCGTCCTCGTCGAATCCCGCCAACAGCTCGCCGGCCCGATCGGGGTCGAGTTGGCCCCCGGTGCGGGCGTGGTCCACCCAGTGGTCCACGATCTCGCGGGAGACCTCCGGATGGAATTGCACGCCGGTGTGGATGCCCAGGATGAAGGCGTGGAGGGAGGCTGGGGTCTCTGCCACCGACTCGGTTCCGGGAGGGGCGGTGAACCCGTCCTCATGCCAGACCAGCCAGGGTCCCGGCGGGATCCGCTCCGGATCAGCGGAGTCGATGAGACGCCAGCCGACCTCGGGCCGGGCCATGCGACGCACCACGCCGCCGAGGACCTGGGCCAGCAGTTGGCCACCGAAGCAGACACCGAGGACCGGTACATCCGAGGCCACCGCCTCGGTGAGCAGCCGTCGTTCCGCTTCTATCCATTGGACCGACGCGTCGTTGACGGACGCCACCGATCCCAGCACCACCAGCAGGTCGAACGAGCCGGGTCGGGGCAGGGCCGAGGGTCCGTGGTCGGCGCGATAGGACCTGGTGGTGAACCCCGATTGCCGCGCCCGCTCGCCGAGCAGCCCGGGGAGGTCGTACGCACTGTGTTGAAGGAAGGCCACCCGCGTGGGCATGAGCGCTCACTCCGTGGACGGATCGTTTCTCCGCCCGGCTCGAGGGATTTCGCCACCGTAGCGAAGACGGTTCTCGATGAGCACGTGGCGTCGATCCACTACTAGCTTGGCTTGTCAGCCACGTAGCGCACCACGGCGACTGTGGCTCAGATCAAGCAGTATCGGATCTTGATCGCTAATCATAAGCCCAGTCTCGATCAGCTCACCCCGGGATCAGCCGTTCCCCACGCAGCTCACAGTTGCGAACTGGCCCGTCGAGGTGTGGGTCGCCACGATCTTACCGTCGACGGTAACGGTGCAGGTGACTGTCGTCCCAGTGGTGAGGGTGGCATCGACGCTGAAGATCGTGATGAGTCCAGATCCGTGCACGGTCCTGGTCCAGGGAAGCGTGCTCCCATTGGCTTCAGATGTGCCGACGTTGCCGTTCGTCAGCGAATCGTAGGAGATGTCGGCGATACCGTCGCCGGTGACCGAGTAGACCGCCGTATGAACCGTGTTCTCAGCTTTGTTGACGGCATTACCGGCCAAGCCCACTACGGTGATGCACCCGCCGAGGCCCAGGACAACGATGATCAGAAGCCAGAACCAGACACGTTTGAGCACCGATTTCTTGGCCATCTGGTGGGTCACCGTGATGCTGGCCTGCGGATAGCCCGCCGGCTGCATCTGCGGCGGGTACCAGTTCCCATCGGTAGCTTGCCAGTAGCCGGGAGGCGGTCCTTGAGCGATCGCAGGATCGACGGGCGGGTGCTGAAGGGACTGGCCACCAGGGGTAATCGCCTCGGGGTGGGTGATCGGTGGAGGGCTTGGGGCTGGTGACGGCGGCTGGTAGTTCGGGTGCTTTTCTGGCGGATACCACCTGCCGTCAGTGGCCTGCCACCAGCCGGGACCTTGCTGAACGTCGCTCACCGCATCCGCCTCTCGTTGATTGCCCGCCGTCACCGCAAACCCTATAGGTCCAGGTCAGCGAATGCCTTGCGCTATCCATTCGGTGATGCGCTTCTGACAT
>Ga0307373_10010743_pt1 | contig 13411 bp, 13 predicted proteins | sample OX2MG_FD_202534 | JGI IMG/M metagenome (GOLD analysis project Ga0307373, IMG submission 202534) | Soil microbial communities from Risofladan, Vaasa, Finland - OX-2 | ecosystem: Environmental > Terrestrial > Soil > Coastal area > Acid sulfate soil | place: Finland: Risofladan, Vaasa | collected... | reverse complement strand
CGATCCGGCCGTCAGGTCGGGGGGGCACGCAAAGTACGATCTCGTCGACGCCGGCAACCTGGGCGGGGACCGCGCACATGAGGACCGTGGAGGGGTAACGGGCCCGGCCCCCCGGCGCGTAGCAACCGGCACGTCCGACCGGCCTCACCAGATGGCGAACGCCGATCCCGCCCGATTCGAAGTCGTCGACCGGAGCTCCGGACTCGTGGGCGTGGTAGGCCAGGATCCGATCGTGGGCCACGTCCAGGGCGTCCTGGAGCTCCGGGGGCACCCGGCGGAGGGCAGCCTGGATCTCCTCCTCCGGAACCCGCAATTGATCGAGCTCGACGCCGTCGAACTCCCGGGTCAGGCGGCGCAGGGCCGCGTCGCCCCCCCGGCGCACCTCGGCCAGTATGGCCGTCACCGCGGCCGACGACCGGTCCCCCTCATCGACGGGACGCGGCAGGACCTCGCGCAGCTGCCGACGGCTGCCGGTGAAGCCGCGAAGGTCGAGGCGGGTCAGGGGCATGGCCAATCGATGCTACCGGAACCGCATCGCCGCCCCGGCGCAGGCGGGACCGCTCCTGCGTCCACCACCCTCCGTCCAGAAGCCGACCTGTCATGATCAGTCGATGCCCGCCAGCTCCGCAGAACTGTCCTCGCTCGCCACCGCCCTCGACGAGCTGACCCGCAGGGTGACCGTCCATGCCGATGCCGCCGACGCGGCCAAAGACGAGGACACGGCGCGGGAGCTCTTCGCCATCGAACGGGCCCTCAACAGCGCCAACCGACGCCTGGCCCGCCTCTCCACGGCGCTCAGCCGCCGCTGACGCACCGTGGACGCGGCGAAGGCACCCGAAGGTGCCTTCGCGCGAGCGGGTCGGGCGGCGGATCCCGAACACCGCTCAGCGGAACCAGTTGGCGGGAACCGGTTCCGAGACCTCTAGATCATCACGTTTCGGCGCCGATTACCAGTCACCGCGGCCGAAAATCTGCGCAACCCCGGTTGCCGTTCGGCGATTCGAAATCCAAATGCCCAGGTAACGGTCATTTCCGCATGGGAAGCCGCACCGGCGTTTCCTCAGCTGCGCGGCACGGTGCCCACGGGGAGCGGTTCAGCGGGCACGGCGCGGTCTTCTGTCACAGAGCGCGACAGACGGTTCGTGCGATCGGCCCTCTCGCCAGGGCGGCCGCCAGGGCGGCCGCCAGGGCTGCCGGACCGCCGGCTGCAGAGGTCCCGGCCGCCGGGTGGCCTGCTCAGCCGACCCGGGCGGGGACCATCCGCTCCCGGGCCGATGGGCAGATGTCCGACAGCACGCATCCGGCGCACCGAGGTGCCCGGGACTGGCAGACGGCCCGGCCGTGGAGGATCAGTCGGAGGCTGAAGACCCCGCGCTGTGAGGCCGGGACCATACGGTTGAGCACAGCCTCCACCTTCACCGGATCGGACTCATCGGTCAGGCCCAGCCGGAGCGACAGGCGCTGGACGTGGGTGTCCACGGGAAGCCCCGGAAGCCCGAAGGCCACGCTCCGCACGACGTTCGCCGTCTTGCGGCCCACACCGGGCAGGCTCACCAGGTCCGCCAGAGCGGATGGGACCTCTCCATCGAACCGCTCGACCACCGCCGCGGCCATGCCGACCAGGCTCTTGGCCTTGGACCGGAAGAACCCGGTCGAGCGGATCAGGCGCTCGACCTCGGACAGATCGGCGTCGGCCATTGCGTCCGGGTCAGGAAAGCGGGCGAAGAGCGCCGGCGTGGTGAGATTGACCCGCTCGTCCGTGCACTGGGCCGAGAGAATCGTGGCTGCCAACAATTGGAAGGGGCCGCGGTGATCGAGCGCGCACAGTTCCTCCGCCGATCCGGGGTACAGCTCCCCCAGCCGCGCATTGACGGTTCGAGCGCGCCCGGCTGGAGTGCGGGGTCGGGCCACGGCGTGCAGACTACCGGTAGCGTCCACGGGATGAACGGCCTCGAGCTGGCGATTGCCACCGCACCCGACGGCTCTCTCCTCCGGGAGATCACGGCCCTGCTCGACGACGTCGGCCGGGATGGCGGGCACCCCGCACTCAGCGAGCACAAGCGGATCGAGCTGCGGCGCCACCGGGATGCCGGCGCTCCGGCCCGGGCCGCCCACACTTTCGTCGGGGTGGTGGCGAGAGCGGCCTCCCGGCCCGGCCTGGCCGGGTACGCACAGGTCGACGGCGACCCCCGTGCGCGTGAGTACGCCGTGGAGATGGCAGTGGCGCCGAACACCGGCGATGGGGTATCGATCGCCGACGCGCTCCTGGGCGCCTCGGTGAGGGAGGTGGCAGCGCGCGGCGGCGGCCTGTTGAGGCTGTGGGCCGCGGCGGCCGCGGCAACCGACGACGAGCGGGCGTTGGCCGCGGGGTTCGAACTCGAGCGGGAACTCGTCCAGATGCGGTGCGCGCTGCCGCTACCCAGAGCGCCCGACGAGCCCCCGATCCACACCCGTGCGTTCCGGCCCGGTGTGGACGAAGAGGCATGGCTGACCACCAACAACAGGGCCTTTGCCTCCCACCCCGAGCAGGGCCGCTGGGACCTCGCCACCCTGCTCGAACGCGAGCGGGAGCCGTGGTTCGACCCCGAGGGTCTCAGGCTGCTCGAAGCGGAGGGAAGGCTCGCCGGCTCGTGCTGGACCAAGATCCACGACTCCGCGGACCCGCCCCTCGGCGAGATCTACGTCATCGGCGTGGACCCTGACTTCCAGGGACGGGGATGGGGCCGGGCGCTCACCCGCGCCGGATTGGACTGGCTGGCCGCTCGCGGCCTGGCCCTCGGGATGCTGTATGTGGATGCCGCCAATCAGCCCGCCGTCTCCATGTACCGGTCGATGGGTTTCGTCGAGGACCATGTCGACCGCGCCTATGTGACCACCATCGAGCCCTGAAGGGGCGGAGCAGCCCGGATCGCCCCGGCGGCAGGGCGAGCCCGCTCGCTAACCGGATCCCACGACGTGCCCGATGGAGTAGGTGATCCCGGCGGCCACGCCGGAGATCAGCAGCTGGCGACCGGCCGACCACAGCCACCACCGGCCGGTGAACACGGCCAGGGCGGCCCCGACGGTGAAGGCTCCGACGGCGCCGAGTCCCACCGACCACAACGTCGCCACGGTGCCCGAGGCGACCAGCCAGGGCAGCAGGGGGATGACCGCCCCGAGCGCGAAGGTCACGAACGACGCGGCCGCAGCCTGGAAGGGCCTGCCGGTCTCGTCGGGGTTGATGCCCAACTCCTCCCGGGCGTGGGTCTCGAGCGCGAGCTCGGGGCTGCGCATCATCTTGGACGACAGCTCTCGGGCCAGGACCGCCTCGAGTCCGCGGCTCTCGTAGATGGCGGCGAGCTCCTTGCGCTCCTCCTCGGGATCGTGGTGGATGGCCTGGCGCTCGACGTCCAGCTCGCGCTGCATCAGCTCGGACTGTGCCCGCATCGACACGTACTCCCCTGCCGCCATCGAGAAGGCGCCACCGATGAGGCCGGCCAATCCGGCCAGGCGCACCGCACCGGCGGACGAATGGGCCCCGGCCATCCCCAAGATGAGGGCGACATTGGAGACCAGCCCGTCGCTCACCCCGAACACCGCGGCGCGCGGCCCGCCCCCCTGCAGGTTCCGATGGTGGTGCTCGTAGGCCACGACGGCCAGCGTATCGACACCACCCGCACACCGAGTTACGGTCCGCCGTCCGAGATCCGTGCCGGTGGCCGTGTCGAGATCCGTGCCGGTGGCCGTGCCGGTGGCCGTATCGAGATCCGTGCCGACCCGCTCCGGTCGCGGGCTGGTCCACCGAGGCCTCGCTCCCGTACAGTTCTGGCTATGGCAACCACCGTGCAGGGCATCGAGAACTTCCACCAGCTGGTCGGCGAGCATCTGGGCTACAGCGACTGGCACCGCATCGATCAGGAGCAGATCGACCGCTTCGCCGACGCCACGGGCGACCACCAGTGGATCCACGTCGACCCCGAGCGGGCCAAAGGCGGGCCCTTCGGGACCACCATCGCTCACGGCTACCTCACCCTCTCGCTGGCTCCGGTCTACCTGGGGGAGGTCCTGACCGTCGAGGGCGCCTCGATGGGGGTCAACTACGGTTGCAACAAGGTTCGCTTCCCGGCCCCGGTCCTGGTGGGCAGCAATCTCCGGCTCGGGGTGGAGGTGGCCGGGGCCGAGGACGTCACCGGCGGCGTCCAGGTGGCGTTGGACCTCACCTTCGAGACCGAGGACTCCCCCAAGCCGTCCTGCGTCGCCCAGGTGGTCTACCGATACTTCCACTGACACCCCGGCGGCCGGCCCTCCCAGGGCCGGGTCCCGGCCGGACTCCGACCCTCCGACCTCCGGCTCCGGCCGCTCCGACCTCCGCCTCGACCCGCGCTCCGACCGTGCGAGCGATTACTCCTAGAGTATGAACCATGGAGATGCGGGTCGAACAGCTTTCGCAGCGCTCCGGGGAGTCGGTGGACACCATCCGCTACTACCAGAGCAAGGGATTGCTCGAGCCTCCCCGGCGCCAGGGGCGGGTGGCCTGGTACGACGATGCGCACCTCGAGCGGCTGGCCCGGATCCGGTCCCTCCAACAGCGCGGTTTCACGCTGGCCACCATCGTCCGGCTGGTGAACGGGGACCTCGACGCCGCCGACGAGGCCCTGTTGGGCGAGCTCTCCGGGGCCCGCCGGGCTGTCGGAGTCCCGCCAGAGGCGCCCACCACTGACCGGGATCCCGGCGGCCCGGGGCCCGACGGCCCGGCCACCCAGGACGGGACGCCGCCCGGCGACGGGGCCGGACTCACCATCACCGAGCTGGCCGAGGAGACGGGGGTGCCCTTGGCCCTGCTCAAGGCCCTCGAGGCCGAGGGGCTCCTCATCCCGCAGCGGATGGGGGGAGTCGAGCGCTACACGGCGGAGGACGTCTCCTCGTCGAGAGCCGGGCTCCTGCTGCTCGAATGGGGCATCCCGCTCTCGGCCCTGCTCGAACTGGCCCGCCGGCACCACGAGGCCACCGAGAAGGTCGCCCACGCCGCGGTGGAGATGTTCTCGACCCACGTGCGCGGCCCGCTGCGCCAGGGTCGCACGCTCGGGCCCGAACGCCTGACGTCGCCGACCGGCGGAGAGGATCCCGGGATCGATCGGCTCCTGCTGGCCTACTCGGAGCTCCTTCCGGCCGTGAACGACCTGGTCGGGCACCACTTCACCCGGGCACTGGTCAAGGCGGCGCTGGACCACGTCGAACAGGTCGGGTCCGATGCGGAGCGACAGGCGGTGTGGGGCCGGGTGGGGTCCGACGAGCCCACCGCCCCCGGCGGCCGTGAGGCCCCGGCCGCAGTGTCTTCTCCATGACCGCAGTGTCTCCTCCATGAGCGGCAGGCCATCGTCCCGGGGGTCGACGGCGTCGTTCGAGCCAGTCTCGGGGGTGACCCGGGTAGACCTTCCCAGCGGACCGGAGAAGACCGAGCTGGTGCGCTCGATGTTCGATGCCATCGCGCCTCGCTATGACCTGGTCAACCGCATGATGACCTTCGGCCTGGACATGCATTGGCGCCGCCAGTCCGTGCGGGCCCTCGGGCTTCCCGAGGGATCGCTGGTCCTCGACCTGGCCTGTGGGACCGGGGACTTCATCGGCATCCTGCAGGCGGCGGGCCTCCGACCGCTGGGGATGGACCTGTCGTCCGGGATGTTGGCGGCCAACCACACCGGGGCACCCCTGGCGCAGGCCGATGGCGCCTGGCTCCCGATGCGCCGTGCCGCGGTCGAAGGGGTCACCTGCGGGTACGCCCTGCGTAACTTCACCGACCTCGGCCCGGTGCTCGACGAGATCGGCCGGGTGGTCCGGCCCGGTGGGCGCATCAGCCTGCTCGAAGTGGACGAGCCCAGCAACGGGCTGCTGCTCGCTGGGCACCGGGTCTGGTTCAGGCGGGTGGTACCCCGCATCGGCGCACTGCTGTCCGACGGGCCGGCGTACCGGTACCTGCCCGAGTCGACGGCGTACCTGCCCTCGACCACCGAGCTCCGGGCCATGCTGGGCGAGGCCGGGTTCTCCGCCGTCAACCAGCGTCCGCTCTCCGGCGGACTGAGCCAACTGGTCACCGCCACCCGCCGGGGACGACCGTGAACAGATCGCCTGGTGGTCTGGTCGCGGCGCGGCTCCCGCTCGACCCGGGGCCGCCCATCGACCCCTTCGCCCTCGCCGGGCCGGACGGCATCCTGTTCCACACCGGGGAGCAGGCGCTGGTCGGCCTGGGCCGGGCGCTGACGATCGCCCTCCCCCACGGCCTCGATTCCGCCTCCGATCTCGACCGGGTCCGGCACACCCTGGCCGCCATCCCCTGCGAGGACAGGCTGGGTCCGGTGGGCATCGGCGTCGGCGTGGTCGGGTTCGGGGCTCTGCCCTTCGAGCGGTCCCGGCCGGCAAGCCTGGTGGTCCCCGAGATCACCGTCGGCACCGACGCCTCCGGAGAGATGGAGTGGGTGACCGTGGTCGCCCGCGACCGGTCCGACCTGCCCAGCGGGTCCACCGGGCTGCGGGCCAAGCTTCACCGGATGACGGCCCCCCGCTCTGGACGCGCCGGGGGGGTCCTGTCCCCGGTGCGCGTCGATTCCCTCTCGTCCGACGAATCGTTCGAGGCGATGGTGGCAGAGGCCCTGGTGGCCATCGGCGACGGAAAGGTGGCCAAGGTCGTTCTGGCCCGCCAGGTCGACGTCCAGATGGAAGCGACCGTCGAGATCGCCGGGTTGCTCCGACGATGGCACGAGCTCGAGCCGAACTGCACCGTCTTCGCCGTGCCCACCCCTGACGGCCGGTTCGTCGGTGCCAGCCCGGAGCTGCTGGTAGAGCGGTCGGGGCGGCGTGTCCACAGCCGGCCCCTCGCCGGGACCGCTGGTCCACCGACCGGGACGCGGGGGATCGTCCCACCGGTCGAGCTGCTCGAATCCCGGAAGGACGGGAATGAGCACCGGTTGGTGGTAGAGGCGATCGAGCAGGCCCTCCGACCGCTCTGCTCCGACCTCGACGTACCCCCCGGACCCCACCTGGTCCACTTGCACCACCTCACCCACCTGGGTACTTCCGTGACCGGCACCCTGGCCGGGGCCGCCGACGGAACGGTCCCCACCGCACTCCACCTGGTGGCCGCCCTCCATCCCACACCAGCCGTCGGGGGGGTTCCCTCGGCCGAGGCCTGCCGGCTGATCAACCGGCTCGAGCCGCGTCCACGGGGCAACTACGCCGGTCCGGTGGGCTATGTGGACTCGCAGGGCAACGGGCGGTGGATGGTCGGGATCCGGGCCATGAGCGTCGAGGGCCGTCGGGCCCGGATGGCCGCGGGCGTGGGCATCGTCAGCGGGTCGGAGCCGGCGGCCGAGTTGGTGGAGGCGAACCTCAAGCTCACCGCCGTCTTCGACGCCCTGGCCCCGGGCGTCCCCTTCACGACCTCGCCGATACCAGTGGGCCACGGCACCACGGGCTGAGCCCGGTCATCTGAGGGCCGACCGCCGGATCACATCGGCGAGCGAGCGGGGATCGTCACGGGACACGAAATGCCCGGCTCGGGGGAGGAGGACCAACTCCGCCCCCCGAACGGCCTTTGACAGGCTCACTCCGGCCCGCGGCGGCACCACCAGGTCCCACTGGCCCTGCACCACGGAGACCGGCAGCTCGAGCCGGCCGAGGGCGGCGGTCACCGAGGGCAGCTCCTCGACCAGCGCCCGCTGCTCGATCATGAATGTCCGCTTGTGCCGGCCGAGGGCGCCTCGTCCGCCGCCCAGCACGCCGGGGTCCGGGAGGGCGGACGCCAGCTCGTCGCGGAGGCGTGCGGGGGCGTGGCGGGCCAGCCGACGCAACCGGGGCAGCACCTCCCCGATACCCACCAGACCGACCACAGTGAGGGCGTCCCCTAAGACCGGGACGTTGAGCCAACGGTCGAGGGCGTTGAGGCTGTCCGGCGTGCAGGCCGCGCCCACCAGGACCAGGCTCCTCACCAGGCCGGGACAGCGGTCGGCCAGGAGCACCGCCACTCCCCCCGACCAGCTGTGAGCCACCACCGTGGCCGGCGAGGCTCCCCGGGTCCTGATGAACTCCTCCACGACCTCGGCATTGCCGGCCAGGCCCCTGGCCTCCCCGGTGGTGGCCCCGTAGCCGACCCGGTCCGGGGCGAGCACGCGGAAGTCGGGCTCCAGCAGGGCGGTGACCGGGTCCCACGAACTCCCCGACCCGGGCTGGCCGTGGAGCAGCACCACCGGGGGGCCTGACCCCCGGTCAGTCGAGGCCAGCACCGTGGGCTTCTCCCCCGCCGTTCTCCCCGCGGTCCTCCGGACGGTCCTCCGGGCCCTCCTTCGCTCCCGCACGGTAGAGCGGGAGCACCACCTGGAAGGTCGAGCCCCGGCCCACGCCGGTTTCGACGGTGGCCTCCCCGCCGAAGCTGCGGGCCAGGCTGGCCACGATGAACAGCCCCAGCCCGGAACCACCGTCGAGACGGTCGGCATCACCGCGGTAGAACCGGTCGAACACCCGGCCGGCCTGCTCGTCGGTCATCCCCGGCCCCCGGTCACGTACCTCGAGCACCGCCCGCTCCCCCCGGACGGCCACCCCCACCTCCACCGGCGTCCCCGGCGGCGTGTGGGCCAAGGCGTTCCCGAGCAGATTGTGCACGAGCTGCCCCAGACGGGCGTCGTCACCTGCCACCGGGACCTCCCTCGGGGCTTGCAGTGCGATGCGCCGGGAGGCGTCGATGGTCTCGGCGTCGGCCACCGCCTCAGCGGCCACCGCGGCCAGGTCCACCCGGGCCCGGGGTGGCTCAGGTCCCTCGCCCTCCCGGGCCAGGAGGGCCAGGTCACCCACCAGCACTCCCATCCGGGCTGCTTCCTTCTCGATTCGGGACAGGGCCCGTGCACGGGCAGTCGGGTCGGCCAGTGCCTCTTTCCGCAGGAGCTCGGCGTAGCCCTGGATCGAGGTGAGCGGGGTCCGGAGCTCGTGGGAGGCGTCGGCCAGGAAGCTCCTCAGCCTCTCCTCGGACCGGGCCCGCTGGGCGAAGGCCGTCTCGATCTGGGCCAGCATCCCGTTGAGGGCGCGGCCCAAGCGGGCGATCTCGCCGTTGCCCTCAGTGAACTGCACCCGCCGGGTGAGGTCACCGGCGGCGATGGCGTCCGCCTCCCTGGTCATGTCCTCGAGGGGCCGGAGCCCCAACCGGACCAGGACGGTCATCAGGACCAACAGGGCGGCCAGCAGACCGGCCGACACCACCAATTCGACCAGCCGGAACGAATCCAGGGTAGCACTCACCTCATCGAGCGGGGCGGCCACCACCAGGGTCTGGCTGCCCACCGACGTGGCCTGCAACCGGTACTCGGGCCCGTGGCCGCCGGCAGCGGGGGCGTCGATCGAGGCCGGACTGGGATGGTAGGTCTGACGGCGCTTGGCCGCGGGCCCGGGACCGGGGGCCGCCGATGACCGGAGCGGTGACGGCAGGGACGGCGGGGCATCCACCCGGCCCCCGGTCCCCGAGGGCCGGGCCACCTGCACTCGTCCGTTCGCATCGATGAGCTCAACGTAGGTGTCGGGTCCGACACGGGACTGGATGCCGGCCGGGGTGATCCGGAATCCCCGTGCCTCGCCCAGCGAGACGAACCGGGCCATCAGCCCACTGGCGGTGCTCAACTGGTCGTCGACCCGCCCGTAGAGATACGAGTGCAGTGACGTCAGGGTGATGAAGTCGACCAGTGCGAGGCCGAGCGCCAGGGACACGACGATGGTGGCGACAAGCCGGCGGCGGAGCCTCACGGACGCGGCTCCCGCAGGGTATAGCCCACCCGCCGGACGGTATGGATGAGCGGCGGCTCATAGCAGTCGACCTTCTTGCGCAGGTAGGAGACATAGATCTCGACGATGTTGGACTCACCGGCGAATCCCTCCGACCACACCGCGTCGAGGATCTGAGCCTTGGAGACCACCTGGCGGGCGTTGGCCACCAAGTAGGCCAGGAGGTTGAATTCCGTTGCTGTGAGGGCGATGGGTCGGTCGCCCCGCCAGACCTCGCGGGTGAGGGCGTCGACGACCAGGTCGCTGAACACCAGTCGACCCTCGGCCTCGGGCCCGCCTCCCGTCCGTCGCAGCACAGCACGGACCCGGGCCACCAATTCGTCGATGCTGAAGGGCTTGGTCACGTAGTCGTCGCCGTCGACCAGGCCGGTGACCTTGTCCTGCGTGGCGTCACGGGCGCTGAGGAACAGCACCGGTGTGCGATCGCCCTCCTGCCTCAATCGACGACACACCTCGAATCCCTCGATGCCCGGCAGCATCACATCGAGCACGATCAGGTCGTAGGCGCCGGTCCGGACCCTCGACAGCGCCTCGGGTCCCGTGGCTGCCTCATCACAGCTGAATCCCTCGAACCGGAGAGCGGCGGTGACCACGTCGGTGATGTAAGGCTCGTCGTCGACCACCAGGATCCGGCCGGCGGCGGTCACCGGGGCGGTATCACTTGCGCACGAGGTGGCGTGGGCCGACCAGGCCTCCGACCAACCGTTGCGCACCCCACCAGGTCACCAGGGCCAGAGCTTCGACCACGATGAACGTCGACATCTTGGACTGGCCGTCCACCCGGTCCACGAACCGGATGGGGACCTCGGTCACCGAGGCCCCCGCCCGCTTGGCCTGATAGGTCATCTCGATCTGGAACCCGTAGCCGTCGGCTCTGATCCGGTCGAGATCGATGCGGCGGAGGACGGTCGCCGAGTACGCACGGAACCCGGAGGTCGAGTCGGCCACCCCGAGCCCGAGCAGAGCAGAGGCGTACGCATTCCCCCCCCTGGACAGCAAGCGCCGATGCCACGCCCAGTTGGGGATGGCGCCGCCGGGGATGTACCTCGACCCCACCGCCAGCTCGCACTCGTCGGACAGGGCCCCGACCAGCACCGGGAGTGCCTCGGGCTCGTGTGAGAGGTCGGCGTCCATCTCCACGCAGGCGTCGAAGTCCCGTTCGAGCCCCCAGTGGAAGCCCGCGCGGTATGCACTGCCGAGGCCGGACTTCCGGTGCCTGCGCATGACCTCGATGTTGCCGAGCTCCTTGCTCAGGCGTTCCGCGATCTCCGCGGTTCCATCCGGACTGCCGTCATCGACCACGAGAACAGTGGCGGCCGCGAATGAGTCCCTGGTCCGTCGGAGAACGCGCTCGATGTTCTCGGATTCGTTATAGGTGGGCAGCACGACCAGCACATCCATGGCCGCAGCTTACGAGACACCCCCCATCCGATGGCTGCAGGCCGGGATCCTCGACGGCCGACCGGTCGTGCGGTCACGATCCGGTGGTGGTCGCCCCCGATCCGGCATCCGCGCCGAGACCCGAGCTCTGGTCCCCGTCGTGACCGGCGGTCAGGTCGCCGTCGTGACCGGCGGTCAGGTCGCCGTCGTGACCGGCGGTCAGGTCGCCGTCGTGACCGGCGGTCAGGTCCCTGCCGGGGTCGGCGGCCAGGTCCCTGCCGGGGTCGGCGGCCAGGTCCCCGGAGGCCCGGGTGTGCTGCCAGACCTCACGGAAGACCACCTGGATGGCGCCCCCGACCGGGATGGCGATGAGCGCGCCGGTGAGGGCTCCCAGTGCCGAACCGAAGACACCCCCCAGATTGGCCCCGATCAACACCGAGAGGAGTACCCAGAGGGGGTTCATCCGCACCGACCGGCTCATCACCACCGGATAGAGGAAATGGTTCTCGACGAGCTGGAACCCCACGAACACGATGGCCACCACCACCCCGGCAGTGGGTGAGTGGAGAAGGGCGATGACCACGCTGGGGGCACCGGCGATCAGCCCCCCGACCAGGGGGATCATGGCGACGAGTGCAACCCATAGCCCGATGAGCAGGGCGAAGGGAACGCCGAGTAGCACCATGGTGACCAGGATGACCACGCCGAACATGGCCGACAGGGCAATCGTGCCCAGCACGTAGGAGGTGACCTGGCGGGAGACCTGATGGGCGATGTCCTCGACGGCCTGGCGGTGGTCCGGACGCATCGACCGGAGAAGGCTGCCCCGAAGGTTGGGCGCCTCGAGCAGCATGAACAGCGACAGGAAGGCGATGGTGGTGAGGGCCAGGATCGTCGAGAACACTGCCCGGCTCAAATGCGTGCCGAAACTGAGGGCCGGCTTACTGAGATTGTCGGCCGCCGTCTTCAACTTGGGAGAGTTCTTCTGCACCCAGCTCAGGAGGTGGAACCGTTGCAACGTGTGGGCCAGCCAGCCATGTCCCTTCTGGACCTGGTCGACCATGGTCGGCAGCCGGGAAGCCACATGGCTCAGGGAGTTGACCAGTGGATAGCCGAACAGCCCGAGGAGCCCCGCGAATGCCAGGACGGCCCCGGCGAATACCACGCCGATCGCCGTCCCGCGCCGAAACCGGTGGCGTTGGAGGAAATGCACCGCAGGGTTGAGGACCAGGGCGATAAAGGCGGCGATGAGCATCCACAGGATCACCTCGCGCAACCGACCCAGCAGGCGGTAGAGCACCCAGGTGGCGATGACCACCGCGTCGATGGTCAAGATGGTACGCAAGGGGACGCCCTTGGCCGACGCCGCGGCGAACAGGCGGTCCCTTCGGGGCGCATCCGGTCCGACGTCGCGGTCGAGCCGTTCGACCGTCGTCTCGCTGATCACCGTGGTCGGACGGGGAGGCGTGACCCCGTCGGTCTGGGACACCGGGGTCTGGATCGCTTTCACCCGACGCTCTACCACAGCGGCGCCGTCATCGGCTGCATCCCTCTCAGCGGGCTCGACCACCCAGCCAGCATGTCAGGTCCGCGGGTTCTGGCGTGCAAACATGAAGGTGATGCCGTCCGAGGAGGGTGACGTGGCGACCCGGGAGCGCCACCGGTGGTGGCACCGCGGGCCGTTCGTACGCCGGGACGTCCGGCTCAGCGTCGGCACGCTCCTGGTGTTCCTGTTCGTGTTCTACGTCGCCCTTCCACTGCTTGCCAATCACCGGGCCGAGGTCAACTCGCTGACCCACATCCATCTGGCCTACCTCGCCCTCGGCGTGCTCCTCGAAGTCGGCGCCCTGGCCTCCTATACCCAGCTCACCCACGCGGTGATCCCCGGTGACCGGCCCCGGCGGCTCCGGCTGTTCCGGATCAACATGTCGACTCTCTCCCTCAGCCACGTCTCCCCCGGTGGGACAGCGCCGGGGGCGGCCCTCGGTTACCGGTTGCTCACCCAGTCGGGGGTGAGTCGGGCGGACGCCGGCCTGGCGCTCGGGACACAGGGGATCGGCTCCGCCGTGGTCCTCAATGTGGTGTTCTGGTTGGCGTTGGTGGCCTTCTTGGTGACCCACGGCTTCCACGTCCCGGCCAGTCACCATGGCGGCCAGTCGCAGTCGGCGTCCATCCTGGTGCTGGTGGCAGCGGGGATCGGCGTCATCCTGCTCGGTTTCTTCGGTGGCCTCTT
>Ga0307373_10010741_pt1 | contig 13412 bp, 12 predicted proteins | sample OX2MG_FD_202534 | JGI IMG/M metagenome (GOLD analysis project Ga0307373, IMG submission 202534) | Soil microbial communities from Risofladan, Vaasa, Finland - OX-2 | ecosystem: Environmental > Terrestrial > Soil > Coastal area > Acid sulfate soil | place: Finland: Risofladan, Vaasa | collected... | reverse complement strand
CACCGAGCCCTCAAGGCCACGGCTACAAACAAAAATAACGAAGCAAAATGAATGTTCGTTTACTTTGAGTGTTTTTCACGCCCCTACCAAATAATTTCATATTTTTGCAGGGTATTTATTATTAATTATACCATGCAAAAGAATCTCCGGTTCTTCCTCGCAGTCCTGCTGTTCCTTTTAGTGCGGAGCATCCCGTTATACGCTCAGGCGCCGCGAACGATCTCCTATCAAGGTGTGCTGACCACGAAATCCGGCATGCCCGTCACGGATGGCCAGCACACGCTTGTGCTTGTGCTCTACAGCAGCCGCACGGGCGGCGGCATTCTTTATAGCAAACAGAATACCGTCACGACGGCGAACGGTTATTTCAGTACGTATCTGGATTCGATTCCCACGACACTTGCATTCGATCAGCCCGTTTATCTCGGCGTAACGGTCGATGGAAGTCCGGAGCTAACTCCGCGTTCGCTGCTCACCGGCGCGCCGTATGCACTGAACATTCCAGCGCCAACGGCGGCGGTGACAAAGATCACCTCTTCCGATAATTCACTCACGATCACGAATCCGAGCGGCCCGACGGTCGATCTTTCCGTTGTTCCCGCGAAGAGCACGACGGTAAGCTGGTCGAACATTACCGGCATTCCTTCGACCTTTGCGCCCGGCGGCACGGCCGGCGGCGATCTGACGGGAAGCTATCCAAATCCGACGCTCAAGAATACCGTCGTCACGCCGGGAAATTATACGAACGCGAACATTACGGTCGATGCGAAAGGGCGAATCACGGCGGCCTCGAATGGTACGAGCGGTGGGCTAACGCTTCCTTATACCGGCACTACCGCATCCCAAGTTGCATTCCAGGTAAAAAGTACCAACGTCGCCGCTGCCGTTGCTCTGCGGGGCGAAACGAACTCGACGGACGGATATCCGGTCGCGCTCAGCGGAGCGATCTATGGTATCAATACCAATCCCTCCGCAGTCGCCGTTGCGTATGGGGTTGTGGGAAGGTCCAGTTCTTCGTTCGCAAATTCGGCTGGTGTTTATGGATACAATAGCGCCCCCCTTGGCGGTGCGGGTGCGAGCGGGTATGGATATTATGGCACGGTTGGAACCGCCGCTCCCGGAGGATTTGCGGGAATTTTTGGCAGCACTGTTGCCGGCCTGCCCGCTTATGCCGTTTATTCCAATGGCGATCTCTATGTGGCTGGCAATTTCACAGCGACCGGCATCAAAGCAGCGACCGTCCCGGTCGGAAATGAATGGCGAAAACTTTATTGCGAGGAAGCCGCGCAAGTCTGGTTCACCGATTACGGCTCCGGCACGCTCGTGAATGGCCGGGCACACATCGATCTTGATCCAACATTTCTTCAGACCGTCACCATCGATGCGGCAAATCCGATGATGGTCTTTGTACAAATGAATACGGAGATCAGCGGCGTCTATGTGGTGAAGGGCACGACCGGTTTCGATGTGATCGAAAATGGGAACGGAAAATCGAGCGGCGCGTTCGATTACCGCATTGTCGCAAAGCGCAAGGGCTATGAGAATATTCGCCTGGAGCAGGGCGCGCCGCCGTTGGGCAGTGCGACCATTTCAAAGTAGATTTCCACTATCAACTATCCACTTTCAAACTATCCACTACGTATGTACACTTTTTGGGTAATCATTCACATCATCAGCGCAGGCCTCCTTATCGGCCTCATTGCCATGGCGCTGATTGGGAGCCGGCAGAGTAAAAAAGTGAAAGGTTCCGCCGCGGAACTCGCATGGATACGCACGGTCATAACCCTGGTGCCCATTATGGGAAACGTGGGCGCCGGCGGGATACTTCTCTCCGGAGTCGCGCTTACGCTCATGACCTATTCTTTCTTTCCATTTTCGAGTCTGCCGTGGCTCGCGCTGATGCAAGCCGATTTCGTACTCATGGAAATCATCGTATTGGGGGCGCTGACGCCACGCGGAAAGAAAATTCTTGCAATCACGAATGCGGAACTCGCCGGGCCGAATGCCGCGCAGGGAGCAAGCGACGAATTGCGCTTGCTGGTCGCTAAACAGGAAACACTGGGGATAGTTATGGCAATTCTCACGGTCATCGCCATTGCGCTCGGCGAATCGAAAGCGATGATGTGGGTAACTGGACAATGACGAACTTCACTCGTCATTCCGGCGTGCGCTTCGAACCCGATAGAGCCGCTCGGTGAAACCGCCTTCTTCTTCGAAGAAGCTTGGCTCAGGATTCGATTTGTCTACCCAAGAGGGTGGCGGCTACATTGATCAGGACCAGCACGCCGTTGGCTATGATTTCGGGGTAGGCAGGGATCGTCGTAGTGGACTTGGTAGACGAAGTGGACTGGTTCTGTCCACTCTGAGTCCAGCAGCGGCTTTTTCGACAGCAGGAGCTGTCTCCGCAGGCCGATGCATATTGAGTGCCCACCGCGCTGCATCATCGGCGGTTTTGCAGCGCCGTGCTACAAGCTCCGCGCGGCGCGGATCTTTCGGATCCCAAAGTGCCAGCCAAATGAAATCTTCATAGTCCTGTCGCAGTTCTTCGAGGCTGGCCCGCGCTGCGTTCGTCAGTTTCAATTCCATTTTTCTCAATGTGCTCGAAGCGTGGCTTCCTTCCGCGATGTTCTGCACTCCCGAGCGCGCCGCTTGCACCATCTGATCGTGCGTTCGGCTGCGCGGGCTGATATATTTTTCGCAGAACCGAACGGTCACATCGTATGCAAGCTGCGCGACCTGAAAGCTTTTGAGCTTTCTGTAGCCGCCGTGTTTGGAAATAATTTCAGAACTCATCGCACTTCGAGACCGTCTGGCGAATCGCCATCACTCGTGATAAGCGCCACCACTCCGTTCTCGTCATTCACCGCGAGCAGCATTCCGTTCGATTCCTGGCCCATGAGCTTCGCGGGTTGAAGATTGGCAACGACGATAATCGTTTTTCCAACAAGTTCTTCTGGCGCGTACTTTTGGCCGATCCCTGCAATGATTTGCCGCTTATCTTCCCCAATCTCGATTTGCAGCTTTATCAGCTTTTTCGATTTTGGGACGCGTTCCGCTTCGAGGATTTTCGCGGTGCGGAGGTGGATTTTTTTGAAATCATCAATGGTAATAAGACCATCCTGCCCAGCGGACGGAGTGGACGAAGTGGACAGCGGCGCCGTATTGACTTCCTTCGCCATCACTTCGAGGCGTTTTATTTCTTCGGTCACGGTTTCGTCTTCGATTTTTGGGAATAGAATGGCAACCTCGCCAAGCTCGGTTTGGCCATGCAGCTTCGGCTCGTGCGCGTTCGACCAGGTTTCTTCGTGGAACGAATGGCCGAGGGTTTTTAGAATAGTTTCAGAAGCGTTCGGAGTGATCGGCGCGAAATAAACAGCAAGTGCCCGCAATGCTTCGAGACACGAGCGAATCACATTTGCGGCTTGCTCTTTATTTTCTTTGATAAGCCGCCACGGTTCCGCGTCGTTAAAATATTTATTTGCCGAGCGCGCGAGGTCCATCGTCGCCGAAGTTGCATCGCGCAAACGAAATCGCTCGTAATATCCTGCAATTTCTCTCGCGCGAGTGCCGAAAGAATCGAGCAGCGCTTTTCCTTCCGCATCGAGTTCATTGCGGTTGCCCATGATTTTGTTTTCGAAATTCCGTTTCGCGAACGTAAGCACGCGGTTGGCAAAATTTCCGAAAATATCGGCTAACTCGTTATTCGCCCGTGCCTGAAATTCCTTCCACAGAAAATCCGAATCTTTTTGTTCCGGCAGCATCGTTGCGAACGCATAACGGATGATGTCCGTCGGATAGCGTTCGAGAATCTCGTGCAACTCGACAACCCATCCTCGCGATTTCGAAAGTTTCTGACCTTCCAAGTTCAGCCATTCGTTGGCTGGAACGTTCGCGGGAAGAATGTAACGATGTGCGTTCTCCGATTCGTTATGTGCCAGCAGCATCGCCGGAAACATGATGGTATGGAAGACGATATTGTCCTTGCCGAGAAAGGCGATCCATTGGGTTGTTTCGTCTTGCCACCACGTTCGCCAATCGTCGCGTAGGTCGGTGCTTCCAGCCCGACCGGAGAGGGCTTCTTTCGTGGCACTGATATATCCGATTGGCGCGTCGAACCAAACATAAAGCACTTTGCCCTCCGCGCCATCGAGCGGCACGGGCACACCCCAGGAAAGATCGCGCGTGATCGGGCGATCCTTCAATCCCGTCTTGAGCCAGCTTCGCGCGGCTTGCAACACATTTTCCTTCCAATCGCCACGATGCGATTCGATATACTGCTCCAACGGTTTTTGAAATCGGGAGAGCGCAAAATACCAATGCTTCGCCGGACACACGACCGGCTTCGAGCCGGTAACTTTCGAACGCGGATCGATGAGTTCGGTTTGATTTAAGTACGTCCCGCAATTTTCGCACTGGTCGCCCCGCGCGTTTGGATTCGAACAAACCGGGCAGGTTCCCTCGACATATCGATCCGGCAAAAACATCTTTGCTTCCTCATCATAAAGCTGCGGCTCTTCGCGCGGCACGAGGAACCCGCCGTTGTAGAGGGTCAGAAAAAATCCCTGCGAGGTCTCACGATGCACGGGGCTGGTCGTGCGAGCATAATAATCAAAGGAAATTCCGAGCTTCTCGAACGACGCTTTGTTGAGCGAATGAAAACGATCGACGATCGTTTGCGGCGAAACGTGTTCCTTGTCAGCCGAGATCGTGATCGGCACACCATGCTCGTCCGAGCCGCAAATAAAAAGTACTTGCTCTCCATTGAGGCGCTTAAAGCGCGCATACAGATCGGCGGGTAAATAGCATCCGGCCAGATGGCCAATGTGGAGCGGCCCGTTGGCATACGGCAGCGCGGCGGTGATAAGGGTGCGTTCGAAGTTTTGCATAAGTAATAAGTTGAGCAAAACGTGTAGCGCCGGGAGTATACTCCCGGTGCTACACTGTTCACTGCGGGTATGCTCGAAATCCTGCAGGCCACCCGGTACGTGACGCCGCTCCGCGAAGGCGGCTCGCTACCCGCGCTCGTCGAGGCGGATGACTATGGGCTGTATGTCCTGAAATTTCGCGGAGCGGGGCAGGGCACGAAGGCGCTTATCGCGGAGCTTATCGCCGGAGAGCTTGGCCGCGCGCTCGGCCTTCCCGTTCCGCGGCTGGCCTTCATGTTGCTCGATCCCACGCTGGGAAGGAATGAGCCGGATTACGAAATTCGCACGCTCATCGAAGCAAGCGGGGGACTGAACTTCGCGATGGACTATCTTCCCGGCTCCATTTCGTTCGATCCGCTTGCGAATCACGTCGATCCTGAGTTGGCTTCCGAAATCGTCTGGTTCGATGCGTATATTATGAATGTCGATCGAACGGCCCGCAATACCAATATGCTTATCTGGCATAAGAAGCTGTATCTTATCGATCATGGAGCGTCGCTCTTCTTCCATCACCAATGGACGAGCGCCGAGGAGAAAATCGGAAGTCCATTCAATAATATTAAAGATCATGTGCTTCTCCGAATGGCAACCGCTCTTCCGGAAGCCGGAAGGAAGCTGAAATCCATGATTACGAGCGAACTTATCCATTCCATCGTTTCGCTGATTCCTGACGATTGGCTGGAATCAAATGCCGTATTCGAAAATCCTCATTCCCACCGCGAAGGCTACGCAAATTTTTTAGAGCAGCGGCTTGCATCATCTCATAGTTTTGAACAGGAGGCGATTCGTGCCAGAAACAACCTTTGATTACGCGGTAATCCGCATCGTGCCGCGCGTCGAACGCTCGGAATTTATCAATGCGGGGGTTATTCTCTACGCTCGAACGCAGCGGTTTCTGGATGCGCGCATTTCGTTCGATCGTGAGCGGCTGCGCGCGCTTTTTCCGGATGCGGCCATCGCCGAAATCGAGCAGCACCTCGCGCTGATCCCAAAAATTTGCATGGGCGGCGATAGCGCCGGCCCTATCGGCGAATTGCCACAGCACGAGCGCTGGCACTGGCTCGTCGCGCCAAAGAGCACCGTCATTCAAATGTCGGAAGTGCATTCCGGTTTTTGCGAGGACCCCGCCGCAGAACTCGATCATCTTATGAGGACGCTCGTACATTGAAAAATTTGCATTTTAGATTGAAACGGAGTGAGGGTTGCGGTGTTATTCTTTTCGCATGTATCGCCCGCGATTCTTAACGAACAAAGCCTTGCGCGCCTCGCCGGCCTGTTTCTTTTGGGTACTACTCGCGTTGGCCGCGCCGCTCGCGGCTTTCGGGCAATCGAAGGAGGCCGGAAATCCTTCTGCTCCGCCGGATGGAACCAGCGCCTACTTTTTTGCGGCCATTGGCGGATTTATTCCAATGGATGAAAGTTACCGCGCGAATTATTCGGCGAATCTTGGCGGCCTTCCCATCGAAGTGAGCGGGGGCTTTCTTTTCCCGGTCGGCACGGACGTTTTCGTGCCGGTCACCGCTCGGTATATGCGTCAATCGGCGAATTTTGTCACGGGCACATCCATCGCGGTGCTTTCGATCGAGCCGGGCGTGCGGATTTTCTTAGAGCCTGAACATGAGCATGACCTGCGAATGTATGGGGCCATCGAAGCGTTGCTCGGTCAGGCGACCGTTGAGGGGAATTACGATGCATCGGCCGATGGAACTTCGACCAGCGCGGCTGCCGCGCAATCGAACTACTACGATCTCGGCCTGGGATTCGATCTCGGCCTGACGTATCCGTTTACGAGCACGACGGCGCTCGATGCCGGCGTTCATATCGGCGTGTTCCTGGCAAGCCCGGTCACGCAGGGCGGCTTGGGGAACATTGGCGGGGTGTCGCTTACGGCGGCCTACCGGTTTGGCTTCTGAGACCAGGATTTACAGGATGTTCAGGATGAACCAGGATTTAATACGTGAATCTTTTCGAATGCTTCGGAGCATCCTCATCGGCGCTCTTTTTTTGAGCGTCAGCGGTTGTTCTACCGCGACGGCGCCAACGGTTCCGCTGCGAATGAATTTCACATTCAAGAGCGACAATCCAGCGAACGATTCTCTGTATCCGGTTTTTCCAAATCCGTTTAATCGGGTGGAAGGGGATACGAGCGTTGGCATTCGGTTCGCGCTGAACGATTCGGTATCCGCGCAGGTCGTTATTCAAAACGCGCTCGGAGATCAAGTCGAAATTTTTTCAGATTCTGTTGCGCGGCCCGGTTATTACACGGGCTGGTGGAACCCGGTCGCCTCGGATGGCAGTCGATTGGTCAATGGCCTTTATTTCATAACGCTTCGCAATGGGGATTTCATATTTTCTCGCTTGGTCGATGTTCAGGAAAATCAATAGAGAGGGTTCCGGATTCCGGGTTCCAAGTTCCGGGGGGGCATGGGTCGCCGGAATCACCATGCTGCTGCTTGCCTGCTTTGCCGGGCGCGCTTGGGGGCAGCCGGAATCTCGGCTGGATCATTATATGTCGCTCGCCCATCCGATCGGAACGGCCAGCCTTGCGTTTCCCGGACCGGATGGCGGGTATACCTTCGTGCATCTGCCTACGAAGGAACTGATGGAATGGGGCGATACCGAAGTGAATCCGCGGACCTACCTGCTCGACCTGAATATTTCGCACGAAGGGCTGTATATTGCGCCGGATACGATGCTCGATTTTTCCCAATACACTCAATTCCAATTTGTACTGCCGGGCAACCACATCATCCATGCAAAACTCGCCCCCAGCCATACGCATCAGGACTATCTTGCGATGGACACCAACTTTAATGGCACCCTCGGCTGGGGACTCATCAAGCAATTCATCACCGTCTTCGATTTCAAGCGCAATCTGCTTACGTTCTACCCGCTCTATTCCAGCGTGATCGTAGCGGACGACGATACGAACGTGATTCAACTCCCGATCATCGACGACGCGAGGATTACGTATTGCCACTGCCCGGTTTCGACGGTCTGGCTCGATGTCCAAGCGCCGCCACTCATTCCCGGCCATGTAAATCTTGCCTTTCAGCAGCCCCGTTCGGAAGTGTATTTAACGGCGCTCGATTCGAATACGCGCCAGATCGTGAACCGGCAAATCATCAAAGATTCCCTTGCTCACGATGTTCGCCCGATCGGGCTAAACCTCGGGCAATTTATCGTTCACGATTTAGCGGGCCATGCGATTAATCTTGCCAGCCACGGCCCCCACCGCGCGATCGTCCCTCTGCTCGATATTTACCATGACCTCACCGTGCCTGTCCTCGGCGCGCTCGGCACCGATGTACTCCGCACCTTCAGCGGAATTATTATCGATCCATCGAGGAATAAGTTGATATTTGTAAAGTAATGTTTAGTGGACTAGCGCGCCTTGCACGCTCTCTGAAAACCCCTTCAGCGGCAAGTCGAAGGTCTCGCGCCACTTACGATCTTCTTCGGGATCGCGGACGTAATTGCCGTTCCGCAACATTAGGATTTCGTCAAAGCTAATAGGAAACCAGGAAAAATGGCCCAGAAGACGTGCAGGCGGCAGGATGGCCCATAAAGGGATTTTGATGGCCGGTTTTTTTGTGCCCATCGCGCGGGCAATGCTAAGAATAAGCTTCCGGTAGGTCAATTTTTCCGGGCCGCCGATTTCGTATAGGGCACCAACCGTTTCCGGCTTTGCGAGCGATTGCACGATGGTTTGGGATACATCATCGGCGGAAACCGGCTGGAAAAGAAATGTGCCGCTTCCCAAAATAGGCACGAACGGCGCCATGCGAATGGCCTTTGCAATTTCGTCAACAAAATTATGCTGCCGGCGCGGACGGTCATCGAAAATAAGGGAGGGGCGAAGAATCGTCCATTCGAGGCCGCTGGATGATCGGTCATCCGCACGAACAAGTTCTTCGGCTTCCCATTTGGTTCGGTAGTATTGTGTTGAAGTATTTGGTCTGGCGCCGAGTGCGGACATTTGAATCCAGCGCCGAGCGCCTATTGCCTTCGCCGCCGCGAGTACATTGCGAACGCCTTCGACATGCACCGCTTGGAAAGTACTTCCCTTGCGTGGAGATTCACGCAGTACGCCGGGGAGATAGATAACCGCGTTGATTCCGGTGGGCATGGCTCGAAGCATGGCCTCGGCATTTGCCACATCGCCGGTAACGGCTTTTACGTTCGGATTCGTCCGGACGATTTCTTCCAAGGAGTGAGCCGAATGAACGAGCGCGGTCACCTCATGGCCGGCGGAAAGAAGATCGTTCAAAACTCTTTCGCCCACAAAACCGGTAGCGCCGGCGAGGAATATTTTCATCCGTGGAATTGAGAGTTAAGAAAGAAGAGTTAAAGGGGGGCTATTTGAAAAAGCATTCGACATCAACACATCTATCCTAACTCTTAATTCTTCACTCTTAATTCTAAACGGACATGTTCACCGGCCTCATCGAAGAACTCGGCACACTCGTTGACCTATCCTCGGTAGGAACGTCACTCTGTCTTAAAATTGAGGCAGAGCGAGTCTTCTCCGGAGGCCCGGAAGAGCCTAAAAACTCACAAAATGGGCTAAAAATAGGCGATTCGATAGCGGTAAATGGTGTATGCCTGACGGCCACGCTTGTGAAACCGCCCTATTTTGAGGTCACTGCGGTAGAGGAAACTATCGGGAAGACGACGCTGGGTTCATTGACAGCAGGTAGGAGAATCAATCTCGAACGAGCGGCAACGATCGAAACGCGCTTAGGCGGCCATCTCGTGCAGGGGCACGCCGATGGCGTGGCAACGCTCCGCGATATTCGGGATGCCGATGGAAGCTGGGAGTTCACCTTCGAACTTCCCCAAGACTCCGATCGGTACGTGGTGCCGCGCGGCTCGATCGCCCTCGATGGCATCAGCCTGACGGTTGCGGAAGTAACGCAAACTTCCGTTTGCGACCCCTCGGGCGGATCGCAAACTGAAGTAGCATCGTCGGCGATGCGCGCTACAATCGCGATCATTCCTCATACCTACTATCACACCAATGTCCAGTTCCTGAACATTGGCGACCGCGTGAACGTCGAACTTGACGTGATCGCAAAGATGGTCGAGCGGCTCGTGAAGCCGTACAAAGAGTTTAAATGATCTAAGTAACTTGTAACAATGGTAGTAATACCGAATAGAGGGATTAAGAAAAATGTCTAAGGGTGGTGGCGCTGGAAAAGTCTATTTTATTTTGTATCTGGCCGTTCTTCTCGAACTGCTGATCGTCATTGTCGAGCGCGATGACGCGGAAGACGCCTTCCGCAAAGAGAGGGATGCGCTTCTTCAAAAGGAGAAACGCATTCAACTTATTGCCGAAACGATCATCAATTCGCTGCGCGGTTCCCCGACGGCCGTCAGCGCGACCTCGGACCAGAGCATGGTCTTAGGCGATAAGAACGAGGCCAACGGGCGCTTGTTCAATGTCCGCATTCGGCTGGCCGATCCCGCTCACGATACTGTGAAGGAACTCGATCTCAACATTATGCGCAACAACGCGGTAATGGAGACCGTCAATTTAGCGGCGGATTCCGTCGCCTATCCTCGGGTAAGAGACGGCAACGATTGGGTCTACACGTATGCGTTCAAGCCGCATTTCGGCGCCGGCGAATACAACCTCAAATTCGACGCCAAAACCAACCAGATCGTTGGTGTAACGCAATCCGCATCCCCGGACGATACCGTAAAGATCGGCGCCGTTCATCTAACGGTGAAAGAATTGAAGGAAGTCAAGGACGGTATTCAGGAGAATATCGGGCTGCGCGGCTATATCGACTCGCTGCTCAACGGCGGGTACGAAAACTTCGCCGCCAACATGGGCTCGAATGATTTTACCGTGAATGTCAAGCCGCCGCAGGAAGTCGATCAACTCCAGATCTTCCCGCAAGTGCAGGACTTCGCCTCCTTCCCGACGCTCAATCTTCCGAACTTCGTCAAGATCCAGGGCGCAACGATTACCGGGCCACAGGGGGTGAGTATCACCAAGGTCGATGGACCGGGTGAGATCGTCAAGGTCGATTCTAACTTCTATTGGAGTTGGACGCCGGATGCCAGCGCGGTGGGACAAACGTACACCATCAAACTGTCCGGCAAAGCCAACCGCAACGGCGCGCAAAAAGACCAGGCGACGACCACGTTCAACGTCAGCGTGAAGAAGATGGTCAAGGCGAGCGTAAGTCCATATTTCCCGGCGAATTCAAAAACGCATGTAGCCACGCCATTTACGGACGTGACCTTCAAGGCTAACGAGCAAGTTGCCGGCCTCGATGGAACATACAAGACGGAGATTTATTTGAATGGGCAGAAAGTAGTTCCGGCGCCCGGAGCACCGGACAACCTGGAGCCGACCATTGAATTCACGCCGCAATTCCAGAAGGACGAGGGAAAAACGCTCGAAGTGAAAGCGTACTTTAAGTCACCCATGATGGCGAACTACGAACAGATCGACGATCAGTCGTTCAAGATCGGGCCTCCGCCATTCATTGCTGTATCGAACAATTCTCCGGAAGCCGGCGACAATCTCGAAATTAAGGCCGCGTGGGATACGCTTTCTGGACCGAGCACGTATCGATATATCGAGGTCGGTTCCGACCATCTGAATGTCGAGTCCGAAGGCTACTTCGAGCCGACGGCGAAGAAAGAACCCGCGAAGGCTGGTGCGGGCTTCCTATTCGCCGCTCGTCCAACAAGTAAAGCACAGAACGTGTCAAAGAAGGATGGACAGCAGGTGAGCGTTACCGTGACGGATCCCGTGACGGGAGAGACCCAAACCTTCCAAGTAACTTTAATGCCGAAACAGCAGCAGCAACGTGGCGGATATGGGGGATATGGTGGGTACGGACGCGGCGGCGGCGGCAGTGGTGGAGGTGGGGGCATCCATTAAGAGATTCTTCACTGGGTTCCGCGTAGCGGTGTTTTTCGCGGCGCGGAACTCAGTGATTCTCCACTTTTGCTCCATTTCCTTCGAAACCACCTCGATTCTTTTTTCGATTCATTGCAGACTTTCATTCGATTCTTGCAGACTTACAACAGACTATGACATTCCCGAAAGAGATCCGATTCATGCGTCTCAAAGCCGGACGCAGTTGGCGAGCGAAGGGCTTAGCGCCCATTCTCGCTGTTTTTTTAGTGATGCCCTTCGCGGCGGCGTTCGGGCAGATACACTTACCGGTGGAGGATTCGATCCACGCCATCGCGCTGAGAAATGAAAAGGCCTACCGGCTTCTGAATGCCATGGATGACAAAGGCTCTTCGTACGAGTTCACGAACGTCACGGCATGGAAAATCACGGACGATGGCCTGCGAAATCAGATCATCGATCTTTACACCGCCAAGTATGGCAAGAAGGAACTAAAAAACTTCGATATCGATAATGTCTATATTTTTTCCGTTCCCGATGGCACGGATCAGGCCGGCGATACGAAGTTCTTTCCGTTCCATGTACTTTTCATGGGCAAGCACGTGAATGTCGATACGAGTGGAGAGGGCGGCGGCGGCTTCTTCGGCAACGGTGGCGGCGGTAATACCAACCAAACGGTGCCCGTGGCGTTCAAAGGCCAGCAGGTTATCCCCGTTATGCTGCACAACCCATCGCTTGTGGACAATATCAACGCGGTTCAGGGCGACATGGTCGAGCTTCCCGGCGATATTATGCCGCGCGGAGTGCAGCTTATAAAGAACGCCGACGAGCGCTACATCTTCCATGAGATGTTTACCGGCTTCTATTCGAAGCGGACGATCATCGACCAGCAGGATATGGTCCTCGGTATTCCGACCTCGGATGAATTGACGTTTGTTCCCGATACCACCGCTCCCCAGATTCCGCAGGAACCGGACGAGACGCAGGAACTTCCCGTGGAATCGCTAAATTCTCAGGCATTCCGTTACCAAAAAACGATCGATCTTTCGATCGACCATTTAACCGCGAATATTTCTCAGCAGGACGCGCTGGAGGTTCAGATCGGCAATCCCGAAGTCGGGCTTCCGTTCTGGTCGAGCGGCGAGGCGCGGCTGTGGCTTACGATGCATAATCAAATCGGGACCGAGAGCGATTTTCAGATTGGCTTCGATTTTCCGAACTTCGGCTTGGGTAATATCAATCATGCCATCTTCGAACCGCGTCGGCTTTCGGGCTTTTATGGAGCGTCGGTCGCCGCATATTTTGCCGGCATCGACTTTTTCAGCGCGTTCAACATGCCGATCGCGTTTAATTTCTCGGTTTTCCCGGCTGGCGGATCGAATTCCTCGATTATCTATGATGGCGCCGGCGGCCCGGTGCCCACTCCCATAGCTGGTGGCCCATCGAACGTTCCGGCCGACCGGACATTTTACCGTACCGCGTTCATCGGACAGATATACATTCCGTTTATCGTGCAGCTCGATCCGGCGAACTTCGTCCAGTTCTCCGCCGGAGTGGGCATTGATAATGTGAAGCTGAGTTGGATTCCGGCGAATGACAGCGAGGCGGAA
>Ga0307373_10010740_pt1 | contig 13414 bp, 24 predicted proteins | sample OX2MG_FD_202534 | JGI IMG/M metagenome (GOLD analysis project Ga0307373, IMG submission 202534) | Soil microbial communities from Risofladan, Vaasa, Finland - OX-2 | ecosystem: Environmental > Terrestrial > Soil > Coastal area > Acid sulfate soil | place: Finland: Risofladan, Vaasa | collected... | reverse complement strand
GATCGGCGACGTGGGCGAGGACCTTGGCCCCGTTCTCGAGCTCAACCCGGTAGACGCCGTTGGGAAGAGGCTCCACGACGACCCCCTTCACGAGCGGGGGGCGTTGGGGCACGAACGACGATTGTACCAAACGGTGTGCCTTCACGGCGGTGACGTATGTCAGGCCCCCACCGCGTCCCTTGTCTCCGAGGGCGAAAGCGAGGAGGTCAGCACGATCGGGCCCTTGTCGGTGATGGCCACGGTGTGCTCGAAATAGGCCGAAAGGGAGCCGTCAGCGGTGCAGATCGTCCAGCCGTCCGGCTTCATGTAGACCTCGTATGAGCCGGCGTTGACCATCGGCTCGATGGCCAGGGTCATCCCCGGCTTCAGCCGCGGCGGCGTGCCGGGCGTGCCGAAGTTGGGCACCTGCGGGTCCTCGTGCATCTGGCGGCCGATCCCGTGGCCGACGAACTGGCGGATGACCGAGAAGCCGGCGGCCTCGACGTGGCGCTGGATGGCGGCCGAGACGTCGCCCAGGTAGCCGCCCGGGCGGGCCTTGTCGATCCCGGCGTACAGAGCCTCCTCGGTCACCTTCAGGAGGCGTGCCGCCTCCGGGGTGATCTTGCCGACCCCGACCGTGACGCCGACGTCAGCCCAGAAGCCCTCCAGGACCAGGCCGAGGTCCAGGCTGACAAGGTCGCCCTCGGCGACCTTGCGGTTGCCCGGGATGCCGTGGACCGCCTCGTCGTTGATCGACACGCACATCGAGCGGGGGAACCCGTTGTAGCCGAGAAAGCCAGGGGTGGCCCCGCCCTCGCGGATCAGCCGGTCGGCGATCCGGTCGAGCTCGATCGTCTTGACCCCGGGCTGGCAAGCTTCCTTCAACGGTGGCAGAACAGACGCGAGCAGGCTGCCCGCGCGGGCCATCAGGTCGATCTCGTGGGCTGTCTTCAGGTTGATCATGCTGTCCGCCCCCGGGGCGTCACCGTTCCGTTGACCGCGGCGAGGACCTGGCGGCTTATCTCCTCGATTGTGCCCCTTCCGTCGATCTCGGAAACCAGCCCCTCACCGCGGTAGTGGTCCAGCACCGGCACTGTCTTCTGCAGGTAGATCTCGATCCGCGGCTTGACGGCCTCCACCTTGTCGTCCTCGCGCTGCACCAGCGCGCCTCCGTCCGCCTCGCAGCTCGCTGTCGCGGGCGGGTAGGTGCGCTGGCAGAGCGGACAGACCAGGCGGCCTGAAAGCCGGCGCAGCAGCTCGTCCGTTTCGACCTTGAGGTAGATGACCCGGCCCAGCGGCTTGCCGAGCGCCTTCATAAGGCTGTCGAGCGCCTTGGCCTGCGGGACCGTACGTGGGAAGCCGTCCATGATGAAGCCGCTCGCGCAGTCGGGCTGGTGTAGGCGGTTGCGGATCATGCCGATCATGATGTCGTCGGATACGTACTGCCCCGCGGCCAGGATCGGCTGGGCCTGGCGGCCGAGCGGGGTGCCTGCCTGGATCTCGGCCCGCAGCATGTCGCCTGTGGCGACGTGGGGGATGCCGAAGTGTTTGCGCAGCATGTTGGCCTGGGTGCCCTTGCCGCTGCCGGGCGCTCCGTAAAGGAGCAGGTTCACGTGATGAAGCCGCGGTATTGCCGCATGACCAGCTGTGTTTGCAGCTGCTTCATCGTGTCGAGCGCGACCCCGACCACGATGAGGATGGCGGTGCCACCGAGGTACATCTGCTGCGTGTTGATACCGGAGATCGCCGAAGTCGCGATGGGTAGGACCACGGTGATGAAGCCGAGGAAGCAGGCGCCTGCGAACGTGACCCGGTTCATGACGGCGGCGAGGTAGTCTGCGGTCGGGCGCCCTGGACGGATGCCAGGGATGAAGCTTGAATAGCGTTTCAGGTTATCGGCCACGTCGTTCACCTCGAACGTGATGGCCGTGTAGAAATACGTGAACCCGAACGTGAACGCGAAATAGAGGACGTTGTAGGTGATCGCCATCGGCAGGTTCGATGTCGTCGGCACGAAGTTGCCACGTATCCAGGCCGCCGCGTTGTAATACCACGTGCCCACTGGCGCGCCGGTGAAGTAATTGGCCACGATGGTCGGCAGGAACATCACGGAGATCGCAAAGATGATCGGGATGACCCCGGCGTGGTTCACGCGCAGGGGCAGGAAGCTCGCGCGGCTCTGCACCTGTTTCAGGCCGACGGTGCGCTGCGCCGACTGAATCGGGATCTTCCGCACCGCCTGCTGCACCTCGATGATCACGGCGGTCATGGCGAGCGCGATGATCCCGAAGATTATGAAGGGAACGTAGTCGGCCAGTCCGCCGCCCGTGCCCCGGGCGCTGAACACAGCCGCAATGCCCTGGGGACCGCGGCCGATGATGCCGGCGAAGATGATCAGCGACACGCCGTTGCCGATTCCGTACTCGGTGATCAGCTCGCCAAACCACATCAGCACCACCGTGCCGGCTGTCAAGACCAGGATGATCTGCAGGCGCTGGAACCAGTCGAGCGTGCCCAGGATCTGCGGGGTCGTGTTCTGGAAGAGCACCGTGAAGCCGTACGCCTGGCCTGCGCCGAGCGCGACGGTCAGGTAGCGGCTCCAGCGCGTGATCCGGCGCCGCCCCGCCTCACCCTCTTTGGAGATCTCCTTGATGCGTTCGGAGATCACGGTCATCAGCTGCATGATGATCGTGGCGTTGATGTAGGGGTTCATGCCCATGGCCACGATGCTGAATCGCGACAGGCCGCCGCCCGAGAACAGGTCTAGCAGGCCTAGCAACGCCTGGGAGTTGAAGAGCTGGGCCAGGGCCGCCTGGCTCGCCCCCGGGACGGCGATGTTGGCGAAAACACGGAAGACCACCAGGATCCCGCCCGTGAACAGGATCTTGTTGCGGAGCTCGGGCAGCCGAATGGCGTTGACCAGAGCTTCGAGGAGGTTCATCGATTACTCGTCTGAAGGAGTCGAGGAGGTCTCCGGAGTGGCGGGTGTGGCGGCCTTCTCCTGGCCCCCGACGGGCTTGGGGGCCTTGGCCGCGGTGCGCCTGGGGCCGATCTTGCGCGGCTCGCCCAGGACCTTGACGCTGCCGCCCCGAGCCTCGATCGCCTCGCGTGCGCTGGAGCTGAACGCGTGCGCCTCGACGGTCAGCTTGCGCTTCAGCTCTCCGGTGCCCAGCACCTTGACCTCCTCCCCGGGCCGGACCAGGCCGGCCCCGGCCAGGGCCTCGGCGTCGACCTTGGCGCCGTCTTCGAACCGGCTCAGCTTCGACAGGTTGACCACCGCGTAGACCTTCTTGAAGGGATTCTTGAAACCCGGCAGCTTGGGCAGGCGCTGCGAGAGCGGCATCTGGCCTCCCTCGAAGCCGAGGCGGAAGCCTTCGCTGCGCGCGTTCTGGCCTTTCTGGCCGCGCCCGGACGTCTTGCCGCGGCCCGACCCGGTGCCGCGACCGATGCGGTCCGGCCTGCGGTGTGCGCCCTTGGCCGGCTTGAGGTCGTGAAGCTGCATAGCTAGTTGCCTCGCTGGTGTTTCTTGTTGGAACGCGACCGCCAGATCTTGTAGCGGCTGCGCTTCGGCCGGATGAAGGGCTCGCCTTCGACCGCGACCAGGAAGTTGACCGCCTTCAGCATCCCGCGGACGGCCGGGTTGTCCGGCAGCTCGCGGGTCTGGTTCATGCGGCGAAAGCCAAGCGACACGACCGTGGCCTTGATCGACGGCGAGGCGCCGATCGTGCTCTTCACCAGGGTCGCCTTGACCATCTTGTCCTCTTCTTTCTTGGCGGCCGTCACTTCGATTCCACGGCCTCGCCGTTGGACTTGCCGCCCTCGGCCCGGCGATGAGCCGCGGCCAGGCGCTTGCCGACTATGTCCTCGACCTGCTTCCCGCGCAGCTCGGCGACCTGCTGGGCCGTCTTGAGCTGCTGGAGCGCGGCAAGGGTGGCCCGCACGGTGTTGATCGGGTTGTTGGTGCCGTGCGACTTGGTGAGGATGTCCTTGATCCCGGCGGTCTCGATCACGGCGCGCATGGCGCCACCCGAGATCACGCCCGTACCGGGCGCTGCCGGCTTGAGCATGATCTTGGCCGCGCCCCACTTGAGGCGTACCTCGTGAGGGATGGTCGTGCCGACCATCGGAACGGTGATCATGTTGCGTTTGGCCACGTCCATGCCCTTGCGGATGGCTTCGGTCACCTCTCGCGCCTTGCCGATGCCTGCGCCGACACGCCCGTTCATGTCGCCGACCACGATCAGCGCGCTGAACGAGAACTTGCGACCGCCTTTGACCACCTTGGACACGCGGTTGACGCGTACGACGCGATCCGTCAGATCGGATCGCTCGCCGCTCGAATGCGGATATCGACTGCCCATCTAGTTACTAAAACTCCAGTCCGGCTTCGCGCGCCGCGTCAGCCAGAGCCTTGATTCTGCCGTGATAAAGGAAGCCCCCGCGGTCGAAGACGACCGAGCTGACGCCCGCGGCCTTGGCCTTGGCCGCGATGGCCTTGCCGACCTCCGCCGCCTCCGCCATGCCGTTGCCCTTCGCCTTCAGCCCGACGGTCGACGCGGCCGCGACAGTGCGGCTGCCGGAGTCGTCGATGAGCTGGGCGTACAGGTGGTTCAGGCTTCGGAACACCGAGAGTCGCGGGCGATCGGGCGTGCCGGCCACGTGCACGCGCACGCGTCGGTGACGCTTGGAACGGTTCACCTTGCGGTCCTGTCGCTTGATCATGCGGTGGTCTTGGCCCCCTTACCGGCCTTGCCGGCCTTGCGCCGGATCTTCTCGCCGCGGTACATCACGCCCTTGCCCTTGTAGGGTTCGGGCGGGCGCAGGCGCCGGATGTCCGCGGCGACCTGGCCGACGTCCTCGATCGAGATGCCGGACACCGAGAACTTGGTCGGGTCCTGCACGTCGATCGAGATGCCCTTGGGCGACTTGAACTTGATGGGGTGCGAGTAGCCGAGGCTCAGGACGAGCTCGTCGCCCTGTTTGACGGCCCGATAGCCGACGCCCACCAGCTCGAGATGCTTGGTGAAACCCTTGTTCACGCCCTCGACCATGTTGGCGACCAGGCTGCGGACCAGGCCGTGGAGCGCGCGATGCCGGAAGTCGTCGGAAGGGCGCTCGAACACGAGCTCGCCATCGACCTGCTTGAACGAGATGTCGGCCGGCAGGGTGCGCTCGAGCTGACCCTTCGGGCCCTCGACCTTCACGTGACCGGGCGCGATCGTGACTTTCACCCCACCCGGGACCTGCACCGGCAGCTTTCCAATTCGCGACAACTCTTTTCTAGCTCTCCTGCGGGTCACCCCACGAAATCTTCGATTTCGCGGGGACCCCGACTACCGCTTTACCACACATATGCCAGTACCTCTCCGCCCACGCCCTGGCGGGTCGCCTGCCGGCCACTCATGACTCCCTCAGCGGTGCTGAGGATGGCGATGCCGAGCCCACCCAGGACCCTGGGGATCTCGGTCTTGCGCGCGTAGACGCGAAGCCCGGGCCGGCTGATCCTCTTCACCCCGGAGATCACACGCGTGCGGTCGGGGCGAGTCTTGAAGATGATACGCATCGTCTGCAGGGTGCCCTCGGCCTCCACGTCGTAGCCCGCGATGTAGCCCTCGTCCTTGAGCACTCGGGCGATCTCGACTTTGAGCTTGGACGCCGGCACGCGGACCTCGGTATGCCGGGCCGAGTTGGCGTTCCGGACCCGGGTCAGCATGTCGGCGATGGGGTCCGCGACGACGGCCGTCGAGATGCGCTTCGGCGCCTTGCCCACGGTGGTCTTGCCGACGTTCGTCCTCGCGACCGCTGTAGCCATCACCAGCTCGACTTCGTGATGCCGGGGATCCGTCCCTCGGCGGCCAGGTTGCGGAAGCAGATGCGGCACATGCCGAACTTGCGCAGGTATGCGCGCGGCCGCCCGCAGATGCGGCAGCGGTTGTGGAAGCGAACCTTGAACTTGGGTTTGATCGCGTCCCTCTTCCAGCGCTCGAGCGAAGATTTCTTGGCCAAACTCTTACCTCTTCCTGAATGGCATGCCGAGCCGTGTGAGCAGGCTCCGCGCCTCGTCGTCGGTGCGGGCTGTGGTTACGATCGACACTTCCAGCCCGCGCAGTTTGTCGATCTTGTCGTAGTCGATCTCCGGGAACATGACCTGCTCGCGCAGGCCGAGCGAGTAGTTGCCGCGGCCGTCAAAGCCGTCAGGGCTGACCCCACGAAAGTCGCGTATGCGCGGCAGCGCGATGTTGAGCAGCTTGTCAAGGAAGTACCACATTCGCCGACCCCGCAGCGTCGCCTTGATCCCGACCGTCTGGCCGGCGCGCAGCTTGAAAGCCGCGACCGACTTCCGGGCCTTGATCAAAGCAGGCTTCTGGCCGGTGATGGTGACGACATCCCCGACCGCCGCGTCGAGCGCCTTGTCGCTGTCCTTGGCCTCGCCAATGCCGATGTTGACCACGATCTTGGAGAGCCTGGGCACCTCCATCGCGTTGCCGTAGTCGAACTCCTTGGTCATCTGGGGCACTACCGTGTCGCGGTAAGCGACCAGCAGGCGCGGCGGCGCCTCCGAGCGCGTGCCCGGACCCTTGTCCACCTCAGGCCTCTTGGCCTGCTTGCGCTCCTGCTTCGGGGCGACCTTGGCTTTGCTCACTGGGCCTCCGTCTTGCGGACGCGCTCGTACGGCTCGCCGCAATGCCGGCAGATCAGCGCGCGCGCGCCCGATTCGAGCACGGTGTGCTTGGAACGGGTAGGACGCGAGCACGAAGGGCAGACGAGCATCACGTTCGAGTAGTCGAGGGCGGCTTCGAAGTCGACCACGCCGCCCTGGGCCACGCTGACTCCACCACGCTGCTGTCCCGCCTTGGTGTGGCGCTTAAGGATGTTGACACCCTTGACGACGATCTTGTGCTTGTCGGGGATGGTGCGAAGCACCTCGCCCTGCTTGCCCTTGTCTTTGCCGGCTACGACGATCACGGGATCACCCGGCGCAAGGTCGAGCCAGCGGCGCTTGAGCTGTGGCTTGTTTCTCAGCATTTAGGACTACAGGACCTCCGGAGCCAAAGAGATGATCTTCATGAAGTTGCGCTCGCGCAGCTCGCGGGCCACCGGGCCGAAAATGCGCGTGCCGCGCGGGTTGTTGGCGGTGGCGAGCAGCACCGCGGCGTTCTCGTCGAAGCGGATCAGGGATCCGTCGGGACGCTTGAACTCCTTGGTCACCCGCACCACGACGGCCTTGACGACCTCGCCCTTCTTGACCTGGCCACCCGGCTGCGCCGACTTGACGGTGGCCGTGATGATGTCGCCCACCGACGCGTACTTGCGGTAATGCCCGCCGGCCACGCGGATGCACAGGATCTCTTTGGCTCCTGAGTTGTCCGCGACCTTGAGGCGTGTTTCCTGCTGGATCATCTTGTTACTTGGCTTTCTCCACGATTTCCAGCACGCGCCACCGCTTCTCCTTGGAGATGGGCCGCGTCTCGGCGATGCGGACCAGGTCGCCCACGCCGCACTCGTCCTTCTCGTCGTGGACCTTGAACTTGGTGCGCTGCTGCACCGTCTTGCGGTACAGCCGATGAGCCTTGGACGTGCCGACCTGGACGATGACCGTCTTGTTCATCTGGTCGGCGATGACCGTGCCCAGGCGGACCTTGCGCTGGCCGCGGGTCTCGGTCGGCTTCTCTGCAGTCGTATCGCTCATGATTTGTCCTCGATCTTCTTACGGGTTCGCTTCGGCTTGGCCGGCTCGGCTATTACCGCTTCCGTTTCTTGTTCTTCCCCATCCCCTGGCTTCGCCAGGTACTTCCCCGCCCGCGGGGAAGCCGGCGCCTCTTCCTGGGGCGCGGCGACGGAGGCCACGATTCCGAAGTCTCGCTCTCGCATCACGGTCATGATCCGCGCGATGTCATGGCGGACCTTGGAGATCTGGCTCGCGTTCTCGAGCTGGCCGACGGCGTGCTTGAACCTGAGCTCATAGAGCTCACGACGCGCCGTTTTGAGTCTCACTCCCAGCTCATCGACCTCCAGCACCCTCAGGTCGTCGACCTTCACTGCGAGCCTCCACCGGCGCTCGACTCGGCGCTGACGAACCTCGTCTTGATCGGCAGCTTCGAGGCGGCGAGCTTCATCGCCTCCTTGGCCACCTGCGGGGTGACCCCGCCCATCTCGAACAGCACGCGGCCGGGCTTGATCACGGCGACCCAGCCCTCGGGGTTGCCCTTGCCGGAGCCCATGCGGGTTTCGGCCGGCTTCTTGGTGATCGACTTGTCCGGAAACACTCGGATCCAGATCTGGCCGCCACGCTTGACGTGGCGGGTCATCGCCCGTCGGGCGGCCTCGATCTGCCGGTTGCTCATCCAGCATGCTTCCATGGCCTGAAGGCCGAAGTCGCCGAACGCCACCGTGGCGCCGCGCGTCGCAATGCCCGTGCGCCGGCCGCGGTGCATCTTGCGGTACTTGACTCTCTTGGGGATCAGCATCAGGTCTTCTTCTTCGGGGTGGCTTTCTTGGCCGGGGCCTTGGTCTCGGACTTGGCTGCCGGCTCCGCCTTGGCGTCGCCTTCCGCTTTGACCTTCGGCACGGCCTTGGCCCTGGGAGCGGCGGTCGCGCGAGCGGCGGGCCTGGGCTTGGCTTCGGTGCTGGCCGCTGCCGAGGCACCTGCCGGCCGGGCGCGACGCGGGGCCGGCGTGGTCTCCGCGACCGGCTCGGTGATCCCGGCGCTCATGGTCAGGCCCATGGGTTCCACGGCGGCCTCCGGGGTCTCGGGCTGCGGCGCGATGACCTCGGCGAGCGGCACGGTCTCCTCCACGATGGGCGCCAGGCGGCGCTGGGCCGGCGAGATCTGGTCTTTGTAGATCCAGCACTTGACCCCGATCGCGCCGAACGTGGTCTTGGCAGTGGCGCGGCCGAACGCGATGTCGGCGCGCAGCGTGTGGAGCGGTACGCGGCCCTCGCGGTCCCATTCGCGGCGCGCCATCTCGGCCCCGCGCAACCGGCCGCCACAGTAGATCCTCACGCCTTTCGCCCCCGCGCGCATGGTGCGCAGGATCGCCTGCTTCATGGCGCGCTTGTAGCTGATCCGGCGCTCGATCTGCGACGCGATGTTCTCGGCGACCAGCTGTGCGTCGAGCTCCGGCTGCTTGATCTCCTGGATCGAGATGCGCACCCGGTTACCAAAACGCTTCTCGAGGTCCTCTCGAAGCTGATCGACCGACGATCCGCCCTTGCCGATGACGATTCCGGGCTTGGCGGTGTGGATGGTCACCGTGAGCTGGGCGTTGGAGGAGCGCTCCGTCTCGATCTTCGCGATGCCCGCGTTGCGCAGGCGCGCGAGGATGATCCGGCGCATCTCGAGGTCCTCGTGCAGCATCTTGGTGTAGTCCTTGGGGTTCGCGAACCAGTTCGCCTCCCATGGGCGGAACACGCCAAGACGGAATGCGTTCGGATGGACTTTATGACCCAACTACTTCGTCCTCTCTGTAGTGCGCCCTGCACGCGCGCCGGCGCCTTGTGGCTGGTCTTCGACGACCGCGGTGATATGGCAAGTACGGTGGAAGAATTCGTGCGCCATGCTGCGGCTCACCGGGCGGCGGCGGCGGAAAGTCGGGCCCTCATCGATGAGGATCTGCTTCAAAACGAGGTCGTCGCGGTTCAAGTTGAAGTTGTGCTCGGCGTTGGCCGCCGCGGACTTGATGGCCTTGGCGACGTCGCGCGCGGCGTGCTTGGGCGAGAACTCGAGTTGCGCCAACGCGTCGGCGACCCTCATCCCCTTCACCATGTCGGCCACCAGCCGCGCTTTGCGCGGCGTACGGCGGACAAACCTCTGCACTGCTGAAACTTCCATCGTCGCCATCTACTACTTCAGTGCCGTCGACTTTTCGGTGTGCGTGCCATGGCCGCGGAAATGCCGCGTGGGCGCGAACTCGCCCAGCCGGTGGCCGACCATGTTCTCGCTGATGAACACGGGCACGTGCTTGCGACCGTCGTGCACCGCGATGGTGTGACCGACCATGTCGGGATAGATGACCGAGGCGCGCGCCCAGGTGCGAATCACCTTCTTGTCGCGTGTCAGGTTCATCTTGTCGATCTTTTCCTTGAGGGCGGGGCTGATGAACGGCCCCTTCTTCAATGAGCGTGACATTTACTTCTTTCGTCCCTTCTTCTCGCGGCGGCGGATGATCAGCTTGTCCGAAGCCTTCTTCGGCTTGCGCGTGCGGTAGCCGAGAGCCGGCTTGCCCCACGGAGTCTTGGGGTTGCCACCGGGCCCGGTCTTGCCCTCGCCACCGCCATGCGGATGGTCGCGAGGGTTCATGGTCGAGCCGCGTACGGTGGGTCTGACCCCGAGCCAGCGGCTGCGCCCGGCCTTGCCGCCCGACTCGTTCTCGTGCTCGATATTACCGACCTGACCGATCGTGGCCTGGCAGCGAACGTGAATCCGGCGCAGCTCGCCCGACGGCATGCGCACAACGGCGTAGTCGCCTTCCTTGGCCAGCAGCTGAGCGGACGCGCCCGCAGAACGCACGAGCTGCCCGCCGCGACCAAGCGTCAGCTCGATGTTGTGGATGGTCGAACCGACCGGAATGTTGGACAGAGGCAAGGCGTTGCCGATGCGAACGGGCGCCTCCTCCCCGCTTTCGATCGGGTCGCCGACCTTGAGGCCGAGCGGGGCGAGGATGTAGCGCTTCTCGCCGTCCTTGTAGTGGATCAGCGCAATGCGGGCGCTGCGGTTCGGGTCGTACTCGATGGTCGCGACCTTGCCCGGCACACCGTGCTTATCGCGCTTGAAGTCGATCTTGCGGTACAGCTTCCGGTAGCCGCCCCCCTGGTGCCGGGTGGTGATGCGGCCCTGGTTGTTGCGGCCGGCATGAGTGGGGATGGACTCGAGAAGAGTCTTCTCGGGCTCATCGGTCGTGATCTCATCGAAGCTCGAGACGGACATGAAGCGTCGGCCCGGGCTGGTCGGCTTGAACTTTCTGAGGGGCATCTTCTACACGCTCCCGAACAGCCCTTCGATCTTCTGGCCCTCGCCCAGAGTCACGATGGCCTTCTTCCAGTCGGCTGTGTGCCCGATCGAACCCAGGCGCCGGGCGCTGCGACGCTTCTTGCCACGCATGCTGACGGTGTTCACGTCGCGGACCTTGATGCCCTGCGCTTCGTACTGCTCCTCGAGCGCCTTCTTGATGTCGGTCTTGGAAGCGCGCGGCGAGACGCGGAACGTGTACCGCCCCTGTGTGTACAGCAGGTAGGTGCGCTCGGTGATGACCGGGCCGATCACGATCTCGGACGCTGCGCGCGTGGTCATTTGGCGTCCTCCTTCTGGCGCGGGCTGAAGTTCTCCTCGATCAGTTCGATCGACTCCTTGGAGAGCAACAGGTACGTGTGCGTGAAGAGGTCGCGGATGCTCAGGTTGCGAGCGAGCACGATCTTGGTGTCGGGCAGGTTCTCGAAGGACCGGCTCACGACGTAGTTCGGCGCCGGCAGCACGACCAGCGCGGAGCTGTCGAACCCGATCGCGGACATGAGCTCCCGAGCCTGCTTGGTCTTGGGCTCGTCGAAGACGAAGCTCTCGATCACGCGGACCTGGCCGTCGATGGCCTTCTGGCTCAGCGCCGAGCGCAGGGCGAGGCGGCGCATCTGCCTCGGCATGCGCTGTGCGTAGCTGCGCGGATGCGGTCCGAACACGGTGCCGCCGCCCTTCATGGACGGCTCCCGGATCGATCCGTGGCGGGCCCGGCCGGTGCCCTTCTGTCGGTAGGGCTTGGCGCCGCCACCCGACACCGCGCCGCGGGTCTTGGTGGAGGCGGTGCCCTGGCGGGCGTTGGCCATCTGGCGCAGATACGCCTGGTGCATCACAGGCATGTTCGGCGTCTCGGCAAAGATCGCTTCGGGTAGGTCGACCTCGCCGTTGCGCTCTCCGAGCGCGTCGAACAACGGTACCTGCAGCCGGTTCGTCTCGGCCGCCTCGGTAAGACGTGCGGCCGCCTTTCGGGTGGCCGGCTTTCGCGTGGCGGTCTTCCTGGTCGTGGCCTTGGCCGCGGGCCGGGTCGCCATGTTCGCCTTGGCTGCCGTCTTGCCTGTCGTCTTGCCTGTCGTCTTGCCTGAAGCCTTGGGCTTGCGCGTCGGCATCAGACCTTCCTCGGGTTGGGTTTGCCGGCCGGCCCCTTGACCTTGACGCGCTTGGTCGACTGGCGGACGAGCACCAGCGCCCCCTTCGCGCCGGGCACGCCGCCCCGCACCAGGATGAGGTTGCGCTCGGGGTCGACGCGCACGACCCTGTAGGCGCGCGAGGTGGTGCGGACGTTGCCCATCTGGCCCGACATGCGCACGCCCTTGAACACGCGCGCAGCGTCGGTGGCGCCGATGGCGCCAGGCTGGCGGACGTTCATCGAACCGTGCGACTCGGGGCCGCGGCTGAACTTGTGTCGCTTGATCAGACCCTGGAAGCCCTTGCCTTTCGACGTCGCGGTGACGTCGACCAGCTCGCCGGCGGCAAAGATCTCCGCCTTGAGCTCCTGACCCGCCTCCAGGCCGTCGTAGCCTCGGATCTCCACCACGTGGCGGTGCGGCTCGAGGCCTGCCTTCTTGAAGACACCCAGCTCGCCCTGGCTCAGCTTGCGTTCGGGAACGGAGCCGAAAGCGATGCGCGCCGCGGAGTAACCGTCCTTCTCCTTGGTGCGCAGGCCGAGGACCCGGCACGGGCCGGCTTCGAGCACCGTGACCGCCGAGGTAGTGCCGTCCGCGTTGAACAGCTGGGTCATGCCCAGCTTCTTGGCGAGAAGTCCTTTCAACTCTTTATCTCGATGCTCACGCCGGCGGGCAGGGACAGCCGCATGAGCGCGTCCACCACCCGTGGGTTGGGGTCGAGGATGTCGACGATGCGCTTGTGCGTGCGCATCTCGAACTGCTCGCGCGAGTCCTTGTCGATGAACGGTGAGCGAATCACGGTCAGCTTCGAGATCTCGGTCGGCAGAGGGATCGGGCCGGCTGTGCGCGCGTTCGTACGGCGGGCGGTGTCCACGATCTTGTCCGCCGCCTGATCCAGGACCCTGTGGTCGTAGGCCTTGAGCCGGATCCGAATTTTTTGCGCCACTTGCCTGCCTTTTCCCTCTTCCTTACCTATATGCCTGTTACTTGACGACCTCGGTCACCGCGCCCGCGCCGACGGTCTTGCCGCCTTCACGGATGGCGAACCGAAGCCCCTGCTCGATCGCGATGGGCTCACCGAGAGTGATGTCCATGACGACGTTGTCGCCCGGCATGCACATCTCGACGCCTTCGGGGAGCTTGACCTCGCCCGTCACGTCGGTGGTGCGCATGTAGAACTGCGGGCGGTAGCCCGTGAGGAACGGCGTGTGACGGCCGCCCTCCTCCTTGCTCAGGACGTAAACCTGCGCCTTGAACTGGGTGTGCGGCTTGATCGACCCGGGCTTGGCCAGCACCTGGCCGC
>Ga0307373_10010739_pt1 | contig 13414 bp, 17 predicted proteins | sample OX2MG_FD_202534 | JGI IMG/M metagenome (GOLD analysis project Ga0307373, IMG submission 202534) | Soil microbial communities from Risofladan, Vaasa, Finland - OX-2 | ecosystem: Environmental > Terrestrial > Soil > Coastal area > Acid sulfate soil | place: Finland: Risofladan, Vaasa | collected... | reverse complement strand
TTGGTTGGGTGCTCCTTGTCGACTGCGGTGGTGAGGGCGAGCTCCTCGGCCCCGGTCTGCTTGAGCATCCACGTCTTGAGCGGCCCCTGGGCGGCGTCGTAGGCCTGCGTGACGGTCTTCTGACCGTGAAGGTACGGCTGCAGCGCGTCGTGGTTCATCTGGTTCAGGGTCGGGGCCATGATGAACAGGCTGAAGATGAGGGCCAGGCCGGCGATGACCTGGTTGGGTGGGATCGACTGCAGGCCGAGTGCCTGGCGGGTCAACCCGAACACGATCACGATCCGGGTGAAGCCGGTCAGCAGGATCAACAGCGACGGCGCCACGGCGAGCAGCGTGAGGCCGATGATGATCATGATGCTCGACGACGGCTTGTGCAAGCTGTTGCCGAGGTTGATGTTGATCGACGAGCCCGCCGCCAGGAGCGACATCATCGTGCTTCCCACCGCGAGGTGACACGCGTGCCCCCGCGGGCCCGTGTCGAATCTGTCGGCTGGTCCATGACGGTCACCTGGCGCGGCGTACGATGACGGGGCTGACTACGCCCGGCGCACGGTCTTGGCGCGCATCTGCTCGATTGCCGACTTCCACACGGGGCCCTGGCTGTCGTCGGGGGAGGCCGACCCCTCCCCGCCGGGGAGGAGCTGCAGGTCTCCGACAGCGAGGTCCTGCGACCCGGTGGTCGCAGTCCCGCCGGCGTCGAGCTGTCCGAGGAGGGTGACCTGGCGCTGCGTCACGCCCAGGAGGAACGTGCGCTTCTCGGCCGTCACCAACGCCACCTGGACACCCTTGCCGAGACTCTGGCGGCCGACGACGGCGACAGCACCGTGGCGCCGGCCGGCACCGAGCGCCCGCCCGCCTTTCCCCTGCACGAGTCGGGACGCCACCTTGATCAACGCGATGATGACGACCAGTCCGATGACCATCTGCACCAGCAGCGACGATGCCGAGACGCTCTGGGCCGTCGTCGTGCCATGGCCGGTGGTGACCGACGCGTGATGTGTGGCCGCCCACACCTCTGCGGAGTAGCGCATGCCGTCAGGCTCCGCGCGATCCGTCGTCGCCACCGGCGATCGCGGTGATCCGCACGCCGAGCTCTTCGTCGACGACGACGACCTCGCCGTGGGCCAACAGTGTGCTGTTGACGAAGATGTCGACGGGAGACCCGACGTGACGATCCAACTCCACCACGCTCCCGGGACGAAGGCTCAGGAGCTCCTTCATCAGCAGCCGGGTGCGACCCAGCTCGACGGTCACGGCCAGTTCGACGTTGCTGAGGGTCTCCAGGGGCCGCATCACGCCGGGCCCGGCAGGGGTCGCCGATTCGACGGTACCCGGCTCGGGGATGTCGGCCTCGACGACCGCTTCGGCGACCACGCTGACGTTGGTGTTCTCGTCGCTCATGTTTCCTCCAGTTCCTAGGGCTCGACGACCATGCAGGCAACGGCATTGCCCCGGCTCGTCGGGACCGCCTCGCAGTAGCGGGCGTCCCCGACGCTGAGCACGATGGGCATGGACCGGGCGCGGTGCAACCGGACCACGTCACCAGGGACGAGGCTCAACAGCTCCTCCGGCGACAACCACACTTCGGGCCAGTGCACACGCACTTCCAGATTCGTGTCGAGGAGCCGGTCGCGCAGGCGCCGAGGGGCGGTCCCGACCTCTTCGGCGACCTCGACCTTGTCGAATCGCTCGATCGCATCGAGGATCGGCAGCAGGACGACCAGCGGGACGCAGATGCTGGCGGCCTGCGAGACCACCTCGTTGAGCTCGACGTTGAGGCCCACCAGCAGGCACATCTCACTGGGGGTGGACCCGGGGAGGAACATGCCGCTCGACACCGATGAGATCGCCCCGATGCTGATCTCCATGGCGGGCGCGAACGCACGGGGCAGTTCCGCCAGGACGCCGTGGGCGATCTGGGTCACGAGACGCTGTTCGATCTCGGTGAGGGACCGTTCGGGCGTCGCGCCGGTACCGGACCCTCCGAGGCGGATCTCCACGAGGGCCATGGACAAGGCAAGGGGCAGATGGAGGACGATGCGACCACCGGTCGGGACGACCGAGGCACCCGTGAGGAACGTCGGCTCCGGGAGACTGCTCACGTACTCGTCCCAGCGCTGCTGCTCGAGCTCGCCGATCTCGACCTTCACGGGCGTCTGCAGCGAGCTGGTCAGCGATCCCGCCATGCGATGGGTCAGGACCTCGAGGATCGGCTGGAGAAGTCGCAGGCGAGCCCGCTCGAGCGCATCTCGGCGCTGGAAGTCGTACGGGTGGACCTGTCGTTCGGTATCCGTCAGCGTCACCAGTGCCACCAGGGGTCTCGGGCCGATCCGTGGCCGAAGGTCTGCGCGCCGTCCTGGCAGCGACTAGGTCATCGACGGAGCCTTTGGCCGGCTTGAGTGATTGGCCTGCTCAAAGTGCTGAACTCCACTGTGCGAGGTCGGACCGCCGAACGCCGACCACGATCCGTGTGAATCAGCCCCTGCCGGCAGCATCGATGTGCCGGCAGGGGCGGAGTCACTACTGCATCTGCACCAAGGCCTGCAGCGCCGCCGAGGTCGTGCTCACGACCTTGGTGTCGGCCTGGTAGGCCTCCTGCGCCTGGATCATGTCCGTCAATTCGGTGGCGAGGTCGACGTTCGACCCCTCGAGCGCACCACCGAGGAACGTGCCGCGGCCACCCGTTCCGGACGTGCCGATCGCCGGTGGACCCGAGTTCGCCGACGCCGAGTAGTTCAGATTCCCGTTGTCGATGAGACCGGTGGGGTTGGAGAACGTCGCCAGTGCGAGCTGGGCGATCGGCTCGGTGAGCCCGTTCGAGAAAGCACCCCTGATGATGCCGTCGCCGCCGATCGTGAAGCTCCCCAGGGTGCCCGCCGCATTACCGTTCTGCGAGACCAGCTGCGCCGTCTGCTCACCACCGAACTGCGTCACCGCGGTGCTGGAGCCGGGAGTCGGGAAGCCGACGGTCCACGTGTCCCCGGCCGGGAAGGTGAAGCCGGGGGGCATCGTCGTGACCGGCAGGGTGAATGACCCGTCCGAGTTGGCCGAGACGCCGCTGATGCCGGCGATCTCGCCCGTCGTGGGGCTGAAGGTGATCGTCGGCGCCGTTGTCCACAAGGTGGAGGTCCCGGCACCGTTCGGCACGGTGCCCTGTACCGTCCACTCGTTCGCCGTGTTGGCGACCGCGCTGAAGGTCAGGGTGACCGGCACGGTGTTGCCGAGCGAATCGAAGCCGTTCAGCGTGGTGGTGACCGTTGGCGGTGTGCCGTTTCCGCTCCAGGCCGGCAGGTTGCCGCCCATGGTGAAGCTGGTGGTCGCCTGCGCGCTCATCACCTGGCCGCTCGGGATCTTCACGGTTCCGGTCGGGGCGTTGGTGTCGATGACGCCCTGACCATTTGCCTGCCAGCCCTGGATCAGCGCGCCCGTGGGCGTTGCCAGGTCACCGTTGGCATCGAGGGTGAGGTTGCCTGCGCGCGTGTAGTACTGCTGGCCCTGCTGCGCGGCGATCAGGAACCCGGCACCCTGGATAGCCACATCGGTGGGCTGGTTCGTCTGCTGGATGGCGCCCTGGGACTGGTCGTTGGTGACTGCCCCGACCCGGACGCCGGCACCGACCGCGATGGGGTCGACACCGGCGCTCTGCCCGGCCGTGGGAGCCGAAGCGCCGGCGATCTGCTCGGCCAGGAGGTCGGTGAAGACCGGGTTCTCGGCCTTGTAGCCGGTCGTGTCGGAGTTGGCGATGTTGTTGCCGATGACGTTGAGATAGGTCTGGTTCGCCTCGATTCCCGACACGGCGGCGATGAGTGACTGCTCCATTGGTCTGTCCTTTCTCGTGAATTGATGACTACAACGTGGGCTGGCCGGGCGAACCGGGCTGGCCGGGCGAACCGGGCTGGCTGGGCGAACCGGGCTGGCCGGGCGAACCGGGCTGGCCGGGCGAACCGGGCTGGCCGGGCGAGGTGGACTTGGCGGGTTCGGTGACCGAGGTCACAGCGGTGAGCGCCAGATTCTCCGACGGCCCGTTCCCGTTCTGCACCTCGAGCGTCGGGGCTCCCGACGAGCTCAGCAACACACCGGTGACCTGACCGGTGAGTGGTGCGCCGCCCGCCCCTGAGCCGGTGACGGTGAGGCCGATCATGGAATCGGCCGCGACCGTCTGCTCCTCGGCCGACAACGACGTCTGCGACTGCACCGCCGTGAGCTGGGCGATCTCGGTCATGAACTGCGTCGGGTCAGCGGGGTTCGTGGGGTTCTGGTTCTTCAGCTGCGCCACGAGCAACTCGAGGAACGTCTGGGAATTGTCCAACTGGTTCAGGCCGCTCGATCCGGACGCGCCGGCTGTCGCGGTGCCGGCGTTGGGCGCGCCGGTGGATCCCGAAATGGGGGGCATCATGGTCATCGTCTCGCTCCGTTTCTCCGGGTTGCAGTCCTCATAGGTGAAGATCCACGTGTCCGGCTCCGAGTACCGGTGGGGCGATCGGGGCGGCGGTCGGATCGTCGGCGCCGTCGTGTGTGCCGGGGCCCGACGCGGTGCGGGCCGCGTCCCCGGGGAGAGCCCGCCGTCCCTGCCGGTCACCGTCGGAGAGCAGGACGGTGGCCGACGAGCCATCTCCGCCGAGCTCGTGCTTCAGGAGTGGGAGTGCCTGACGCAGGGCGTCGCGCGTCTCGGCGTTGTCGGTGCCGAGCCGCACCACGATCTCCTGGGAGCTGACGGTGATCGTCGCCTTGACCGTGCCGAGACCTTCGGGTTGGAGCCCGATGGTGACCTCGTGGGTGCCGTCCGCGGATGAGCGCAGGGGTGCGAGCACCGTGACCACCTGCTGCACGGGCGTCGGCGGCTGGGGTGCGGGCGCACCGCCGTTCGCCGGGGTGGCGCCGGGCGCGAATGTGCTCGGACCAGGTGCCGGGGTCCCCCCCGCCGCAACAGTCACGGCTGATACGCCGGGCTGTCCTGGGGGCGCCGAACCGCCGGTGCCACCGGTGTCGCCCGTCCCGTCGGCACCGGAGAATGACGCTCCGACCGCAGCGCGCGTCGCCGTGTCCCTGGCCGACGCATCACCGCGATCGGCGGACGACGGGTGCGACGACCCCGAGCCCGCACGGGAGCCGGACGTGCCGTCGGCCTGGGCCGGTTGGGCGCCGTCGGTTCCCGTGCCCGGCGCCGGGGGGGAGTGCGCGCCGGAAGGGCTCGGGGGGGTGGCGGTCGTGCCGGGACCGGGGGGGTGGTCCGCAGCCGCCGTCGTCGCAGGACTCGATGTCGCGCCCGGGGCCGTCGTCACCGGGACCGTCGCCGCGCCGGGGCTCGGCGCCGTCGAGGTCGGGGGCGGGGTCGAGCTCGGGGTCGGCGTCGGGGTCGGCGTCGGGGTCGGGGTCGAAGAGAGAATCGGGCTCGTAGCCTGGTTCGTCCCCGGGTCTGTCGACCTCGCAGCTGGACCGCTCGCCCCGACCGCGCTGCCCGACGTCTCTCCGACCTGCGCTGCGCCGGCCGTGACCACCGTTCCGGACGATCGCGTCGCGACGTCCGGCAGCGAGGCGGCCGCGTCGGTGGCAGGCTGGGCAGCCGGCGTCGGAACGTCCGTTCCCGGGCCACCGGGATCGTGTCCCGACGCGCCGACAGGTTGACCCGTGACCTTGGGAGACGCCGACCCGGTGGCGCCTGCGTCGGCGCCGGGCGCCGATCCCCGGGGGGGTGCCTGGGGTGCCCGGGGGGCGCCCTGGGGTGCCGGCGGCGGTACCCCCGCCACCCCGGACGCCGCTCCGGCATCGCTCACCGATGCCGGGGAGGACGGTGCCGGTCCCTTCGGGGCCGTCGTGGAATCGGGGCGCGCCGAGGACCTCGTTGCCTGGGGCCCCGTGTCGGCGACCGTCGAGAACGCATGAGCGAAGCCGTCGTCGGGATTGGGAACGTTGCCGTGCCTCCGCCCCGCACGGGGTTCCTCGGGTGTGACGGCCGCCAGAAGGGGGCTGTCGATCGGGCTCACGACACGCCTCCGAGCATTCCGATGATGCTGTGGACGTACGCAGTGGTCTCGCCGTACGGCGGGACCCCGCCGTACCGGGCCACCGCCCCGGGGCCGGCGTTGTAGGCGGCGAGGGTGAGCGGGACGGACCCCCGGTACTGCTGGAGGTAATTGCCGAGCAGCCGAGCGGCACCGTCGACGGCTTGCGCGGGGTCGAGCGGATCGACGCCGAGACCACGGGCCGTCGACGGCATGAGCTGCATGATCCCCTCGGCGCCGGCAGGGCTCACAGCACCGGCGTTGTACCCCGACTCCTGCTTGGCCACCGCGGCCAGGAGCGATGCGGGCACGCCGTGTCGTGCCGCCGCCGACGTGAACAGGGCCACGAGGTTGGCGGGCACCCCCAGGCTCGCGGGGATGGCACCCGACGCGCCGGGCGTCGACAGGCCCGGGTCGGTGGAGGCCGGCAACACACGGCGGATGGCACTGGGCTGCCCCACCGCCTGGATCTGGACGCTCGTGCCGTGGTGAGGCGCGTCGATCATCTGCCCGTTCCCGACATAGATGCCGACATGACCCGGACCGCCCGCGCCGGGCTCGAAGAAGACCAGGTCACCAGGTTGGGCATCGGCGATGCTGGCCACCGGCGTCCCGATGGTGGCCTGCTCCTGGCTCGTGCGGGGAAGCGAGATCCCGAGGTCGCCGTAGACGCGCTGGACGAGCCCCGAGCAGTCGAGGCCCTTCGCGGGGTCCGTGCCGCCCCACTGGTACGGCACGCCGAGATACTGCTCGGCGTCGGCGACGATCGACGCGCCGGTCACACCCGAGCCGGCTCCCGTCGCGCCCGTTCCCCCACCGGAGAGCCCGAGAAGGGTCGCCGAGGGGGTGAGGGCCGTGCCCGTCGTGGCGGCGGAGGTGGCTGGACTGGTGGCGGGACTGGTGGCGGGACTCGTGGCGGCCGCCAGGGCAGCATTGGCGTTGGAGAGCACGTCGGCGAACTCGCCGGTCGCCGCAGCCTGCTGCAGCGCCGGACCGATCGACGAAACGGCGGCGTCGACGGCCTGCAGCCGGGCGACGATCACCGAGGAATCGATGGTGCTCACGCGAGTGCTCCCGTGCCCCGGCGAGCCTCGGCCGCGCCGACATCTGCGAGCCACCCGGCAATCGCGGACTCGTCGATGGCTGCCATCTCGGCCCGCTGCTCCTCGACGCGCCACTCGGCGCGCCGGCGCTCGTCGAGGTTCTCGAGCGCGGCCACGCGCTGGGCGGCGACAGCCCAGTCGGCATGACGGGCCGTGACATCACCAGACGCGATGACAACCACGTGCAGTGCCGCCACCACGGCTGACGCCCGTCGCTCGGCCTCGTCGCGATCGCGGCGGAAGGAGGTGAGATCCTGCTGTCCGGGCTCCGATTCGAACGCTTCGTACCACGCCAGCGCCCGTCGGTGGTTGCGCCTGGCGCGCTCGAGCTCGCGATTCGCCAGGCTGAGGGCGATCCCGGCAGCTTCCTCTTGGATCCGTCGCACTCGGAGCACGGTCTCGAGAGCGAAGTGATAGCGCTTCATGCCGGCACCGCCTCGGGAGCGACATCGGACGCGAGCACGTCGGCCAGTGCCGTCCAGGACTCATCGGCGCGGGCAGTCTCGGTGATGTCTTGGCACAGGAATCCGTCGATCTGCTCCTTCTGCCTGACAGCGCGGTCGACGAGCGGATTGGAGCCCGTGACGTAGGCGCCGATCTCGATGAGGTCCTTGGCCTCACGGTATGCGGCCAGCAGGCGGCGGATCTCGCTGGTCAGTGACCGCTGCTGGCGCGTGAGGATGGCCGGCTCGACGCGCGAGATCGACTCGAGTACTTCGATGCTGGGGAAGTGGTTGGCGGTCGCCAACCGTCGCGACAGGACGATGTGGCCGTCGAGGAGAGAGCGGGCGGAGTCGGCGATCGGCTCGTTCATGTCGTCGCCTTCGACGAGGACCGTGTAGAGGCCGGTGATGCTTCCGGTCTCTGCCGCGCCGGCACGCTCGAGGAGCCTGGGCATGAGCGTGAACACCGAGGGTGGGTACCCGCGCGTCGCCGGGGGCTCGCCGGCCGACAGTCCGACCTCTCGTTGCGCCATGGCGAAGCGCGTCAGGGAGTCCATCATCAAGACGACGTCCTTGCCCTGGTCGCGGAACCATTCCGCGATCCTCGTGGCAGTGAACGCCGCCCGGATCCGGACGAGAGCCGGCTCATCGGAGGTGGCGACGATCACGACCGAACGGGCAAGACCCTCCGGCCCGAGGTCGCGCTGGATGAACTCGTTGACCTCCCGCCCCCGCTCGCCCACCAGCGCGAGCACCGACACCGATGCGTCGGTCCCGCGAGCCACCATCGAGAGCAGGCTCGACTTGCCGACACCCGATCCGGCGAAGATGCCGAGCCGCTGGCCGCGGCCGCAGGGAATGAGGGTGTCGACGGCCTTGATCCCGAGCGCCAGTTGGCGGTCCACCAATTCGCGTCGCAAGGGGTGGGGGGGAGCCCCGTCGATGCCGATCTCCTGCCATTCCGACAGCATCGGTCGGTCGTCGATGGGCCGGCCCAAACCGTCGAGCACCCGGCCGAGCAAGCCCTCCCCGACGACGACGGGCAGGGGCCGTCCGAGTGCCTCGACCGTGTCGCCGTAGCGCACGCCGCTCACGTCGCCCAGCGGCATGCAGGCGAGAGCCGATCCCTGGACCGCCACCACCTCGGCGTCGAGGACCCCGCCCCCCCGCCAGATCCGCACCGCCTCACCGACGGCCGCGGCGACGCCTTCGACCTCGATGCGCAGGCCGACCATGCGGGTGACCCGGCCGGTGCGTCGCGGTGCTACCGCCGCTTGCAACGATGCGTGCAGAGGGTGCGGAACCGTGGTCATGCCGGCCCCCCCGTTCCCTGTCCGACGGACGTGATGAGGGCCCGGGCCCGCTCCATGGCCGGGCCGATCTGGGCGTCGATCCGGCACGGCCCGGCGTCGACGACGCAGCCCCCGACTTCCACGTCGGGGTCGACGACCACCTTGACGGTGGCGTCGGGAACGAGCGTCTGCAGCTCATCGGGGGTGATGGCGTCGTCGGGGTGGAGGCGCACCACGAGGTCCTCACCCCGCGGTACGAGCGCCACGGCCCGTTTGACGGCCTCGATGCTCACGGACGGCGTGAAGCTGATCTCACGGCCGAGGAGCGCCTCGGCCAGCTCGAACGCCAGCGCCACGGCCTCGTGCTGCGCCTGTGCCACCGCCGCCTCGCGTTGCAGGCTCGCCGACGCCGCCGCGGTGATGAGGGCGGCGGAGAGGCTGATCGCTCGCTCCGCCCTCGCCGCCTCGAGACCGGCGGCGGCGGCGGCGAGCCCCGCCTCGTACCCCTCCTGGTAGGCAGCCGCCCGTTCGCTGACGAAGGGGTCGACGGCCGGCGGCATGCTCCCGCTGGGGTCGAGCGCTTGGTGGCCGAAGGTCTCGGCGGCCGCCTGACGGCCGGCCTCGCCTCGCAGCACGCGGCTCATGACGCGGCTAGACGAACTCATCGTCACCCCTGGCCAGCACGATCTCGCCTGATGCCTCGAGCTCCCGGACGATCTTGACGATGGCGCTCTGGGCGGTCTCGACCTGCGACACCCGCGTGGGCCCGAGGAGGTCGACTTCCTCCAGGACGTCCTGCGCGGCGCGCTCGGACAGATTGCGGAGGAACTTGTCGCGAAAACCGTCCGGGACCGTCTTGAGTGCGGTGGCAAGATCCTTGGGGACGACGTTGCGCAGAATTCGCTGGAGCGTCCGGTCGTCGAGGTTGGCGATGTCGTCGAAGACGAACATCTCGTTGCGGATCTGCTCGGCCAGCTCTGGGTCGCTCTGCTCCAGCTCGGCCAGGATCTGTTGCTCCGACGCGCGCTCGGTCTGATTGAGGATGGCCACGATGGACGCCACACCGCCGGTCTCGTTGGCCGTGGTCACTCCGGTCCGCAACACAGCAGCCAGCTTCTGCTCGAGGAACTCGGCGACCTGCTGGACGACGTCGGGTGAGATCCGCCCCATGGTGGCGATCCGCCGTGCAACCTCGCTCCGTGTCGATTCCTCGAGCTTGGCGATCACGTTGGCGGCAGAGTCCGCCGGCAGGTGCGACAGGACGAGGGCGACGAGCTGGGGATGCTCGTTCCCCACGAAGCTGGCGATCTGCTGGGGATCGATCCGGTGGAGAAAGGAAAGGGGGTGCGAGTAGCTCGCTTGCACGAAGCGGTCCAGGACCTCCTCGGTCTTGGCGCTGCCGAGGCGCTCCCGGAGGAGCTTCCGGGCGACGTCCACGCCACCCTGCCCGACCTGGACGGTCGCCGTGGCATGCGTGGTGAACTCGTTGAGCACACCGCGCACCTCGTCGACTGCGAGAGTCGGGAGCGTGGCCAACGTCGACATGAGGTCGACGACTTCCTGTTCGCTCATGACCCTGAGCACCTTGGCAGCCCGACTGCTGTCGAGCTGCGCCAACACGACCGCCGCCTTCTGGGATCCGGTGAGGGTGGGCATTGTCAGCTACTCAACGTCTTCGTGTCCGACAGCCACGAGCGCAGCATGGTGGCGACGTCGTCGGGCTGGCTGTCGATGAAACGGTTGGCGTCGACCGCCTCCCGGGAGGACAGCACGTCGGGGACGACCGCCGGAAGCTGCCCGGTCGGCTCGTCGGCCCACGAGCGCGACAACGCGGCGAGCTCGGAGGGGCCCAGCACCTGAGCCGGCTGGGCGCGCCGCGCCTTGCGGGCGGAGCGCCACAGCAGGAACAGTGCGATGGCGATCACCAGGAAGACGACCCCGGTTCGGATCAGCGACGTCATGGCCTGCTTCTGTGCGGCCGTGGCCCCGGCCGCGGCGGCCTTGGCCGCCTGTTGGGCGCCGACGGTGTCGAAGGGCATCGAGCTGAAGGCCAGCTGATCGCCGCGGGCCGCGTCGATGCCGGCGGCGGCGGCCACCCCACCCTGCAGGGCGGTGAGGCTGAGTCCCTTGGGGATGGCCTTGGAGTTCACCAGCACCGCCACCGACTGGTTGACGACGGTCCCCGGCGCCTGTTGGACGGTCTTGGTCTCCTGGTTCGTCTCGCACGTCTGCGTGTTCTGCGTGTTGACGTAGTTGCCGTTACCGGTGCCCGTCGTGGCCCCACCGGGGGTCGTGGTCACGGTGGCCGGCGTGGTGGTCACGGTCCCCGCGGGCCCGCCCGGTGGCGTCCCGCTGCCCGTGTACGACTGGTTGCTCTGCGACGTCTGGGTGCAGAAGCTCTGCGGCTGGCCCGTCGGGCCCGGGATGATGTTCTGGGTCGTGGTGGAGACCTGGTCGTAGGAGAGCGTGGCGTTGACCTGGACATCCGCATTGCTCTGCCCCAGGGCGGCGGCCAGGTACGCCTCGACCTTGGCTTGCACCCCCTGGTCGTAGGCGTCGGTCTGGCTGTTGGCGCCGCCTTCGCCCTGGGAGACGCCGGGCCCGGCAAGGAGGTTCCCGTTGGAGTCGGCCACCGTGACGCCGCTCGACGGCAGGTTGGGGATGCTCGAGCCGACGAGGTGGACGATGGCCTGGACCTCGCCGTCGGTGAGCGTCTGGCCGGCTCGCATGGTCACGAGCACCGACGCCCCCGTCGGGGAGTTGTTGCTCAGCGCGAAGTCCTGATTGGCCGGCATGGCGATGTTCACCTGCGAGCTGGTCACGTTCTGGATCGAGTCGATCGTCTGCTCGAGCTCGCCTTGGAGCGCCTGCAGGTAGTCCGCCTGCTGGGTCATGTTGGAGGTGGTCACTCCCTCCTTGTCGAGCAGCGACAGTCCGACGGTGCTGGTGGCCGGCAGCCCTGCCTGCGCCAGCGTGATGCGCTCCTGATCGACGTCGCTGGCGGGAACCATGATCGTCGTGCCGTTGTCGGCCAGCTGGTACGGCACCTTGTCCGACGTGAGCTTGGAGACGACGTTCGCCGCATCGGCAGACTTCAGGCCGGTGAACAGTGGCGTGTAGTTGGGCTTCGCCGAAAAGGACATGAACACCGCGGCTCCGACGACCAGCGCGATGGCCGCGACGACGGTGACAGCCTTCTGGCCGTATGTGAACTCCGACGCGAAGCGCTTCAGGCCGTCGCGGGCTCGGGTCATTTCGCTGGACGGGACGAGTGCCATGTCAGAATTGCATGTTCATGATGTCGGTGAAGGCGGCGACGCCCTTGTCGACCAGGGCCACCGTCACCTGCGTCTCCAACGAGGCCTGGGTCGCCTTGATCATGGCGTCGGTCACACTTCCTTGACCGGCGGCTGCTTGTGCCTCGGCCATCGATGCGGTGTTCTGGCTCTGCTGGACCTGGTCGACTGCCTGGGAGATCGATTGCGAGAAGCCACCACCCGAGCCGGCGGTCGCCCCCCCGGCCGGTGTCGGGGGAAGGGGCTGAATGGGCGGGATCGCGGGGATCATGACCGTCACGTCCCCAACGTGAGCGCCGACTGGTAGGCGGTCTTGGCGTCTGCGAGCGCCGCGGTATTGGCCTGGAAGTCGGTCTGCGCCTGGATCATGTCCACCATCTGCGAGCTGAGCTGCACGTCCGGCACACGCACCTCCCCCTTGGCATCGGCCTGGGGATTGGTCGGGTCGAACTGGATGATCCCGGTGGTGTCGCCCTCCTGGATGCCGGCCACGGTGACGCCGTCACCGACCTGGCCGGGCGTGGCGGTGGGGACGAACACGGGGGTCTGCTCCCCGTATGTGGCCTGGTCGGTCGGGGAAGTGTCGTTCATGTTGGCGATGTTCCCCGCGACGGTGTTGAGCCACGTCTGGGCGGCATCGATGCCGGACCCCGAGATGCCGAGGCTCCCGAACAGGCTCATTGGAAGGTCCCGCCGGCGGCGCCCGAGATCAGGCGGAACTGGGCGTTGAGCATGTCGACCATGGTCTGGTACTGCAACGTCTCCTCCTGGCCGTTGACCAGCTGCTTGCCGGTGTCGACGTTGTTCCCGTCGGAGGCAGCGGTGGCGGGGTCGGCGGAGACTATGACGCTGGCGGTGCCGCCACCGGGTGCGTCGATGGCCTGCTGGAGGCTGGCTTCGAAGCTCACGTCCTGGGCGGTGTAGCCCGGCGTGTCAGCGTTGGCGAGATTGTTGGCGGTGGCCTGCTGCTGCTGTGCGACGCCGTCGACGGCGAACTGCAGCGCGTTCACGATCCCGTCCATCGCTCGACCTCCCAGGAACTCTGCGGACCTCGGCCGGAAACCTTCCGGCTGAAGCCTCTCGATGAGCCCGTCCTGGGCGGTTGTGAACCGAGCCTTCCATGACCCGCGACGGAGGAACTGTCGGCCGCTTCCGCGATTTGCTTGAGATCTGGCGGGGAAAATCCCCGGGCCGCCACGATCCGTGTTGGTCGCAGGCGCTCGCCCGCCCGGGCGGTGCCGGCACTCGACCACGGCGCGTAGCGCCCACCTTGGGGAG
>Ga0307373_10010735_pt1 | contig 13415 bp, 12 predicted proteins | sample OX2MG_FD_202534 | JGI IMG/M metagenome (GOLD analysis project Ga0307373, IMG submission 202534) | Soil microbial communities from Risofladan, Vaasa, Finland - OX-2 | ecosystem: Environmental > Terrestrial > Soil > Coastal area > Acid sulfate soil | place: Finland: Risofladan, Vaasa | collected... | reverse complement strand
CCGGGCCGCACACGAACGCGAGACCGAGATCGAGTGGGTTGCGATCAACGACGTCGCGGAGCCCGAGATGCTCGCGCAGCTTCTCCGGCGCGACACCGTCTACGGCGCGTTTCCGGGAACGGTCGAGGTGCGCGACGGCGCGCTCGTCGTCGACGGCGCCCGGATCGAGGCTCCGGGCCTCGCGGATCCGGCGAAGCTTCCGTGGGACGAGCTCGGTGTCGACGTCGTGATCGAGTCGAGCGGTTTCTTCCGCGCCCGCGCCGACGCGCAGAAGCACCTCGACGCAGGCGCGACCAAGGTGATCGTCTCCGCGCCGGCGAAGGAGCCCGATGCCACCGTCGTGCTCGGCGTCAACTTCGACGAGATCTACGACGTGGACGCCCATCGCATCATCTCGAACGCCTCCTGCACGACGAATTGCCTCGCCCCGGTCGCAATGGTGCTCCACGACGCACTCGGCATCCGGCACGGCGTGATGACGACGGTGCACGCGTACACCGGCGACCAGCGGCTCCTCGACGCGCCGCACAAGGATCCACGCCGCGCGCGCGCCGCCGCCGGCAACCTCGTGCCCACGTCGACCGGGGCGGCGAAGGCGATCGGCCTCGTGCTTCCCGCGCTCGAAGGCAAGCTGCAGGGCTTCGCCGTCCGCGTGCCGGTGCTGACGGGCTCGCTCGTCGATCTCACGATCGAGGTGGAGAGCCCGACGTCCGTCGACGAGGTGAACGCCGTCGTACGCGCGCGTGCGGATGCCGGACGGCTCGCCGGCATCCTCGCGTACAACGAGGAGCCGCTCGTCTCGTCGGACATCGTGCGGTCCTCGTACTCCTCGATCTTCGACGCGCCGCTGACGACCGTCGTCGACGGCACCCAGGTGAAAGTCGTGGCCTGGTACGACAACGAGTGGGGGTACTCGAACCGGCTCGTCGACCTCGTGCAGCGCGTGCTCGCGCCGGTCGCGGTCGGCGCGTAGGGGCGCCGTGAAGCTGCGGGAGGTTCGCATCGCTGCGCCGAGCCTGGCCGCCGCGCTCGTGCTGCGGCGGAAGCTCGACTCGTTCGCGCCGATGCTCGTCGGGCTCCGCCTCGGCTGGGCCCTGGAGCTCGACGTCGCCGGAACGCGTCTCGACGAGCTTCGCGCGACCGTGCAGGACTGGTTGCTCGACCTCGGCCAGCCGTCCACGGTGCTCGTCGTCGACCGGGTGCCCGAGGCGATCGCCGTCGACCTGCCCACGCTCGCGCCCCGCACGAGGGTCCGCCACGGGCGCGGCGAGGTACTCGCGGCGACGGCGCGGCGCCGCGGTGGAAAGCCGCAGTTCGAATCCGGTGAGAGCCCGATTCTGCGCTGAGGCGGGCGGGGGACGGTGAACGGACCAGGAAGGAGGTACCCCGATGAAGACCATCCTCCTCGGAACCGACGGTTCCCCCGCGTCCCGCAACGCGACCGAACTGGCGGTGGCGCTCGCCAAGGCGACCGAGTCGAAGCTCGCGATCGTGAGCGGCTGGATGCTTCCGGCACCGACCCTCGCGTTCGCTCCGCGGCTCGACATCCGGGTGCTGGAAGATGCGGAGCGCGAGCGCGCGGGGCGGGCGGTCGATGCGGCGGCGATGGTCGCCGAGCGGGCCGGAGTCGACACCGCTGCGAGCGTCGTCGCGGACGACCCGGTCGACGCGATCTGCGACGAAGCCGAGCGACGGGACGCCGGGCTGATCGTCGTCGGCAGCCGCGGCTGGTCGACCGCCCGAAAGCTGCTGCTCGGCAGCGTCTCGCTCGCGGTGCTCGGGCATGCTCCTCGGCCGGTGCTCGTCGTCCGAAGCGACGTTCCCGTCGCGCTCGAAGAGCCGAAGATCCTGCTCGCCACCGACGGCTCGGTGCCCGCGCACCGTGCCGCGGATCTCGCGATCGGGCTCGCCCGGGAGACCGGGTGGCCGCTTCACGCCGTCTCGGTGTGGACGATCAGCCCGACGCCGGTCACCACGGCGAGCGGCATCCTGCCCACGCTGATCGAGCTCGCGCGCGCCCATGCCGAGGATGTCCTGCACGACCTCGCCGCCGAGGCCGAAGCGGCAGGCGTCGTGCTGCACCATCGGGTCGCAGGTGGCCCACCCGCCGCCGCGATCTGCGAGGAGGCGACCGATCTCCAGGCGACCATCCTCGTGGTCGGCACGCGTGGGTGGGGCGCCGGCAAGCGGTTCCTCTTCGGCAGCGTGTCGAACCGTGTCGTCCACGAGGCGTCCTGCCCCGTGCTCGTCGCGCATTCGCTCAATTCAGCCCGCCCGTCGCAGCACCGCGAGGTCGCGGCTGCGGCACGTTGAAGGAGGGAGTCCGGTGAGACTCACGTTGAAAGACAGCGCTGCGACGCTCTTCACGGCGCTCGCAGTGCTCACATTCGCCGCAACGCACGAGGGCTGGAACGTCTGGCTCGTCGGCGACAGCCGCCGCTGGGCGACGGGCGTGATCCTCGTTCTCGGCATGGCCGCCTGCGCCCAGGGGTCGAGCACGGAGCGCGCCCAGATGTGGCTCTTCTCGGCTCTCGGTGTCCTCGCGCTCGCGTTCGCGATCACAGCGTTCTGGACGGCTTCGCTTACGGCGCTGTCGCTGCTCGTGCTCACCTTCGTCATCCTCTGGGCCGCGGCCACCGTGCGGCACCTCGCGCACCGGCCGCCGGCGCATCTCGCGAGCTAGGGAGGCACCCCATGACGAACATGCAACACGCCGGCCTCGCGCAGGGCCTACCGCCCCACGCGAACGTGAGCGAGCTGGCCGACGAGTACGTGATCGAGCTCGAGCTCTCCGACTTCGCCGAGCCCGAGCTCACGGTCTCCCTCGAGGAGGGCGTCGTCACCGTGCGCGGCGAGCAGCACGAGACGGAGGAAGATACGCACGAGCCGTTCCGTCTCCGCGAGCGGCTCGTCGAGTCGTTCCGGTTGCCGGAGGACGTCGAGACGGGCGGCGTCGTCGCCTCCTTCGAGCACGGAATCCTCGAGATCCACGCGCCCAAGCAGCAACGCGGGCAGTGCCGCCGGATCCTGCTCCGGCACGGAGCGACCGGCCTGCTGCACGAGGGGGCCGAGCCCGTCTGACGGCGGTCGGGGCCGGCGCGCAGCTCGTCCACGCGCCGGCCCCGCCACGACCGCAGCCCCGCGGGGTTTTCCACGGATACGGCATCGGGGCGCGCTCCGATGTCCGGCCCGGCCGGCCTTGCAAACCTGTGTCCTGCGATGACCAACCAGCCGTCTCGGGCACTCCGCGGGCCGCAGCATCGGTTGCTCACGCCCGCGGAAGAGCTCCGGCTCGCGCGGCAGGCCCAGGCCGGCGACGTAGCGGCACGGCGAACGCTGATCGAGTCCAACCTGCGGCTCGTCGCGACGATCGCAAAGGAGTTCCACGGGCTCGGCGTGCCGGCCGAGGATCTCTTCCAGGAAGGCGCGATCGGATTGACGCAGGCGGTCGAGCGGTACGACTGGCATCGTGAGACCCGCTTTGCGACCTACGCGCGCTGGTGGATTCGCCGCTCGATCATGAACGCGCTGACCGAGCAGGCGCGCACGATCCGCGTCCCGCAGTACCTCGTCGCCCGTCAGGTCGCGCTCCGCCGCGCGAACTCCACGCTGACGGCCCGGCTCCGCCGTCCACCCACGGTGGCGGAGCTCGCAGCGGAGACGGGAATGACCGAAGGCGAGGTGACCGTCGTCTTCTCGATCGCGACGACGACTGGCTCGCTCAACGAGCGCATCGGACTCGACAGCTCCGACGACGGCGTCGAGCGCCTCGACCTCGTACCCGACCCGAGGGCGCCGGACCCCGCGTTCGTCGCGGAGAGCGACGACCGGCACGACGCCGTCGCAGCGGCGCTCTCGCATCTTCCACGACGCGAGCGCGAGGTGGTCGTTCGCCGTTTCGGCGTCGACCGCCGGCGCGCCGAGACGCTCGAGGAGATCGCCGCGGACTTCGGGCTGACGCGGGAGCGGGTGCGCCAGATCCAGGAGCACGCGCTGCGTACGCTCGCCCTCGACCTGCCGTTCGAGACGCCGGCAAACCGGCGGCCGCGAAGCGCCGCCGCACGTCGCCGCCGAGAAGAAGCTGTAGCTCGCGGTTGACGATCGCGCGAGCTACTTCGAACCTACCCGGAGATCAGCAGCGCCTCCGTCTCGTGCGCAATCACGAGCTCCTCACGCGCCGGGACGACCTCGACGCGGAAGTCGCCGAGGAAGCGAACGCGTTCGACGATGCGTCCACGCAGATCGTCCGCGTGCTCGCCGATGCCGCCGGTGAAGGCGAGCGCATCGAGCCCGCCGCAGGCTGCCGCCATCGCGGCGACGGCGCCCGCGACGCGGTGCACGAACACGTCGAGCGCGAGCTGCGACGCCTCGCGCACGTCACCCGACCCTCCTCCGGAGAGGCCGGCGAGCCCCGACTCGTGCTCGAGCGCCTGCTCGAGCTGACGGAGCGTCAGGCGCCCCTCACGCAGGAGATAGACGAGCGCCCCCGGATCGACCGAGCCGGAGCGGGTCGCCATCGGCACGCCTTCGAGCGGCGAGAAGCCCATCGTCGTGTCGATGGAGCGACCGTCGCGCACCGCGGTGATCGAGCTCCCACCGCCGAGATGGCAGACGACGAGCCGCGGCACCCGCACCTGCTGCGAGACCCACTGCACCGAGATGCCGTGAAAGCCGTACCTGCGGATACCCCACTCCTCGCGCCAGCGCTCCGGCACCGCGTACGTCGAGGCTGCAGCCGGCATCGTGCGATGAAACGCCGTGTCGAAGACCGCCACTTGCCGCGTCTCCGGCAGCGCCTCGCGCGCGCGCCGCAGCCCTTCGAGCGCGCGCCGGTTCTGCAGCGGTGCCACGGCTGCAAGCCGTTCGATCTCGGCCTCCACCTCGTCGTCGATCAGTATCGGCCGCTCGTACCGGGGCCCACCGTGCACGATGCGGTGCCCCACCGCATCGGCGGGCACGAAGCCGTCCACCGGCTCCGCCACACCGTCCCGGACGAGGTGCAGCTTGAGGCTCGTCGAGCCCGCGTTGACGACGAGGACATCCACGTCCTGCAATTCTTCCGGAGATGGCGACGAGCCGCGACAACCTGGAGCTGATCGACGCGTACTGGCGCGCCGCGAACTACCTCGCCGTCGGTCAGATCTACCTGCTCGCCAACCCGCTGCTGCGCGAGCCGCTGCGACCCGAGCACGTCAAGCCGCGCCTGCTCGGCCACTGGGGGACGACCCCGGGGCTCAACTTCCTCTACGTCCACCTGAACCGCGCGATCCGCGAGCGTGACCTCGACGCGATCTTCGTCGCCGGCCCGGGACACGGAGGGCCCGCGGTCGTCGCACAGTCGTACCTCGAAGGCACCTACACCGAGCTCTACCCGCACATCGGAGCCGACGAGGAGGGGCTGCGCCGCTTGTTTCGCCAGTTCTCGTTCCCCGGCGGCATTCCGAGCCACGCTGCGCCCGAGACTCCCGGCTCCATCCACGAGGGCGGCGAGCTCGGGTACGCACTGTCGCACGCATACGGTGCCGCGTTCGACGACCCTGGCCTGCTCGTCGCCTGCGTCGTGGGAGACGGCGAGGCCGAGACCGGTCCGCTCGCAACGAGCTGGCACTCGAACAAGTTCGTCAGCCCCGAGACCGACGGGCGGGTGCTCCCGATCCTCCATCTCAACGGCTACAAGATCGCGAACCCGACGGTGCTCGCCCGCATCCCGGACATCGAGCTCGACGCACTCATGCGTGGCTACGGACACGAGCCCCTCTTCTTCACCGCCGGTTTCGACGGCGAGGACGTGATCTCGATCCATTCGCGGTTCGCCGAGTTGCTCGACCAGGCGCTCGACACGCCGCGCGCGATGATCGTGTTTCGCACTCCCAAGGGCTGGACCGGGCCGCACGAGGTGGACGGCTTGCTCGTCGAGGGGACGTGGCGCTCGCACCAGGTGCCGCTCACTGACGTCCGCCACAACGCGGAGCACCTGCGCCTGCTCGAGGAGTGGTTGCATCGCTACCGGCCGGAGGAGCTGTTCGACGCCGAGGGACGGCTCGCCGTCGAGCTCGCCGCGCTGGCGCCGCGCGGCGACCGCCGCATGAGCGCCAACCCGAAGACGAACGGCGGCAGCGTCCTGCGCGATCTCGAGCTGCCGGACTTTCGCGCGCACGCGGTGCCGATCGAGAGACCGGGCACGACGTTCGCGGAAGCGACCCGCGTTCTCGGCTCCTGGCTCACCGACATCGTGCAGGCGAACCCCGGCAACTTCCGCATCTTCGGGCCGGACGAGACGGCCTCGAATCGCCTCGACGAGGTGCTCACGGTGACGGACAAGCAGTGGGACGCGCTCGTCGAGCCGACGGACGAGGACCTTGCGCCGAGCGGCAGCGTCGTCGAGATGCTCTCCGAGCATCAGTGTCAGGGCTGGCTCGAGGGCTACCTCCTGACCGGCCGGCACGGTCTCTTCAATTGCTACGAGGCGTTCATCCACATCGTCGACTCGATGTTCAACCAGCACGCGAAGTGGCTGAAGGTCACGCGCGAGATCGAGTGGCGCCGGCCGCTCGGCTCGCTCAACTACCTCCTCAGCTCGCATGTGTGGCGGCAGGATCACAACGGCTTCTCCCACCAGGATCCGGGGTTCATCGACCACGTCGTCAACAAGAAGGCCGAGATCATCCGGGTCTATCTCCCGCCGGACGCGAACTGCCTGCTCTCCGTCGCCGACCACTGCCTGCGCAGCCGCCACTACGTGAACGTGATCGTCGCCGGGAAGCAGCCCGCGCTTCAGTACCTCTCGCTCGACGACGCGATCGTTCATTGCACGCGCGGCATCGGCATCTGGGAGTGGGCGTCGAACGACGGCGACGACGATCCCGACGTCGTGATGGCGTGCTGCGGAGACGTGCCGACGCTCGAGACGCTCGCCGCGACCGCGATCCTGCGCGACCGCCTTCCCGAGCTGAAGGTGCGTGTCGTGAACGTCGTCGACCTCATGCGCCTGCAGCCGAACACCGAGCATCCGCACGGCCTCACAGACCAGGAGTTCGATGCGCTGTTCACGACGAGCACGCCGATCGTGTTCGCGTATCACGGCTATCCGTGGCTCATTCACCGGCTCACGTACAGGCGTACGAACCACGACAACATGCACGTTCGCGGCTACAAGGAAGAGGGGACGACGACGACGCCGTTCGACATGGTCATGCTCAACGACCTCGATCGCTTCCATCTGGTGATCGACGCGCTCGACCGGCTGCCGGACATCTCCGGCCCGGCCGCCCACGTGCGGCAGGAGATGCAGGACCTCCGGCTGCGTGCCCGGATGTACGGGCGCGAGCACGGCGAGGACCCACCCGAGGTCTCCGCCTGGAGCTGGCCCTACTGATCCGTCTCTAACGGCCCGCGTTCGCCGCAACGTACGCCGCGACGGCCTGCGCGTCGGCGGCCGAGAGCAGGTCGGCGGGCATGTTCTTCGGCGGCACCGCGAGCGTCCGCAGCACGAGCGCGGCCGACAGCCGGCGCTCGTCGAGGTTCCGTGCCGCAACTCCCTCCGTACCCGCGGCCGCGAGCCGGTGGCACGCACCGCAACGCTGGACGAACAGCGTCTCCCCGCGCGGCCGGGGCGTCGCCGGGGCGGCCGGCCGCCCGCCGCCGCAGCCGGCCGCCCCGGCGACTGCGACCGCGATCGCGAGCAGAGCGCCCGCTCTAACCGGCACCGACGAGCGCGTGGGTCGGGCGCGCATCGACCGAGACGACCCCGGGCACGAGCGAGATGCGGCGCACGAGCAGCATCAGCTCGTCGCCCGAGACCGGCCCGTCGATCGTCACTTCGCCCCGCTTCACACGAACGACGAACAGGTCGGGATCGCGCCACAGCTCGCCGACGAGCACGCCCTGCCGGATCTCCGCAGCGATCTCGTCGTCGCTGTGCACGAAGGCGCGCACGAGGTCGGCCCGCGTGACGATGCCGACGAGCACGTCGTCGCTGTCGACGACCGGCAGACGGTTCACATCGCAATCGAGCATCATCGCCGCGGCCAGATCCATGCGCGCCGTCGCCGCGATCGTGACGGCGGGCCAGCTCATCGCCTCTGCGGCGGTCCGCGCGCCGCGCTTCGCATGCGAGCGCCTCGCCTCCTTGCCCCGTATCCGCGCCAGGGGCCCGCGCTGCTTGACCAGGATGTCGGCCTCGCTGACGACGCCGAGGACGTGTTGTTGCGAATCGACGACCGGCACACCGGAGAAGCCGGCGGAGGCCATCAACTCGACGACCTCCTTGAGGGGGGTCTCCGGGCTCACCGCAATCGCGGGGGCGGACATCACGTCGGCGACTCGCATGGCAACCTCCTCGCTGGAACGGTACGGACATCGTCCGTCGGCGCGTTCCTCGCCGCATCCGTGAGGGCTCGCTCGCACCCAGCGGAAAAGCCGCAAAACGCCTCGACCGGCGGCGCTACCAGCTCTTCGCGCGAGACCGCGACCCGGGCCGCGCGAGCCGGACACGGGCGTCGACCGCCACGCAACCGGCCGGTAGCGCGAGCACCGGGTTGAGGTCGAGCTCGCAGACCTCAGGGAGGTCCTCGGCGAGCCGCGAGAGGCGAACGAGGAGATCCTCGAGCGCCTCCGCGTCGGCGGGCGGGTTGCCGCGGAAGCCGGCGACGAGGCGGCCCGCCTTGCCCGCGTGCACGAGCTCGCGGGCATCGATATCGGTGAGCGGCGCGAGCCGGAACTGCGCCTGGCCGATCAGCTCGGCAAGAACGCCGCCGGGCCCGAAGGCGACGAGCGGGCCGAAGATCGGGTCCTGCACGGCGCCTGCGAGCAACTCCGCTCCCCCTCTCACCATTGGCTGCACGAGGAGAGGGCCGCCGATGCGCTCGGCCGCCGCGCGTACCTCGGCCTCGTCGGCGAGGTTCACGGCGACGCCGCCCGACTCCGTCTTGTGCGCGCCCGCGGTGGCAGTCTTCACGACCGCGGGGAAGCCGAGCTCGACGGCGGCCCGGACCGCTTCGTCCGCGTCGAGCGCAACGCGCTCGGCGACGACGGGGATCCCGTACGCGGCGAGCAGCGCGCGCGCCTGCGGCGGGTCGAGCCACGCGTCGTCCGCGACGCCGAGCGCGGCGGCCACGATCGCCTCGGCCGCGTCGCGGTCGACGCCGACATCCGGCACGACGCCCGCCGCGCGGTGGAGCCACTCGCCGCGCTCGGCGGCACGGCCGAGCGCGTGCGCGGCGGCCTCGGGATACGCGAACGAGGGGACGGTCGCCACACTGCGAAGCGTCGCCGGAGCTCCCTTCGCACTGAGGAAGGAGCAAAGCACCGGCTTCACGTTATCGCCGGCACCGCGGCTGATCGCAGCTCCGACGTCGTCCTCGTCGATGCCGACCGTCGGAACGAAGAGGACGATCGCGGCGTCGATGTTCGGGTCGGCGAGCACCCGCGGTAGCACATTCGCGAAGCTCTTCGCGTTCGCGGAGCCGAGCATGTCGATGGGATTCGCGGTGCTCGCCTCGAGAGGCAGCATCCCGCCGACGGCACGCCGTGTCGGCTCGGTCAGCGCAGGCAGTTCGAGGCCCGCCGCCTCGCACGCGTCGGCGCAGAGGATCCCGAGTCCCCCCGCGTTCGTGAGCACCGCAACGCGACGCCCCTTCGGCACGGGCTGCGCGGAGAACAGCGCCGCGACGTCGACGAGCTCGCCGAGCGTCTCGGTGCGGATCACGCCCGCCTGGCGGAATAGCGCGTCGACGGCAGACTCCGATCCCGCGAGCGCGGCCGTGTGCGAGCTCGCCGCCTTGCTGCCGGCGCGCGTGGTCCCGCTCTTCATCGCGAGGATCGGCTTGCGACGCGCGACGCGGCGGGCGATGCGGGCGAACGCGCGCGGGTTGCCGAACGACTCGAGGTAGAGCATCACGATCTCGGTCGCGTCGTCGTCCTCCCACCACTCGAGGAGGTCGTTCGACGAGACGTCGGCCTTGTTGCCGATCGAGACGAACGCCGAGAGCCCCAGGCCGCGCGTGTCCGCGCGCTCGAGCAGCGCGAGGCCGAGTGCGCCGCTCTGCGACGAGAAGCCGATCTTCCCGGCCGGAAACGCCCGCGGCGCGAAGGTGGCGTTGAGGCGCGACGACGCGGAAGCGACGCCGAGGCAGTTCGGCCCGAGCAGGCGCGCGCCGTGCGCGCGCACGAGCGCGAGGAGTTCCTCCTGGCGCGCGCGGCCCTCGGCGCCGATCTCCGCGAACCCGGCCGAGATGACGACGAGCGCGCGCACGCCCGCCTCGAGCGCTTCGCGCGCGGCATCGACCACGAGCTCACCGGGAAGGCAGAGCACCGCGAGCTCGACGCGATCCGGGATCTCCGCGACCGAGCTGTGCGCCCGCACGCCGGCCACGGGCTCGCCCGAGCGGTTGACGGGATACGCGGCGCCCGTGAAGTCGGCCGCGAGCACGTTGCGAAAGAGCTCGCCGCCGATCGAGCCGCGACGGGCGGATGCGCCGATGACAGCGACGCTCGCCGGGTGGAAGAACGGGCGCAGCGAAGCGACGACAGCGAGATGGTCACGCGCAGCGACCTGGTCGCGATAGCGCTCCGTCGCCGCGATCGGGAAGCGGACCTCGACCTCTCCTCCCGCCAGCTCGCGCGCGACGTCGAAGCCGGCGTCGCGGAAGACGGAGAGCATCGCCCGGTTCTCGGGCAACACCTCGGCGACGAACTCCTCGATGCCGGCGTCCGCGGCGAGCGCGGCGAGGCGCTCGAGGAGGCGCGTGCCGATTCCGCGCCGCTGATACGCGTCGTCGACGGTGAACGCTACCTCCGCGGCGCGCGGGTCGCGTAGCCGCGCGTAGTTCGCGACGGCGACGATCCGTCCCTCGAGCCAGCCCGCGAGCGCACCGCGCTCCTCCCAGTCAGGCTCGAGGAACATCTCCATGAGCTTCGGCGACAGGTTCGGGAAGCCGTGGAACCGCTGGTAGCGACTCCGGTCGGAAAGATGGTGGAAGAACTCGAGCAGCGCGCCGGCGTCGGCGGCGACGGGGGCGGTCAGGCGCATCGTCGAACCGTCCCGAAGGATGACGTCGGTGGGGTCGTGGAGGAACGCGCTCACGGAGCCTTCCCATTCTCGGCGCCCTGGGCCGTCCACGCCATCGTGGCTCGTTCGTAGGCTCGGCGCGGCTTTCCCGCAGCGGCCGCGGTGCGTAGTTCTCGCGGTCGAATCCGCGCCGCGCCGGATGCCCCTCCAACACCCGCGGGCGACGGTCGCCGTGACCGAAAGGAGCAGTCATGTTCAAGACGATCGTCTGGGCGACCGACGGATCCGAGCTCGCGGACAGCGCGCTCGCGGTCGTTGTCGAGCTGGCCCGGATCCACTCGTCGAAGGTCGTCGCGATCCACGCCGACGAGCGCCTCAAGGGGCGCTTCGGCGGCTCGCCGGTGCTCGCCGACGAGGACGATCTGCGCGACAAGATCCATCAGCAGGTCGAGCACCTCCGCGAGACCGGGCTCGATGCCGAGCTGAAGTTCGCGGTCGGGAGCATGCATCCGGCCGGCGAGCTGATCGCGGACGCGGCGCGCCAGGTCGAAGCCGACCTGATCGTCGTCGGGACGCACGGCCGCGGCGCGATCGGCACGGCAATCCTCGGCAGCGTCGCCAAGGGTCTCCTGCACGTGGCTCCGTGCCCCGTGCTCGCGGTTCCGCCCCCCGGCCGCGTGCTCGAGCCGACAACCGACGCCGTCCTCACGGCGTAGAAAGGAGCCCCGATGAAGGCTCTCGTCTACCACGGCCCCGGTGAACGGGCCTGGGAGGAAGTTCCGAAGCCGACGATCCAGGTTCCGACGGACATCGTCGTGAAGATCGAGACGACGACGATCTGCGGGACCGACCTGCACATCCTCAAGGGTGACGTACCGGCCGTGAAGCCGGGGACCATCCTCGGCCACGAAGCGGTCGGAACGGTCGTCGAGACCGGCGCGGCGGTGACGACGGTCGCGGAAGGCGACCGGGTGCTCATCTCGTGCATCACCTCGTGCGGTCGGTGCCGCTTCTGCAAGGAGGGCCACTACGGCCTCTGCACCGGCGGCGGCGGCTGGATCTTCGGACATCTGATCGACGGCCTCCAGGCCGAGTACGCACGGGTGCCCTTCGCGGACAACTCGGTGTACAAGGTGCCGGAGTCGCTCTCCGACGAGGACGTGCTGTTCCTCGCCGACATCCTCCCGACCGCGTACGAGGTCGGCGTCCTGAACGGCGGGGTTCGCCCCGGCGATACGGTCGCGATCGTGGGCGCGGGGCCGATCGGGCTCGCTGCGATCATGACGGCGAAGCTGTACACGCCGGGCCGCATCATCGCGATCGACCTCGCCGACTCGCGTCTGGCGAAAGCGCTCGAGTTCGGCGCCGACGTGACGATCAACAACAGCGTCGAGAACGCGCTCGAGCGGGTGCTCGAGCTCACGGACGGCCTCGGTGCCGACGTCGCGATCGAGGCGGTCGGTGTGCCCGACACCTTCGAGCTCGCGACGGCGATCATCCGCCCCGGCGGCCGCGTCGCGAACGTCGGCGTGCACGGGCACTCGGCGACCCTCCACCTGGAGACGCTGTGGATCCGCGACGTGACGATCACGACCGGGCTCGTCGATACGACGACGACCCCGCAGTTGATGAAGCTGATCGAGGGGCGGCGGCTCGACCCTAGCCTGTTCGCGACGCACCGCTTCACGTTCGACGACACGGAACAGGCGTACGACGTGTTCGCCGACGCGGCGGCGACCCACGCGCTGAAGGTCGTGCTCAGCGCGCAGCCGGTTGAGCTCGAGCCGGCGCCGCGAGAGCGCGGCAAGGTCGGCGCCGCCGTCTAGGACCCGCGGGCAACGGGGGCTGCACGACCGGGGCCCTCGTTGCCCGGCAACCGGCGCGGTACGCTCAGTCGATGGCCTCCGCGCCCGACGAGACCCGGCTCCGGGCCCTGTTCGACGCCACCCTCGCGCTCAACTCGGAGCTCTCTCTCGACGCGCTCCTGCAGAAGCTCGTCGAGACGGCGGCGGAGCTGGCGGGGGCGCGGTACGCCGCCCTCGGGGTGATCGACGAGAGCGGCACCGGCCTTGAACGGTTCATGACGAAGGGCATCGACGCGAAGACCCGGGCCGCGATCGGCAGCCCTCCTCAGGGCCGCGGCATCCTCGGCGTCCTCATCCACGAGGCCACGCCGCTGCGGCTGCACGATCTCGGCGCGGACCCGCGTGCCGTCGGCTTCCCGCCGCGCCATCCCCCGATGCGCTCCTTCCTCGGCGTGCCCATCCTCCTGCGCGGCGTGGCGTACGGCAACCTCTATCTCGCCGAGAAAGCGGGCGGCGAAGACTTCACCGAAGCCGACGAGGAGCTCGTCACGCTGCTCGCCGCACAGGCTGCCGTCGCGATCGAGAATGCACGGCTGTACGAA
>Ga0307373_10010734_pt1 | contig 13415 bp, 12 predicted proteins | sample OX2MG_FD_202534 | JGI IMG/M metagenome (GOLD analysis project Ga0307373, IMG submission 202534) | Soil microbial communities from Risofladan, Vaasa, Finland - OX-2 | ecosystem: Environmental > Terrestrial > Soil > Coastal area > Acid sulfate soil | place: Finland: Risofladan, Vaasa | collected... | reverse complement strand
GACCAGATAGCTAATGACGCCCTGCGTGTTCGTCTCCGCCGGCGCGATATAGAATACCGAGCCGGTAAACGTCTCGTTGGGGAACGCGTCAATCGTCATCGTGACCGGGTTGCCGACGGCCAGTTTCCCGACATCCGTGTCGGATACGCCCGTGTCCACTTCAAATCCGCCATTGCCGATGATGGAGACGAGCGAGACGCCGGGCGTCGCCTGCTGTCCGACCTTCGCATCAAGCTGCGTGAGCGTGCCGCTTATCGGAGCGATAATCTCCGCGTTCCCCAGATTCGCCTCGGCGCTTGCGACACCCGCCTGTGCTTGCTGTACCTGCGCCTGTTGCGCGGCGATAGCTTGGGGAGTTGAACCGGCCTGCGCGAGCGCGAGCGTGCCCTCCGCGCTCGCGAGCGCCGCCTGCGCACCCGCGAGCGCCGTGAGCGCGCTTGCGATGCTTGTGCGCGAAGTAGAAATCCCTGAAGCATATCCGCTTAAGGTTGCGCTTGTGATGCTCCCCGACGGCTGAGCCTTGGTAAGCGCTTCCGCCGCGTCGTTGAGGAACGCGTTGACCTGGGCGAGGTTCTGGGTGGCTTGCGTTGCCGCCGCCGCGGGGTCGCTTGAAGAAAAAGAGGGTGCCGTAATCTGCGCATTCCATGCAATGAACACCGGTTCAAGCGCGACGCGCTCCTGGACGACGGTGTTCGTGAGCGTCGCATCGGGCAGGGAGAACGTGAGCGCCGCGCCCGCCGTGCGCGGATTGGTGAAGAACTGGTCGGCGACTGCGTGCACCGCGCTGTCGGAGGCGGAGTATGCGCTCGTTATCGCGTTGGCGAGGGCGATGTGGTCCTGGGTAACGGCGCTCTGGTCTATCGCAAGCTGCTCCGGGCGCGTGCCGGCGGTGAGTGCGGCGAGATTCGCCTGCGCAACCGCGAGATTCGCCTGCGCCTGCTGCAAAGCGGCGGAGAGACTCGCCGTAGAGAGACTCGCGATAACCTCTCCCGCCGCTACTTGGTCGCCGAGATTATAATAGACGCGCGCAACCGTGCCCGCGTTCTGAAACCCGAGTGAGACGCTCTTCATGGGCGTCGTATTGCCGGTCGCAGACACGGTCTCGGTAATGGAACCGCGCGTCACGGTTATGAATTGATACACGGGAGCGCTGCCGCGCATGAAAAACCAATACCCGCCACCCAGAACGAGCAGGATGACAATCGTAATCGTCCACTTAGATTTCAGAAATCTCGACCACATACGCGGAGAGGCGGGCATACAAGATTATTTAGATTTCTTAATAAGAGATTGTAATGCATTAAAACGATTTGCCATATGCTCGAGAGCGGCGGGACGCATGAGAAAGATGCCTTTGTCATGCGCGATGACCATGAGCTTCGCTCCTTTCCCGAGTTGGAACGTTGCACGTATGTCGGCCGGAATAACAATCTGCCCCTTCTCGCCAACGGTGGTGACGCCGACGAGTGATTCCTCTTTTTTATGTGATGGTGCCATGTAGGAAATATCCTACTCTTTGCGGTGCGCCGTGTCAACACAAAAGCCCCGCTTCCGCGGGACTTTTGTTTCTGTGAAGGTCAGACCTTCACAACTCCTACCGCAGTCAGACTGCGTTAATTATTTTAATAGCCCATCCCGCCCATGTCGCCGCCGCCCATTGGAGGAGCTTTCGGTTCGGGGATGTCGGCGATGGCCGCTTCGGTGGTGAGGAGCATTGCCGCCGCCGAGACCGCGTTCTCAAGCGCCATGCGCGGCATCTTCACCGGGTCCACGATGCCCGCGGCGAGCATATCCTCCACGATTTCGTCCGTGAGCGCGTTGTAGCCGGCATTGCTCTTCCCCGACTGCACCTTGGAGACGATGACGGCCGCGTCGTCCTTGCCGGCGTTGAGTGCGATTTGCGCAAGCGGCGTCTCCAGCGCCTGGACGACGATGTCGTACCCGGCTTTCTCATCCGCGTTCATCTTGTGCTCCTGCGCCATGAGCTTCTTCGCGACCTTCGCGAGCGCGGTGCCGCCGCCCGCCACGATGCCCTCTTCAATGGAGGCCTTCGTCGCCTTCACTGCATCGTCTATCTTATCTTTCAAGTACTTCATCTCCGTTTCGGTCGCCGCGCCCACCGAAATGACCGCCACGCCGCCCGAGAGCTTCGCAATGCGCTCTTCAAATTTCTCCTTATCAAACTTGGAATCGGAACCGTCCATCTGCGCTTTGAGCTGATTGATGCGCGCCGCGATATCCGCTTTCTTCCCTTTACCGCCGACAATCGTCGTCGCATCCTTGGTCGCAACGACGCGATTCGCCTTGCCGAGCATGCCGAGTGTCGCGTTCTCAAACGTCATCCCGACTTCGTTAGAGATGACTTGTCCGCCGACTACCGTCGCGATGTCCGCGAGCATATCCTTCTTTCGGTCGCCGTAGCCCGGCGCCTTCACCGCGAGCACCGAGAACGTGCCGCGCAGTTTGTTCACGATGAACGTGGAGAGCGCGTCGCCTTCCACGTCGTCCGCGATGATGACGAGTTCCTTCTTGCCCGACTGCACGACTTTCTCCAGAAGCGGGAGGATTTCCTGCACGTTCCCGATTTTCTTATCGGTGAGGAGGACGAGCGCGTCCTTCATTTCGGCCTCCATGCGCTCCGGATTCGTGACCATATAGGCGGAGACGTAGCCCTTGTCTATCTGGAGTCCCTCCACGATGTCGTAGGACAGCTCCATGCCCTGGCTCTCTTCCACCGTCACCACCCCGCTACTACCCACCTTCTCCACCGCTTCGGCGATAATGTTTCCCAGCACTTCGGATTCCGCCGAAATGCTTGCGACCTGCTTCACTTCTGCCTTGCCGGAGACCGGCTTCGCCATTTTCTTCAGCTCCGCGAGCGCGGCATTCTTCGCTTTCTCCATGCCGCTCCGGATGCTCATGGCATTCGCTCCCTTCATCACGTGCGAGAGCCCTTCCGCGACAAGCGCTTCAAAGAGCACGACCGAGGTCGTGGTGCCGTCGCCGGCCGTGTCATTTGTCTTGCTCGCGACTTCCTTCACGATTTCCGCGCCCATATTCTCAAACCGGTCTTTGAATGAAATTTCCTTCGCGATGGAAACGCCGTCGTTCGTGATCCTTGGAGCGCCGTACGACTTCTCAATGACCACGTTGCGCCCTTTGGGACCGAGCGTCACCTTCACCGCGTGCGCGGCCTGCGCGATACCCTTCGCAATCGCCTTGCGCGCGTCTTCGGAAAAAAGAATTTGTTTTGCCATGTTAATTAGGTTAAAGGGGTAAGGTTCAAGGTGTAAGGAGGAAAGGAATTCACTTGCACCTTATTCCTTACCACTTATGACTCCTAAGATGCTGGACTCCGAGAGGATGTAGTACTCCTGCCCGCCTACCTTCACCTCGTCGTAGCCGTACTTACTGAACAGCACCGTATCGCCGACCTTAACCTGCATCGGCACGCGCTTGCCGTCTTCGTATTTGCCGGGGCCGACCGCGACGACCGTACCCTGCGCCGGCTTCTCTTTGTCTACCGTCTCGGGAATGATGATGCCGGACGCGAGCTTCTTCTCCCCCTCCTTCAGGGCGGGCTGTACGACCACGCGGTCTCCAAGCGGCGAAAGCGAAAGCTTCTTTGCCATAGCGTTCTATATAAATGAATAATCGCCCTGTGTGATGAGAGTATAGGTAAACTGCAGTTCACACGCAAGTTGCGCCGATACGCCTGCCCGTGATATACTTCCCGGCAAGATGGAGGCACTCGTATCGGCACTGCCGTACGCGGAAATTATCCTCTCAATACTCCTCATCGTCGGCATCGTGCTCCAGCAGCGCGGAGCGACCCTCGGCGGAGCCTTTGGAGGCGACAACTTCGCGTCGACGTTCTATAAGCGCAGAGGCGCCGAGAAATTCCTATTTGATGCGACAATTGTCATTGCGATCTTGCTCGTGCTCGCAGCAGTGATGAACTTCCTCTTCGTTGGATAATGAACGATGCAAACGGCTCCTTCTGGAAAGAGCGATTGACGCGTTTGCGGAGTATCTCGCCGCTCGATCGTTTGAGTAAGCGCGTAGAAACATTCTCGCCCGGCGACCGTGTCCTATTTTACGCGCTTGCCGCTCTTTTCGGCGTCGCTTCCCTCGCAAGCCTCTACGCGCTTGAACAGGCACTCCTCGTCCAAGTCCCGACCTATGGCGGGAACCTGACCGAAGGTGAGGTCGGGAGCCCGCAATTTATTAATCCGCTCCTTGCTATCAGCGATGCCGATCGTGACCTTTCCGTGCTTACTTATGCCGGACTGATGGGGCTTTCGGGCACTGGCTCTCCCGTACCCGTGCTTGCGGAGAGCTACAGCGTATCTGCTGACGGCAAGTCCTACACGTTTGTTTTGCGCAAGAACGCCGTCTTTTCAGATGGCACGCCTGTCACGGCGAACGATGTTGTCTTTACCGTGCAAAAAGCGCAGGATGCTGCACTCAAGAGCCCGGAGTACGCGGACTGGTCCGGTGTGAACGTTACCGCCGTCGATCAACGCACCGTCCGATTCACTCTGGCAAAGCCGTACGCGCCTTTCCTCGGACTCACAACGCTCGGCATCCTTCCGGCACGTCTCTGGCAAAATATTTCGGATGAAGAATTCCCCTTCTCTACTCTTGAGACGAATCCTGTTGGTGCCGGGCCCTTTAAGGTCGCCAGCATTTCTCGAGATTCATCCGGACTTATCCAGAGCGTCTCGCTTTCCGCAAATCCAGACTTCGTGCTCGGTCGGCCGTATCTCGACGGTATAAACTTTGACTTCTATGCGAGTTCAGAGAACCTTACGAACGCCCTTGCAAGCGGCGCGATAGAGAGTACATACGACGTTCCTTTTCCGCATGTGCTCACCGCACCGTACGCCCGCATCTTTGGCGTATTCTTCAACCCAAGCGTGAATCAAGTCTACGCGCGGCAGGAAGTACGTAAGGCACTTTCGCTTGCAATCGATCGCTCCGCACTTGTCAATACCGTACTCGGCGGATACGCCGCTGCCATCATGGGACCCGTCCCGCCCGGCGGGAGCGTGAAACAAGCTCCGATTCCCCAATCAACAAACCCAACAGAGGATGCGGCTACTGTGCTTGAAGCAGCTGGATGGACCTATGATGGATCAGCACGCGTCTGGAAAAATGCGAGTGCAAAACAGACGCTCGACGCTATTACAATACGCACCTCGAATGTGCTCGAACTAAAGAACGTCGCGAGTGCCGTGAAGGCAGATTGGGAACGGCTCGGCATTCCAGTGGACATCGAGCTCTATGAACCTGGCGATCTTTCGCAAAACATCATCCGCCCGCGTAAGTACGATGCTCTTCTCTACGGAGAAGTCATCGGCCGCGATCAGGATCTTTATGCTTTCTGGGATTCCCAGGAACAGAACGACCCCGGCCTTAATATCGCATTATATGCGAACAAGACGGTCGATGCTCTTCTGGAGGATGCTCGTAGTTCTACCGATCCGCAAGCGCGCGCGGCCGATCTGCAAAAGATCGAAGATACGATTGCCGCGGAATATCCAGCTGCGTTCTTATATGCACCGGACTTCACTTATGCCGTACCAGCTGACCTGCGTGGCGTCATGCTCCCGCAGATCATCACGCCGGCGGACCGTTTTGCAACAGTTGCATCGTGGTATAGAAAAACCGATGCAGTGTGGCCGTTTTTTGTGCATTAGTTCTGTTATCTATTTTTTCGTACGGGTTTGGAGCAGTATTAATTTATAAGCCCGATTATATAACCAACCATCATGAATCAAGCACCAGCACCCGGCCACTCCTCCGAGGGACGACCACATCCCGCGCGACAAATGCGCCATTTTGAACGCGGAAGACGACCGCAAGGTCGGAACGGCCCGCGTCCGGGTAGCGCGTCACGTCGAATCCAACGGATACTCCGCCGCCCCGCATCCAATTCAATGCGTATTAACCGCACCGCCGACTACTTCCCCGAACCTCCGGCGAAAAATGTCGTCCGTATCGTGCCATTGGGCGGTGTCGAGGAGGTCGGCCGCAATATGGTCGCAATTGATGTCAACGATGACATCTTCGTGCTTGACGCAGGGTTCCATTTCAAAGAAGAGGATGACGCGCCTGGTGTCGACTATACGCTCCCGAATACCGCGTATCTCGAGAAGAACAGAGAACGCGTTCGCGCCGTTATCATAACTCACGGCCACCTCGATCATATCGGCGGGATTCCATTCCTGATGACTCGCTTCGGTAATCCTCCTATCTACACCAGGAATCTGACTTCCATCATGATTCAGCGTAGACAAGAAGAATACCCGGACGTACCAAAGCCAGAGATTGTCATTGTTGAACCGGGCCAATCCGTCACTATTGCCCATACAAAAGTGAAGTTCTTCCCGGTCACCCACTCGATTCCCGATTCTATGGGCGTTTCCCTGGAGACCCCTTATGGCAATGTCGTCCTTTCGGGAGACTTGAAGCTCGACCACCAAGACGGCATTCCCTCCGAACGCGAAGTGAGGGTGTGGGGTGAACTTGCGAAAGATACCAATCTCTTCTTTATTGCTGACTCGACGAATGCGGAACGTGATGGATTCTCGATTCCGGAAAAGCGGGTCCAGCAAACGCTTGATGAGATCATAAAAACGGTTTCGAGCCGTCTTATCATTGGCACCTTCGCCTCGCAATTTGAGCGCATGATGAGCATCATTGAGAGCGCAGAAAAATATGGAAAGAAGATAGTCACTGAGGGCCGCTCTATTAAAAACAACATAGAAATTGCGGAACGGGCAGGCCTTCTTACCATCGACAAAGGCACCATCATTTCTGCGCAGGATATTAGCAACTATCCGCCCGATAAGCTTGTCATTCTTTGCACCGGAGCACAGGGAGAAGAATTTGCAGCACTTATGCGCATCGCAACGAAACAGCATAAATATATCCAGTTCAATGAACGCGACACCGTTGTCCTCTCATCGTCAGTCATTCCCGGCAACGAGGTCTCAGTGCAAAGGCTGAAAGATAATCTGTATCGGAACAAGGTAACGATTATTCACTATCGCTCTTCGGATGTCCATTCCACCGGCCACGGTAATACCGGCGAGCTGGTGTGGATCAACAAGCAGGTAAATGCGAAATTCTTCATGCCCGGCTACGGCTATTATTCAATGACCGCCTCCCACGCAAAGGCGGTTGAACAAGCGGGCAGGTCGCGCGAGAGTATCATCCTCGCCGATAACGGGAGCGTTATAGACGTCATTGACGGAAGAACACTGAATGTACACAAGCAGAAGGTGCCCTCGGCACCGCTTATTGTCGACGGATTCACCATCGGAAATCGCCAGGAAGTGGTTATGAGAGACAGGCAGTCGCTCGCCAAGGACGGTATGTTCGTCATCATTGCGAGCGTGAACTCGAAGACTGGCAAGCTGCGCAAGTCACCCGACATTATCAGTCGAGGTTTTATCTATTTGCGCGAGTCCCAGGATCTTCTCAATGAGGCGCGGATTCTCATCAAGAAGACGATCGAGGACTCCACGAACAATATGAATCCCATCGATCTCGATTACGTAAAGAATAATCTGACCGACGTCATGGCCGGATTCCTCTTCGCGCGCACCAACAAAGCACCTATGGTCATCCCAGTTCTCATAGGGATGTAAGGTGGCGTCAAGCGTCTCGAGAAACGCGGCTTGCCACAAGCGAGCCGCGTTTCTCGTATGATATGCTCGGAAATAATGAGCCCGCGCGTTATCCTCTTCGTTGGAAATTTCTTTTTCTCGATGTTCGTCGCTCTGACGACGTACATCTTACTTCCCTATCTCTCAGCTTTCATGCCGGCATCATACACCGGTTTTGTGATCGCTGGCGGCGCACTTGTCGCACTTGCGCTTTTCCCGCTGCAGCCGTTTCTTGTCGCACGTTATGGTGCACAGCAGCTTGCCCTCTTCTTTGCGATTGCAGAAATGATCACGCTGTTTGCGCTCGCAGCGACGCCAGGCGCCATTGCGGCTGCGATACTCGTCGCACTCTCTGTGTCGCTCCAACCATTCCTCTATTACGAGCTCGACCTGCTTCTTGAAGCAACTGTCGCTGAGGAAGGGACGACGGGTCGTGTGCGCAATCTTTTCCTCACCGCATGGAACATCGGCGGGCTTGCTGCGCCGCTTCTTGTGGGCGCGCTGTTGGCAGGCTCCAATGACGCCTACAGCCGCGTATTCCTCGCTGCGGGTGCGGCTCTCGTTCCGTTTGTCGTTCTTTTCGCCGTCCGACGCATTCCGAAAGGGCTCGCACCAAAACTCTCCCATATGCGCGATACGCTCCTTTGCATCATGCGAGACCGCGACCTCGCGGCGGTTAGTATTGGGCACCTTGTTCTGTATCTTTTCTACATCTGGGCGCCACTCTATGTCCCGGTCTATCTACATATAGTGCTCGGCATTCCCTGGTCGAGCCTCGGTTGGATGTTCTCGGTCATGCTTATTCCATACGTCGTCATCCAATATCCGGCGGGATGGGTGGCCGACAAAATACTCGGCGATAAGGAACTCATGTTCGCCGGATTCCTTGTCGCGGGCAGCGCTCTTGCATCGATCAGCTTCCTCACGTCCGCGTCATCGATCGGTCTTATCGTCAGTATTCTCGTCGCTTCACGCATCGGTTCGGCGCTCATCGAGAGCATGACTGAGGGTCATTTCTTCCGCCGCGTCTCGGAAAGAGACATCAATTCTATAAGTATCTTCCGCGGCATCTGGCCCTTGGGAAACCTCATCGGACCACTCATTGGCAGCGGTATTCTCCTTGTCGGCAATTATCAGCTCCTCTTCCTTCTCACGGGGGGATTCGTCATCATTGCCGGCATGATAGCCACACTGCTGATAAAAGATTTCCGTTAAGCACCGAGCGCCACGCGATTCTTCCGAACGCATATAAGTCCCTCGTTCTTGAGTGCACCAAGCGCGATAACAACTTGTGCCCGACGCGAAACGCCAAGTAGATTGACTATCCGCGTACGCGAGGATGTTCCCTTCATAAGTTCGCGCAAGATAGCGCCACGCGCTTCGCGAAGAGAACCTGGAAACTTCGATTGTGCTACGTACGACGTACTCCGCACATTATGTGAGATGCCCGAGCGCTTCAAGTGTGCGCCGTAATCCATAAGTGCGCTATACCATTCTCGCGCCCGCCCATTCGGTATCACCTGCGTTAACACTTTCTCAATCTCCGCGTCAGAGATTTTCTCTTCCCACGGGAAAAAATGGTGGATAACTGCGGTGCGAATGTTCGTTTCAACGAAAATGACATCTTTGTTGTACGCAAATGCCGCGATTGCGCGCGCCGTCGCAGGGCCAACGCCGGGCAATGACTCCAATCTCTCTACGAGATTACGCTGTGCTGCAGACAATGGCATATCTGCGAGTATCGTTGCAGCCTTGTGAAGAAGCTTCGCACGGCGATTGTATCCGAGCCCTTGCCAACTTTTTAAGGCTGCGGAAAGCGGCGCTCGCGCAAGCTTCCGTGCTGTCGGAAACTCCTTAATAAATCTAATATAAAATGGGACCACGCGCTCAACTTGTGTCTGTTGCAACATCACTTCTGAAACAAGTATTCGGTATGGATTGCGGGTCTTTCTCCACGGCAGTTCATGCCTCCCAGATTTTCTATAATGCACCCATACTGCGTCGCGGAAATATTGTACATTCATTTCGTCTTCGGCCAGCAGTTTGCAGCGAGCGGCCAAAGTTTCGTGAGCGGATGCGCTGCACAGTCGTGTGGACGCGCCGGACACACGTAACGGCCGTAAAGAACAAAACCGTTATTTACGTATTTCCAATCCTTCTTTGGAACGAGCTCTTCCAGATCTTTTGATATTTTCGTTGGATCGGTATTGTCGGTAAGATCGAAACGTCGCGCGAATCGCTTCACATGTGTATCAGTCGCGATGCCCTCCCAAACATCATAGAGCTCGCCGAGAATGACGTGCGCCGTTTTGTAGCCGATGCCCGGCAAGGCAATGAGGTCCATTCCCGAACGTGGCACGGTGGAGTTATATCGCACCTCTATTTCCTTTGCCGAACCGATAATGGCCTTTGCTTTATTGCGAAAGAACGGTATTGAGGAGAGTTCTTTCATGAAGCTCGCCGTATCTGCCTTCGCGAAATCGCGCGGAATCTCATATTTATTGAAAAGCGTCGCAGTTACCTTATTTACTGCCATATCCGTACACTGCGCCGAAAGGATGACAGCAGCGACAAATTGGAACGGCGTTCGGTATGCGAGCTCGCTTTTCGGCGCTGGATACGCCTTTTTAAGATATTCAACTATCCGTTCCGCACGTAACGTGCGCTCGGCACGACTCATATCAATTCAGGAGTGTGGCCTTCGTTCGGAAAAGCAACACGGAAGAAAATCTGGAGAAGCGCCCCCGCCGAAAAAACCATAAGCAAGAGAGCGACGATAAGACCGAGTACCGGAACAAGCGCGATGAGCGAGAGTGCGAGCATACCAAATACGCCGTCATGCCACAACACCGCGCCGCGCCGCGCGTAACGACGCACAAATAGACACCCAAGAAGAATACCGGCATAGACAATCGAAAGGAGCACCAGAAGCGCATAGAGAATGAAAAGCAGGAGCGCGAGACCGAGACCGACGAACGTCAGCGAGAGCAAGAGGGTCAAGATCGGCGTAGCAACGAAGACGGCGAAGCCGAGTGACATTGTTAACAGGATAGTCCGTGGTTTCGCATCAGCGCGGTCGGCAACCGCTTCGGCCAGTTTCGGGAACAGGCCGGCGAGAAGGCCGGCGAGAATAAGCGCTCCAAGAATGCGCGCGAAAAGAAAGAATCCTATGCTCACGAATTCGAGAATGCGCGATGTGCCGACATCCGGCAGGTACGAAGCATTGGTGTATTCAATGCCGTTTAGTACCATCGCCGACTCGGGTATGGAAGCGGGTAGCGGCGCCTGGTATGAAAGCTTGCCGCGTATTGTGGTGCTCGCCGCAAGCGAGAGGCGGCCGCTTGCAATAACGGTCACGTTATCGGCAAAATTTCCGGCGAGCGAAACATTATTGCCGTAGATGGTAACCGGGCCAGATGATCCATTTGCAAGTGTCGTGTTCGCTGCAATAATGAATACGTCTCCTCCCGAGCGTCCTGCATCATACACGTCGTACCCGAACGCAATAAGGTCGCCTGCTATCGACTCTTCTATGTCAATATTTCCACCGACCGCGCGGAAATCTCCTCTCACGAGCGCACGAGAATTTATCGAGCCGGCGAGAAACAAATCATCCCCAGAAACCGGCGCAGCGATGATAATAGAGCCTCCTAGCGCAGAAAAGTCACCTGCAACTGGTGCCGTGAGCACGACCGAGACGCCTGCGGCATAGGCGTTCCCGGGAGAAGAACTCGCCGCGAGGAGCGATTGTGCAGCCGAAAAGGACGATGGAATACGAGCGGCAAAAGCGTGCGCCGGCAAGCATACACCCGCCGAAAGGAGTATGAGTGCGGCGAGAAATATCCGTTGCATAGACCCCTATTCAGGCCGTCGGCGGCATCGAAAGATGCGTGGGACGTGCAGGCGGTGTGGAACGCGCACGGCGAATTGGTTCTATGAACCCGGCAAAAATAAGGATGAGGAATGCTATGAGTGCGGAAGTGAGACAATAAATGCAGAAGGCACCGATAAGGAACATCTGGACGAATGAAAAGTAGAGAGAAGCGACGACACCGATGAGCGAAGCTGCTTGAAGCACGCGACGCAGAAGCCGATCAAAGATGACAAGCTCGAGCGCCGCGAGAACGAAGAGGACACCGTAGAACACAACACCGTATTCGGCAAGCGGCACACCGAAGAGGCGCGAGTACTGGCTCGCCGCGACGATGTTGCAGCCCGACAAATTCTGAATATTACAGATGAGCGGCGCACCGCTTATTTCGTGCTGGGCGAGATATGCCGAATCCGCAAGCCCGCAGAAAGCTAGCGCTAAAATGCCGATGACGCCCAGACGCTTCATGCCGACCAGAATACGCGCCTTCTCATTCGTACGCAAATGGGGGAAACGGACTATCCCGCCAAAGCGAAATAATCTGTTTCGGCGAGCACACAACGTCGACGACGTACTATACCGTTTTCGCAAATGGTACTCGCAGACTAAATACCGTTCCCTTCGATATTCCGAAGCTGTCGGTAAGGACGAATGCCCCTACATGCTTCACTACGCACGTTCGTCGAACTTTTTTCGCTCGTTGAGGCAATAGATGGAGCAAAGGACAGTGACGGCGGAACACCGGCGAATCCTCCGCTGATTTCCCAGGTGAACACGAAACAGGCATGGAAAGCGGAACTCGTTGCCGCTGTCGGCACACCAATGACGCGCACGATTCCTCCACGAGTTACGGCTGCTCGATCGGGGTTGTGCAAATCGCTTCCATTAATCTGCCAAATCTGTCCGTTGAAATCTCTGAGTGCAAAAGACGTTCCGGAAGGATCAGTCCGGATTACCTGTCCACCAAGGAGCCCGTCCTGGGGCGCGAGCCACCAAGAACGCTGTGCCGTGAGTGTGGGACGATACAGTGGTGGATGATCGCCGATCATTTCTTCGACCGCACCACCGAAACCAGTCGCATAAAAACTTGCACCGAGAACGAACGATGCGAGCACGGCACCGAGTGCGAGTGTGGTAATCGAGTATCGATAACCATAGTTAGTGGAACGGATATTTGCATATCCGAGAAGAAGAAATAGCGCAAGCGCGATTATCCAAAAAAACGGAGCAGCTGCAAGAAAGAAAGAAAAGGGATCGGGATGAGTCACGATTGAGAATCGCCAGTCAATATTCGCTATCTCAAAGAGGGTCGCCGAGAACGCAAGCGCGGAAAGTGTGACAGCGAGTGCACCAAGACACCAGAAGAAGTAATTCTTGAAGAGAAATTCCCAACGCGGCCGCGGGGCAAGACGTTCATCGACAATACGATTAAGCACTCGCTTCGCGAGATAGTCGCCTTTCGGTGAATCGGAGGTGTTCATGGGTGAAATTGTTCCGGCATGAGCGCATGGAGTGCGCGTTTTGCACGGTGAAGGAGTGTGGAAACCGTACCCAGCGGCACTTCAAGAATATCAGACATCTCGATGTACGAACGGTCCTCAAAAAACCGAAGTGTGAGAACATCGCGATACTGCGTCGGAAGCATCGCAAACGCTTCGGCAAGTTTTTCGTTTGAGATACGGAGTTCCGCGGCGCGTGCTGTATCCGAGTCTTCATCCCGTAGCTCCGTCAGGAGTGCCGCACCCTCTTCAGTCAAGATGACCTGCGGGCGGACGTGTTTTGCGCGGAAGAAACTCATCGCCTCGTTGTGCGTAATGCGGTATATCCACGAAGAAAACGTAAGCGAGAGATCAAAACTGTTGAGATTC
>Ga0307373_10010733_pt1 | contig 13418 bp, 12 predicted proteins | sample OX2MG_FD_202534 | JGI IMG/M metagenome (GOLD analysis project Ga0307373, IMG submission 202534) | Soil microbial communities from Risofladan, Vaasa, Finland - OX-2 | ecosystem: Environmental > Terrestrial > Soil > Coastal area > Acid sulfate soil | place: Finland: Risofladan, Vaasa | collected... | reverse complement strand
GATGAATTCGGTTCCAGGCAGCAATCCCCCCTATAGCTCTCCCGTTCCGGTCCGGCTCACCAACTTCAGCGTGTCGCTGGATGCCAAGGAGATGCCGCAACTGAACTGGACTACCTCCAGTGAGCTGAATGCTGCTCATTTTGAAGTCGACAGAAGCTCGGACGGATATCATTTTAACCCCATTGGCCAGGTGGCAGCCCATGGTACCAGCCAGGTCCCCCATGATTATGTCTTCACGGATGCATTGGCCAATTCCGGCGTCAACTATTACCGCCTGCGCACCGTGGATTTTGACGGGCAATTCAATTTCAGCAAGATCGTCAGCATATCCCTGACGGACCAGGGACAAGGGTTGCTCGTCTTTCCCAACCCGGTTCATTATTCAGCCAATCTGCAGTTTAAAGTCCTCACCACCGGCAACTACCGCCTGGACCTGGTCAATATGTCCGGGCAGGTGGTGAATTCCAGGCTGGTCAATATTGCCTCCCAGCAGCAGACTATGACCTATACCCCGGGAACAGCCCTTCCCCCGGGAATCTATATCCTGCATGCCGTGAATATCTTTACCGGGGAAAGCTATGTGAAAAAAATTTTATTGCAATAACCTACCTTTTTAACTTACTAACCTAAAAACAATAAAGGCTGCCTCAGGCAGCCTTTATTGTGATGTTTAAAGGGCGTTGTTATCCTTGATCACCAGCCTTTACCTTTGCGGGCTGTTCCTGCTTTTATTGCGGCAAGCGCTTTTACTTCATTAAGCATGGTAGTCATCTTATTGCCTTTACCGTCATGCCCCTGAGCCATATAACCTCCCCGCTCCGTTTTGGAAATAACTGCATCCTGCATGGGTACATTTTTTTCTTTCGTCTTCATGCAATACGCGGTAATCATGTCTTTGTTAGCCATAAATAAAGAATTTTAAGTGAATAATGATTTTATGCCTCCAGGGCCAATTTAGCTATTACTGTTAAAGATAAAGGTAGGATTTTTAAGGCTAATGGCTGGTAACTGTTTTCCCTGCGGTCTGGGGTTGAAAAATTTGCCCTGGTCTGCCTGATTGTTTACATTCATGGTCCTGTGCCATGAATGACAGATCCAAGCTTGGAGTTTTTGACCTGACCATGATCGTGGTAAGCCTGGTGGTCGGTATGGGCATATTTAAAACCCCCGTTAATGTTGCGGCCAGCGCCAAGACCCCGGGCATTTTTTTTTCCGGATGGATCCTGGGCGGCCTGATCGCCCTATGCGGTGCGCTGACCTATGCGGAAATTGGTTCCCGGTACCCCATCACCGGGGGATATTATAAGATATTCTCCTACTGCTACCATCCTTCCCTGGCCTTCATGATCAACTGCCTGATCCTCATTTCCAATGCGGCTTCCACCTCTGCCGTAGCCCTCATCGGCGCAGAATACATCAGCCAGGTGCTGTTTCCGGCATCCCTGCATACCGGGACCATCATTGAGGTCATCGCTATCGGGACCATCATCCTGTTTTTCCTCGTTAACCTGATGGGGCTGAAGATGAGCTCAAGGGCCCAGAATATCCTGACCGTAGTAAAAATCGGCATGATCCTGCTGCTGATCCTGGCTGTCTTTGTCCCTGCCCCTGTCCATCCTGTATCCCCAATTATTCATACCTATTCCTGGACTACCTATATCCGGTCATTGGGTATATGCCTGATCGCCATCTCCTTTTCCTATGGGGGCTACCAGCAGACCATCAATTTCGGGGGAGAGGTCAGCCACCCAAAAAAATTCATACCGAAAGCCATTTTCTATGGTATTGCCATCATCATCCTGCTTTACCTGGCCATCAATTTCGCCTATATTCGGGTGATCGGCTTTGACCAGCTGAAAAACACCCGGTCCATTGCGGCAGTCCTGGCCAGCCGCGTCCTGGGTCCGGCAGGAGGGAAAGTATTTGCGGTCCTGCTTTTCCTGTCTGTCCTGGCCTATGTCAATGTACTGCTGATGTCCAATCCGACGGTGATCTATGCCATGAGCCAGGAAAAGATACTTCCCTCTTTTTTCAGTTACCGTGAACCCCGCACCGGAGCCCTGGTACCGGCACTTATCTGCTTTTCGTCCATTTGCATCCTCACGCTTCTGTTCACCCAGAAATTTGAACAGATCCTGAATTGGGTCATATTCATGGATTCCATTGGGATGGCTACCTCCGCGGCAACCATTTTTATCCTGCGCAGCAGGATGACCGGCCAGGACAGTTCGGGAATTTACACCATGCGGTTTTATCCGTTCATGCCCCTGATATTTATCGGGGCCTATATTTTTGTAGCCATCAGCATTATCCTGAACTATCCGCAGGCTTCCGGTTATGGGTTCCTGATATTCTGTGGTTTTTATCCCCTGTACCTGCTGACCCGGTACCTGAATGCAAGAAGAATCAAAAACTGATCTGATGGATCTTTCCTATATCATCAATGAACTCGGCGAGGACAGGGAGCAATATTACCAGGCCATTGCACCCCCCATCATCCAGAGCAGCAATTTTGCCTTCCGGAGCGTGGATGCTTTCCGGGAAGGCCTGGCCGATGAATACGGACACTGGATCTATTCCCGGGGGAACAATCCCACGGTAGATATCCTGCGCCGCAAGCTGGCCGCACTGGACGGTGCTGAAGATGCCCTGGTGTTCGGCAGCGGCATTGCCGCTATTGTCACGCCGATGCTGGCCAACCTGTCAGCCGGGGATCATGTCCTCAGTGTAGGGAGGCCGTATAGCTGGACCATGAAATTCTTTGACCGCATCCTGCCCCGATTCGGCATTTCCGTGAGCTATGTGGATGGGACCCGGGTGGAACATTTTGAGCAGGAACTCCGGGACAATACCCGGCTCATCTACCTGGAATCTCCCAATACATTCACCTATGAGTTGCAGGATCTGGCCGGGGTAGCTGCCCTGGCGGGGGGAAGGGGGATACTCACCCTGATCGACAACAGCTATTGCAGCCCACTTTACCAGAAACCCATTGCCATGGGCATTGATTTCTGCGCCCAGACGGCCACTAAATTTATCGGAGGGCATAGCGATACCGTAGCGGGTGTGCTGACCGGCAGCAGGGACAGGATCAAAAAAATATTCGATGGTGAGTTCATGAATTTCGGGGGCACGGTTTCTCCCCTGAATGCCTGGCTGCTGATCCGGGGACTGAGAACCCTGGAAATCCGCCTTGAGCGGATCTGTTCCAGCACCGCAAAGATAACCGATGTCCTGTTTGGACATCCTAAAATCGAAAAACTGATCTTTCCCCTTCATCCTTCTTTCCCCCAGTTCGAACTGGCCCAAAAACAAATGAAAGGAGGGGGCGGGCTTTTTTCCATCATCCTGAAGACCGAGGAAATCGGAGGAGTGGAACGGTTTTGCAATCACCTGAAGCATTTCCTGCTGGCCGTTTCCTGGGGAGGCCATGAATCCCTGGCCTTTCCTTTCATGGCCGGTTTTCCGAAAGAGGAGTTTAATGCTTCAAATCCGGATCACCGCCTGGTTAGATTATATATCGGACTTGAAAATCCGGACTATCTGTTGCAGGACCTGCATCAGGCGCTGGACCAGGTTTGACCCCTTGCGGTCAATGTCCGACGGCGGGCATTACCGGTTGCCCCCTCCGGAATTTCTGCAGGAAGATCAGGGGTATGCTGCAGAGAAAAAATACCCCTACGATCCAGAATACATCTGTATAGGACATCAGCATGGTTTGCCGGGTCAGCACGCCGTCTATCGCTTGTAAGGCCATATGTTTTGCATCCAGTAAACCGTATCCCTTCCCCATGAACGCATGCACCAGCTGGTTGAACCGGGTATTATAGGCATAATTATAGGAATTGATATTGGGGATAAGCATGGCCCTGTGGTAGGCCATCCTGCGATCAATGAAGGTAGTGATCAGCGCAATGCCGAAGGACCCACCCAGCTGCCTGCTCATATTGTTTAGGCCGGTGCCCTGACCGATATCCTTTCCACGCAGGTCTTGCACGGCCAGGGTGGTGATGGGTACAAACAGGAGGCTCATGCCTAATCCGCGGACGATCAGGGGCCATAAAAAATTCCCGGTTCCCGAGGCGAGCGTGGTCCGGTCCATCATCATGGAAAAAATAAAAAATATCACCATGCCTGCCCCGGCCATGAATTGGGCAGGTACTCCCTTTTTCAGGAAAGTGCCTACCCAGGGCATCATAAAAATAGTTGCCACGCCACCCGGAAACAGCAAAAGCCCGGTTTGCTCCGCATTGAACCCAAGCAGGTTCTGGCATAATATGGGAAAGACGAACACCGAGCCGTAAAGGCCCAGCCCGAGGATGAATGAAGTGATCATGCCCAGGCTAAAACTTCGGTAGCGCATGATCTTGAAATTGACCACCGGATGATCCGTGCTCAGTTCCCTCCACAGGAACAGCAAGCCAGCGAAGATGGCAGTCGCTGTAAGCAGGATGATATAGAATTTGGCAAACCAGTCCTCGCTCTCCCCTTTTTCCAGTACGATCTGGAGGCTGCCCACGGATAAAGCCAGCAGGAATATCCCAAGCCAGTCAATCGGGTTATTCTTATCATATCGCGGAGTATCCCGGATAAAAGTGACCACGAAGAAAGCCGCGATGGCGCCAACAGGGATATTCACATAAAATATCCAGGGCCACGCAAAATGGGTATTGATGAATCCGCCGATGGTAGGCCCGATGGTGGGGCCCACCACGGCGCCGAGGCCAAAAAGGGCTGTGGCCATCCCGATCTCCTGGGGAGGCCATGTTTCCAGCAATATGGCCTGGGAGGTGGAAAGCAGGCCGCCCCCGGCAAGGCCCTGGAATATCCGGAACATGATCAGCATTTCCAGGCTGGTGGCATGTCCGCAGAAGAATGAAGCGGTGGTGAACGCTATGATGGAAAACAGGAAATAGTTCTTTCGGCCAAATTTGTTTCCCAGCCAGCCGGACATGGGCAGGATGACCACATTGGCCACTGCATAGGAGGTGACCACCCATCCCACGTTATCCAGGGTGGCGCCCAGGTTGCCCATGATATCCGGTAACGATACATTGACAATGGTGGTGTCAATCAGTTCCAGCAGGGCAGCGCTGATGACCGTCAGGGTCACAATCCATTTTCTGATACCTGTCTCTGCCATATTATTGCAGGTTAAACTAAGGGCAGTAATTTATATTCCATTGGAAGGCCGCATTATTTCAGGGGAACGCTGACACTTACACTCATGCCCGGCCTGAGCTTGTCAATCAGGGAAGGGTCATGCGGCAAAACGATCTTCACCGGTATGCGCTGAACAACCTTGACAAAATTGCCGGTGGCATTATCGGGGGGCAGCAGGGAAAAACGGGCCCCGGTCGCCCCGGAAAAGGAATTCACCGTACCCTGAAGGACCTGACCGGGATAGGCATCCACGCGGATGTTTGCCTGGTCTCCTGCTTTCAGCTTATACAACTGCGTTTCCTTGAAATTTGCCGTCACGTAGATATCATTGGTATCCACAATGGCAAACAGGGACTGACCGGCCTGCACCAGTTCTCCGATTTGTATATCCCTCCTGGAGACAATGCCCGAAGCAGGCGCTGTGATCACCGTGTAGGAAAGCTGGAGTTTCGCATAATCTACATTGGCCTGTTGTATGGCGATGCCGGACTGGCTGGCAGCTACCTGTTCCCGGGAAGTGCCAACCTGGCTGCCGATTACTGTAAGCTGGTTTTCAGCAGCGGCAAGCTGGGCCTGAGCCGCCTCCTGGTCTGCTTTCACTGCGTCGAACTGTGCCTGGGTAATTGCCTGTTGCTTCAGCAGGCTGAGGTAACGGGTGTAATCCTGGGTGGTTTTCCATACTTTGACCTTTGCTTCATCAATGTTGGATTGTGCGGTAGCCAGACTGGCCCTGGTGGAAACCACGGTTGACCGGGAAACGCCAACTCCTGAACGGGCAGCAGCAAGGGCTGCCTCAGCTTCTTCCAGCTTGATCCTGTAGTCCCGGTCATCCAGGACCACCAGGGTATCTCCCAGATTGACGTACTGATTATCCCGGAACCTGATCTCTTTCACATATCCTCCCACCCTGGAAACCACCGGACTGATATCTCCATCTACCTGGGCGTCATCCGTATCCACATGATGGCTGAAATAGACAAATTCCTTAATGCCGAAAATGATGGCACCCACCAGGACCATTCCAAGGATGATGGGCATGATCTGCTTGGGCGAAACTCTTTTTTTGCGGGTATCTTCCATGTTTAAGGTTTATAACGGATTTTATTGAATGGTTCCGGTTGATTTCAATAGTGAGAAATACGCCAGCTTGGCATCGACCCTCGCCAGCTGCAGATTGATCTCTGCCTGGTAAAGCATGGTTTCTGCATCGATCCGGTCCGTGGTCGTGGCAAGCTGGTTCCGGTATTTGGATTCCATGATTCGGTTGTTTTCTGAAGCTTGTTCCACGGCGGTGGTGAGCAGGTTGATCTTTTCCAGGGACTGCAGGTAATCTGTATAGCTTTGATTGACTTCACTGCTGATATGATCCATCAGCTGGCTGCGGCCGATCTGGCTTTCCTGCCTCATCAGTTCCGCTGCCCTGACCTGATGCCGGGTCGTCCATAAGGATCCGATATCCCAGCTCGCATTCAGCCCGATAGTCACGGGTACGAGGTACAGTGATCCGGCTGCAGGGATGAATGCTGCGTTGGGATTGATATAATACATTTGTAATCCCGCCCCGAGTGTGGGAAGCTGATTGCTCTTAATGCGCTGTATACGGACATCGGCGATCTGACTCCGATAGGTAAAAACAGCCAGGTCCGCCCGGGTGCTGTCTGCCATCTTCAGGAAATTATCCAGGGAGCCCGGGGCCTGGTCCAGGACCAGGGTGGAATCCACTTCAATAGTCAGCTTGGTGGGGAGGCCGAGCAGGAGGTCCATATCATAACTGATGATCCGGCGGTTCCCCTCCAGTTCGTTGTAAGTGATCATGGTGTTGGATTGCTGCAGTTCCCAGCGAAGCACATCATTCTTAGTGGCCAGTCCCGCCCGGGCGAACTCCAGGGTCTCCCTTAACCGGCCTGCAATATCCACCAGGCTGGAATCAATGATCCGCTCACTTTCCCTGACCTTAAAAAGAGTATAATATTCCCGGATGATTCCCAGGATAACCCCCTGGCGGTCGTTAACTGCATTCAGAGAAGCAATTTTTTTGGCCAGTTTTGCAGACTGCATGGCATATTTCAGCTTGTTTCCTGCGAAAATAGCTTCATTGACGGAAAGGGTTCCCAGGTAAAAGGAATTGAATGTATGCAGGGAGAGCGGCTTGGAAGAACCCGGTAAATTGATCTGGTTATCCAGTAAAATGGCTTCATTGTATCCAAAACTAGCCTTAGCACTGGGGAGCCGGGAGTCACCGGTTACCTGGACCATGTCGGCAGCCTCTTCCACTTTTGCCTGGGATAGTTTCAGGACCTTGCTGTTAGCCAGACCCATCCGGATTGCTTCTTCCAGGCTTAGCTTCCGGATTATCAGGGAATCCTGGGCCAGGGCAACTTGGCCAAAAAGGAAGAGAACGGCCAGTATTGCCAGGGGGCTGATTAACCGGATTGAAAACGGGAGCGTAAATGTCTTTCCTTCCATGTATTATGCATTTTTTATATCCAGGTGAGCCCGGAGCAATGATTTTAAATGTTTTTTTACCCGAGGGCTGATCTCGCGGTAATAAGTATCCTCATCCATCTTCGGGTCCAGATTAAAAATCCGGATATATAAATTCTTGGACATGGTGATCTGGGAAATGACGGAAAACAATGTGGTGGCTGTCAGTTCTATATCGACCTTGCGGAATTTTTTATCCTTGATACCCTTGGAAATAATGCTGCGGATGATCTCCAGATTTTGGATTTTTATATTGATGATCTGTTGTTTGAGCCCGTCATCCTGGATGAACTGCCGGCTCATGATATTCTGAAACCGGTGATTGTTGAACAAGCGGTCCACATTGCTTTCTACTATAAGGTCCATTTTGCTCCAGGGATCCAGCTTTTCGTTGCGGTCCAGGGCTTCCAGTTTTTCCGTAGTATCCCCCGCCCGTATACTAATCAGGGCTTCCAGCAATTTTTCCTTGGACCCGAAATAATAGGAGATCATGGCAATATTCACATCGGCCATCTGCGCAATATCCCTGATCGAAGTTCCCTCAAAGCCTTTTTCGGAAAACAACTGTTCAGCCACATCCAGTATTTTCTCCTTTTTCATGGGACTTATTCAGCAAAATAAGGGCCAAAATTAAACAGTCGTTTAATTTAAACAAACGTTTAATTAACTTTCTGACAATTATTTTACAAAGAAGGACAAGGGGAAGGATCAACCGGGCATCCGGGATATATATTTTTCCATTTCACGGATCTGGCTGATAATCTCGGGGGTGGAGGGTTTGAGGGCCTTGGCTTTCCGGAAATATTCCCTCACATTGCGGAAATCTCTCCGGTTCATGGCAATCGTGGCCAGCTGAAGGTATGCAGCGGCGGTATTTTCCTTGTCCGGTAAACCCAGCCGGATGGCTTCCCGCAGGTGAATGCTGGCATTTTTCAGGTCTCCCTTCTGGTAGGCGATCACGCCGAGCTGGAAATAGGACATCCCCTCATACTCTTTCATGGTCTTGCTTTTCGTGCCGATCGACTTGCGGATATTTTCCTCAGCAGAACCCAGGTCCTGATTGACCATATCCATATTGGATTTAACAAAATAATAAGCGGAACGGATGGGTTTGAGCAGCAGCCCGGGAAAACGGATCCGGGCGAGTAAAGAGGTAGCCGTTTCCATGTCCCCTTGTTCGATGGCTTCCTGGACCAGTCGCATGGAACCCAGCAGGAAATGGGTCAGTATGCAGATCAGGCCGAAAAAGTATAATAGCCAGGCCATATAGATCCCAGCGGTGAGGTTGACCAGGATGCCGCCGAGGATAAGCACAATGCCCAGCGCAAGTCTGTAAAGGATAAAAAGCCTTAAAATAAGTTTCATGTGGAATGGGGTTCAGGCCTGTTCGTAAAGATAGGATATCCCCGGCAAAGGGCATGGGCACCCATTAATTTGGGGACACGATCACAGGGAATCGGTGATCCCCAGACTTTGCAGGTCTTTATGGGTAAGGAGGGGTTGTTGATGGTGACGGATCTTATCCAAAAGAAATCCTCCGGCTTTCAGGGCTTGCCCCTCGCTGGTAAATGGGTGATGTCCCGGTATAACCGGAATATAGGGCTGGATAATGAACGGATGATGGTTAACCAGGATGCGATAACCCCAACCTGATGCAGTCCTCAAAGGCAGCAGTTCAAGGACCGGAGCGGCTGAACCGCTGTGTTGCCGATGCGCAAGGTAGAGCATCCCGGTAATGATCAGCAACAACCCGATGATGATCAGGAAATTCTTAGAAGGACGCGTTCGCATTATAGACTTCATTGGGCCGGAACTCCCAGAAATCATCGTACCACAGGTTATTGCTCACCCCCGTGCCGACAAAGCCCCTGTTACCGATACTGAAGGCAACCGCATCCTCCCTGGCCGAATTAGTGAAAGCAGTCATCGAGGTCCAGGTATCCGTAACCGGATCATATTGCCAGGTTGACGCCAGCAGGGAATTATCAATCCCGGTAGTGATATAGGCCTTGCCATATAGGACCATGACGACGGCATCACTGCGGGTAATATCTGTATAAGCATTATTATATCCTTCCAATATCCGGTTGCTGATATTTCTTTTCTGGGACCAGAGACCGGTGGAGGGATCATATTTCCACATATCATCCACATAAGTCCCGTTGTTTACCCCGGTACAGAGGTAAGCGGTATCATTGATGACAAAGGCCAGGGCATTTTCCCTTTTTTCTCCCGGAGAACTGGTGAGTTCCTGCCAACTGTCCGTAGCCGGATTGTAGGACCAGAAATCCTTCAGGTAGGACCCATTGAAGCCCATGGTGATATAGCCCAGGGAGCCAATGGAAAATGCGGAAGCACCTTCCCGGGCACTTCCCGGAAAACTGGCTTTCTGGGTCCAGGTATTGGTAGGAGGATCATACTGCCAGAAATCATTCAGGTAATTGGTGCCATCATAACCCGTGCCTACATATCCTTCATTGCCAATACCCATCGCAATGGCAGAATTGCGGGCAACCCCCGGAAAATCTGCTTCCTGGGTCCAGGAATTAGTGATCGTATCAAATTCCCAGAAATCCGTAAGCCATTGGGTCAGTGTGCCATTATAACCAGTTCCGATATATGCTTTACCATTGACCACGAAGGCTACCGCCCCGCTGCGGACCACCCCATTCAGTTCGGAAGCCTTGTACCAGTTGCCCGTTTCCGTAGTGGTCGTACTACTCTTGCAATTGCATTGCAGGCTAAGACAGCCAAAAATAGCTACGGCGAAAATGGCACCATTCCGTAAGGATAATTTCATGGTTCGGATGATTTTAAACGAATGCGAAAGTAAATGAATTTGCCGGGACGAGAAAAAAAATAGGTGCCTGGACTGCGTTTACAACCAATTTTAAGATTTTTTTAAGAAGCGCCGGGCCCATGAATTCAAAAAATACCGATAAATTGTCCGGTTTATTCCAATAGGTAATGCGGGGGGAGTCCGATTTGGCCCCCAGACAGGCAATTGGGCAAAGCGATGTACATTTGCGCTTCCTGCAGTACAAAAAATCAGGCATGAATATCAGGGCAATTGTCATTGGAGGGTTCGTTCTTGCGGTTCTGGGAAGCAGTTGCACAAAGCAGGGTTCTCCAATCGGTGCCAATTATATCAAGGACAAGCTCAATATCCTGTACATTGATACTGAGACAGTCAGTACTTCCACCTTATTGCTGGATTCCGTGCCTACATCAGGGTATAATACTATCCTGGTTGGAAATTACCAGGATCCTTTCTTCGGTAACATAAATGCTTCGTCCTATATGGAAATAGGGATTCCAAGCTTTGTGAATATGCTTCCCGATCCAGTGTATGATTCCCTGAGGTTTATCCTGAGGGCCAATGGGTATAGTTACGGAGATACCACCCAGTCCCAGCAGGTATTGGTTTATCCCTTGAATGCCAACCTGAAAGCAGATATTACCGGTGCCCTGTTTAATGTGGATCAGGTACCCATTCTGCCCACTGCGCTGGGAAAGCTCAGCTTCATGCCGGAACCAGGGCAGTCCCAATACCTCAGCATCCCACTCAGTGATAGCCTGGGATCCCTGCTGACTAACCTGTTGTCAACCCATGATCCGATCATTTCAGATCAGGCAAACTTCCGGAATTTTTTCAAGGGCATTGCCCTGGTGCCCGGTCAATCCGCCACAGATATCATGGGGTACTACATTGGAGGTGACACGGCAGCCGTCATCCGTCTTTACTTCCATTATCCAGGACTTCAGGCCAGCCAGCAGGTCATCAATTTCCCCGTTTTCAATAATGGACTTCAGTTCAACCATATAGCTGCAGATCGCAGCTCCACGGTGTTGTCGGGACTAACCTCATTGAATTACGGAGGCCTTTCTTCCCGTTCCACCAACCATGAATCCTTTATTGAGTCCGGTGTCGGTATAGCCACCAAGATCGGATTTCCCTATCTGTCGAATATTCAGCAACTGGCCCAGTACGGTACGATCATCAAGGCTATCTTACTCGTCAAACCCATGAAGCAGACTTACCGGAATAATTTATTCTTATCCCCAGAACTATTGCTGGTGGCTCAAACGGCCAATAATTTTACGATCGATACTGTATATGCACCAAATGGATCCCGGATGAACGGCAACCTGATCATGGATCCGATTTACAATCTCAATACGGTCTATACCTATGATGTCACTAACTACGTCACTGCCCTGCTGAATAATCCGGGTTCCGGAATCGGGAACCTGGTGCTGGTCCCACCGGGTCATACTATGTCTACCACAGTGACCAGGACCGTGCTGGGGGATATGACCCAGCCTGAAAACAATATCCAGCTTGTGCTTTTTTATATCGTTTATAACCAGATTCCCTGAGGACTCCAGCCATGGTAAACCACCGGATTATGTCCAGCTCCCTGATGCGTATTTTGCCTGGTCTTATCCTGTTTGCCCTGCTGGGGGAACCTGTCTGCGCACAGAACCCAGTCAGTTCTCCCTATGCCATGTTCGGTATCGGAGACATTGATTACCGGGATTACGGGAGGACGGATGGGCTGGGCAGCACCGGGATCGGACTTTCTTCTCCGAAATACCTCAATAACCTGAATCCAGCTTCCTATTCCTCCCTGGAATTAAAAGCATTTGTATTTGAGATTTCAGCAAGGGAAAAAACAGTGACTTACCGGGACAACTATAACGCTGCCCAGTATGGCAGCGACCTGAACTTTGAAAAAATTGCCTTTGGATTCAGGGCAAGCCGGATCTGGACCACCGGAGCTGGGATCAAGCCATTCAGTACCGTGGATTACGGGGTGACCACCCAGAACTATGTGATCGGGAGCCCGGATATTTTCACCACCATTAATAATGGCAACGGAGGCCTGACTAACTTGTACTGGGTGAATGCGCTGAATATCGGCAAACACCTGTCAGCCGGAATATCTTCGTCCTTCCTGTTTGGTTCCATCAACCAGTCTGAGCAACTGCAGGGCGGGTTTTCCCAGGACACCCTGACCGCACTCCAGACGAGTTTCATGCGCGGTGTTTATTTACAGGGAGGATTGCAATACCAGAATATTCTCAACAAACACCTGGCTTACCGGGTCGGGGTCGTATATAGCTTGAAGACTAACCTGAGAACCGACAACAATACCCTACTGGAAGGATCGACCGGGGACACCCTGAAGAATTTATCAGCCATGATTGGGAATACTACCCTGCCTGAATATTATGGAGTGGGGTTTTCCCTCATCAGCAATGATAAGCTTACCCTGGCCGGTGATTATAAAAGCTACAGGTGGTCCCCCCTGAAGATCGAGTCTTCCGGAACCAGCCTGGTGAATTCCAGCCGGTATTCGATGGGAATTGAATATGCCATATTTACTCCGAACACCAATAATTATCTGGAGCGTTATGTTTTCCAGGGAGGGGCTTATTATGAGAATTCTTACCTGAAGATCAACAATGAGCAGCTGACCGGCTATGGGCTTACCCTGGGAGTTAGTTTTCCAAACCGGGACAACACTTTGTACTTCAATGCTGGTTTTGAAGCGGGGCGGCGGGGCACCATCGGAAACGGGTTGATTGAAGAAAATTATTTCCTGCTCAAATTGAATATTGTCATCAAAAGCCTCTGGTTTATCCGGTTAAAGAATTACTGACCGGAATGCCAAACAATATTGCCTGCTGCAATTCCAATCATTTACCATCATGGAGTGTGTTCCACTGCCAGATCGGTCCAAATTGTTGCTGGAAGCATCCAGTTT
>Ga0307373_10010731_pt1 | contig 13419 bp, 9 predicted proteins | sample OX2MG_FD_202534 | JGI IMG/M metagenome (GOLD analysis project Ga0307373, IMG submission 202534) | Soil microbial communities from Risofladan, Vaasa, Finland - OX-2 | ecosystem: Environmental > Terrestrial > Soil > Coastal area > Acid sulfate soil | place: Finland: Risofladan, Vaasa | collected... | reverse complement strand
GCGCCGGATCGCCAAACGACAACAGCGGCCGGTCGATCAAGCCGATCGCATCGGCGTCCGCGTCGCGACGTCGCAGCCCCAGGCCACGCATGTGCTTCTCAGCCGCGCGGAGATGAGTTTTCTCCGCCGCGGTCGGCGGCGCCTCCGCCGGCTCCTCGCCGCGTGACGGCCGTCCGCAGATGCCAAGAGAGGCCGACAGCAGCAGCGCGCCTCTGACGGAAGTGGCCAAGCGCAGTCGATTCATGGCAACGGTCCCTGATGGTTGTGCAAAGGCGACAAGGCGAAGCACGACACCCATACTCTACCCGCCTTCCGCTGCGCGAAGCAACTCCGGTCAAATCACCGCTGTCCCGCCGTTGCTCGTGGGCATCCGCCGCTCAATGTGAAACGTCATGATTGAGCCGATCGTGAAGTTGCGGAGCCAACTCCTCCGACGGCCTGCCGGAACTATTAGGATGATGGTCTCCAGTCTGGATTTTACGGATCAAGCAACCTGTCGCGCCCGCTTCGCGATGCCGCAGGCGGTCCTGCTCTGGTCGGGGTCCGACTTGGACGTTGCACTGGGTGAGGGCAAGATGTGCAGATTCCTGCGGCCTTCCGGAGGAAGCACTAACCCGGATTATTCATGAGGTGGTCGCCGCGGAAGCGGCGACCGTTTAACCATCCTTTCCCCGAATCATCGCCGCATCCCTGGTGAAAGGCAACGGTCGGCGTCGCCGGCGCGGCACACTTGCGCAGGCCCTTGCCGGAGAGACAGCCGTCTTGTCCAATGGCCGACAAGCTGCGGGGCATGACGCAAGCGGAACTGGCCAATGCGATCGGTGTGGCCTCGAACACGATGGCCATTCCGGAGCGAGGCGAGCGGGCCTTTTCGCTCAAGTTGCTGAACGCACTGGGCGCGGCACTCGACGTGCCGGCGGCTTGCCTGGCGATCATGGGCTCGCCGAGCGCCGGAACAAGGAATCCCGCGGCGTCGCAGGTGCTGGCGAAACTGCAGTCGTTGATTTCCGCCACCATCCGGGTCGGAACGATTTTAAAATCGTTCTGACCCTTTTTCTGACCCGAGTATCAGGAGTTCGAGCGGCACCTCCACGCCTTGCGAGATAACGGCTTGGTTGAAATGCACCGCAGCAGCAGTGGTTATGCGGCGACAATCACGCCAAGGGGCCGCACTGCCCTAAAAGGAGCCAGCAACGACTAGGAGGAGCCAGAGCATGGCATTTTGAAGACGGGATCCTTCAGCGCCGCGGAGCGGAAGCAAGCCAGCCGCCGGCTAAAGTCAGGAAAGATCAACGGCCAACGTAGTCGCCCGCGATGAGATGGTCCACGGCCTTCAGTGCCGACGTTTGCCCACGCGGTCGATACCCCGCGCCAGAACTAGGAGATGACGAAATCCCTCGGGTTTTTCCCACGAGCGCAAATGTAAAGCATTCTTTGTGACCTGCCCGCAACGGTGGATCTGATTGTGACGAATGAGCTCGCCGCGGGCAGGTCACAAAGAATGCATTTGCGCTCACCGTTGGCCGGTTCGTGGCGGGCCGGTCGTCGCTCCGGGCGTGACACTTACTTTGCGCGTCCCAAGCCAGCCGGCAGGTAGAACGAGGGAAGGCGCCGTGGACGCACGCCGGTCCGGTCGCCCAAGCCGGCATTTCCCCTCCTGCGGACTAGCAGGCGGCAAAATCTGCCGCGTTTTCCGGTGGGTGCAAATTTGCACCCACCGTTCAACAGCCCCTGGAAGATCCCCAAATGAAACACAAATCAACAGGCGGCCCCGCCGCCAAAGAACACGGCGCCGCGGGCCCCGGCGCGCCGGCACAGGCCACGAACGGCCGCCGAGCGCCCAACCCGCGTGACTGCCGCATCTATGAGCGACATGTGCTCGACGGCGAAACGCAAGAAGCCCTGGCCGCCGATTTCGGCATCTCGCGGCAACGGGTGGCCAAGGTCGTCGCCAAGGTCGAAGGCTGGACCGCCGGCCACCCCGATCACCCGCTGGCCCGAAATATGCGCGTGCGAGTCATGCGGCGGTACGAGACGCTCTGGAACGAAACCATGGCCGGCTTCCAGCGGAGCCGCGAAAACCGCGAAGTCGTTACCGAGCGCACGTTGCGGCCGACGGCCGGAAGCATGGCCGATGCGGCGGCCGTCGTCGTGGAACGCACGGTCCGGCAACATCCGGGCGACGTGCGGTTCTTGAACGTCGGCGTGCGCGTCATCGATCGGCAGCAAAGGCTTTGGCCGAGAGGAGATGTCGCGGAGCACGACAGCGCCGCACCCTCACGAGACGGCCTGGGAAGGCCATCCTCCAGCGGCGCGGCGACGCGGTTTCCCTTCTTGCCGGCCGGACTTTGCGACCTGGCCGATCTCGCGCGGGGTGTGCGGAACGCCACGGAGCGGAACGCCACAGAGGGCGTTGCGTACCGAGGCGACGGCGACGAGGAGAAACCGGCGTCGCTGTTGTTCGAAGAGCGCTGCGCCGACGCCTTCCGCAGCCTTGGTTTCGTGGTGAAAGAACTGGGGCAAGGCTGCGGCCGCACGGCCGATTGCCTGGCACTGGCCCCGGCCGACCGCTTCGGGCTGGTGCTCGACGCCAAGGTGCGCAGCGCGGGCTACACGCTGGGCACCGATGACCGCCAGTTCTGCGATTACGCCACGCGGCACGGCCGCGAGCTGGTTCAGTCCGGCATCGACCGCATTTACTTCGTGGTCATCGGCAGCGGTTTTCGCCGGCACGACCTGGAGAACCTGGCCGGCTACATGGCCGCCGAACCGGTGCGCAGCGTCTCGTTTCTCGAAGCCCACGCCCTGATGCGGCTGGTCAACGACAGCATCCAGCATCGCGACACGTTCCGCCTGGCCGACCTGGAAGGGCTGTTTTTCGGGAACAAGATTATCGAGGGGTAGACGGCGGTCGGATTTTGGATTTTCGATTTTGGATTGCGGTCTTGGGTCTTGGGGTTTGGCGTCTTGCCTACCCTCCATCGCGGTGGTTGCGGCCGGTTTTTTCAAGGCGGCCGCAAGGTTGCTGGAAGACCCGTCATCCATGCGAGTTGCGTTGCAAGCTCGCCGCAGCGACGGTGTTGTTTTCCGCAACGCAACGTGCCGACCCGCGTGCGTCAGTACCCCAAGGTCCTCAGTTCGCCAGCGATACGGGATTATCCCGGCAATACTGCCGTTGACGGGCCGGCGGGCCGTTCTATAATCCGTCGCCGAAAACGCCCGTTGCACAAAGTACGGCGTTTCCGTGTACGCAAAGTTTTCGGCTTGCGTAAAGAAAAGCACCCCGCAGATCCGAAATACCAGTCTAGGACGCGACGCCTCGACCAGCAGTTGATCGAGGCGGAGCAGGCACATCACCAATATTCCGTCTTCAGGGAAGAAGACCAGGCAAGGTCGCGATTCGATCGCGCCGCGTCGCTTCCTTGGCAGGCATATCCCCAAGGGCGCGTAAGCCATGCAAGCCTCTTTAGCGCGGTGGGCCGTCGTGACATTCTGCATGTTGGGTTCGCTCGGCTGCCAAGCCTCGAAGCCCGGCTGGTGGCCCGGAAAGAAGTCGATTCCCTACTCGCAATCGTCGAGCACGCCGCCCGCGGCCGTGCAACAACAGCAATATCCCACGCCGGCCGCCGGATACATGGACCAGGCCGGCAACCAGCAAACGCCCCAAAACGGCTACCCGATCGGCAACAATCCACAAAACGCCTACGGCGCCGCGGGGGCCAACGCTGCGAATCCCTACGACCCGGCCTACGCCCAGCAGCAACAGCAGGCGGGCGGCGCCTATCCGGACCAGTACCCCAACACCGGCAATCCCTATGCTCAGTCGGGCGCCGCGGGCACCGGCTATGGCGATCCTCAGTCGGGATACCCGCCGGCCGGACAGAATCCTTACGGTGGGGCCGGTGCGGGCGGCGGCTACGACCCTGTGCGGACGGCCGATGCGCGTCAGGCGCCCGGCGCCGCGGGAGGAGCTCCGGGCTACGGCACCAACTCTCAGTACGATCCGAACAACAACGGTGGTTATCCGCCGCAGGACCAGTACAATCCCGCCGCGCCGGCCGGCAGCTATCCGCAAGGAACGCCGCAGCCCGACCCCTCCTACCCACAAGGCAACAACGGTTATCAACCCGGCAACACCGGCTATCAGCCCGGCAACACGGGCTATGCTCCGCCGGGAACGACTCAGTACCAGCCGCCGAGCGGCCCCTATGCCGACCAGACCAGCACGGCCCAGGTCGAGCAGCCTTATCGGCCGGGCAGCACCAGCGACTATTCGTCCGCGGGAGCCGGTGCCGCCGGAACCGCCGCGACCGGAACCGCGCCGGCTGGTACTGCGCCGGCTGGCTATGGTCAGCCCGCGGCGACAACGGCGTCCGCGCCGGGCGGCTACGGCACCCCCCCTCGCTATCCCAATACGACGGCCGGGGGAGCGGGCAACGCCTATCCCAGCTCGGCGGGGCTCGATCGCTACGGCCGTCCGATTCAGGAAGCGGGCGGCACTTTTGGCAACGAGGGCGGCATGCAACGCTAGCCGGCTAGAGCATATCGAGCGGATCGACGTCGATGATCCATTGCACTTCGTCCGGCGCTTTCACGTCGGCGGTGGCCTCTTTCAACGCGGCGCGGACCGCATCGGCGTCGCCGCCTTGCACCTGAAGCTGAACGCGGTGCCGGCCGCGCAGCTTGGCGATCGGCGCGGGAGCCGGACCTAACACGCGCGCGGCCGTACCCTGTCGCGCCAGTGCCTCCGCGATCAATTTGCCCAACTGGTTTGCGAACTCGCGGGCCAGCGGTTCTTGCGGACTGCGGACCACCAGTCGCGACATGTGGCCGAAGGGCGGATACGAAAGCGCTTCGCGATTGGGCAACTCTTCCGCGGCAAACGTCTGATAGTCGTGCCGCACCGCCGCCTTGATCGCCGCATGGTCGGGCGAGAACGTTTGCACCAGCACCCGCCCGCCCTTCGGCCCGCGACCCGTGCGGCCCGCCACCTGCACAAGCAACTGGAAGGTGCGCTCCGCGGCCCTGAAGTCGGCCAAGTGCAGCGCCGTGTCGGCATTCACCACGCCCACCAACGTCACATTCGGAAAGTCGAGCCCCTTGGCGATCATCTGTGTTCCGAGCAATATCTGCACTTCACCCTGGCGAAAGGCGGCCAACGCACGCTCGTGGCTGCCGGGGCCTTGCATGGTGTCGGTGTCCATCCGCAGCGCGCGATACTCCGGGAAGCGTGCCCGAACTTCGGCTTCCAGCTTTTGCGTACCCAGGCCGCTGTAGCGGATGCCGATGAATTGGCATTCCGGGCAACGCGTGGGCGCGGGGATCTCGTGGTCGCAGTAGTGGCACAACGCGATGCCGCCCTCGCGATGGTGCGTCAGGGCGATGTCGCAATGCGGACAACGCAGCACATGCCCGCACGCGGCGCACTGGATGTGCGTGGCGAAACCGCGGCGATTGAGCAGCAAGATCACCTGCCCGCCCTCGTCGAGCGCCGCCTTCATCGCCGAGTGCAGCGGCCGGCTGATGGCCCCCGTGCCCACGTGATCGCGCGTTTCGTTCCGCAGATCGACGGTCACGACGTCGGGCATCGGCCGATCGAAGATTCTCCGCGGCATCGACACCAGCCGATATTGGCCCGTGGCGCCGCGGTGCCAGCTCTCCAGCGAAGGCGTGGCCGAGCCGAGCACCAGCGGCACGTTTTCGCCCGACGCCCGACGCAACGCCACCTCGCGGGCGTGATAGCGCGGCGCCGTGTCTTGCTTGAAGCTCGACTCGTGCTCTTCGTCCAGAATCAGCAGGCCCAAGTTGGGCGTGGGAGCAAACACCGCGCTGCGGGCGCCGACGACGACCGGCACGCGGCCGCGGGCGATGTCTTGCCACTCGGCGTGTCGCTCGGCGTCGGTGAGATGGCTGTGCAACACGGCCACGCGGCCGAAGCGTGCCCGGAAACGCTGCCGCGTTTGCGGCGTCAAGCTGATTTCGGGCACCAGCACGATGGCCTGCCGGCCGTAGCTCACCACTTCCTGAATCGCGCGAATGTAGACCTCGGTCTTTCCGCTCCCGGTGACGCCGTGCAGCAGAATCGTCTCGTGCCGCTGTGCCCGTAGCGGAGCAAGAATCGCGTCGAGGGCCGCTTGCTGGTCTTCGTTGAGCGCCAGGTTGTCTTCGCGTTCGACGGCCGGCGCCGCGAGCTGCGTGCGGTTCAGCCGGCTGGCCCGCGACGCGATCAGACCTTTGCGGCGCAGCGCGGCGATCGGCCCCTGCGTGCAGCCGACGCGATGGGCAAGCTGGGCCGGCGTGATCGGCTCGCTGCTGGCCGCCAGGTAGCGGAGGATCTCCGTCTGCTTCTTGGGCAGCTTCAATTCGTTGATGCGGCCGGCCGCGTCGGGGGCCAGCGACAACAGCGTCGTGAGCTTGGTGCCCGCCTTGCCGCGCACGCCGGCCGGCAAAACGGCCTCCAGCACCTGGCCCAGCGGGCACAAATAATGCTCGGCCATCCACTTCGTCAATCGGATCATCGAGGGCGAGAGCAGCGACGGTTCGTCGATGATTTCGCCCACTTCCTTCAGCCGCCGCGGGCCGGCCGGCCGGTGCTCCAACCGCACGCAATAGCCGACGACGGGCCGGTCGCCGCGGCCCAGCGGCACGCGCAGCCGCTGGCCGACGTCCAGCCGCGGCCGCAAGTCGTCGGGCACCAGATAATCGAACTCCTGCTCCGGACCCGTCGAGAGCACCAGCGTGGCAATCCAGTGGCATTCGGCGTCGTCGAGCTCCCACGCGGGCGGCGCGGTGTCGAAAAGCTGTTGCTGTGCTCCTGGCGCCTTCACTTGGCTTCGCTCTTGCGTGTGAGCAGACGATAGTCGTAGTGGCCGACGGGGTTCGTGCGCCGCGCGATGCGAAAACGCCGCTGGAACACGGGCGAAAACCGATAGCCGTCTTCGTCGGGCTCGACGGCCTCGTAATCCTTCTCTCCGCGTACCAGAAGCTGGAAGCGGATTTCCTTCTTCGAGCGGGCATCGACGATCCAGTATTCCGGAATGCCGGCCACAAAGTACTTGCGGCGCAGGCGGTGTTTGTCTTTCCCTGTGGAGCTCGTGCTGACGACCTCGACCATCAAATCCGGCGCACCGACCAGTTCCACGAAGCGCTCGCTCTCCTGGACTCGTTCGTTCTGGCGGACGCGTCCCGAGCGATAACCGTCATACGAGCAATAGACGAGGTCTGGGTTGGTCGAGAGGTCGGCCGGCGGCCAGACGACGGTGGCTCCCGCAAACAAATCGCCCAAGGCGTGGCGCTTGATGAACCGGCCAAGGACGGCGATCAGTTCGACTTTCGGCTTGCCGTGTGACTCGATTTCTTCCCGGCCCCCATGCACCTCGATCGACCCATCGATGAAGGTTGCTTTGACCTTTTCCGGGAACCAATCGGAGTGAATCCAATCGCGGAAACCTTCCAGCTCGAACGCCGTGGAGGGCACGTAGAACCAACCGTCGATGCAGAAGCAAGGTTCCTTTTCCAGTTCAGGAGGCGGTTCATCATCCGGTCCGTGGCCATTCCAATAGTGCATCGACCAGTCGAAGCCGGTTTCGATATAGACCATGCCGCCCAGATACGAGGCCCGGATCCGGTCTGGACAGCGGTGACTATGCCGCCAGCGGCGGAACTTCTCGAAATCGAACAGCGACAACGGCAAATGCAGGCTGCCTTCGACGATCAACTCTTGGCGACGAGTCTGGCGTGCTTGGTGCATGCAGCGGGGTTACCTTCCAACGTCCAATCACAGGCGCAAATTCGCAATTGTCGTATTATACTAGCATCGCTTCCGATTCACGAGTTCGCCATCTGGTTTCCAGGCGAGGAGTGGCGGATCAAATACGGCCGGCTGCGACCGTGAATGGACGCCTCGGCCGCCGAATGGCGGCTTGCCGCCGGAGGGTGCCCGGCGGCAGCCGTTTCGGCAAGCTCCCGATTCAACCGTTTCGAAGCCACTGGTATCCGGCGACGGCGTCGGGCAACGACTCCAAATTCTTCAGCAGGTGTCGCGCGTACGAGCCGTCGTGACTCGACTGCGCCAGCCGTCGCAGCTCCGCGACGACCTGCCGCAGCAAATGCACCAGCAGGGCGAATTGCCGGCCGCTGGCCGGCACCGGCAACGACGATTCGCCCGCGTTTTGGTCGCTCTGGGTCAAACGCGAGAGCTCGGTCTGCGGCCGGGCGACGGCGGCCGCTCGCTTCTCGGCAGCCGACCGTGTGGGACCGTTGGCCCGGCCATCGGAGCACGCCAGACCGGTGATGAGCCGTGTGGCCTCCGTGTAGTTGAGACCGGCAACGGATTGCCGGTCACCCCCCACCTGGTCCCAGTGGGTTGCCAACCGCATATAACCGCGGGCCGTTCTCTTCGAACCTCTGAAGTGGTCGGCCAGCCACTTGGTCCAGGCGCCTTTGTCGCAGAGGTCCTTGGCTTCCAGCAGCGCTTTGCCGGCCGCCAAGGCGTGGGCGACCGCCTGTCGCGCGCAGGCGACCATTTGGTCGTGCGCCTGATTGGCCAGCTCGGCCAACTGCGCCAGCCTCTCTTCGCGGTCCGACAAGGGGTTCTCCCTGGGCGTGATTTCGTCGTGCATGGCGTTTCTCCTTTGTGAAATAGTGGACTTCAAAACTGCAACTCCGACCATCGTGAGTTGCCATTAGTTCATAAGTGTACCTGTACGCAGATTATTGTCAATAATCAGTTAATCATTTTTTTGTGCCCCACCTTACGATTCGGTTGACGCGGCGGTGTGGCCTCGGCTAGGCTCGTGAATGGCGGCCCGCGCCAGCCCCATCGAACGGTCCGGGGATCCAACCGGTCCATCGTTTTTCCGCCCCGGCCGACGGCGTGTTGGACGGCGCCGTCTTCGCGTTCGTGGAGGCGACCGATCCCGACTTCTTGCTCGTGATCGAGGCGCACCGGAGCGACGCCGCATCGGCCGCCGAGTGGCGTTACACGCTGGCGCGGATGTGTTCCGGCCCGTTGGAGGTGGAACTCGACGGCCGGCGCATCTGGTCGGCCGCCGGTTACTGGGACAACCCGCGCTCGCTCAAAGACCCTTACGCCGAGATTCCCTTCGGCGTCTATCCGCCGCGCTGATTTGGCGCGCAAAGCGCGTTAGACTTCACGCGGTCCGCCACACGTTGACTGCAAAGGAAAGCCAAGCCATTATGATGCTCACTGTTTGCCGTGGCGGGGTCGCCTGACACCGCCGCCGTTGATGGAACGCGTAGATGAATGGTCACTCCCAGTTCTTAACGTTCGCTTGGTGGAACCTCCACAACTTCGCGCATTACGATCCGGCTAAGGCTGGGCCTCCTTGTACTTTGGGAGATTTCTTAATGAGTACGCCAACGGCAGATTATTCAAACCTGCTCCGAGAATCTGTCCGCCAGGCAAAGGCCAACGCTCCCCGTGCGGTTGACGACCTCTTGCGTTGCGCGTCGGAATCTGCCAAAGCGGTCGAGGAAGTGACGCGCGGCGCGGCAGCCCTCGAACTCGTTCCCATCAATCAAGAGAATGGCGCTGCCCCGGCTTACCAACTTCTTCTCCGCAGAGTTGGCAGCGAGGCGCCGCCGTCTGATCTTGGTGTCTACAGCGTGACCGCGGCGGGCTATCCGGTACAGCGGTGGTATTCGCGCAATGCTTGGGATTCGCATCCCGACCGCCCCAATGGCCAGTACTCCGGAATCGGTGAACTGGAGGGCCGTTTCAAATGGATGGTTTCCCATCCCGAATCCAGGCTTGTCGTCCTCGTGACGTTCTTTCAAGACCAGACGCCCTCTTCCACGAGTGCCACCGCCGGTCCTGCACCAAACTGATCCCGCTTGGCCCACCGTCGCCAGGCTGGCCGGTTGGAATGCTCCCACAACAACTCCGCAGGAAACCGCCATGATTCCCCTCATCAGCTCACTGAACCGTGCGGCCGCAATTTCGTGGCTCTACGTGCTGAACGCCTCGTGGCAAGCGGTGGTGGGGCTTGCCGCGCTCTCGGCCGTGCAGGCCGACGATGGCGACGCCGTCATTTCCGGAGTTGTGATGGATGCCGCGGACCAGCCGGTGGCCGGCGCCACGGTCTGGCTGCTGGGCGGACAATGGGACGACGAAGTCCTTCAGCGTCGGGCCGAAGCGACCACCGACCAGAACGGGCGGTTCGCGTTTCGGCAATTCACGGCCGACGAACTCTTCAAGCCCGCCCGTGGCGAACAACTTCCCGGTCTGATGGCACGCGACGAGCGGCGCCGGCTCGGCTGGGCCGACAATTTACGGACCCCGAACGCCAAGAACGCCAGGCTGAAGCTGCACGAAGTGGCCGACTTTCACGGCGAGCTGCTCGGTCCGTCGGGTAAGCCGATCGCCGGCGCAACCGTTCGCCCACATAGGCTTAGTGCGCTAAGTATTCGCGACCGTGGCTTCGACAGCATATCGCTCGCGGCCGATCTGGCACGTGAATGGCAGACCAAGACCGCCGCCGACGGCGCTTTCACGCTGCCAAACGTTCCGGTCGACGGCAGCCTGACCGCGACCATTGTTGCGGCCGGGTATGGCAATCCCAAAGTGCGATGGGATCTTGACAAGAACGTCTCTCTTCGGCTTGAACGGGCGGGCGGCATCGCCGGTTCCATCGAGCTGCCCGAAGGAGTCGATCGGCCGGAAAAGCTGACTCTCGATTTGCGTCGTCAGAACGAGCCGCGCGATGAAGAGGAACCGTTCCGGCTTTATTACTACACGTCGGCGGCGGTCACGGACGAAGGGCGGTTCGAGTTCCGCGATGTGCCGCCCGGAGTTTACGTCGTCAGCCTGCAACAGTACGGGCAAAGCCCCGTCTACGGCGAACCGACGGCGCCGATCACGGTGCCCGCCGGGGGCCGCGTCGCTGACGTGAAGCTCCCATTGAAGCGCGCGGTCGCCGTGCGCGGGATCGCCGTCGACAATCGCGACAAAAAGCCGGTGAAAGGCGTGACCTTGAGATTCAACACCGTCGAGTCCAGCGTTCGCCGGCCATACGGTGCGGACGAGACGACCGATGAGAACGGCCGTTTCGCCGCCTATGTGCGGCCGGGCAAGCTGCTAATCGAGCCGTGGTTGACGCCGCCAGGTTTTCTGCCGGCGCGCGGAGACGATCCGCCCGAACCCATCGATGCGGAACATGACATTGAGCCGATCGTCGAAATCGAGCGGGCGGTCGAGGTCCGCGGAGTGGTCGTTGACGAGAACCGGAAGCCTGTACCCGACGCGGAGTTGCACCTGATCGTGCCGCGGCGTGGCTTTCGCTACGATCCGCCGACGATAGCGCATGCCGACGCTTCGGGCGCCTTCGTCTTGCAAGATGTCGATCCGGCAGACAACTTGCCGTTGCGTGCCCGTTCGGCGACGGCGGTAACGGACGGCTTCGTATTGCTGGCGCCAGAGCAGCTTCTCGGACCGATACGATTGGTGGTCGGCGAGGCCGATGTCTGCCGCCTGGTCGGCCGCGTGCTCGACGAATCCGGCAGCCCCCTGACGCACGTCAGGGTGGGCCTGAGCGCGAACCGCGCCTACGAAAGCCAACGCATCTCGATGCGAGGTCTCTCCACGACGGTGTTTGTGGAAGCGGTGTTCACCGACGACAACGGTCATTTCGTTTCAGGTCCGCTCTGGCCTCGCGATTCCTACCAGGCGTCGGTCATGGTCGACGGCTACGGACGCGCCGAGTCGAAACGGCTGGTTGGCAAGGCGGGCGAAACGATCGACGTGGGCGCGATCGTTTTGCGGCGCAACGACGGTTTTGTCGCGGGCAGCATCGTCGATTCGTCCGGCAAACCGGTCGACGGCGTCACCGTGTTCAACTCCGGCGACGGACTGCAACCGGCGAACATGCTGACCGACGCGACAGGCCGCTTTCGTCTGCAAGGGTTGTTTGGCGGGCCGGTTTATGTCTTTGCTCGCAAGCCTGGCTATCGTTTCACCGGCCTGCGCACGACGTCCGGCACCGGCGACGTCGAGCTGGCGCTGCTGCGCGACGACGAGCCGCCGCCGAACGGCCAGCCCGCCGCGCTGCCCGGCGACGCGACGGATCGCGAGCAGCTTGCTCGTTGGATGCTCGAACAGTTCTGGGCAGTCGCGCGACAAAACAACAAATGGCTGCTGATTCGCTACATGGCGCGTATCGACCCCGACCAGGCGGCGAATTGGTCGGCTCAACTCGGTGGTCGCTACGAGGGAGAGGTGACCATCGGCCTATGCGAGCGGATCGAAGACCTGAGCCACGATCCCAATATGCGGCTGGACGTCGACGACGCCTTGGCGGCGATTGCCGGCCTGAACGACAGCCGCGCGGTCCGGCTACTCATCGAGTTGGCCGACCAAAGTTTGCCCCGCCATCGAGAAGACTCGTTGCGATTCAGCGAGGAGGCGCTGCTGCGGGTCCGAAAGCTGCAACCTCCGCATCGCGTCTATACGACGGCTCAAGTCGGCAACCTGCTGACACAGCTTGGTCGGGCGGAGGCTGGTCAGAAGCTGCTGGGCGAGGCCGCCGACGCGGCCGAGCAACTCACGGCCGACGGCGCAGCGGCCTTTGCGCGCGGGATGGTGGCCCGCGAGCTGGCACGATACGATCTGCCGCGCGCCAAAAAACTGATCGGACCGATTTCGGCCGAAGCGGGAAAGGCGCGATATCTGAGCTGGCTGGCGGAGGCGTTGGCCGAGCGAGAGTTGAATCAAGCGCTTGCCTTGGTCGCTCAAATCCGCGGCGACTCAAACGCCGAATCGCTGGCCAACCAGACCAGAATGAAGATCGCCTACCGCGTTGCCGCGGCGCGGCCGGACGACGCGCTGCGTGTTGTCGAGGCGATGGAGGGCTACGGCGCCGATCTCGGCTACGCTCCGCACGCCGTCGACCACCAACAGGCGGTCGCTGCCCGAGTCGTCGTGGACGACCATGATGTTCCCAGGTTGCTTTAGCTCCGTGCAGTTCCACAACTCTGTTCGCCGCAGCAGGTCGGGTTCGCCGCGCGGAATAATCGATTCCTGTGCGTTTTGAAAGGCGAAACCGGAGTAGAACATGTAATTCGGCGCTTCCTCGGGGGCTTCCAAAGCCAGGTTGCCGCCGGCCAGTAACGTCTCAAGGCTCTTGGGCAGGGCCCTGGCCTGATTCGGGTACGCGCCGGTCACGTGTTCTTGCAGCGTGCTGTCGCGCCCTAATATCACCGTGGTCCACACCATCAACAGGCCAAACGACCGCTCGGCGGCCTTGAGCGGAACGCGGGCAATCGGCAGCGAGAAACCGGCCTTGCTGAACGTCGCTTGCAACTCTTCGTGGGAGACCTCGTCCGGATCGACACTGACTGTCAGGAAGACGATCGAGTCGTTATCTTGGTAGCGCTTGCGGACTTCCTCGAAGGCGAGCATGT
>Ga0307373_10010727_pt1 | contig 13421 bp, 10 predicted proteins | sample OX2MG_FD_202534 | JGI IMG/M metagenome (GOLD analysis project Ga0307373, IMG submission 202534) | Soil microbial communities from Risofladan, Vaasa, Finland - OX-2 | ecosystem: Environmental > Terrestrial > Soil > Coastal area > Acid sulfate soil | place: Finland: Risofladan, Vaasa | collected... | reverse complement strand
ATCCAGAACTAGAAATAGGAGCTATTGCCGAAATCAACGCCCAAAAAAGAGGCCCTGCGATAATCTTCGATGAGATAAAGGGATACAAGAAAGGCTTCAGAGTTTTGATCAGTGCAACTATCTCCCCTGAGAGACTTAGCCTGACTCTTGGGATGAAACCGTTTTCACTTAGGAACCTTCTCACTTCTCTTGAGGGAAAGCATTCGGAATGGCTGTCGAAAGAGCGGAGCTTTTCACCAAAGGTTGTTTCCGATGGACCTGTTCTCGAAAATTCAGCAAATCAAGAAGAAATAGATCTGCTAAAGTTTCCAGCACCATTGTGGAATGAATTGGACGGAGGAAGGTACCTCGGTACTGGAGATATCGTGATCCTTCGTGACCCGGAAACCAATCTAGTTAATCTTGGAACTTACAGAATCATGGTTCATGATAAGCAGACTCTGGGCATCTATATTAGTCCAAGTCACCATGGTGCCCTAATTATGCGCAAGTATCACGCGCAGGGAAAACCTTGCCCCGTCGCCGTTTCTTTTGGTCACCATCCGATAATGCTCGTTGCCGGAAGTAGCGCACTTCCGTTTGGGATAAGCGAGTACAACTATGCAGGGGCAGTTCTGGGAAGAAGTATCGACGTAATCAACGGTGCTGTAACGGGTCTTCCGATTCCAGCATCAAGCGAGCTGGCAATTGAGGGCTTCATACCTCCTAACAAGACCATGCCCGAGGGTCCTTTCGGAGAGTACACTGGATATTACACCTCAGGGAGGCAAAACCAGACAATAATCGAGGTCTCAGCAGTTTACCACAGGGATGATCCTATAATCCTGGGTGCAATGAACAACAAACCACCTCATGATTACACTCTGCTTTCATCTGTCATGAAATCGATGATGGTTAAGGATCAAATGATTGCCGCAGGTATACCTGAAGTAAGAGGCGTTTGGTTTCATGAAGCTGCTGCCGTCAATTTTCTAATTGCAGTTTCGATCCACCAGGTGTACAAAGGCCATTCTACCCAAGCGGGTCTAATAGCAGCTCAGACTCAGGTCGCTGCTACGGGCAACGGGCGGTACGTTGTTGTGGTTGACGATGATATCGACCCGATGAATCTGGAGGAACTTGTTTGGGCGATAGGTACGAGGTCAAATCCAGAGACGGGAATCGATATCATTCGAAGAACCTTTAACAATAAACTCGATCCCATTGCGCCTCGCGACTCCAAGGAATGGAGCGCCTCAAGAGCGGTGATTGATGCTTGTCGACCGTTTTCCCAAATCAAAGACTTTCCTGTTGTAGTGAGCGCACGTCCCGAGATTAAGAAATTGGTTGCTGAAAAGTTTAGACAACTGAATTTTTCTGAAAAGGATCGGACCTTGGATCGGCTTGATGTAAAATGATATCTCGTATTCATTTGATTTACTACATTAAGAAATCTTTGGCTTCCCACGCGCCTAGAATGAAGTAATCAAGGAGGTGAACGAGTCGCCAGTCACAACTACGGAGTTTATCGTACCTGTTGCACGCAGAAAACTTTGGAATCTGTTGAACGATCTAAAGGCAGTTGGGAACTGTGTTACCGGCTGCGAATCAGTCGAAATACTGAGTCCGCAAAACTCGAAATGGAGACTAAAGGTAAGCGCTGGAATAATATCAAAGAGGATCGACGCCAATGCCGAAATCATCGAGAGAGTTGAGCCCGAAAGAATGGTCGTGAAAATTGAAAGCTCCGATCGTGACATAACAGGCACTTGGAAACTTGAACTTATCGAACAAGCAGCGGATAACACCAAGGTCGTCTTTACTGCAGACATGAATGCGCGAGGCTCTTTCGAGTGGCTCGTGAATCAAATTATCAAGAATCAATTTTCGAAGATGGCAAATCAGTTCGCAGCTTGCATAACTGAAAAAGCTAAAGCTGAATCGTAATTCAATCAGTTAGTATTGAACGGACCGAACATTTCAATTATCGGAAACATCGAAGACCAAACCTAATGTGAGAAATGGCATTAAGCATACAATGGGATATTTGCTTTAGTCATCAGCACGAAGAAGGAATTTGCCACCGGAGACTCTATCAACCAAAACTACGGCGACAACTGCGATCAAAGTCATTATAGTTGCAGTTGCTGACATTATGCCGAAGTTCGCGGCGGTGGAGGTGAACGCGTCCGCTAGGAATGAAGGCAAAAGGTACGTAGATCCGGTCGCCAATAAGTATATTGCGCCAAGATCACGCAAAGAATCTACGAAGACGTACCCGAAGCTCACGAACACCCCTGCGGAAAGCATTGGAACAAACACTGTTCGGACCATTCTGAACCAACTCGCGCCAGAAACGAATGCTGCCTCTTCCGCTTCTTTTTTGATGTATATCGCGGAGCCGCTCTGCAGCCTTATGGAGAAGGGCAACCAAACGATAACTAGGGCAATTATTGGAGCCCATATTGTGTTATAGATATGATCGGCGAGAAGAGGAATTCGCAAGAACATTACGAGCAGCGCGAAGCCATACACGGTTCCTGGGATCGCCACTGGAATGAAGTTGAAGTATTCGAGGATTTTTGCAAACCTGTTGTTCGTCCTATAAATCGCGTAAACTATGATCGGAGCAAGGAATGTGGTGATTAGCGCAGTGACCGTTGCAGCGAGCAATGAATTCTTGAGTGCAATCCAAAAGAACGGGAAGCTTTTGGTCAAAAGAAGAGTGGTATAATTCGAAAGCGTAAAGGCCGTCAGAGACGCGCCATAGGCGAAGCTGGGCAGTATCGATACGAGAAATATTATGCCCAGCACCATGAATATAGCTATGAAAAGTATGACAGCGCAGACAATAAGCGCAATAGCCTTTCCTCGCCTGCTTAGCGTGAACCTAGTGTATCTATCCGAACCGGAAGCTTGTGATTGATATCTCTGCTTTCGAACGAAGTAAATGTAAATCGAAACAAGGCAAATCGTGAAGATAAAATAGATCAAGCTTAGATTTGCCGCAAATGCATATTCGGGCGGGATGTTCTCTGCGACAGCGTCATAGATCTCAGTTGCCAAGACATTCAATCCTCCAGACGTGGCTGAACTGAAAATGAACGCGTAATCAAAGGCTGAGGCGGAGATTATGATTCCTTGGATGTAGACTACCACCAATGCCGGAATCAATGCCGGCATGGTGACTCTTGTGAAAGTACGAAATAGCGAGGAACCAGTTATCCTAGCGCTGTCCTCTAGCCTTGGGTCAAATGTGCGAATAGCGGCTGTCAAGAGCAAATAGTGAAATGGAAAGCCTCCTATTCCGTTAGCAAGAATCAACCCATTGACAGAAAGGACATTGAAGAGAGGGAAGTTGACTCCGAAGAATTGCATGAACAGGACATTGACCAGGCCTACGTGAGGGTGAAAGAGAAAGTAGAGCCCAATAGCCCTAACCAATGCAGGCGTGGTCAGCCCTAGAAAAGGAAGGATCGCTAATATTCTTCGGCCCGGGACATCTGTTCTGTGTACTATCCAGGCGTAAACTAGGCCGAATCCCGTGGAGATAATTGACGCGATCATTCCAGGATAGAATGTTGTGAACAGAAGTCCAGGAAGTTTTGGATTTGAGAGAGTTGAGATGAAAGAGCTCGCCGAAGTGAAAAGAACCTCAACGAAAATAAGAGGTGTTACAAATACTATTGCGACTACTATGGCTACGAAAAAGGCTACTTTGTACCGCATCTCGCCAGAGTATACCTCCTAAGTAGCGTTGCCAATATTACCGCCTATGCCGTCTAGAGATCAGAACATTACTCACAGCTGCGAGAGGTGAGTTAACCCATTATGCCAGTGATTATGGCATTCGCAGCTGTATAGTTGGCCAGATTCATGTAACCAGGTCCTACAGTTGACACAAATGTATGGGTTCCCTGAATCGTTATGCCTTCCGCTGCCAAAGTGGTTGGCAAGAGTCCTGGAAACATCGGCACTGTTCCTTGAGCTAGCGAACTCTGACCTCCGTAACCAGCTGCCCACTCCATGAACAGTTGTGCAGTATAAGGTTGCGGCGCACCCTTTGGCATTGCCAAGAAGTTCGGGAATTGGTAAATCTGTGGCACGTTCCAGTCGATAGCCACAGGTGCACCACTCTTCAAACCACCAGCGACATCAGACATTTGACAGACGCATATTGAAGCGCCTCCCGTACTCATGTCAGTGTAAGCGCTGCCGAAATCGGAGGCTGCCACCGGTTTGGTGTTAGCAATCCCAGTGAGATAGGCCTGCCACGAAGTCGAGGACATGTTGAATGTGTATTTCATTGCGTCAAGTTGAGATATCCAGCTACTTCCTGCTGTCGGCGTCCAGATAGCGTCTATGCCATTGTACTTCGAATTGGCAAGATCAAGCCAGCTCGTAGGAGCATTTGCCGCAGTCATTAGTTTAGTGTTGTACGCGATAACTACCAAGCCGCTCTGGAATGGTGAAAGATAGCAACCCCACCCAGCCGGTATTGTATTGCTCGGCCATCCGCTTGTCTGCATTGATGGATTGTTCCAGCAGGTAAGATTTCCTTGGCCGATGTTAAGAAAAGCCTGTGGAGGCAAAGAAACAATGTCACCAACAACATGGCCAGCACTCTCCTCCTGTGAAACCTTCGAGAGAACTCCACCTGTGTTGGTTGAGATGTAATTGATGTTCACCCAAGGATAAATCGCATTGAAAGGCGCCTGGACATCAGCGCTGAATATACTCGTGGGTAAAAGTCCGTAAATCGTCAGAGTGCCACCCTCCGCTTTTGCCAAAGCCGTCAAATTTCCTAATCCAGAGCTTCCTGATCCTGACACTGTGTTAGTTACAGTATTCGTCACAGTAACGCCCGCTCCAACAGTTACGGTAGAGGCACTTCCGCCTACAGTACTGGTAACCGTTTTAGTGGACCCAGGTGTCTGCACGGCAAAGTACGCAGTCGCCGCGCCCAAGACTAGAACGAGAACAACGAGAACAGCTATTACCGCCGATATGGCATTCCTTCGCCTTTGCGTGAACATGATTGAGCAGTTTTGGTGGTGGTATTTAACCCTTGTTCCAATATTTCTTTCAAATCTTTCTAGAAATACGTTTCTATCTTTATCGAGAATAATTTCGTCAGTGAATCAGATTTGTATGGTTGGAGAGGAAGGATAGGTCTCATTGTTGCGTCACCGAATGCAGTAATCGAAATGGAAGCGAACAAAATGCTCCCCGAGGGAGTTTCTGCGCATTTCACGCGTGTTCCCTATGCTGGAACTGGGACTCCTGAAGCTGGAAGAAAGATGATCGAGAATGTCGAGAATTGTGCTAAACTTCTGGCTGGGTCTGACGAAACAATACGCGTAGATGTAATTGGTTTAGCACACGGTTCAGGCTCTGCGTTATCTCCCGGAGGAGCAGCGGTGCCACTCGATGAAGCTATTTCCAAGGCTGTTGGAGGCACACCTGCAATTACCGCATCAACTGCTGTGCTCAGTGCTCTAAAAAAGTTCGGAGCGAAGACGGTCTCGATAGGTCTTCCGCTCAACCAGCCATCGATGATAGCGACAGTGAAGAACCATCTAGAGAATAATGGAATCACAGTAAAGAAGGTCGAGCACTTGGGTCTAACACATCACACCTTAGTAAGTTCGCAACCTCCAGAATCGGCCTATCGACTGATGAAACAAGCATATAGTAACGATGTAGATGCAATTGTCTTGAATAATTCGAACCTAAGGACACTCGAGGTCATTGACTTGTTCGAAAAGGATTACGGGAAACCAGTTATTGCCGCAAACCAAGCACTCATGTGGGCGTGCCTCCGAGCTGTAGGCGTTCACGACGCACTGCCAGCTGGAAAATTGTTCGAATTCTAGAATAATGACTAGCCGAGCATATTCGAGTTACGAATCGTCCTTTAGTTTTCAAAGATTCGATTCAGATTATAGCTATCTCGCAATCAAAGGCGCATAGCGATAGGACGAGCCCAACCTGCAGTTGCGCCTTGGAATTTTAGAGGTAGACACACAAGTAGGAATCTGTAACATTTATCCTCAGAAAGAGGTTCCAAGCTCATGGTTTCGAGAAGGTATATTCCCTTCTGTGGGAGACAATACTCATGAGCGTGATGTGGTCTCTCCTTTCCAGGTTCGGAAGGAACAGAGGGATCTATTGCCAGATTGTCCGCGCCGATTACTTTTACTCCCTTGTCTGCAAGCATCTGATTAGCCTCTTTTGATAGGCCCGCCGCCCGTAGGTACTTTACTGGTTCTTTCCAAAATCTAGCATAGCCTGTCCTAACTAGAACTGCTTCGTCTTTGGCAATGTTGACATTTTCGCGCTTGCAACAATCCTCAATGTCTTCGACAGTTATGGCGTATCCCTCAGGTAGCACATCAACACCTTTCAATGCCGGAACATCGAGCATTATACCTGGAAGAATCAACGGTGGAAGTGTCTCCGCTCCATATTTCTTGTACCCATGACGCCATTCCAAGTCATTCGTCACCGGAGTCGTCCCAAGAAGCTTTCCCTCGTAAGCAATGTGGCATAGCGCGTCTACATGGGTACCGACATGATCTGCAGAATTTATCATTCCGGAGGTCCCACTAGTCAAATGTTTACCTGAATCGGCTTGCGAATCCGAGTGGCGCCGATGCAGGAAGTACATGTAACCAGGAGCTTGAGTTGGAAAGAAGGGCATCCCCGGATACCTAACCGGTTCTAGATCGTAGATTTTAGCGCGCGAAGCTAGTCTAATCAATTCGTTGAGGGAATTTTCTGAACTCATCATTTCATGAGCCTTTGGATAGCTCAATTTACGCTTTACGCCGGGCATATTGTTTTGGAAAATTTGTTGAAACAGGTAAGATGTGCGCCGGCGAACATCTGTATGCCGAGCGCGAATGAAACCGCAAACTGCAAACCTTTCAATTCTTGATGTATTAAGTTCTCGAAGGCGACCCCATGGCCTGTCAAAAGATAAATATTCTGAAAGAAGGGCAAATGCCATGTACTCTCCCGAAGAATTCTTGATACCTCAGAACTTGGACGAGGTTCTTTCCATCATTGCAGCGAATCCCGATGGGTCCAGAGTCGTGGCCGGCAATACTACAATGTTTGAACTCGCGTCAAGAGGTCTTGCTCCTGATGTCAAGATTCTGATTGACATTTCGAGAGCTGGCCTCGACAGACTTGAGCTGCGCGGTGATGAATTGCACATAGGTTCAACCGTAACACTTGCAGAACTTACAAACTCGACAATTCTGACGAATGATAGACTCTATGCCGCAATTGCCGAAACAGCCCGAGAGATTTCGCCCTCGCAGGTTAGGAACGTAGCGACAGTGGGAGGCGAGATTTGTTCAGCAATTTCCTTCTTTGACCTTCCGGCTATTCTCCTTGCACTTGATGCCGAGGTCAACATTGTGAGTAAGGGGAAGCAAAGGATGCTTCCGCTTCGAGATTTCTACACCGATTTTCTAGCTATAGCGTTAGAACCAGGCGAGATTGTGACTGAAATAGTATTGCACAAACCGAAGGGTAAATCTTCGGCTGCCTTCATAAAGCTGGGGAGGACTGCCTCCGACTTTGCTTTGGTTAATGTAGCGACCTCCCTCTCGTTCGATGAATCAGGGAATTGTCAAACTTCCAGAATCTGGTTAGGCGGAGTTGGCGCTACATATCATGAGTGCAAAGCTTCGGAGTCCATTTTGGTCGGTTCCAAACTAGATGAGCCCACAGTGAGGAAGGCTGCTGACCTAGCCGTCGATTTCGAACCCTCTCCTTCCATTCATGCTTCATCCAAATACAAGAGGACTATAATTCCCGCGTTGACGAGGAATTGTTTACACAACGCTTTAGGAAAAATTCGAAGTAATTAGGTAGAGCAGCATATGTCAATGCAAGAAGTTCAGCAACTCAAGGAACCTTACTTGCTCATCGGGAAATCTGTGACGCGCACAGATGCTCGAGAGAAAGTAACCGGCGCTGCGGTCTACACATATGACATGCATCTTCCGAACATGATATTCGGAAAGATAAAGCGAAGCACCCATGCACATGCAGAGATAATTGGAATCGATACGAGTCGGGCCATGAAGTTGAAAGGGGTACGAGCGATAATCACCGGCAAAGATCTTCCCAACATCCGAAGAGGGATTCTTGTCAAGGACACTCCCGTCTTGGCTGTTGATAGAGTGAGATATGTGGGCGATCCAGTGGTAGCTGTTGCTGCCGACACGGCTGAAATCGCAGAGGAAGCCCTTGAACTAATTGATGTTGAGTACAGGGACTTGCCAGCTATTTTCGAGGCGGAAGAGGCAATGAAAAAGAATCCTGTTGTGGTCATACACCCTGACCTTAAGAGCTATAGTGCGAAGTACGCTGGTGCCGACGCTGGAATTCCAAACCTGCATGCCTACTTCAAAGTGCGGAAAGGTGATTTTGATGCGGCGTGCGAGAAATGTGATTTGGTGGTGGAGAATACCTTCCAAACAAACATTGTCCAGCATTTTCAATTGGAGCCTGTTGTCAGCATCGCGAAAGTCGAGCCAAATGGAACAATTACAGTTTGGGACTCAACTCAAGTTCCATTTATGCTGAGGAATGAATTGAGCGAGGCACTCCAAATTCCCCCAGAGAAAATCAATGTGATCGTTCCGCATGTCGGCGGCGGGTACGGAGGAAAACTCTTGTCTGTGATTGCCCCAATTACTGCAGCTCTCGCAATACACAGTCGAAGACCTGTGAAATTGGCGCTGACGAGGAAGGAAGTATTTGATTGCTCTTGTGTAAGACAGCCATTCGCAATTACAGTAAAGGACGGCGTCATGAAGGATGGACGCATACAAGCAAGAAAGGTCACGAGCTACATTTCAGGCGGCGCATATTCTGGAGGCATGGGTGTGAACGAGGCTAAGACCAGCATTTGTGGAATTTCACACTATAAGACCGACAACTTCTGGTATGATGCATTCAGAGTCTACACGAACAGAGTGCCCGGTGGCCCGTACCGCGGGTTCGGAGCCATGCAAGTGAACTGGGCAATTGAGTCACAGATGGACATACTTGCCGAAAGGTTGGGCATGGATCCAATAGAATTCAGGCTGAAGAATCTGCTTAACGAAGGAGATAGGAATGTAATCGGAGAGATGACTGAGAGTACTGAACACAAAGCGCTACTGCTGAAAGCGAAGGAAATGGTCAGCTGGGGAAGCGAAACCGCACCTCAAGGTCCGTGGCGATTTGGTAAGGGAATTTCAATTGGTCACAAATGGTCTTTTGCGCCCACTGCATCATCTGCGGTAGTGAAATATTCCTTTGGTGGAACATTGAATGTGCAGGCGAGCGCAGTCGATATGGGCACCGGAGCGCTAACGGTCTTGGGTCAGATAGCCGGCGAAGTGATGAAAATGCCGATTGAGAAGATACGTGTCTCCATGCCAGACACAAACATCACGCCATTCTCGGACGGAGCGTTTTCAACAAGGCAGACATACAACGACGGAAACGCTGTCAGACTTGCAACACTCGATTTGAAGAAACAGATCGTTGAAAGAGCGGCCCCTATTCTACGTGCCGATCCTTTAGATCTTGATGTCCGGAATGGTACAGTTTACATCAAACGGAATCCAGACAAGTTGATTCCTATAGACGACCTGTTTGTTAAGGGAGTTAGCAGAGGAGGCGCTTTTGCCCCCGTCAGAGATTTCATTGGAGCTGCCACATGGTATCAAACGGCGGGAGCTTTGAGGCCAGAAGATGGACAGTGCACGACTGACAGAGCGTGCGCGTTCTATGATGTCGTTGCTGCGTCTGCAGAGGTAGCAGTCAACATTGAAACGGGGCAGACAAAGGTTCTGCGTCTTTGCCTCGCTGTCGATCCTGGAACAGTAATAAATCCAATGCTACTTGAAGGACAGGTGCAAGGAGCAGCCTTTATGGCCTTCAGCAACACGCTTTTCGAAGAGCTCGTCTTTGAAAATGGAGTTGCGGTCAATCCAGAGCTAGCTGATTACAAAATAGCTGGCGCGAAGGACGCACCTGAGATAACTGTTAGCTGGAGAGGGACCCCCTTTCCTGACGGACCGTTCGGCGCAAAAGGAATCGGCGAAGGGCCTATGCTTCCTACAACGGGTGCAATAACGAACGCCATATACAGCGCCGTAAGAGTTAGGCCCCACGACTTACCGATCACTGCTGAGAAAATTTTAATGAAACTGGCTAGCGAGAGCTGCTGACAGTGAGCGAATTGTCGAAAAAATACCCCATAAATCTTAATGTAAATGGTATGGAGTACTCCGTCGAGGTTAAGCCATCCGAATCTCTGAATGATGTTCTTAGAGAGAATCTAGGTCTTACCGGTACGAAGAGAGGTTGCGACTACGGTGGATGCGGGTCTTGCACAATAATTGTGAATGGAAAAGCTTGTTACTCCTGCATGTATCCAGCAATTAGAGCGTCCGGAAAAACAATTACGACGATAGAGGGCCTCGAACAAAATGGTCAGCTCGACCCGATTCAAGAAGCTTTCGTCGCCAAAGGAGGGTTTCAATGCGCTTTCTGTACTCCAGGATTCGTAATGTCTACGAAAGCACTTCTCTCAGATAACCCTAACCCTACGGACAATGAGATCAAAGAAGCAATCGTTGGCAACATTTGTCGTTGCACTGGTTATACAAAAATCCTCGAGTCGATTAGGTACGCAATCCTCTTACAGAAAGAAGGTCCAAAGAAGGTCCAGAAGACGGTAACTTCAGGTACGATCAAAATTGATTTTGGAAACCCGTGAGCTTGGCAACGCTTCGCTTTAGTCATGATGCATGGGCCCAATTCTCTAATCCTTTTTCTAAGATCCAAGTAGTAGTAGCAGTAACATCAATCGGATGGATCTGCTCTTGATGCTTCCCTGATATCATCTGGTGGACTCACTCCACGGCCTTCGTGGCCATGGTGACGAACAGATGATAACCCAAGGTAAGTCAAGAGCGGATTGTGGATACCCAGGAATCGAGCCCATTCGTCGCCATCATTGTAGAAGACATGCCAGATACCAGAAGGAACCATGAGCGCATCACCTGCCTCCCATTCTATTCTTTGACCTATGGTCGTCGCTCTTTCTTCATCTTTCGATCCACCGATGAAGGCATGGCCATGCCCCTTTAGCATGAAAACAACAGCCTCTTGGATATGCTTGTGTTCGACATTGTGACCGTTTGGCGGAATATCTTCGTAATGAAGCGTGATCATCTTCAGGGGCCATTCAGTTGGGTAGTAACTGTATCCATGCCCATTCCACTGCACATTCACTTCTTTATTCTTGATTACCCTTTTAGCTTTCAGTCTCTGCTGAATCATCTTATTCTCGAAATCTAACATAGCTTGGTATGTGTCGTACGAGACGTTCCGCTCTCTATCTCTTTCCATGTCTAATCTCAACCCTTAAGGCATTATTTATCTCAATCGTCATCCAAACATGTCATACATTGGCAACAAGAACTAATCCTACAATGAAGAATCATGAGCTACGTATCGACATAATTGTAATCCGCACAAAATCTAATAGTGTCCAAACTTGTATGCCAGTCAAATGAGCTACAAAGATCTCAGGGAATTTCTGGAAAAACTGGATCAGTTAGGCGAACTAAGAACAGTGGAAGGTGCCGATTGGAATCTTGAACTTGGTGCGATCACCGAGCTCATTGCTAAGAACCACGGACCAGCGTTACTTTTCGACAAAATCAAAGGATACCCTGCAGGCTTTAGGGTCACAACACTACTTCTCAATACAATCAAGAGGTCATGTCTCGCATTAGGATTCTCTCCCGATACCCCACCAATGGACGCGATAAAGCAGTGGAGGACTAGAACCCAGAGCCTAGAAGGTGTTCCACCTAAGCAAGTTCGATCCGGTCCGATAGAGGAAAATCGATTGTTAGAGGAGAAAGTCGACCTCGCGAAGCTCCCTAGCCCTAGGTGGCATGAATATGATGGTGGAAGATATCTTGGGACAGGAAGTTGTGTTATGATGAGGGATCCGGACACGAATTATGTGAACGTGGGTGTATACCGCATGCAGATTCATGACGAGCGAACTTTGGGTATTGACCTGGCTCCCGGACGTCATGGTACGATAATAATGCAAAAGTATCACAGCCGTGGGGAAGCGTGTCCCATAGCTGCAGTTTTCGGCTGCGATCCTTCTCTATTTATTGCGGGCTTCTACGGCGCACCTTGGGAGATGAGCGAGTATGCCCTAGCTGGATCAATTAGGGCTTCACCTATCGAAGTTATTTCGGGGCAGTTCACTGGGCTGCCTATACCTGCTTCATCCGAAATTGCCGTCGAAGGTGAAATTTTGCGGCCCGATGTTGAATCTAGATATGAGGGTCCTTTCGGAGAGTATACAGGTTACTACACGGGACGGTCACCTCTGGTGGTCAAGGTGAAATCCCTAATGTTCAGAGAGAATCCGATAATTTTCGGATGCCCACCCTTGAATCCAACCTATGGAGCGCAATCTATGGCGCTACCAATTAAGACCGTTCCAGGAGTTTGGAACGCTCTAGATTCCTTGGGCATACCGGGAGTGATGGGCGTATGGGAAATGCCCGTAGGCTCTCGCTTCATGGTTGTCGTTTCGATAAAGCAGATGTATCAAGGACATTCGCGACAGGCCGGTATGGCTGTGGCTTCTTCCAGGTCGGCTGGTTTCGCGGGCAGGTTTGTTATTATCGTGGATGATGATATCGATCCTACTGACATGAATGATGTCATGTGGGCTGTGGCCACCAGATGTGACCCGGCATCTGCAATTGATTTTGTTAGGAATTGTTGGAGTGGTGGAATAGATCCGGTGATCCCTCCAGAAAAAAGAGAAAGAGGGGAGTTCACCACATCGAGGGCGATTGTCGATGCGTGTAAACCGTACTATTGGAAGGACAAATTCCCAAAGGTTAACAAAATCTCTGCTGAGCTTGCTCAAAATACAATGAAGAATTGGAAAGAACTATTCGATGGAAAATTCCATTAATTATCAGATGACTCATCATGTATATCGTCGACTCACGGATCAGTTGCTGTACTTAGTCTAATGAAGTAGAGACACTATCGTTCCTAATCATAGAATCCGATTCTTACGCTGACGGCCCTTAGCAAACACTTGACGCAAGCATTAAGTTTGTTTCGCCTTTGCGCTGTATCAACCTCGAGAAGAAACCACGCGGTGCAATTTCACTGAAGAATATGGAGTACAAGTGGACGGCTCTCTCAGTGACGGTCATCGGCACTTTGATGTCTGGTATCAATGGGAGAATAGTGACCGTGGGCCTTCCGACCATATCAGGTCAGCTACACGCAGGTGCTTCTGAAATAGTCTGGATAACCCAGGCTTATTTTATCGCGAGCACCACAGGCTTGCTCTTGGTCGGAAGAATTTCTGA
>Ga0307373_10010722_pt1 | contig 13423 bp, 15 predicted proteins | sample OX2MG_FD_202534 | JGI IMG/M metagenome (GOLD analysis project Ga0307373, IMG submission 202534) | Soil microbial communities from Risofladan, Vaasa, Finland - OX-2 | ecosystem: Environmental > Terrestrial > Soil > Coastal area > Acid sulfate soil | place: Finland: Risofladan, Vaasa | collected... | reverse complement strand
TATTCTGACCCCTCACTCTTAACACCTCACCCCTCACTTCTTAATTCAAGGCAGCAGCTCCGCCAGCGTATCAACCGACGGAAATTCTTCAATCTCCCGCGGCGGCTGATGGCTGTCCGGCCGGCGTATGGCGATGACGTTGTGGATGCCGTAGTCGCGCGCCGCACGCAGCACCGGCAGGCTGTCATCCAGCAGCAGGCTGCGTCCCGGATCGAAGCTTTCGATTTCCCGCAGACTCTGCCAGAAATCGGAGGTTTCCTTGGGCATGCCGAAGCTGTGGGATGACACCATGCGGTCAAAATAACTGTCGAGCCGCGTGCGTTCCATCTTGAGCGCAAGCGCATCGCGATGCGCATTGGTGACCAATACCAGCCGCTTGCCGGCGGCGCGTAGCATGTTGAGAAATTCCTGTGTGTGCGGCAACACCTGGATCAGGTGTTGAACCTCGCGCTTCAGCGCCAGGATATCCATATCCAGCTCACGCGACCAGTGGTCCAGGCAGTACCACTGCAAGCTGCCTTGCATTGCTCGAAAGCACGGCAGCAAATGCGCGCGCGCCGCCGCCGGTGTCACTCCATGGCGTTCGCTGAAACGCAGTGGCACATGCTCGTGCCAGAAATGATTGTCAAAATACAGGTCCAAGAGCGTACCGTCCATATCCAGGAACACGCTCTCGATCCCGGACCAATCAGCGATGGCTTTCACGCGCTTCAGCATGGCCGGTATGATATAACGGCGTCACACTGAAAACGGAGAATCACACGTGTGGTATGACGACTCGCGCATGCTGGAACCGTTGCTGGACATCGCTCGGATAGCCAGCCGGCGCATCCTGGAAATCTACGCTACGGATTTCGCCGTAAATAAAAAATCCGACCAATCCCCGGTCACCGCCGCCGACATGGCGGCCCATGATGCCATCGTCAGGGGATTGCAACACCTCACCCCGGAGCTGCCGGTGCTGTCGGAAGAATCGAGCCAGATTCCATTCTCCGAACGCCGCCGCTGGGGCAGTTACTGGCTGGTGGACCCGCTGGACGGCACCAAGGAATTCATCAACAGAAACGGCGATTTCACCGTGAATATCGCCCTGGTTCAGGAGCATGCACCGGTGGTGGGTGTGGTGCACATTCCGGTGGAGAACCTGAGTTACTACGGCGTGGTGGGTGCCGGTGCTTACCGCGTGAAAACCGGGGCCGCGCCGCAAGCCATTCAGGTGCGGCCGTTGGACGGAAAAACGCTGCGCGTGGTGGCGAGCCGTTCACATCGCGGTGAATTACTGGACGGGTATCTTGAAAAGCTCGGCGCTCACGAAATCGTGTCGCGGGGCAGCGCCCTTAAGTTTTGTCTGGTGGCGGAAGGTGCCGCGGACGTCTATCCGCGTCTCGGCCCTACCTCGGAATGGGACACGGCGGCGGGTCATGCGGTGCTGCTGGCCGCCGGTGGCCAGGTCATCAACGTGGATGGCAGTCCCTTGTGCTACAACCGCAAGGAATCATTGCTCAATCCGCACTTCATCGCTTATGCGGATGCATCGCGCGACTGGCGGCAATATTTGTGAAAGGAAGATGCCGGTTGCTGCCGGCATCCCGCTAGTCTCAACTGTTCTTGCCCAGCAGGCCGTTCTTCAGCTCCCGGGTGGGTGGTTTCGGTCCGAGGAATACATTCAACAGCGCCTTGTGGAAATCCTCGCCGGGGATGTTACCCCGGAAGGTACCATTCCAACTGACCTGCGTGCCTTGCCCCGGCACGTAGTCCAGGGTGATGACATCGCCCTTCTTCGACTCCCCAAAATAGGCGATGAACTGTTCCGTGTCGGCCTTCACGGCGTCGCTCATCTGCGGATTGTTGTCCTTGAACCCAGCATGCCAGGCGTCCGCGAACTGGCTCTTACTGACCGCATAGATCATGTGCATGAGAATGCGATCCGGTCCGTTTTCGGACATTACCGCCGCGGCGGTGTCGGCTTTCTGTGGCAGGTAGAGCGCACCGACATAGATCTTGAAGAAGAATTTGGTGCGCAAACCCATGCCATTCAGCACCAGGGTTTTACCCCCGACGCTGGCGGAATCCGCCACGGTCACGCCCTTATAGGTTGCCGCCTGGGCATTCACGAGCACGCCAGCGCTCAGAATTGCTAGAAAAAACAGCAGTTTTTTCATGATCATCTCCCTGATTACTGATAACGCAGTCTGGAAAACCTGATGCTACGCGCCTTGGAGGTAGCGGGCAAAGAATGCCAGCGTGCGCTTCCAGGCATCGGCCGCCGCCGCGGGCCGGTAGTTCTGGCCGGAGGGATTGGCGAAGGCGTGACCGGCATTCGGGTACTCGTGGATTTCCGCATGTACCTTCGCCGCCTTCAGGGCTTCCTGGAAAGCCCGCACGTCTTGAACAGTAATACCCTTGTCCTGTTCGCCGAAAAAACCCATGAGCGGCATCCTGAGTTTGGACAGCGCCGCCACATCGTCCACCGGCTGGCCGTAGTACATGACTGCCGCGGCCAGCGTGTCAGGGAACATGAGTGCGGTCTGTAACGACCAGCCGCCGCCGAAGCACCAGCCGATAACACCGATGCGCGGCGCATGTTCGTGATCTTGCAGGTAGGCATAAGCCTGCTTGAGGTTATCCCTGGCCGCGTCCGAGTCCTTGAATACGCCCAGCATGAGTTTCTTGGCGTCATTCGGATCCTTGGCAGATTGTCCGCCGTACAGATCCACCGCCAGCGCCGCATAACCCTCGCCCGCGAGCTGATCCGCCATGCTGCGGATGTTGTCATTCAAGCCCCACCATTCATGGATCACGATGATGCCGGGCAGCGGATGTTTGCCATGCAACGGTTCGCTGAAATAGCCGCGGACCGGTTTGCCGTTCACCGTGGCATACACCACCTCGGCGCCATGCACCGGCTGTGCGGGCTTTTGCAGTGCGATCGGACTCGCTATCGGTGCATCGTCGGCGTGCATGGCGGCCATGGCCAGCAGATACTGCTGATTGTTCATGGCCATCACCGGCGAAACAGCCGATGCTGCCAACAGTAGGATCGGGGTGATCAATAATAAATTGCGCCGCATGCTTTCTCCTCCGGGGTTCATTCGCCGCGGTACACACAACCGGAAGTACAGGTTTCAGCGATCACTACTTTACACAAACCTGGCAACACCGGTTTGAGGTACTCCCAAATCCAGCGCGCCAGCATTTCGCTGGTGGGGTTTTCCAATCCCGGAATTTCATTCAGATAACGATGGTCCAGCTCCCCGACCACCGGCCGACATGCTTCCTTGAGATCGGCAAAATCCATGATCCAGCCGGTAGCCGGCTGAGGGTCGCCGCTGATGTGGATTTCCACGCGGAAGGAATGGCCGTGCAGGCGGCTGCACTTGTGGCTGTCCGGCAGGTTCGGCAACCGGTGGGCGGCTTCGATGTGGAATACCTTGAAAATTTCCATGCGGGTGCTTGCTCAAGGGGACTTTACTCCGGACTATTCTAGCTGAGATGCTCTCAGGGAAACCCCAGGGTCGCTGGCCGGCGCTGCCCACCAATACGCCGCTTGCGCGCTCAGCGGCGGAGCCGTATGTTGCTGGTATCGTCCGCACCGATTCCATCCGTCTGGATCGCCATATCATGGAAATCAGTTTCCCCCATGGAATCCGTTCTAAACTCGAGCAGCTGCGTTTGGAACACCGGGACCTGGACATCGCCATCAGCCGCCTGGCCGAGGATATCCACACCAATGAATTGCAGCTCAAACGTCTCAAGAAACGCAAACTGCAGATCAAGGATTACATTGCCAAGCTCGAAAGCCTGCTTATCCCCGACCTCGACGCGTGATTGATCTGCACCTGCATTCCCGCGCCTCCGATGGCAGTCTCACGCCCACGGAACTAGTGCAACTCGCGGCCACACGCGGCGTGCAACTGCTGGCACTGACCGATCACGATTGCTTGGCTGGCCTGCCGGAAGCCCGCAGTGCCGCGCACACGGCCGGCATCCGCTTCGTGGCGGGGGTGGAGATCTCCGCCACCTGGGAACACAAGACACTGCATGTTATCGGCCTGAATGTGGATCCCGGGAATGGGGAACTCAACATGGGTTTGGCGCGCCTGCAAACCGCGCGCGGAATCCGCGCGGCAGAGATCGGCCGGCGCTTGAGCATCCACGGTATCCAGGGTGCTTATGCAGGCGCACGGTTGCTCGCGGTCAACGGCAACGTGACGCGCACGCATTTCGCCCAATGGCTCTGCGACAGCCGGCACGCCGACACACAGCCGAAGGCCTTCCAGCGCTTCCTGGCCCGCGGCAAGCCCGGTTACGTGGCAACCCTCTGGGCAAGCCTGGAAGAAAGCATTGGCTGGATACATGCGGCTGGCGGCCAAGCGGTGTTGGCGCATCCATTGCGCTACGGCATGACACGCAGCTGGTTAATCAAAGCGCTCACGGCCTTCAAACAGGCGGGTGGCGATGGCCTCGAGGTCATCTGTGGCCGCGACAACCGCGATAACATCGCAACCGCGACTCATTACGCCTCACGTTTCGAACTCACCGCCTCCGTGGGCTCAGATTTCCACAATCCGGCGACGCCCTGGAATCAGCCCGGCATCGAGACATCACTGCCGGAAAATCTCACGCCAGTGTGGGAGTGCTTTTAAATGTGTTGGATGTTAGGAACGATCGTCACGGTCGCGATGCTGAGAACATCCGATAACGCTCCTGCCATTAGGTGCTAGCTCGCGGCAATAGTCACGTCGCCCGACAATGTGAATATTTTCGCCTCCACGAAGATATTCACCAGATCCGCATCCAGCTTGCCGTGCTTGGCCTCGTCTTCCAGTATCACAAACGCTCGCTCCGAAGGCATGGATTTCTTGTAGGGACGGTCCGCGGCGGTGAGCGCATCGTAGATATCCGCCACCGTCATCAGCCGTGAAGGGAACGGGATATCCGCCTGGGTGCGGCCGCGGGGATAGCCGCTGCCGTCGAGCTTCTCGTGATGGGCGCCGGCAATTTCCGGGATGGCGGCCAGGTCCGCGGGCCAGGGAATGCGCCGCAGAAAATTGTAGGTGTGTACCACATGGGATTCGATCTCGCGCCGTTCCTCGGGCGTGAGGCTGCCGCGCGGAATAGACAATACCCGGTGTTCGGCCTCGGTGAGCAGTGGAATATCCTGCTCCGACAGCGTGTAGCTTTTCGCGGTCTTCAGGACCTTACTGGGTTTGCTTTTCAGCATATCCGGTTCGTTGGCCTCCTGGATGGCCGCCCAGTAGGCGTCCAGCGCCGCCAGTTTGCCCTCCAGCTCTTGCTCGATGCTGAGCAGTTCCTCGTGGGAACTCATGCCGCTACGCAACATCACCAGTTGCTGCGCCAGCGCGCGGCGCTTGAGGCGTTCGGTTTCCACGTTGATACGCTCGCGGATCGCCTGGTAAAGTTCGGGGGTGAGCTTATGGGCCTTCACCAGCACATGCTCGCGCACCCCGATCTTGCCGAAATCATGCAGTAAGGCCGCGTAGCGCAGCTCGCGCAGTTGTTTGTCGTTGAAATGCATGCCGCGAAAGCGCGCCACCCCGGAACGCGGCAGCGCCTCGGCCAGACCGGTGGTCAGGCGCGCCACCCGGAAAGAATGGCCGCTGGTGGCGGGATCGCGCTGCTCAATGGCGGTCACGGAGGCCACCACGAAACCCTCGAACATATCCTCGATGGCCAGCAACAAGCGGTTGTTGTCAATGGCGACAGCCGCCTGGCTGGCCAGGGAGCGCAGCAGCGGCAGTATCTCGTCGTTGAACGGCAGGGTTTCGCTGAGGGTGACTTCCGGGCTGGTGAGCCGTGCCGCCGGATTGCGCTTGCGGTTGATGAACTCGATGCCGCCGATGATTTCTCCTTGCGGGATGCGCAAGGCCACCGCAAACAGCGAGCTGGTGCGATAACCGAAACGCAGATCAAAACTGCCGTTGAAGCGCCAGGGCCTATCCAGCGGCGGCGCATACGCATCCGCGAGATTGATCTCCTCGCCGGTGACCGTCACAAAACCGGCAATGGAGGTCAGGTCCAGGGGCAGGCGTTCTTCCTCGAAGGGGAATTTCACCGATTCGTTCTGCGCCAGGCGCATCACCAGTTCCGAGGAGCCATCCGGGTGTTTCTCGGTGAGAAAAATGGTGGCGGCATCGCAGCCCGCGAGACGCCGCGCTTGCGTGAGGATCAGTTCCAGCAACGCCTGATGGCTGCGCTCGCTGGACAAAGCCACGCCCACGTCCGTGAGCTGGCGCACTTGCTGCCGCTGGCGCGCCATGGCCGCCGCCAGTGACAAGGTGCCGGCGATGGCCGCCGCCGGCCAGTGGTTTGAAATCCGCACCTCGGCCGTTTGCGCCACGGAATCGTCCACAACCATGACGGCATCCGGCGCAGCGGCCTGCCATTGGACGCGCGTCATCCCACCGGCAAGCAAACTCGGCGTGAGACACAGCACCGCGCAGGTTTGAGTTTTCAAATCCGCGGGGGTTTTAATGAAAAACAACTGCAATCCGCTGTTTGCGAATCCCGCAAGCTTGTCATTGGGAAAATAACCGGATTCCGCCGCGACCGCAGTCATGCTCGGAGGACTGCCGCCGCCGGAGGTCATGCGAGCAGGGTTTTAGAATCCGCCGGCCGTGCCTGCGGCAGCGTTCTGAGCAGATCGTCCACGCAAACCGTGGCCATCAGCAGGTCCTCGCGCGGCTCCGCATCCCCGGTTTCCGGCACCAGCCAATCCGGTCTCGGCGTTTGGCGCGCACCCAAAGCCCCGAAATTGAACAACTTCGGGTCGGCCAGGTGCGAAGGCGCCACGTTCTGGAGCGCGGCGAATATGGAATTGGTGCGGCCGGGAAACTGGCGTTCCCATTCCGCCAGCATGCTCTTCACCGCCTTGCGCTGCAGATGCTCTTGGGAGCCGCACAAATTGCAGGGGATGATGGGGAACTCGCGGTGCGTCGCGTACTTGGCAATGTCGCGTTCCTCGCAATACGCCAGCGGCCGGATCACCACCTGCTTGCCGTCGTCGGATTGCAGCTTGGGCGGCATGGCTTGCAGCTTGCCGGCGTAGAACAGATTCAGGAAAAAGGTTTCGATGATGTCGCCGCGGTGGTGTCCCAGGGCAATCTTGGTAATGCCGTGTTGCGTCGCAAACGTGTAGAGCGCGCCGCGCCGCAGCCGCGAACACAAGCCGCAGGTGGTCTTGCCTTCCGGTATCACGCGCTTCACGACGCTGTAGGTATCCTGCTCCAGGATGTGGAACGGCACGTCGATTTTCGTCAGATACTCCGGCAGTACCTGCTCCGGGAAACCGGGCTGCTTCTGGTCGAGATTCACCGCCAGAATCTCGAACGCCACCGGCGCGCTCTGCCGGAGCTTCAGCAGGATATCCAGCAGCGTGTAGGAATCCTTGCCGCCCGAGAGGCACACCATCACCCGGTCGCCGGCCTCGAGCATGTTGAAATCCTGGATGGCCTTGCCCACGTCACGGCGCAGGCGCTTCTCCAGCTTATTGGTATTGACTGAACGTCTGTGAAGCGCGGTTTGCATGCACATGCTCTGGATGGGTAAGGTAAATGCGTGTCATTCTAGCTGTAAAACCCCCTGTCTTTCAGCTACTTAGCCATGCATATGTAATAAATGCAGCGATCGACCGGTCCCATACTTACATTCAGGAGCTTCCATAATATGGAATTATCCCGCTGGGCCGCGTTTATCTCAGTCTCCGCGCTCGCATTGCCCATGACCGCCGGCGCTTCGCCACAGATCATCAGCAGCGGTTTAACGCGCGTAAACCTGTTGGAGCTTTACACCTCAGAAGGCTGCAGCAGTTGCCCGCCGGCTGATGCATGGCTCTCCAACCTCACACATGACCAGCGTCTGTGGACGCAACTGGTGCCGGTGGCTTTCCACGTGGATTACTGGGACGACCTGGGCTGGCGCGATCCATTCGACAGCCATATCTATAGTGAACGTCAACAACACCTGGCGGACCGCGTGGGCGACGGCGTGATCTATACGCCTGAGTTCGTGTTGGATGGCAAACCATGGTCCCACTGGTTCAGCCTCAGGCCCTTACGCTTGCCTGATGCAACGAATGCAGGACGTCTGAGACTCATTGTCGGCGGTGCGCGCATCACCGCACGCTTCATCCCGATGAACGCTGATTACAAATATATGGAATTGCATGTGGCAGTGTTGGCGTTCGGCGTTAATACCAAGGTGGGTGCCGGTGAGAATGCCGGACGTGAACTGCGCCAGGATTTTCTGGTGATCGGCTATCGGGCACACCTGCTAACGAGGGTGTAGAAAAACCCATGAAATTGAAAAATCCTTCAATTTTCTGGGTACCAAAACCATTCCCTCGTATGAGATCATGGCGTATAGAGCTTCTGAGGCGGTCGATTTTTTCATAAGAAATAAGTTTTTAGTTTTTCTACAGCCTCAACGGCAAAGTGCAGGCTACATGCTATGCGCTGGCGGCCTGGAAATCGCAGCGGGGCAGCCCAGCGCCTTTACAAAGCGCGGGCGATTGGCTGAAACCAAACCCAAACACTCGGCCTTAGGGGCTTCCGAGCTTGTGGCATTCGAGCACATACTTAAACGACTGCTCTCAAAAACTACCGTTCGTGGCTAGTTCCATACGGATTGCTCCAGCGCTGCGCTGGTGTCGCACTTCACAATTGAATCCGCCAGCCTCGAAGAACGATAGGATTCAAAACACTGAGCGAGGTCTTTTTCTCTTCCTCCAACGGCCGCAATTCATAGTTGAAGCTGCCGTGGTAGGTATTACTTCCTCCGAATCTTCAAAATATTGCCATAAAATAAATCTTTGCCAGTTTTGGCTTTTATCCACAACTCTGAAAGTGTGGTGTCTAGTGGATCAAAATGTCGAAGAGCCATTCTTTCGAGCAATTTCAAGGTCAGTTTTGGAGAATAAGTATTGACAATTAAGAAGCCACTTTTGCTCAATAGTTTTGAAGCTGCCTCCAAAAGTTCGGGTAATTTGTCTTCTATAACCCATCTTTCGCCTTTCGCACCTAAGCCAAAAGCAGGAGGATCCATGATGATCCCGTTATACTGCTTCCCCCTTTTGACTTCGCGCTGCGCAAATTTTAAAGCATCTTCCAAAACCCATTTTATTTTGGATAAGTTACTGGATAACATGTTTTCTTTCGCCCAGGCAATCACTTGTTTGACAGCGTCAACGTGATATACCTCGGCGCCTTGTTTATTCGCAACAATGGACGCTGCACCAGTATAGGCAAAAAGATTAAGAAATTTATGGTCGTTATTGATGTTTTCCTGGATGAGTTTCCAATTGGCAGCTTGCTCAGGAAAAAGTCCAACGTGTTTGTATTTGGTCAATTCTAAATTGAATTGCAAACCTTCAAATTTAATGTTCCATCGGCGCGGAGCATTTTCATCGTTTTGAAGGTTTTTCCAAGCGCCTTGGAATTTTGAAATTTCCACAAATTCCCAATTTGCCATTTCGATCCACTTGGCGAAAGACATTATGGGTTTAAAATAAGCTTGTAAGTCGGGGCGAATCAATAGTGTTTTGCCAAAGCGCTCGAGTTTTTTCCCACCGCCTGCATCGATCAACTCATAATCTTCCCAAGGGAAGGAATATTGTTTTTCAGTCAGCATTTTATTCGTTTCCCGGTGTCGAAAGAGCAATCAGGTTGGGTTTCAATAATGACCGCCGTAGGTCGCATACAATCGTTCGGGCGCGCTTGCAGCGCCCATAATCATTCCAGTACTCATAACTAGAACGCCTTCAGATTACGTTCCGACCCAGGAGGCCTCCAGAGTCTGCGCCCGACGTTTCGCGGCGGCGGGTTTGAGTGTGCCTTTCGCCAGTAAACGCACCAGCACTTTTATCTCAGTCTGCAAGTCAGTAGCCGTTCGCGTGACTGCATTGCATATAAATAATCAAATACTTACGCGCATAGGCACTTGGAACATGGTGGTATACGCATCGGGTACCACTGAAATACGCAGCCCAGACCGCACAAATAAACCATGATTGTTGATTCGATGTTTATCTGGAACCGCCTGCCCTTATCAAAAGGGCGCATTCAGTCCCGTGTAGCCCACCCCAGCATCTATGCTAGTCTATGCTCAGATTCAACCCCGCAATCCAGTCCCAGGCCAAAGGAGCCATGTCATGTTGAGAAAAATTGCGATTTTGCTTGCTGTGTTTGCCGGTCTGACGTGTTCTGCCACGGTCTTTGCCAAAGCCCGCAAGGCGGAACCATTTCCCCTAATCCAAGGATACGGTACGGTAAAACCGCTACCGGCGACCTCGCCACAGCCCAGCAGGTACAAGATTTACAAGGTGATATTTGATTTGACCAGTGCTGGCGATGCCGGCAAGGTCAACCCTGGTCTTGAAGCCGTCGCGCAGGCGGTCAACGCGTTCGCCTCCGCCGGGGTTGCCAAGAAAAACCTCAAATTCGTGGTCGTGATCCACGGAGCTGCCACGCCGATCGTGATTGAAAGCGGCGGATACAACACCCGTTTTCATGTTGCCAATCCAAATTCTGACTTGATCAGCAAGCTCACGGCCGCGGGAGTCCAGCTGCTGGTGGATGGCCAGGCCCTTATCAAGCATCAGATCGAAGGCGGCGAGGTGAATTCGAATATCGAAGAGACCCTGTCGGCACCCACCACACTGGTTATTTACCAGGAACACGGCTACCAACTTTACCTGCCGTGATCTGTCCTGCCGGTAAGCACTGAGCCAGTCTCTAGAATGAAACGGACTTGACCGGCAAGTAATCGAAAATAATCAAACCAGGCGGCCCGCTCCGGGGGCCGCCTTTTTTATATTTCCTTCAACGTTCATGTCCGACATTGTCCTGGCGTATAGTTGAGGTCAAGCATTCCCTGGAGCTGAACACTCGGACAGCCACCTGTTATCGTTGACCGCATACCTTGTCCAATGGAGGACGCACAATGAGCCCAATCAAAATTATTGCAATCCTGCTGATAGTCGCCGGCTTACTGGGACTGGTATACGGCGGATTCAACTATCAAAAATCCAGCCATGAGACCACCATCGGTCCACTGCAATTTTCAATGAAACGTGAAGGCCATGTGAATGTGCCCCTGTGGGTAGGCGTGGGCGCCATCGTGCTCGGCGGAGTGCTGCTGCTGTTGCCGGGCCACAAGAAATAGTGCGCCAGGACGAATAGCTGCAATCTCTTTGCCTCGAATCTCACGCCAGCGGAATTTTCTGGAACGGCTTACAAGACAGCTCCGAACAGGGCTCCGACACCCGCGGTCACGCCCATAGCCAAAGCACCCCAGAACAAAATGCGTATGCCGCCCTGCATGATGGGCGCTCCGCCGACATATGCCGCTAATCCACCGAGCACCGCAAGGCACAGCAAAGATCCACCGGTAACGCAAAGTGTGAACCACACTCCCGGGGCGATAATCGCGGCCAACAGGGGTAGGGCTGCACCGGCTGCGAAACTGCCGGCTGAAGTCAGCGCGGCCTGAAGAGGTCGGGCTTTGACAGTGGCGGAGATACCCAACTCATCGCGGGCGTGTGCGCCCAAGGCATCATGGGCCATGAGCTGCTTGGCGACCTCTGTGGCAAGCGCTGGCTTCAGTCCACGACCGACATAGATTCCGGCGAGTTCCTCGAGCTCATACTCCCGGTCTGCCGCGAGATGCTTTTTCTCAAGCGCGAGGTCCGCCTGTTCGACGTCAGCCTGTGAACTCACTGAAACAAACTCACCGGCTGCCATTGACAAAGCGCCCGCTACCAGTCCAGCGACCCCGGCAACCAGAATGCTGCTGTGAGTTCCATGCGCCGCAGCAATACCGAGGACCAGACTCGCTATCGAAATAATGCCATCATTGGCGCCCAAGACCGCCGCGCGTAACCAGCCAATGCGTCCCATGCGATGCTGTTGTTGGTGGGCAATATCCGTGTGAGCAGTGTACATAGCTTGGCCCAGCCCTCCTGTCCTCGATTCATAGTACCTGGAGAGCCTTGCATCTCGCCAGCCATTTGGCGTATGCAGGCGTTTCTCTGGCCTGTTCACAGATGGCGATCAGTCAAATTTCTACGTTGACATTAGCCGGTGCACCGGGTAATCATGGGCTGCCCGGGCAGCCTACACCAGAATTTGCCTTTTTATTTCTTACAGTATTTCTCGCCTCATATTTTCCGGGCGTATAGTTAAGTCAGGCACACTCGGGAGTTGAAGTCATGGAAAACTCAAAGATGATTGCGGGATTGGTCGGCCCCAGCATGCTATTGATCGGAGCCGTCGTGCTGCTGAACATGCAGCTCTTCCCTCGAGTAGTGGAGGAAGCCATGCTCAGCCCATTGCTGGTGATCCTGGCGGGACTCATTACATTCGTAGTCGGACTCGCCATCGTGCGTGTGCACAACCGCTGGGTAAAAGGCTGGCCGGTGATTGTCACCATCATCGGCTGGATCTGCATCCTCGGCGGGTTGTTGCGCGCCCTGTTCCCGGTCCTGGTCGCGCAGATTGCCGTCCGGGTCATCCGGGTCCCAGGAATCCTGCCTACCGTCGCGGTCATCATGCTGGCCCTCGGCGGCTTTCTCTCCTTCAAGGCTTACCGCCGCGGGTCATGAATCATTTTTGCAGTAGGCCGCAACAAAAAAGTCCGCGATTCTGGGTAGCGCTACCAGCGTCAAGTCCGATCAATGGCATATGTCTGCTATCGACAGCGGACATTACTAGTTGGGAGCGGAAAAAATCGCAGCCCCTGTCACTTCGATAGCCGGCTGCTTGAGTCCGGCTAGAGACCGGGGTGCTGCGGGCCATTCTGACTGTCGTGGTTACCGTCGCGTCTAGGTCGCATGGAGGTTCGGAAGCAGGCGGTCGTATTCGTGCTTCGTCACGCGATAGCACTCACAGGCCCGTGCTTCCAGCTTTGGACGGTCCAGCACGGTGAGCTTGCCGTGGCTGTAATGGATCAATCCCGCCGCCTGCAACTTGCCGGTGGCTTCGGTCAGGCCCTCGCGGCGCACGCCCAGCATGTTGGCAATCAGCTCCTGGGTCATAGTCAACTCGTTCGACGGCAATCGGTCCATGCACAAGAGCAGCCAGCGGCATAGTTGCTGCTCGACCGAATGGTGTCGGTTGCACACAGCGATCTGAGATATCTGCGTGATCAGCGCCTGCGCGTAGTGCAGCAGCAGATGCTGCAGGTCGCCGCCCTTGTCGAATTCGGTCTTCAGCACGCTTGCGCTGAGTCGATAACCGTGGCCTGCGTTCTGCACCACCGCACGGGTCGGGGTGGTCTCGCCGCCCATAAACAGGGCGATGCTGACCACGCCTTCGTAGCCTATGATTGCGATCTCTGCCGAGAATGTGTCCTGCATGACATAGAACAGCGACACGATACTGGTGGTGGGGAAATACACATATTGCTG
>Ga0307373_10010720_pt1 | contig 13424 bp, 10 predicted proteins | sample OX2MG_FD_202534 | JGI IMG/M metagenome (GOLD analysis project Ga0307373, IMG submission 202534) | Soil microbial communities from Risofladan, Vaasa, Finland - OX-2 | ecosystem: Environmental > Terrestrial > Soil > Coastal area > Acid sulfate soil | place: Finland: Risofladan, Vaasa | collected... | reverse complement strand
AACGGTGTCGTCAAGCAGCGCACGTGGAGGTCACGTGGAGGTCACGTGGAGGTCACGTGGAGGTACTGACACGAGTGGTGCGAGTGGGACTACCCCCCTCGACTACTCGGAGGAGACTCGCCAGACTCGGAAAAGAACCCGCCGGTAGCGATGTCCTCGGAGGTCCAGATTCACCATGAGCTCATCGCTCCACGTCGTCTGGTACCGGTTCCGCACGACCTTCCGCCGTCGGAAGTCCGGCTATCTGGCCATTGTCCTTCTCATCGGCCTGGTGGGCGGCTTGGCCATGGCGTCCATCGCCGGAGCCCGGAGGACCCAGTCGTCATTCCCCACCTTCCTGGCCAGCACGAGCCCATCGGATCTGACCATCGCCGTGTTCCCCCCGGGCAATGTGACGCTCGGCAATGCGGGCGGTTACTCGGCCAGTCTCACGAGGACCCTGAGGGGCCTGCCCGACGTGAAGGGGGTGGAGAGCTGGGTTGAGCCGTTTGGGCTTCAGTTGAGATCGAATGGGGCTCCCAATACCAACGCGTTGTCGGACGTGACCGTGGTCGGTAGCGTCGACGGGCTGTCGTTCAACATGGATCGCCCGGGGGTGGTCGAGGGCGCGATGGCTGACCCAACGCGCGCCAACGAGTTCGTGACGACGCCGGCGGGAGCCGAGAGTGCGCACTTGCATGTCGGACAGATGGTGCCCTTCGGCTTCTACACCGAAGCACAGATCACCGCGGCGAACTTCGCAACGGGAGGGGTGACCCCAGCCATCCGAGTGGATGCCCGGCTCGTGGGCCTGGTCGAGTTCAGTGACGGCGTGGTTCAGGATCAGGTTGACCGCTACCCGACCTTTGCGCTGTTCACGCCGGCGCTCACCGACACCTTGGTGGCACGAGGCATGACGTTTGCCACGTATTACGGAATCCAGACGGCTGACGGCAATCGGGACGTCGCTGCAGTCGAGCGAGCGTTCGAGAAGGTCATCCCCCCGGGCGATACCGTTCAGTACCACATCACCTCGCTGGTGGCGGCCAAGTCAGAGCGGGCGATCAAGCCCGAGTCCATCGCCCTCGGGGTGTTCGGGGTGATCGCCGCCCTGGTGGCCCTCGTCATCGGTGGCCAGGCGATCGCCCGCCAGCTCCGGGCGAGCCGGGACGAATCGGAAGTTCTCAGAGCTCTCGGTGCCGGTCCGTTGGCCACCGTGGGCGACGGGCTCCTGGGCGCTCTGGGTGGGGTGGTCCTGGGTGCGCTGTTGGCGGGAGCGGTGGCTATTGCTCTGTCACCGCTCGCACCGATCGGCCCCGTCCGTCCTGTCTACCCGACGCCAGGGATCGCCCTCGACTGGACGGTGCTCGGCGTGGGGGTGGCTGTCGTGATCGGCGCTCTCGGCGCACTGTCGGTGGTCCTCGGGTACCGGTCAGTGCCGAGCCGAATGAGCGGTCGGCGCGCCCTTGCGCCCACCCGTCCGCACGCACTGGCCAACGCGGCGGCAAGGGTTGGTCTTCCGCCACCCGTGGTTGTCGGCGTCCGTTTCGCCCTCGACCCGGGAGAGACCCGTGGTGCCGTGCCGGTGCGCTCGGTCCTTTTCGGCACCGCCGTGGCCGTGACGGTCGTGACCGCCACCCTCACGTTCGGGAGCGGTCTTTCGACCCTGGTCGCCCATCCGGCTCTCTACGGATGGAACTGGACGTACGCATTGTTCTCGGAGACCGGTCCGGACGTCCCACCTCAAGCCGTGGCGTTGCTCGGACATGACCCGGACGTGGCCGCCTATTCCGATGCCACGCTGGCCGATCCCGAGATCAATGGGCGGATCATCCCGTCCATCTTCGAGCGGGCTGGTGCCCCCGTCACCCCGCCCATCCTCTCCGGGCACGCTGTACAGGAAAACAACCAGATCGTCCTCGGCGCAGCCACGGTGGCCGAGCTGGGCGTCCATGTAGGCGGCACCGTGACGCTCACGTACGGGAGCAAGAGCAGCGCTCCGTACTATGTCCCACCGACCGTGCTCCACGTCGTCGGCACGGCCACCATGCCGGCGATCGGCTTTCCGAGCTCGGAAGGTGATCACACCTCGATGGGAACCGGCGCCCTGCTGCCCGACGGGGTCATCCCGGCCGCCTTCCAAAAGGCCCTGGGGGCCAGTCCGGATCCCACCCTCAATGGTCCGGAGTTCGTCTTCGTCAAGATGCGCAGCGGCGTGAGCCAGGCCAACGGCCGGGCCGATATCCGGCGCATCGCTCAGGCCGGCAACAAGGCCTTTGTCCGCGCCCCCAACGGTGACGGTTCGGGCGACACGGTCGTGGTGTCGTCGGATCTCCTCCCCGCCGAGATCGTGAACTACCGTTCCATGGGCGCGACCCCATCCCTCCTCGCGGCAAGCCTGGCCTTGGGAGCCGTCGTGGCTCTCGCGCTCACTCTCGTCACTTCGGTGCGCCGACGGCGTCGAGACCTTGCGCTCTTGAAGACGCTTGGCTTCACCGGACGTCAGGTGTCGGCATCCGTGGCCGTGCAGGCGACATTGGTGGGAGTCGCCGGGCTCGTTGTGGGCCTTCCGGCCGGGATCGCCCTCGGGCGCTGGCTATGGGTGCTTTTCGCGCATCAGATCTACGCCGTTCCCGAACCCACCGTGCCCGGACTGGCGCTGGTGCTCGTTGGCCTGGCAGTGCTGGTCCTCGTCAACATTGTCGCCTTGCCACCCGGCCGTGCTGCGGCCCGGACACCGACGGCGTCGGTCCTTCGGGCCGAGTGACGCAGTCTGAACAGAGTTCACCCGAGAAGCAGGGTGCCCGGAGCGAGACTTGAACTCGCACGTCCTTTCGAACAACGGCTTTTGAGGCCGCCGCGTCTGCCGATTCCGCCATCCGGGCTGGAGGGAGAGCGATCAGCCTACCGGCTCGCCCTAGCGTGGAGAGGTGGGCGGAGGCGGACGATGAGATTGCTCGGGGTCGAGCTTGTGCGTGTGGCCACCCGCTTCCGGGTTGCCATCGGCACGGCGGCCGGGGTCCATCGCACCCGGACGCTGCTCTTCGTGCGCGTCGTGGCCGAGGAGGCCCAGGGGTGGGGGGAGTGCGCCGCGCTGGACGAGGGGACCGCGGTCGACCCGGGCGTGGACGAGATTGCGGCGGCCGCCTCCACCCGGGGTGTTCTCCGCCTGCTCGATGCCACAGCGGCCCGTGGGGGCGAGTTGCCGGGGGAGACCGAGGTGGCACAGCTCTTCGGGAGCTCGCCCGCCGACCGGATGCTGGCCGCCGTGTTCGAGATGGCGGTGGCCGACGCCGATCTGCGGCTCGCCGGCCGTTCGCTGGCCCAGGCCCTCGACGTGGGTCCCGGCTACGAGACGCTCCCGGTCGGCGCCGCGGTGGGAATCCCGCCCGGACATGACGTCGGCATCCTGCGCCAGCAGGTGGCCCAGGCGGTCGACGACGGGGCGGCCCGCGTGCGGGTCAAGATCGAGCCGGGCTGGGATGCGGAGCCCGTGGCCGCTCTCCGGGCCGACCACCCCGACCTCGTCATCCAGGTCGACGCCAACGGCTCGTACCGCATGGAGGACGCGCCGCTGGTGGCCCGCCTGGCCGACTCCGACGTGCTGTGCATCGAGCAGCCGCTCCCGCCGGCGGACCTGGTGGCGAGCGCCGAGTTCGCTCGGCGCATTCCGCTCCCCGTCTGCCTCGATGAGTCCTTGTCGTCCCCCCGCCGGGTGCGCGACGCCCTGCGCAACGAGGCCTGCCAGGTGGCCTGCCTCAAACCGGGCCGCCTCGGTGGGTTGCGGGCGACGCGCCTGGCCCATGCGGCGTGCACCGAGGCGGGCGTCCCCGTCTTCGTCGGGGGCTTCTTCGAAGCCGGGCTGGGCCGGGCGTCGAACCTGGCCCTGGCGGCGCGCCTGGCTCAGGACGCGGTCGGCCTGGTGGGTGACCTGAGTGATCCCGTCACCTATCTCGAGCAGGACCCTTGTGGCTACCCCGGGGTGCAGCACGGGTGGGTGCGCGTGCCCGATGCGCCGGGGGTCGGCACCGGGCCGGACGAAACCGTCCTGGCCCGCCTGGGAGCGGAGCGCCGCTGGTTCCCGGTCACCTAGCCCGCCCCGCCGCCGCCCCGCCGCCCCGCCCGCCCCGCCGCCCCGCCGCCCCGCCCGCCCCGCCGCCCCGCCGCCGCCCCGCCGCCCCGCCCGCCCCGCCCGCCCCGCCCGCCCTTCCATTCGCGGCCACCAGGCGACGTGCGCGCCACGTAGACTCAACGGTCCATGCATCGCGCCTTGCTCGAGCGACGGATCAGAGATGTCCACTCCCGGTTGGTGCGCGCCCGGGAGGACCTGGCCGTGCTCGACGAGCAGCTGGCGGTCGTCCGGGAGTCGGCCGACGAGGCCCGCGTGCGGTCCCTGGTGGCGGAGACCCCGCTGGCCGCGCACGAGCACAGTGAGGCGGCGCGCCATGCGGACGCAATGTCCAAGGCGCGCGATGCGCTCGCCAGCACGGTGCTCGACCTCGAACACCGCCGGGACGAGCTTCTGTCCAACGTGGTCATCCCCCAATCGTGAGCGTGGGCGCCAACGGGACAGAGAGCTTGGCCCGCGTGGTGATCGCCGAAGACGAGGCCATCATCAGGCTTGACCTGAAGGAGATCTTGACCTCGGCCGGCTACGACGTCGTCGGCGAGAGCGGCCGGGGCGACGAGGCGGTGGAACTGGTGGCCGAGCATAAGCCAGACCTCGTGATCCTCGACATCAAGATGCCCGGACTCGACGGCATCCAAGCAGCGAGAGAGATCACGTCGCGGCACCAAGTGGCCGTCATGTTGCTCACGGCGTTCAGCCAACGCGACCTCATCGAAGAAGCGCGGGATGCCGGTGTGGCGGCCTATCTCGTCAAGCCGTTCCAAGCGCGGGAATTGTTGCCGGCGGTGGCCGACGTCCTGTCGCGGGCCCGTCAGGAGTGGGCCCTCGCGGCCGAGGAGTCCAACGAGCCCGAGGCGAGGGCGGAGGACAAGATTGCCACGCGCCGCATCGTCGACCAGGCGAAGGCGGTGCTCATGGATCGGAGCGACATGGCCGAAAACGACGCGTTCACGTTCATCCAAGGGACGGCCATGCAGAACCGGGCTCGCATGCGCGATGTGGCTCAGCAGATCGTCGACGGCACGCTGCAGCCGTAAGTGCCGGACGATCTGAACGCACAGGGCGACCGCGTCGGTGCGACCTTCCTCTTGGACGGCATGTCGCTGGCTTTTCGGGCGTACTTCGCCTTGCCGGCCACGTTGAGCACCACCTCGGGCGTCGTCACCAACGCCGTGCACGGCTTCGTGTCGATGGTGCAGTTCATCATCAGGGAGCACCAGCCCGGTTCGTTGGCCGTGGCCTTCGACCTGCCCGGTGAGACGTTCCGCGACGAGATGATCGCCGACTACAAGGCCGGGCGCGCCGAGGCGCCGAACGACCTGCCGCCGCAGTTCGAGATGATCCGCGAGGTCATGCATGCCTTGGCCATCCCCGTCGTCGAGGCACCGGGCTTCGAGGCGGATGACGTCCTGGCGACATTGGCCACCGAGGCCCGGGACCGCGGGAGCGATGTCGTCGTCGTCACCGGTGATCGCGACAGCTTCCAGCTCATCGAAGACCCACATATACGTGTGCTCTACAACCGGCGTGGGGTGAGCGACTACTCGCTCTACGACGAGGCCGGCATCGTTGCGCGATGCGGCGTGCCGCCGACGAAGTACGTAATGCTGGCCGCCCTGCGCGGCGATCCCTCGGACAATCTGCCCGGGGTGCCCGGTGTCGGCGAGAAGACGGCGGCCAAACTCCTCACCAAGTACGGCGACCTGGATGGGATCTTCGCCCACCTCGACGAGCAGACGCCCAAGCTGCGGGAGAACCTGGCCGCCAACGAGGCGCTCGCCCGCTCGAATGCAACGGTGATCCCGTTGGTGCGCGACGTACCGTTGACGGTCCATGTCGATGAGCTCCAACTCGGGGGTTGGGATCTGAAGACGGCCGAGGCGGCGTTCGCCAAGTACGAATTGAAGACGCACTGGCAACGGGTGGAAGAGCTTCTGTCGGCCGGGGCGCTCGGTGAACCGGCGGAAGGAAGCGCCAGACCGGCGGGGTCGGGAACGGTCCTGACCAAAGATGCGAAGGCGAGCCTGGCCGAGCTCAGGAGCGGCATCGGCGGGCGGGCGGAGCCCGGCCAGCCCGGCCGGCCCGGTGAGCCCGGCGAGCCCGGCGAGGTGCGGGCCGAGTTGGTCGACTTCGGCGAGGTGCGCGTGCCGACCCAGGCGGCCGCGGCCACCAAGGATCTGGCTGCGCTGGCCGGCGGGACCCGCAGCCTGGTCGCCCGGTGGGCCGGCACCCCCGGGCGCAGCCCGTTGACCGCGGTGGCGCTGGTCGCCGGCGAGGGCGGCGGCGACGTCGGCGCGGTCATGCTGCCCGGCGACCTGCTGTCGGCGCCCGAGGTGGCAGAGACCCTCACCGAGACGATGTCCGGACCGGTCGTCGGGCATCAGGTCAAAGAGGTCATGCGCTCGCTGCTGCCGCTGGGGATCGACTGCACCGGCTTGGTCATGGACACGGGCGTGGCGGCCTATCTGCTCGATGCCTCGACCGGCGAGTACGAGCTGTCCGATCTGCGGGGCGACGACGGCCAGTTGCAACTGAGCATGGGGGACCCCGATCCCGAGCTGGTCAGTGAGGCCCAATCCATGGTGGCCGAAGGGCGCGACGTGGCCGATCTGGCCGCCGCGTTCCGCCAGCGCCTGGACGCCCTCGACATGGGCCGGCTCCACGACGGCATCGAGACGCCGCTGGTGCGGGTGCTGGCCAAGATGGAGGTGGCCGGCATCGGCATCGACCGGGTCGAGCTCACCAAGATAAGCGACGAGCTGAAGGGCTCGGCGGCCGCCCTGCAGGCCACGGTCCAGGAACTGGCCGGGCACGAGTTCAACGTGAATTCCACCCAGCAGCTGCGCACCGTGCTCTACGACGAGCTCGGCCTCAAGCCCGGGAAGAAGACCAAGACCGGCTACTCCACCGATGCCCAGACGTTGGAAAGCCTGCGCGGCGTGCACCCGATCATCGACGCGCTGCTGTCCTACCGGGAGGTGGAGAAGCTCCGCTCCACCTATGGCGAGAACCTGCTGGCCGAGGTGGCCGCCGACGGCAGGATCCACGCCTCGTTCCGCCAGACGGTGGCCCGCACCGGGCGCATCTCCTCGGATCGCCCGAACTTGCACAACATCCCGGTGCGAAGCGAGCTGGGGAAGCAGTTCCGGCGGGCGTTCGTGCCGGCGGAGGGGTGCTCGTTCTTAGTGGCGGACTACGACCAGGTCGAGCTGCGGGTGATCGCCCATCTCTCGGGTGATGCCGGGTTGATCGAGGCCATGACCTCGGGGTCCGACGTGCACCGGGTGGTGGCCTCGGGGGTCTACCGGGTCCCGCCCGAGGAAGTGACGCACACCCAGCGCGAGTTCTCGAAAATGGTCTCGTACGGATTGGCCTACGGCATGGAGGCCTACGGGCTGAGCCAGCGCCTGGGCGTGCCCGTCGAAGAGGCGGCGGCCATCATGGAGAGCTACTTCGGCGCCTTCCCGAGCGTGAAGCAGTACATGGACGAGACCGTGGCCGAGGCTCGGGTGCGGGGGGGCACCTGCACCGAATTCGGCCGGTTACGCCCCTTGCCCGATCTCAACTCGTCCAACTACCGGGTGCGGCTGGCCGCCGAGCGACAGGCCATGAATGCGGGGATCCAGGGACTGGCGGCCGACATCTTCAAGCTGGCGCTGGTGCGGCTCGACCGGTCGCTCGAAAAGGGGAGATTGGCCAGCCGGCTCGTGCTCCAGGTCCATGACGAGGTGATCGTCGAAGTGCCCGCCGGGGAGGAAGCAGAGGCGAGCCGCCTCACCGAAGAAGCCCTCACCGGGGCGGCCGCCCTGTTGGTCCCCCTGACCATCTCGATGGCGATCGGCTCGAGCTGGGCGGCGGCCAAGGGCTGAACTGGTAACCTGTATCGCCCAGCTGGCACCGGCGGCCGGGCCCCTATTGGACTCACACCGACCCCGGCGCGGTCACCTGATTGCGAGCTTTTTGATGTCCGACGTACGCACCCCCCTCCTCTCCCACGACTTCGGCACATTTGACGCCGAGGGGAACTACACCCCCCGCACCATCGTCGACGACGACCTGGGCGATGCCGATCTCGAACAGGCGATGGGCGACTCCATCATCGAGTTCGAAGATGGAGATGTGATCGAGGGGACGGTCGTAAAGATCGACCGCGATGAGGTTCTGCTCGACATCGGGTTCAAGTCCGAAGGTGTCATCCCGGCCCGTGAGCTCTCCATCCGCAACGACGTCCATCCCGAAGAGATCGTGTCGCTGGGCGATCACATCGAGGCGCTCGTCCTGCAGAAGGAGGACAAGGAAGGGCGTCTCGTCCTCTCCAAGAAGCGCGCGCAGTACGAGCGGGCGTGGACGACGATCGAGAAGAAGAAGAACGACGGCGAAATGGTGTCCGGTCCGGTCATCGAGGTCGTCAAGGGTGGACTGATCGTCGACATCGGCCTGCGCGGCTTCCTTCCCGCGTCGCTGGTGGAGCTGCGCCGGGTGCGCGAGCTGCAGCCCTACGTGGGCAAGGTCATCGAGGCCAAGATCATCGAGCTCGACCGCAACCGCAACAACGTGGTCCTGTCACGGCGGGCCTGGCTCGAGGAGGCGCAGAAGGAGCAGCGCGGCGACTTCCTGGCCAACCTCAAGCCGGGCGAGCGGCGCAAGGGTGTCGTCTCCTCGGTGGTCAACTTCGGCGCCTTCGTCGACCTCGGCGGCATGGACGGCCTCGTCCACGTCTCCGAGCTCAGCTGGAAGCACGTGGATCATCCGTCTTCTGTTGTTCAGGTTGGGGATGAAATTGAAGTGGAGGTCCTGGACGTGGACCTCGACAAGGAGCGGATCTCGCTGTCGCTCAAGTCGACCCAGTCCGATCCGTGGCAGGAATTCGCCGACAGCCATGCCGTCGGCCAGCTCGTCTACGGCCGCATCACCAAGCTGGTGCCCTTCGGCGCCTTCGTGCAGGTGGGCGACGGCATCGAGGGACTGGTCCACATCTCGGAGATGGCCGTGCACCACGTGGACCTGCCCGAGCAGGTCGTCACGCCCGGTGAGGAACTGTGGGTCAAGATCATCGACATCGATCTGCAGCGTCGCCGTATCTCGCTCTCGATCAAGCAGGCGGCCGAGGGTGGCGAGGTCTCCGAGGAATACCGCGAGGCCTTCGGTGAGCACGCCTACGACGATGAGGGCAACTACATCGGCTTCGACTACGCCGAGGGCGAGTTCATGCCCGAGACGGAGGCGCAGGCGGCGTGGGCCGACTTCGCCGAAGAGCTCGGCACACCGGTGGTCGTGCCCGAGTCGCTGGGCGCTGCCGTAGGTGCGGGTGCGGCTCCGGTGCCTGAGGCTGCTCCGGCCGTCGAGGCCGCTCCGGCTCCCGAGGCCTGACCTGGTGAGCGGGCCTCAGCTGACCCGCTGATCGAACTGCACGGTGTTGCCGTCCGGATCGCGTACGAACATGGATCGGACCCGGCCGCCCGAGGGCTCGCCGTAGGCGGGCGTGTCGACCCCGGCCTGGCTGGGCTCCGTGACGATCGTCACGCCGGCGGCGCGCGCACGGTCCGCAATGGCGTCGAGGTTGTCGACCCAGAAGCCAAAGTGGTGGACCCCGATCTGGAACAGGGGCGTTGGCTCGCCCTCATAGGGGGTGCTCAGCCCTTCGTCGAGCACGATGAAGGGCTCGTTGGGCCCTTCCTTCTCCCTCAGGTACACGCCGCGGCGGCGGGTCAGCTTCCCCGCCATGGTGAATTCCTCGGTCGCATCGAGACTCACGTGGAGACCGACGACATCGGTCCAGAACGGGAGTGATGCATCCATGTCGCGGACGCCGATGGCGATGTGGGAGATGTTCTTGACGGGCATGTCAGGAGTGTAGAGAACGCTGCCTTTCGATGACGGGGCGCGCTGCAGCGAACGTCGAGGGGGCGCCGTGTTGCCGCTCGAGCCAGGGCTCACGCCCCATCCCCGGCGCAAGGCCGCACCTCTCAATGGCGGAGTGAGGACTCGATGGGGAAGTGGCACGCCACGACGTGGTCGGGGGCGATCTGACGGAGCTCGGGCACTTCTTGCGCGCATCGAGCTTCGGCGCGGGGGCAGCGGGTGCGAAAGCGGCAGCCGGAGGGGGGATTGATGGGACTTGGTGGCTCTCCGGCCAGGATGACCGGGGTCCGGGTGACGTCGGGGTTGGGCTCGACGGCGGACGACAGCAGGGCTTCGGTGTAATGGTGCGCCGGCCTGGAGTAGAGGACATCGGACGGCGCTATCTCGCACAGTCGGCCGAGATACATGACGGCGACCCGGTCGCTCACGTTCTTGACGACGGCCAGGTCGTGCGCGATGAAGAGCACGGTCAGGTCGTGCCGCGCCTTGAGGTCTTCGAGGAGGTTGAGAATCTGGGCCTGCACCGAGACGTCGAGGGCGGAGACGATCTCGTCGCACACCAGCAATTTCGGTTCGAGCACGAGCGCGCGGGCGATGCTGATCCGCTGGCACTGCCCGCCGGAGAACTCTCTCGGGTACCGATTGCCCGCCACGTAGGGATCGATGCCGACCGAGTCCAGCATGGCGTTGACCGTTGCCCGACGCTCCTCCTTGGTCCCGATCTTCCAGATGTCGAGTGGCTCGGCCACGATGTCGGCCACCCGCCGGCGGGGATTGAGTGATGAGATCGGATCCTGGAAGATCATCTGCATCTGCGTGCGCAACAGGCGGAGGTCGGCCCGCTTCACCGTCGTGATGTCGGTGCCGTCGAAGGTGATCTTGCCCGACGTCGGTGCCTCTACATGCACGATGGCTCGCCCCGTGGTCGACTTGCCGCACCCCGATTCCCCGACCAGGCCGAGGGTCTCGCCCTGGTTCAGCGTGAAGCTGATGCCGGCCACGGCCTGCACGGTGGTGCCGCCCCTACTGAACGAGACGAAGAGATCCTCCACCGAGAGCAACGGGGCCGCCAAGGCGCCACCTCCCGCCGTGACATGTTCCGGCGGGCTGGTCACGCGGACTCGGTTCCCGACGTCGAGGCCGCCATGCCGGGGGCGGCCAAGGGGAACCAACAGGCGTAGCTGTGGCCGGGCGCCGACCCTTCGACCAAGGGGGGCTTCTCGTGGTGGCATGTGTCCTGCGCATAGGGGCAACGGGGTGCGAAGGGACAGCCCGGCGGCGGCGAGATGAGATCGGGTGGTCGGCCCTCGATGGCCCGCAGGCGGGTATGGCTGGGGTTGCTGATGCGGGGAATGGAACGGAGCAGGGCCTCGGTGTAGGGCATCGCCATCTGCGAGAAGAGCACGTCCGTCGGCGCCCGTTCGACCACGTTGCCGGCGTACATGACGATGATGTCGTCCGTGCGGGTCGCCACGACGCCGAGGTCGTGGGTCACCAGGACCATGCCCATCTGGCGGTCGCGTTGCAGCGTGCCGAGAAGATCGAGGATCTGTGCCTGCACGGTCACGTCGAGCCCCGTCGTGGGCTCGTCCGCCATGAGGAGCCTCGGGGCGCAGGCCAGCGCGATGGCGATGATCACCCGCTGGCGCATGCCGCCCGAGAGCTGGTTCGGGTAGGCGTTGAAGCGTTCGACGGGGGAGGGGATGCCGACCTGCATGAGGAGCGAGAGTGCTGTCTCCTTTGCCTCGGCCCGGTCCAGCTTCAGGTGGAGCTTGAGGGACTCCGTGATCTGATGGCCGATCCGTTGGACCGGGTTGAGCGAGGTCATCGGATCCTGGAAGACCATGGCGATCTCGGTGCCCCAGAGGCCCCGGAGTTCCTTGTGCGACGCATTGAGAATCTCCTGGCCCTGGTAGCGGACGGATCCCGTCTGGGTCGCACGCTCGCGGGGCAGAAGACCCATGATGGCCCGGGACAGCACCGTCTTGCCGGAACCGGACTCGCCCACGATCCCGAGGGTCTTGCCCCGTTCGAGGGTGAGCGAGACACCCTGGACCGCGCGCAGCTCGCCCTGCGGCGTCGCGAACGAGACCTTCAGGTCCTCGACCGCCAGGAGCGGGGCGGCGGGGGCAGCGGGCGGGGTGGTGGTCACAGCTTGACCTCGGTCACGTCGAAATAGGAGCGCAACTTGTCGGCCACCACGTTCAGGCTGAACAGCAGCGTGAACATCGCAGTCGCCGGGAAGATGACGAGCCACGGATTGTTCTGACCGGGTCCACCCGAGAGGAGCGAGGAGCCTTCGTTGAGCATGTTGCCCCAGCTGGGGGTCGGAGGCGGGACGGACAGGCCCAGGAAGGCCAGCGTGCCCTCGAGGACGATCACGGTGGCCACCGCGATCAACCCGAAGGAAATGATCGTCGGCAAGATATTGGGCAGTATCTCGCGCCCCAGGATGCGGCGGTCGCTGGCCCCCAGCGCCTTGGCGGCCATGACGAAGTCCCGCGAGGCGTAGGACAGGGTGGCCGCCCGGATGACCCGGAAGATGACCGGGGCGCTGAAGATGCCGATCACGAGCGTGATCTTCCACAGCTGGTGACCCCAGAACGACCCGATGGCGATCACCGCCACCAGGGCCGGAAAGGCCAGCACGGCGTAGGAGGTCGTATTGAGGAAGGTGTCGACGCGCCCCCGGCGGTAGGCCGAGAACATGGCCGGGATCCCGCCGAGGATCAGGCCGATGGCGGTGCTGCCGAAGCCGACCACGAGAGAGACGCGGGATCCGAAGAGCAGGCGGCTGAAGATGTCCCGGTTGAGGTCGTCGGTTCCCAGCAGGTGGCCCCAGGCCGGAGCGCCGTTCTGTGGGGCCGCGAAGTTCTCGAAGTCCGGCTTCGGCAGCGGGAGGACGTTGGCGAAGATGGCGACGAGGACGATCAGGCCGATCCAGCCGCTGCAGATCCAGAAGAACACGCCCAGCTTCTTCTTGCCCGCCCTGTTGGCCCGGCCCGCCCTGTTGGCCCGGCCCGGCCTGTTGGCCCGGCCCGGCCTGTTGGCCCGGCCCGGCCTGCCGCTCGATCCGGCTGCGGTCGGGAGCAGCCCCGGTGCGACGGCCGCCGTGCCGGCGGAAGGGGTGTCAGTCACGGGCGATCCTCGGGTCGACGACGGTGAGGATGAAGTCAACGACGAAATTGATCAGCACGATGGCGACTGCGACCACCAAGGTGATGCCCTGGACCACCGTGTAGTCGTCCTGATTGATGGCGGAGATGATCTCGAAGCCGATCCCATTGAGTTGCAGGAGCAATTCCACGACGAACGTCCCTGCGATGAGCCCGCTGATGGTGACCCCGGCCGAGGCGAGGAGGGAGACCGAGGAGGGGCGTAAGGCGTGGCGCCACATGATGCGACGGTCGGAGAGCCCCTTGGACCGGGCCATGGTGATGAAGTCCTCCTGCAG